>Ga0102593_1000252_pt1 | contig 120508 bp, 91 predicted proteins | sample AraplaCol_mMS_r2_2_FD_76862 | JGI IMG/M metagenome (GOLD analysis project Ga0102593, IMG submission 76862) | Arabidopsis root microbial communities from North Carolina, USA - plate scrape MF_Col_mMS_r2 (SPADES assembly) (version 2) | ecosystem: Host-associated > Plants > Roots > Endosphere...
TTGCTTTATCCTGTATGCGCCAGGCATATTGTTTGCCTGGCAGCAACGGCGGTTCTGTAGGACCGTACAGCAGGGTAGTGCTGCTGGTGGTATTCTGATACAAGGGAGGCATGGTGCCGAAAGCAGCTTCGGGCAAAACGCCGTTGTCCCATACTTCTACAAGGGTGAATTCATATTCTGTCTGGAAGGCGGCATTGGGACTGCTCATATGCCTGGGGGTCCAGTTGAAAATAATGTTGAGGGGCTCGCGGAAAGCCACGGCTTCTCCTTTACGGGGAAGATTGAGCAAAGGTGGCTCACTGACAGACAACCATGCAGGCGGCGAACATCCCTGTTTTTCATTGCTCACAAGCTGTCCGCTGTTGATCTCTACCGCTTCCGCACAAATAGTATAGTATCCGTCCGGTAACTGTCCGTTCTGCTGTAAGGCGGCTTTTGACATGCCCGCTACATCGAGGTTGTCAGGGTTGAAATAAGGTGCAAGGTCATTCAGCGACAATTGCACCGGCAGGCCTGCATCGAGTGTAACAGGCGGATAATAGCCATAGTCCCTGTTACGCAGGGAAACGTTAGAGCCCTTGATCGTAAAGCGCAGCCTTACATTGAGCGTCGGCTTTTGCAGATCGGTATTGATCAGGGTAACGATCAGCTTGGCCTGTGTGCCTGAATACAATCCGGCCAGCTGGGGGGAGAATGGCGGTATGCACTGCACCTGCACACGCACAGGGAACTGCTGTGCGCTGGCGGGCAAATACAAACCGCCGGCCAGTAAGGCAAGCAGCATGTATATGCGAAGCAGGCGTATAAGTGAACAGCGCTTTGATTTCATGATAGAGGGATCTCCTTTAATTGATCACAACTTTTCTGATCGCGTTACCAACGGGCGTTTCCAGTAACAGCAGATAAGTACCCGCTGGTACGTTCAGCTGGTACCCGATGTTGAATTGGGTGGCCGGACTTTCCTGGCGATCACTTACCAGCTCATTGCTGATGATATTGATCATCCGCAGACGGATAGCTGACTGCTTATCGAGCGCAATGCGCACGTTGAACTGGCCGCCGTTCGGATTAGGCAATACGTCAAACTGTTTGATGAAGGGTTGCTGTGCACCTCCCGGTTGCGGGAAATTCTGCTCTTCCAGCACCGTAACGCTCTTGGTGAACACCTGCTGACAATCTCCCACAAAGGCGCGTAGTCCCAGTTGATAGGCGCCGGTATTGGCAAAACGCAGTGTTGCCACTGCGGCTGTTTTCTGTACAACAGTGATACCGCTGTTTTCCGGGATCACCCATTCCACTCTTTCGGGACTGGGATTGCTGATGTTGATGAACGTAACATCTTCATTCCGGAACACCTGTGTAGACACCACAAATTCTGCGGAGATAGCGGCATTCTTTTGCGTAATGCTGATCGTATCACCGGCAGTACAACCTTTACTGTCCGTCACCTTCACCCAGTACTGACCGCTGCGGTTCAGCGTTACCTGGGGAGTGGTGGCCTGGTAGGCTGGATTTCCGCCCCACGCGTAGCGTGCCGCTGGGTCTGCAATAGCTGCATTCAGCTGCCATACCTGTGCATTGCAAAGTGTTTTATCAGCACCCAGGTTGATGGTCAGCTTGGGAGGATCCGGCAGGTTAAAGCTTTGTATGCGTTTACAGTTGTTGACATCCTGGATGGTGAGCGTGTATTTACCTGCGCAGAGCTGGTTAAGGGAAGCATCGGCTGAGCCCGTGCTCCACGCATAGCTGTAGGGAGGTGTACCACCGCTGATCAGCGTATTAATAGCGCCGTCACAGTCGCCCGTACAGGTAGGCGATTTGATATCCGCATCCACCACAATGCCATTGGGAATAAATACATCCGCCTGTTCCTGGGTTTCGCAACCATGCGCATCTTTTACGAACACCATATAGCTGCCTTCTGTAAGGCCGCTGATGTCGCTGGTAGTAGCGCCGGTGGTCCATTGGTATGCAAAGGGGGAGGTGCCGCCGCTAACGGTGGAGTGCACTGCACCGTCTGCACCACTGGCGCAGCTTACCGGTTCAGTGGCCAGTTGCACCTGCAATTTTCCCGGTTCGGCTAATAAAAAGGTGTCAGATTCTTTATCAATATTATTCCAATCGGTGATGATCACTTTATAGGTACCTGTTATCAATCCGCTGGCCACATCTGTTGTCTGACCGATAGCGATAAATCCGCCTGCTGTTTTCCTGTACCAGGCAAAACGGTAGGGGAGTGGGCCTGTAGCGATGGGGACACCTCCGCTGGCAGTAGCTTTCAGTGTGCCATCTGCATCGCCTTTGCAGGAGATGTAGCGGCTGCGGGCGATCGTGACTGCCAATGCCGGTGGCTGATCTAGAGAGAAGGTAGCCGTAACGCTACAACCTTTCATATTGGGATCAGGACCGGTATAATTGGCGTCTGTAACGGTAATGGTATAATCGCCTGCGCCGACATTTGTCAGCTCGCTTTCATAGCTGTCGCTTACGGCCTGACCGGTATGCGTGCTCAGCACGGTGCCGTCTTTACGCTGCCAGGTGATGTTGTAGGCGCCGCCTGCCAGGGGCGTACCGCCGCTTAAGCGCACTTTGATCTTGCCATCGGTATATCCGTTGGCAAGCGGCAGTGTAAGCACGGGTTGATCGATCTGCAGCGCTGCTGCAGGTTCCTGTACAATATCCAGGTCTGAGATCTGGCAGCCGTGATAATCTGTTACATTGACGGTATAAGTTCCTGCAGCAAGTCCGGTATTGGTGGCAGACTGGCTGCCGTTGCTCCAACTATATCGGTAAGCTAATGTACCGCCGCTTACGGCAGCAGTGATCATACCGTTGGCGCCTGCATGACAGGTAGCCGGAGTTGCAGTAAGTTTTATCTGCAAGGGGGCAGGATCAACGAGATTTGTTGTATCTGACCATCTTTCTATACCATTGGCGTCAGTTACTTTTACCAGGTATTTGCCTGCATTCAGATTGTCTGCCACGGCAGTGGTCTGACCAATCGGCCTTACGCTGCCGCTGATCACCTGGTACCAGTCATAATTATACGCAACCGATCCGCCAAAGATTTTCCCCCCGCCTGCAACTGCAGTCAGTTTGCCATTGCTATCGCCATTACAACTAATGCTGTCTGTTATTTGTATAGCCGCTGTTAACAGTGGCGGTTGTGTAAGCGGAAAGCTGCCGCTCAGCATACAGCCATCCCTGTTGCCGTTGGCTGCGCTATAGTTGGCGTCTGTAACGCTGATAGTATAGAGGCCATCCGGCAGGTTGCTGACGTTGGTGGTATAAGTGCCGCTGCCCACTGTGCCGGTGCTGCTTAACAGTGTGCCGTCCGCACTTCTCCATTCAACATTGTAAGAGCCATCTGCATTGGGTGTACCGCCTTTCAGGATCACCGTGATGCTGCCGTCAGTATAACCGAATGCTTTTGGATCAGTTGTAGAGAAGCCATCTATCGCCAGCGCTGCGTCTGGCTGGCGGATAGGAACGCTGACCTCTGTTGCGCCGGAGGGCGCTACACCGGGACAGTTATTCTGATCTTTTACCTGGATGAGATAATCGCCTATGCCTAATCCTGACAGTGTAGCAGTATTACCTGCAAAGGGCACGGTATTATAGCCTGCGTCGGAAGGGCCTTTGTACAGCAGGTTGTAGCCGCCTACACCACCTCCAGCGCTCAGGTTGATGCTGCCATCACTACCGCCAAAACATTTCACATTGGCAGGCGTTGGGCTGGTGAAAGTAACAAGTGCCGGTTCGCTTATCGGGAAATCACGTTTATGTGCAGGATCCTGATCATGCGTACCTCGTCCTGAATAGTCGCCCCATACTTCGGCCCTGTAGCTGCCGGGAGGTAATGGTTGGGTAGGCTTCCAGGTATATGTTCCGTCTGGTGCTATACTGATGCCTATTTCCTGGAATCGCAAATCACCGTTGGCCGGGTTGACTAGATTTACATTGACGGTTTCACCGGCCCATGGCGCGCGGTCAAATTGAATGCTCAGTCCTCCGTCAGAGGCGCCATTACAGGAAACATTTTTAGGGGTGATGTTTAGAATGTGTGGGGCGGCCAGGCGATAGTCCAGCGTGATCATGGCCGATTCACGTTCTGATGCGCAGGTCGGCAACATTTTAATACGAACGTTCCGGTTGAGATAAGTGATATAGTTGGCGCCAAAAAGCTCTTGCCCATTAATGCTGATCGGGTTCTTGTACTGGAATTGATATGGGAAATCGTACCAGGTCGGGTCGCCGTCCACCTGGTATTTCCAGAAATAGTAGTAATAGGGTATTTCGGAGGGGCCCGTCAGCGTAACATTACCCGTTACCGGTAGAATGTTGGAGCCGGGAATGGTACCAACGTAAGTTATCGGGTTCAATACCCGGTTATAGTCCACCTGAATATAACTGGCGTCATCCATCTGGTCAAAAAAGGGGTCGAAAACAGTCTGATTGAAATGATCAGAAAGATTATCATTAATGGTCATGTTGACGGTTCGTTCCCTTGGCGGTTGTCCAATAAACGATAAGCCCCCCGTACTATAGACCTCCAGGTAAGCGATCTGCTTGCGGGTGGTGTGCAGAGCGTTGATGGTATAGGGCTCAGAGGTACCATTAGGGCGGAGGAAACCTCCCCATGGAATGATCTGAAGAAACTCCTCTGCTGATCCATCGGTATAATGCACCTTTATATTGGTCTGAAAGATACTGGCGTTATTGGCGAATTTTGCCACGGTTGTCAATGACAGGTCGTATACGTTGGATACGGGCTTGATAGATATACTGATATTGGAGTTACCATCGTAGCCGTTAAACTTATCGCGAAAGCTGGCATTATAACAAACGGGGTTCAGACCGTAGTCGATATAGTCTGTCCAGCGGTCGCCATGAGCTACTGAGCGGCAAGTGCTTACTTTCCGCTCTGCGTACACTCTGATCCTTTTTACTCTATAGTTCGCTGCGAAGGTGATGGTCTTAGTCGGATAATCCCACTTTTCTCCAGGGGCCAGCCCATTCAGATAATCCGAAGCAATGAGTCTGTCGTAGTCTTCAAATTCAGCCCAAATTTCATAATGGCTGCTACAATCCGCAGTATTGTTGGAACCGATGATGCTATAATTGATGGTCATCTCGAAGTATGCCTGCGCGTTTGCGTAGCGGGTCGCAACGAGTATGAACAGGCATAACAGCAATAACACTTTCTTTATCATAGGGTGCATAGTTAGAGGGGTGCTATACATCAGTAAGTTATTTTTACTTTTTTCAAGGGGCCATTCAGTCCGTTATTAACAGCCCGTATACCGTATTCGTAAGTGGTATTTACTTTCAATGATTCATCCACTATTCTCCTGGCGCCTGCGGGAACGATCTTCCAGAGGGTGAGCGGCTGACCTTCCACCCCTTTATAGAGCTGGTATTCTGTAACGCCTTCACCATCATCTTTCCAGGACAGCTCGATGTAACGGTCCGATCTGTTCACAGTAGCATTGAGTGTCTTTACGGCAATGCTGCGCGGATCTGCCGGGATGGTCACCGTCAGCGGTTGTGCAGGAGCTGATTCAAGACCACTGCTGTCTTTGGCCAGTATGAGGTAACTGTAGGTAAGGCCAGCGGTAGCAGTGAGATCGGTATACGATTGTGCACCATTGCGGAAGCTTTGCACCAGGGCCCATTTGCCGCTACTGTCTGTATGGTTCTCCCTATACAGCAGATGCGCAGCCACATCTTCATCGTGGCTGTTCACCCAGGTGAGCATGACCTTGCCCTTTTCCACCTTATACCCGCTGAATATGGGGGAACTGGGCGGAATGAGGTCCGGCTTCTTTACTTCAATCACAGCGGAATAACCGGACTGGTTATATCGTTTATCCAGCGCCGTTACTGCATAGTACACCCTGCTGTTAAGGGATTTTACCGTAACAGAATCGCGGAAACCGTTCCTGAAGAAAACAGTATCTACCAGGGGAGACAGTTCTTCTCCTATACTGGAAGCGCGGAAGATCTTATAGCCCAGGATGTCAATTTCAGTATTCGCTTTCCAGGACAAAGTGACCACACCACTACTGTCAATCGTAGCAGCAAGGCCTACCGGAGGTACCGGCGGTATGGAATCGACAGGTTGCACCAGCACCGGGAAAGAGGTACTTGATTCTCCTTCTTTGGCAATGGCTGTGATGGTAAAGTAGTTGGTCGGCATCAGCTGGTTATATTCCAGGCTGCGCTGGTTGGGCGCGATATTGGTCAGCACTGTTTTATAGGGACCATCTTCGCGGCTGGCCTGGTTGAGGGCGAAGCCTTTGATGACTGCATTGCCAGCTTCTTCAAACTCCCAGTTAAGTGTCATCTTTCCCTGTTCATTGATCTCGTTGCTGCGGATATTAGGCGTATATAACAGCATAGACTTTCCCTTGCCAGTTGAAACCGCAGAGGGAGGGCCAGTTTCGCCGAATGAGGAAACGCCCCTGATCCTGTACTGGTAAACGGTATTATTATCTGAGAGAGAATCGATGTAATACATGCGCGGCGAAGCTTTCTTCTCCTTCTCATTGAAATTGGTAACGGGCATGGCGGTAGCGCGCTCAAAATGCTGGCCGCCGTCCTTTGACCGTTCTATTATCCAGGAATTATAGTAACGCTTCAGAATGCTGTAATCCCAGCTGAGTATGACGTGCTTGTCGCCAAAAACAGCGCCTACATCGCCAGGTACCGGCAGTGTTTCATGATCATCTATACCGATAAATGCTCCTGATGAGTCGATCATTAAACGGGTGGGCGGCACCAGGGAGCGAATGCGGTATAGATATTTCTCACCGGGCCTGGCGCTGCGGTCTTCCCAACCCCAGCCAGCCATGACGGCCGCATCAAAGCTATTATCCGCCGCGTATAGGGATAAGGCGAAACGTTGCTCCTGTTCTGCGGATTGCGCCATAATACGTGCGATCCCGTTATTGCCTCCGCCGCTTACTTCAAAGTCTTTTCCAAATAAGGCCTGGGCAATCACCGCGGCATACTGGTCATGCTGTACGATGGTCTCCCAATCATTCAGCGGCCTGGGTTTGAGGGGAATGCTGTTCAGCACCTTTGATTCAGGTGCAGCCAGTATTTTGCCGTTCCGGATCACCGTAAAACGGGTGATCTCAAAACCATACTGGTTGCTGAGCTTCCAGGCGCGGGAGGTGTTCACCGCCCAGCGCAATTTGATGCCATGTTCCTGTGCGCTGGCCTTGACAAATATTTTTGAAGAGTCTTTACGTTGTGCACTTGCCGTGGTGATCGCGGCAAAGTACAGTGGTAACAGTATGATGAAGAGTCGCGTGCGCATAGTATCTATCAATAACCTCTTGTTTTAAGCGGATTCTGGTAATCAAATACCGCATTGCTGGTGCGGGTGCCGTCTGGTAGCACATACTGGTACTTCACCTTGTAGGTGCCGTAACGGATGTAAGGGAAATGCCCGCTGATCAGGTATGCGAATCGCTGCATGTCCGGCGTATCCAGGAATTTGTTCACCGCCTTATATTGCAGGTCCAGGAAGTCGAGTTTGTAGATCAGCGGCAAATCGTATTGATAGGGCAACCTGGTCTTTACCCAGCCGGTCACGTTGCCGGTATTGGCTTCTGCCAGGTAAGTGGGCATTATTACAAAAGCTTTGCTCGGCACCAGTCCCAGTTCATTCGGGTTACGGTTGGTGATCAGCATATCCTGCTCAACGGGATAGCCACGATACAGCAAAGGATTAATATCATCATTGAAATAAGCGTCATCCATCACCGCTTCCACATTCACCAGGGGATTATAGCCGCTATAGCCATTGCCGGTGAGCTCAGCTACCTCAAAGCCTTCATATTCGCCAACATCCGCTATCAGGCGGATCGCATCCGTGACAACGTTGGCGGCCAGGGCATCCACGCGATGCAGCGAATTGATCTTATCAGCGAAAGTGCGGAACTGGCTGGTACGCAATCCGTAGTTCAGCAGGGATTTCATAACATCACCACGGGAAACGCGCTGCGCCTGGTTATTGGCAACCGTATAACTGCCATCATCACCGGCATCGGTTTTCTGGTAAGCCACTACGGTATCTGTGCTGCTTGCGCCAGGCGGAACGGCAATGACGTCGAACTGGTACTGGGTGCTGGCATTCAGTGCAGGTGTGTTATAGCTCAGGATCTGTGAAACACTGTCGTATTGCATATCTGCTTTGATAATGCCGCCGTTCGCATTGGCGAAACGGATCTCGTAGCGCCATCTGCCGTCAAACAGGTAAGCCTGGCCCCTGCTCAGGTTGATCATGCCCTTACCGTATTCCTCTCTATAGAAATTACGCTGGCCAACAACCGGGTAGGAGTAGGCAATATTTGTCAGCGGTATATAATCCGGAGCGGTGCTGGTAGTGAAGCTGACAATTTCCATTTCTTCGCTCTGTTGTCCGTCCATATAGACGGTTTGCCAGTTACCATTCACCCGCTCTTCGAAGGTTACTTTCACCATAGCTTCGAGCGTTTTCTTAGGAGGCAGCACTTCATTTGAGTAGAAAGACACCGCGTCGTTATTGCTGTTCCATACCAGCTTACCCGGTATGATCGCCCCATTATCTCTTACAACAAAGGTCAGCAGCTTGGCCCGGTAGGTCTTCGTGCCGTTATCGTCGTCTACATCGAAAGGCTGGCCAATCTTCATATTAAATGCTGCCTGCGGGGCACTGAACACATCTACATCTGTTGCATTCTTAGCAGGCGTAACGCTGGATATGATCTTTACATCCACCGGGCTTAAGGCGCCGGTAACGATTTCACATTCATCTCCTATGTTTACTTTCATGCGTATATTACCACTTACGAGGCCGCCCAGTACCCTGAAATTAACGGCCATATAACCTTTCATCCAGGTAGGATTGGGCAATTTAGCCTGCATCAGCATGGCTGCAGAACCGGATATGATCGGTATGCGCGCCTTGATGAATTTAAGGTTCACCTTTACGCCCACTTCTCCCTGCAAGTACGCATAGGCCTGACCGTTAGCATACCATCCGTCCATACCGATCTTCTCTGACTTGCCTGCACAATGTGCATCGCCATAGTCTTTCAGCATGATGTCGAAACCTAAGCCTGCTTTGAGATTAGCATAGAGGATCAGGAAAGTGATATCCCCTGTTTCTACGCTGAGGCTGGAGCCGAATGCAAAGCCACGGCCATCGCCCAGGGCATTGAGATCACGCATGTAATCCAGCTCGCTCAGCTCCATGCCCAGGATGTCCGCCACTTCCTGCGGAGGCGGGGGAGAGCCCGGTATTTTATCACCTACCATGAGGTAGGAAGTTGTCTTAACTGAAATGCCTGCCACCGCCAACTTGATGCCCAGGCGGTTAGTGGGCGTACCCATATGGAAATACCATTCGTCGGGAGACACGTGTATCACGGCCCATCCCGCGCGGTTGCCGCTGGCGTTGCCGGTCATGATACCGCCGGCTATGTTCACGTACAGATCGAAGTTGGCATGGAAAGTAGAAGTAGTGAAATCATACTGCATCCCTACATAGGCAGAGAGCCCGCTTTCACCTGCTTTATAATCATCTCCGGCAATTTTTTCAGCTGCCATGGAGGGATTAGACACTTTCATGGCCATCATCTTCTCTCCGGCATCACCCATTTCAGCAGCCAGCTTTTGTTCCTCCGCTGCCAGTTTGCCGAACTGTTTGCCCAGGTAACCGTTGATGTCTCCTTCCAGGTTGGGCAGCACATTAAGGATGGACGCGTAGCCATAGTAACCTATGAAGTTGATGCCGCCACTCGTGTTAAAGGCCACTTCGAAGGAGGCTTCTCCATTGACCACCTTGTCCTCGGAGATATTGAACAGTACTGCTGCCTTGATGCCCAGGCCTGTCTTCTCATCCGGTACGTAATTGATGCCCGTGGGAGAAGGAGCTGCCAGTACATCAGGCGCAAGCTTCTTCATACGGTAATAGGCGCCGCCGCCAAAGCCCGTGAGGTTCACCGGCGGTACGATGGGAATGCCTGGTTTAAAGCTGGCCTTCGCATCTACATACCAGTAGCGGAAGTCTTTCGAACCAAACATGGCGCGGGCTTCCACCTTCACTTTATCTTCCATGAAGTTGGCTTTCACTTCTCCGCTGATAGCATCGCCGTAGGTGGCGTCATCCTCATATATCTTCAGTGTACCTGCGATTGTGAGGGCTTTGGAAACTTTCGCGTTGATGTGGATCTCTTCCAGCTTCAGCTTATCGTATTTCCAGGTCTGGATGCCTTCCTTTTCATCAAACTTTCCGACGATGATGATCTTCGTGTCGCCGGCGAAGTTCTTTTCCATGAGGTTCACACGGACGCCAAAGGTGAGCGACGCTTCTCCGTTCATGGCCTTTAGTGCGATCTCGGTGATGGACACCGGGAAATTGGACACGGTGTTCTCTTCTTTATATCCAAAATAACTGGTAGTGAGATAGGGTGGTTTGGTTTCGAGGTGCAGGTCTTTGAAGATGATACCTTTGAAGACAGCTACCGGCTTTCCTTTATCATCCTGCTTGGTGGAAGCGGCGATGATCAGGCGGCCATGCAGCATGGCTTCCGGTTCAAATTTGCCACTGGCCAGCTTCAGTTGTACCCAGGAGTTAGGCTCCAGTTCAGCGCGGGCTTTCCACACATTGAACCGCATTGTATCGATGGTATTGAGCTTCAGGATGTATTCATTATCCGCGGTAACGATCGCCGTATACCCCAGCGGGGCTTCTGCAATAGGCAGTCCTACCATGCCCTGGAAGCCTGCGCCTACCAGGTGATTGGCTTCGAGATCTATATTGAAGCGGTCTACAGAGAAACGCCATCCGGCAGCAGTACCATCCGGGAGGATATTATTGCCGAAGAAGGAGCCGGTAAATCCGTGGCTGTCGATGATCATATTATGAGCGCCAAAGGATACCCGCTTACCGGATTCCTGCCGCCGCATAAATTGTTTGGGCAGTGTGACCTCGATCTCATTTGCGTATACGCCGCGCCAGAGATTGGGATCTTCTGCTGGCATGTATTTCTCTTCATACCCTTTCGGATATACGACATTCGGCGAGTTGCGGATATCGCTGAAATCAAATACGGCATTTTTTATGTGAAAGCCTACGCCTTTCAGCGGGGCGATCTCAAAGGCGGGTAAATTCAGCTCTACCAGGATATCGTTCCAGTCACTTGCAATGGTGTGGAAGTCTGCTTTTACATAGGCGGTGGAATCCATGTTCCTTTCCCCGTCGGACTTCAAAGGCACGAGCATGGTGCGGGGGAATTTTATTTCCGCCGTGATGCCCAGCTCTTTAAAGCCGTTACAATCCATGGTAACATAGGTAAGATCCAGGCCCTGGCCTGTTTGCATGTCCATAGCGCCTTTCAGCGTTACGGCGGCAGTACCTCCGTTGATAGGGATGGGCACATTGCCCAGCAGTACCAGTTTGGCATCGCCTACGATGCCGCCGCTATAGGAAAGCTTGAGTCCTTTGAGGCCAAAGAAGATCTCCTTTGGGTTCTGCGGGATCTCCACTCTGGCATAGACGGTCAGCTCTGCGTAGGTAGGGTGGAAGATGGCATTGCTGATCGCAATCTCCACTTTCGTATTGTTGACCTTTTTGGAGAGACCGATGGGCAGCTCATTCAGATCGTCTGGCGTGAGGGCATCTACGTAGCGGTTGTTCTGGTTTATTTTCAGGAACTCGGCCCTGGCCTGTTCCCGGTAACCGTTGGTGACAGGATCAGGCTGATTGGTGCTATCCAGGTAAGCTGCGGTAAAGAGCCCATTGGCAGGAGCAGGCAACATTTGTGTTGCCAGTTGCCGGTCTATTTCCGGGAAGCTGCGTGTTTCTGAAAAATTGTTGGCAGAGATGGCCGGTATTACCGGCTGCGGGCGTTGCAGGGAGTCGCGCTCATTGGCACGGGCGATCAATGACCAGCAAGCCAGTATTGCGGCAAGGACGTAGGTATAGCAGTAATGGTACTTGCTCGGGTAACAGTTGACCATAGGCAAATAGGGTATAGGTAAAGGCGGCTAGTAGTGGGGGCACCAAAAATCGGTATACACGCTCGTAAAACTCGTAATATGTCCCTCGCTCTTTCCGGTTATTTTGGGTGCAATATTACATATTTTAACAATTTAAAGAAAATATTTAATTGTTAAGGGGACAGGAAAAACAGTTTGAGGTTTGAGGTTCGTTAGAAGTTACAGGTTCATAACTAGTAGCCGGACTGCTAATTTGGACCTCTAACCTTCAACGAACCTCAAACCTCAAACTTCAAACCTAATTTTAGTTCACCTGGCTGTAAAAGCTTTGCAAATCTCTCGCCAGCTGGTCATAAATAGGTCTTGTAAAGAGCATAAACAGCTCCTGCGGAGGGGGCGGAGGCGCATCTACGCCGCCCATCTGGCGTTTGTCTTCATCACTGAGGGCGCGTTCATCGCCACGGAAGGTGCCTACCTGGTTCAGCCAGGTATAACTGCCGGGAATACGGTCCTGGCGGAGCACACGGTTATTGGCCACATCCATGATGCGGTAGTCGAGAAGGCCGCGGGATACCACGGTCTTTTTAACGATATAGATGGTAGCCTTTACGGTTTCATACTTTTTGATGAATTTACCGCTGGTGTCTTTTACGGAGCCGGTTTCGATCTCTTTGGATACTTCGCGCTGGAAGCGGTCTACATAGGTCTGGCCTACTTCGAAATCGTAGAACTGCATTTCCAGGTATTCGTCCGGACGGATATCTTCATTCCGTGCAAAGCGTTCGTCCGTGAATTTTACAAAGCGGTTAATGCCGCGCTGCTGGAGGTTACGTACCAGGGCATCGCGGAACTGGTCTGCACTGAACTGGTAGTAAGGGCTGCGTACATCGATACGGCTTACCAGCACGTTCACGGTGCCCAGTGCAAAAGCTTCATCCATCCGCTGGCGGGCATCGCGGTAGTTGCTCACCATTTTAAGGGAGGCCGCAAATTCTTCGTAGGCATCGCGGGCGCTGGGTTTATCGCCGCGGTTCAGCAGCTCCATACCGCGTTCGTACCTTACCTGGGCGGCGCTTTCCTGTGCGCCGGTAATGGCGTCGCGATAATCTTTAGGCTGTACTACTTTCTGGGCGGCGGGGGAGGCATATATAATGTCATACAGGTGCTGGAGCGAGCGGTATTCACGTCTTACAGATTCCCATTTGAGCGGGTTGTCTGAACGGAGATAGCCGTTTACTTTGTCTTCATGCAGCCGGATGGACTGATCGTAAGCTTTGGGCAGTAGTTCCAGGGCGACTGCGTCCTGTGGTTTGCGTTGCAGTTTTTTAACGAAGGCGGCTACGGCCTCGTCATAACGGCCCTGGTTAAAGAGTTTTTCGCCTGACTTGCAGGAGGTAAAGAGGAATAGGATAGCGGCTGTTGCCAGCCATGCATAGTTACGCATGAACGGTTGTGGTTTATAGTTTGCATTCCCGGCGCTTATTTCACAAATCGCCGGATCTCCCTTTCGGTTTCCCTTTGCTTAATGCTTTCGCGTTTGTCATGCAGCTTCTTACCTTTACCCAGGCCAATTTCCATTTTGGCAAGTCCCTTTTCTGTGATAAAGATGCGCAGGGGCACGATGGTATAGCCCCGCTCTTTCAGTTTATTCTCCATTTTGCGCAACTCCCTTTTTGTGAGCAGGAGCTTGCGTTCGCGCAGCGGGTCATGGTTGGCATAGGTACCATGAGAATAGATGGCGATGTGCAGGCTTTTCACCCACAGTTCACCTTTTGAAAAATAGCAGAAGGCATCATTAAAACTCACTTTCCCGGCCCGGATGGATTTGATCTCGGTGCCGGTCAATACGATACCAGCAATATATTTATCTTCTATTGCGTATTCGAAATAAGCCGATCTGTTCTTTAATTCTGCCATTTAAAATTTAAAATCTTATGGGGTATTAACGGGTTTGAGGTTTGAAGTCGCGTTCCTCCCGCGTAATCTTCGCGGAGATTGTATTAGGAGATTGCTTCGGCCCGGCTACCCGCGTAGGCCCTGCGGTCCTCGCAATGACGCGAGAGGGATGCGACTTCAAACTTTCGTTTATTAGTTTTTAAAAAGCTGCAACACGTTTGCCAGCCTTTGTTTTAATTCTTTGCGGTCAATAATGAAATCGAGGAAGCCGTGGTCCAGGAGGAATTCCGCGCTCTGGAACCCTTCAGGGAGGTCTTTTTTGATCGTTTCCTTGATCACACGGGGGCCGGCAAAGCCAATGAGAGCGCCGGGCTCCGCGATGTTAAGATCACCCAGCATAGCATAGGAGGCAGTTACGCCACCTGTGGTGGGGTCTGTCATCAGGGAGATATAGGGTTGCTTTGCATTGGCCAGCTGTGTGAGCTTGGCGGATGTTTTGGCCATCTGCATCAGGGAAAAGGCGCTTTCCATCATGCGGGCGCCCCCTGATTTGGAGATGATCATTAACGGCATTTTATGTGCAATGCAATGGTCGATAGCCCTTGCGATCTTTTCTCCCACTACGGAACCCATGGAGCCACCAATGAAGGCGAAATCCATACAGGCCACCACCAGGTCGTTCCCCAGTACTTTACCTGCGCCTACCCGCATTGCGTCTTTCAGGCCTGAGCGTTTCTGGGCGTCTTTTAAACGATCGCCGTAAGGCTTCAGGTCCACGAATCCCAGCTGATCTTTCGGGTAGATGTTCGGGAAAAGCTCCTCGTACTGGTTTTCATCGAATATGATCTCGAAATATTCTGCGGAGTTGATACGGTTGTGGTAATTACATTTATCGCAAACGTAGAAATGTTCCCGCAGGTCTTTTACAGTGGTGGTTTTCTTACAATTAGGACATTTGTGCCATAATCCGTCCGGTGCTTCCTTCTTTTCACTAGTAGACGTTGAAATGCCCTGTTTAATGCGCTTAAACCAGCTAGACATATTTTTTCGTTAGGTTAAAAAATAGTGGTGCAAGATACGAATTAAATTCACACGCACTTTTTCTGTTCGCAATATTACATGAAAAGAAATTGACAACCAATAGATAGGATTGGATTCTTATATATGTTGTTTGTTGAATAATAAAGCCGAGGTTTGAAATAGTTGGCAGTGGGCAGTTGGCAATGGGCAGTAAATGGGGTTGGCAAGGGGGAGTTAACAATGAATTGGCAGTTTGTAATGGGTAGTTTCAAACTGACTGCCCACTGCAAACTGCCAACTGCTAATTGATTTTAAGCGTTCCTGTTGATACAGTTCAGGTCATTGAACGCTTCCTCGAGACGCTTCACAAAGGTTTCTTCGCCTTTGCGCAGCCATACGCGGGGATCATAGTATTTTTTATTGGGTTTATCTGCGCCTTCCGGGTTGCCCAGCTGCGCCTGCAGATAACCTTTTTTAGCTTCGTAGTAGTCGTGAACACCTTCCCAGAAAGCCCACTGCATATCGGTATCAAGATTCATCTTGATCACGCCGTAGCCCAGGGCTTCAGCGATCTGGTGTTTGGGAGAGCCGGAACCGCCGTGGAACACGTAGTATACGGGCTTCACAGCTGTTTTATGTTTCTCCTGGATGAAATCCTGGCTGTTCTTCAGGATCTCGGGGCGCAGCTCCACGTTACCGGGAGAGTAAACGCCGTGCACGTTACCGAAGGCGGCAGCCACTGTAAAGCGGGAACCAACCTGGCTCAGTGTTTCGTAAGCGTAGTTTACATCTTCAGGCTGGGTATATAAAGCGGAGTTCTCTACACCGGAATTGTCTACACCATCTTCTTCACCACCGGTTACGCCCAGCTCGATCTCGATGGACATACCCAGCTTATTCATTCTCTGGAAATATTTATGAGAGATCTCGATGTTCTCGTGCAGCGGTTCTTCAGACAGGTCCAGCATATGGGAGCTGTAGAGCGGCTGGCCGGTCTGCTTCATGAACAGCTCGCCCGCGTCCAGTAAGCCGTCGATCCAGGGAAGCCATTTCTTGGCAGCGTGGTCTGTATGCAATATTACCGGTACACCATAATACTTGGCTACTTCATGCACGTGCTTGGCGCCGGAGATACCGCCGGCGATGTTTGCCTGCAGCTTATCATTCGGCATGCCTTTACCCGCAAAAAACTGTGCTCCGCCATTGGAGAACTGTATAATAACCGGGGAGTTCACTTTTGCAGCGGTCTCTAATACTGCGTTCACGGAGTTAGTTCCCACCACGTTTACGGCAGGCATAGCAAATGCTTTATCTTTAGCATCGTTATACAGCGCTTCCAGCTCTTCGCCGAATAACACGCCGGCTCTGTATTTTCCCATATATTTTTGGTTGTTTACTAGTTTACGGAGGGCAAAGATAAAAGTAAATGTAAAAAAGCAAAGCGTAAAAATAAAAAGCAAAACACAGCCGGACGCGGGCAGGTTTTGCTTTGTTACGTTTTGTTTTGTTTAGCTTTTACTTTAGCTGACGGTCAGCGTAGTGCCATCGATTGTTACTGTTTTTTTAGTCAGCGCGACGGTTGCCGGGCCCGTATTTACAGATCCGCTGGTGGTGTAACGGCTGCCATGCCCGCAGGGAGCATTGCACTCTATCAGGTTGGTGGAGCTGTTAAACCTGGCCACGGTGCAACCCTGATGAGTGCAGGTGCTGGAGAGCGCGGCGAAAGAAGCAGGCGCGTTACCGGTAGCTATCCGGATCACGATCACGCCGCTGCCGATCTTGTAGTCACCGACGTTGGTTAATTCCGATCCCAGGTTGGCAGAGAAGCCTCCACCACCGCCTCCAGGATTGGGGGCATCTGCACTGTTCTTACTACAGGCTGCTAATCCACCGGCGCAAGCCAAGGCCAGTACCATTCCCAGGTTGTTGACGAAGTCCCTTCTTTCCATGATGTTGTAGGTTTAGTGTGAAATATGCGTTAGAGGAATAATTAGTCTTCATATATTATGTTTACGGGCGCAGCAGCGGAAAGGTTGCCCGGTTTGAACAGTTTGCTTTGAGCGTTGTTAATTGTTAGTCCCGTCTTTTATAAACGCCTGGTGGTTTCCCTGTTAAATTGCTCACGCCTCCCAGGATATCGCGTAGATAATGTGTAGATAACGTGTAGATATCGTGTCTCTTTAAAGGGATACGTTATCTCTACGATGTAGTTATGATTCATATGCGTAATACCGCTGTATCTGTGAAATTCTCCCCAGGCCTTTATGCGCTTTTTACAAGGAAGTCATGCGCTTTTACCTAAGCTTGTATGCGCTTTTAGTACGGATATCACTACAATAACACTAAGCTAAGTCCTTAGAAACACTAAGGAAAGATGAGGATAAGACTAAGCTAAACCATGGAAAAAACTAAGAGAAGACTAAGAAAAGATGAGGAAAACACTAGGAAAATAGCTGTCTGAAATACCCCGGCGCTTCCAGCAGGCGGCTGCCGTACCAGGAGAACATCTCTCCATCTACCAGCAATATCCGGGCTTCCGGGAGCACGGCCCGGATCTCGTCAATATGGCGTTCCTTAAAGGGATAAGGTTCTGAAGACAGGAGCACGAACTGGTTGGCGGGCGCTACCGTACTAAAGGCTTCCGGCAGCTGGGAGAGGGTAATCTCGGGGTAACGGCGCATATCAGAGAAGATATTGTGCAGCCCTGCTGCTTCCAGCATGGTGTTGATGAAGGTATCGCCGCCGGCAATCATCCAGGGATCGCGCCAGATGAAGTAGGCGGCTTCCCGGGGCCGGGTACCCAAAGCCAGGCTTTCGCTGAGCAGGCTGAATTGCCGGGCGATCTTATCACTTAACTGCAAGGCCTGCTCCGGGCGGCCGGTGATCTCACCCAGCTGCGTGATCATGTTGAGGGCATCAGGCAGGGAGTGAATGTCGCTGGTCCAGACGGGGAAATCTGCCATGAGGGCACTTACCTGTTCCCGCTCATTCTCTTCTTTATTGGCGATGATCAGATCCGGCTGCAGGGCTTTGATCTGCTCCAGGTGGAGGCTTTTTGTACCGCCGATACGGGTTTTGTGCCGGAACCATTGCTCCGGGTGGATGCAGAATTTCGTGATGCCCACCACCTCGGCGTCGAGGCTCAGGTGGTACAGCAGTTCTGTCTGCGAAGGCACCAGGGACACGATACGCCGCGGCGGAAAAGGAATGTGAACGGTATTTTGCAGCTGGTCTATGTAGGTACGGACTTCCATCACCTGCTTAACTTCCCAGCGCCTGAATAATGTCGTACTTGGTAACAATATGATAGCTGCCGCTTTCGTCTTTGGTGAGCACGGCGCCATTCTCCTTGTTGATGTAGACAGAGAGCTTTTCAATGGGCGTTTCCATGCCTACCTGCGGGAAGGCGGGCTGCATCACCTGTTTGACCTGTGCGTCTTTCAGGTTAGCGTCGTCTATCAGCTTGTTAAAGAGGCCGCCTTCTGATACGGCGCCGATGATCTCGTTATTGGCCAGCACGGGGATGTGCTCGATCTCGAATTTCTTCATTTTGGCTATGGCGTCGCTTACTTTTTCTTCTGCGCCGATGGTGACCAGGGGCAGGTTACGGCGGGCGTTCACCACGTCTTTCACGGTCTTCACATCCAGGAAGCCGCGTTCCATCATCCACTGATCATTATAGACTTTGCCTACGTAGCGGCTGCCATGGTCGTGGAAAACCACCACTACCACGTCTGTTGGCTTCAGGTGCTGTTTTAGCTGCAACAGGCCGGAAATGGCAGAGCCGGCGGAATATCCCACAAAGATCCCTTCCTCCTTGGCGATACGGCGGGCCATGATAGCGCCGTCCTTATCGCTTACTTTTTCGAAGCGGTCTATGAGGCGCATGTCGTAGTTCTGCGGCACGAAATCTTCGCCGATGCCTTCGGTGATATAGGGATATACTTCGCTCATATCCAGCTCGCCGGTTTCGTGGTATTTCTTTAGCAGGGATCCGTAGCTGTCAATGGCCCATGCCTGGATGGCCGGGTTCTTTTCTTTCAGGAACTGTGCTGCGCCGGTGATGGTGCCGCCCGTACCGGTGGCCACTACCAGGTGTGTTACCTTGCCGTCTGTCTGCTCCCATATTTCAGGACCGGTTTGCTCATAATGGGCTTCGCGGTTGGCGAGGTTATCATATTGATTGATGTAGAAAGAGTTGGGGATCTCTTTTGACAGGCGCCGTGCTACGGAATAGTAGGAACGGGGATCATCCGGCTCCACATTGGTGGGACAAACGATCACTTCTGCGCCTACCGCTTTGAGAATATCCACTTTCTCTTTAGACTGTTTGTCTGTAGTAGTGAAGATACATTTATAGCCCTTGATCACGGCGGCCAGTGCAAGGCCCATACCGGTATTGCCGGAAGTGCCTTCAATGATGGTGCCGCCCGGTTTCAGCAAACCCTGTTGCTCGGCTACCTCTACCATTTTTACCGCCATGCGGTCTTTAATGGAGTTGCCGGGGTTAAAGAATTCCACCTTGGCAAAAACAGGGCAGGGCAAAGCTGCAGTTACGCGGTTCAGTTTTACTAACGGGGTATTTCCTATCGTTTCCAGAATGTTGTTACAAAACTTCATATATCAGTGTTAACTCCGGCGAATTTAAGGGAAAAAATCGGAGCGGGCGGACCAACAAATCTGGCAGCGGCCGTTTTTTGCTAAATAAAAATTCGTATTTAGCAATAAGTAACATTTAAAAACATAAACCATGAGAGCCCTATTCACATCTAAAGCAAACTTTCTCTCTTAACAATTTATCATCCGCTATCTTTGCCGGGTTATGAGTAAGAGGATATTCATTACCGGTATAGGCACCGGCGTGGGAAAAACGCTCACCTCGGCCTGTGTAACGGAGGCATTGCAGGCGGATTACTGGAAACCGGTGCAAACAGGGCTGGAAGAAGGTACGGATACGGAAACCGTGAAAGGGCTGCTTTCCAATACGGTATCGGTATGCCATAAAGAAGTATATTGCCTGAAAGAGCCAGCTTCGCCCCATTTGGCAGCCCGGCTGGAACAAGTGAGGATTGAAGTGGCGCCTATCCTGCAGCAGGCGGAGATCATACAGCCGGCGGATCGGCCATTGGTAATAGAAGGCGCGGGTGGTTTGATGGTGCCATTGAACGAGGAGGTGTTTACGCTGGACCTGATCAAAAGTCTGCAGGCGCAGGTGATCATTGTAGCGCAGAACTACCTGGGGAGCATTAATCATGCGCTGCTGACGGCGAAGGTGTTGCAGCAGAGCAGGGTGCCGGTGCTGGGATGGATATTCAGCGGGGAATATCATACGAATGAGGATGAGGTGGTGCAGTGGAGCGGGTATAGGAAGTTGGGAAGGATTGAGAGGGCGGAGAAGGTAACGAAAGAGTTTGTGAAGGAGATTGCTTCGTCGCGCCACGCGCAAAGGCTTTGCCGCTTCTCGCAATGACGGCGAAGGGTTGACGGGCATCTATAAAACATTCAATTTAATTGCACACTAAAACGGACATACGAAAACAATTCCTTGAGCGCCGCCTCAATCTTCCTGAAGAAGAAGCGGAGACGCTGAATGAAGCCCTGCTGGAAAACTGCCGCGAGCTGAGCTTCGGCGATGTGCATTGGGTACATGTCTTTCTGCCGATAGCAGAGAAGAAAGAAGTGAATACATGGCCTATCGTAGAGTGGATGCGGATAGCCTATCCTTCTTTACAGTGGGTGCTGGGCAGGGCCTTTTTAGCCACCGGGGAGATGGAGCATTTCCTCTGGGAGCCGCACACAATACTGGTTAAAAGCAAATACGGCATACCGGAGCCGGTGGGTGGCACGCTGATAGCGCCGGAAGCGCTGGACCTCGTGTTTGTACCGCTGCTGGCCTTCGACATGACCGGGCACCGCGTAGGATATGGCAAAGGCATGTATGACCGATTCCTGAAACAATGCCGCCCCGGCGTGCGCACCATAGGCCTGTCTTTATTTGAACCGGTAGACCTGATCACCGATACCGACCCGCGGGATGTGCCGCTGCATACCGTCGTTACACCTGAAAACATCTATCACTTTGCCAAAATACCATGAAAGCACTGCAATACCTGAAAATATTACTATATCCTTTTTCCCTGTTGTACGGACTGGTGATGTGGATACGGAACCGCCTATACGATAGCGGCACCCTGACAGCTGTGAGCTTTGACATTCCCATGATCGCTGTAGGCAACCTGTCTGTTGGCGGCACCGGTAAAACGCCGCATGTGGAATACCTGATACGCCTGCTGAAAGAAAGATTTTCCGTAGCTACCCTGAGCCGGGGCTATAACCGCAAGACCAGGGGATTTTTCCTGGCCAATGAAGACAGCACCGCCGCCCAGCTGGGCGATGAGCCTATGCAGTTTCACCAGAAGTTCCCGGATATCAGTGTTTGTGTGGGAGAGGAGCGCATGCTGGCCGTACCGGAACTGCTCAGGGAAAGACAGGAAACACAGGTGATCCTGCTGGACGACGCTTTTCAGCACCGCTCCATCAAGCCGGGCAAAAACATCCTCGTTACCGAATATAACCGTCCCTTTACACGGGATCATGTGGTGCCATTTGGCCGCCTGCGGGAGGGCCGTAAAGGTTATGAAAGGGCGGATATCATCATCGTATCCAAGTGCCCGGCTAATATGCCCGAGGCCGAAAAACAGGCCCTGACACGGGAAATAGCCCCGCTGCCACACCAGGGACTGTTCTTTACCTGCCTGCAGTACGGTGAACTATACGATATGCTGAGCGGCCAGCCTGTGAGCGTGAGCCCGGATGCATCGGTCCTGCTGGTGTGCGGTATTGCCAGACCGGCTCCCCTGGTACAGCATTTGAAGGACCAGTACAAAGAGGTGTTCCTGCTGCCTTTTCCGGATCATTACTACTATGGTAACAGCGACCTGGAAAAGATAGAAAGGGAACTGAAGGGCCTGCCCGGTACGGAAAAACTGGTGGTCACCACAGAAAAAGATGCCGTGCGTCTGCATCTGCTGCAGGCCCGCCTGGAGCAGCTTGGCCTGCAAATGGCCGTGATACCGGTGGAAATATCTTTTCTTTTCGGGGAAGGGAATTCGTTTAATAATTATATTTTTGACTATATAGAAGGGGCAGCTACGTAAGGCATTATCATTTAATGGGACATGAGATGACAAAAAAGAAAAGACCTAAGAAAGGCGGCGGCAGCCCGCAGCAAAGTTTCCGGGGCCTTGTGGAGGTGACCCGTTCGGGAATGGCCTTTGTGATCGTGGAAGGCTTGGCGAAAGACATCCTGGTAAAACAGAAAAACCTGAATACCGCGCTGGACGGGGATGAAGTGCTCGTGAACGTGATCAAGCAGCAAGGTAAAACCATGGGCCGCATGGAAGGCCTGGTAACCGACATCCTTAAACGAAAAAAGACAGAATTTACGGGTACCCTGGAGGTGAACAAGGGATTTGCATTCCTCGTACCTGAAAAGGGCGCCTTTGTACCTGATATATACATCCCGGCCAATGCCGTAGGCGAGGCCAAGACGGGTGATAAAGCCGTGGTGCGCATTGTGGCCTGGGGCGAGAAGACCCGCAAACCGGTGGGAGAGATCGTGGAGATCCTGGACGCCAGCGATACCAACGACCTGGCCATGAAGGAGATCCTGATAGAAAGCGGTTTCCCGCTCAATTTCCCCGATGAGGTAATGACCGAGCTGGCCCAGATCAAAGAGAAAATAACCAGCACGGAAGTACGAAAGCGAAAAGATTTCCGCAAACAGCTCACCTTCACCATCGACCCCGTTGATGCAAAAGATTTTGACGACGCCATCTCCATCAGGAAACTGCGGGGCGGCTATTACGAAATAGGCGTGCACATTGCAGATGTGAGCCATTATGTGTTGCCGGATACCGCGCTGGATAAAGAGTCTGATAAACGGGCCACTTCCGTATACCTGCCTGACCGTGTGCTGCCCATGCTGCCGGAAAAGATCTCCAACGAGCTCTGCTCCCTGCGCCCGCATGAAGATAAGCTGACCTTCTCTGCTGTATTCAAGATGAATGAAAAAGGCGAGATCAAGGAGCACTGGCTGGGCCGTACCGTGATCCATTCCAAACACCGCTTCACCTACGAGGAAGTGCAGGACATCATCGAAAGCGGGGAAGGACCTTATGAGGAAGAAGTGCTGCTGCTGAACAAAATAGCCCAGCTATTGCGCAAGGAGCGTTTTGATGAAGGCGCCATCAATTTCTCTTCACAGGAGGTACGTTTTCAGCTGGATGAAAGCGGGAAGCCTGTCGGCATCCTGATCAAGGAAAGCAAGGAAGCGCATCAGCTGATCGAAGAGTTTATGCTGCTGGCCAACCGTACCGTGGCGGAATATGTATCCAAAATAAAGATCAATAAACAGCCGGTGCCTTTCCCTTACCGCGTGCACGACACGCCGGATGAGGAAAAGCTGAAGGTGTTCTCCATATTCGCCCACAAGTTCGGCCATAAGTTTGACCTGGATAACCCGGACAGCATCGCCCGTTCTTTCAACAAAATGCTGCAGCTGGTAAAAGGCAAGCCGGAACAGCATGTACTGGAAACGATCGGGATCCGTACCATGGCCAAGGCCATTTATACCACAGATAATATCGGGCACTACGGCCTGGGCTTTGAGCACTACTGCCATTTCACCTCGCCTATACGCCGTTATCCTGATGTGCTGGTACACCGTGTATTAGCGCAATGCCTGGCCGACGATATCAGGCCGGACAAGCACATGGAGAAGAAGTGCAAGCACAGCTCTGAGATGGAACGCAAGGCCATGGATGCAGAAAGGGCTGCCAACAAATACAAGCAGGTAGAATACATGCAGCAATTCATCGGGGAGACCTTCGAGGGCGTAGTGAGCGGTGTTGCGCATTTCGGGTTCTGGGTAGAGACCGTGGCCACCAAATGCGAGGGCCTGGTGAGCATTCACAACCTGATGACCAAAGACGAATTCAAACATGATGAAAGCGAGTATGCGCTGATAGGCCTGCGTACAGGCCGCAAATTCCGTATAGGCGATAAAGTAATGATCCGCGTGCTGGCGGCCAACATGGCTAAAAGGCAGCTGGATTACGATCTTGCTGAAGAACTGGTTCCGGGCAGGCCAGGGAAACCGGTGAAAGTAAAAAGGGAGAAACCGGGCAGGGACAAACAGCCGGTTAAGGGGAGAGCGCCGAAAAGGAAAAGTAAATCATAGTTGGCAGTGGGCAGTGGGCAGTTAGTTTGGGAGCCGTTCACCGACTGCCAATTGCCAACTGCCAATTGCCAACTTTTTTATAACTTCTTATATTAGACGACATTTCATACACACCATGCATTCCTTTCAAGAACTCATTGCACAATTCGTTAAACAATTTGATGAACAGAAATTTCCGCAGCAGCCAGCATCTTTATATGATGCTGCGACGCATATCCTGAAGATCGGAGGAAAGCGTATACGGCCGGTACTGGCGCTGATGGGCAATGAGCTGTTCGACGAGATCCATGCAGACGCCTGGCATGCAGGCAATGCGGTAGAGCTGTTCCATAATTTCACGCTGATCCATGACGATATTATGGACAGGGCGCCTTTGCGCAGGAACAATCCTACCGTGCATACCATTTACGGCGACCCGGCAGCCATACTGGCCGGCGATGTGATGCTGGTATATGTATATGAGCATTTGAACAAGGTACAGGCCCGTTACAAGCATAAGATCCTCAGCGTATTCAACCGGGCGGCTATCCAGGTTTGCGAAGGACAGCAGCTGGATATGGACCTGGAAGGGATGGAACTGGGGCAGGTTAAATATGATGACTATGTGAACATGATCGCCCTGAAAACCTCCGTACTGCTGGCGGCTTCCCTGCAGCTGGGCGCCATTATCGGCGGCGGCAGCGAGGGCAACCAGTCGCACCTCTATAATTTTGGCAGGAACATCGGGATCGCTTTCCAGATACAGGACGATTACCTGGACGCTTTTGGCGACCCGGAAAAATTCGGTAAAAAGCAGGGCGGCGATATCCTGGCCAACAAGAAGACCTTTTTGCTGCTGAAAGCCCTTGAACTGTGCAATCCTGCGCAGCAAACCCGTTTGAAGGAGCTGCTGGGCACTTCGCCGGACGACAAGGTAGACCAGATGCTGCAGCTGTTCCACGATTGCAAGGTGGATACCTGGGCGGAAAAAGAGAAGGATCGTTTCCAGCAGCAGGCATTTGACAACCTGGAAGATATTGCCGTGATCTCTACCCGGAAGAAGCCCCTGAAGGAACTGGCGGATTTTTTACTGAGCCGTCAGCAATGATAGGGAAATCCTTATATTCGCACATTCACCAAAATAAAACTTGCTTTGTCTAAGTCGTTATTCCGCAGGAAGTCATTATCCACTATACTGAAAGACGCCCAAGAGGGGCTCGCTGATGGTCACGGAACTGGTGAACTCCGTAAGGTATTAAAGGTAAAAGACCTGACCGCCATGGGGATCGCGGCCGTTATCGGCGCCGGGATCTTTTCCACTATAGGGGAAGCCTCTTTTCACGGCGGCCCGGGTGTGTCTATCCTTTTTATCATTACGGCTATTACCTGCGGTTTTTCGGCATTGTGTTATGCGGAGTTTGCCTCCCGGGTTCCGGTATCGGGCAGCGCCTACACTTATTCATATGTAACATTCGGTGAGCTGGCCGCCTGGGTCATAGGCTGGGCGCTCATCCTTGAATATGCCATTGGTAATATAGCCGTTTCCATTTCCTGGAGCGGCTATTTTAATAATCTGCTGCGGGGTCTGGGTATAGGTTTCCCGGCCTGGCTCACCAGCAACTATGATAATGCCACGGCGGAAACGCTGGCGGCAGCTCCCCGCATCGCGGGCGTACCTGTGATCCTGAACCTGCCTGCCTTCCTGATCGTGGTATTTATTACCTGGCTGGCGTATGTAGGGATCCAGGAAAGCAAGAAAAGCGCCAATATGATGGTGGCCTTCAAGATCCTGGTGATTGTTTTCGTGATCGCGCTGGGCGCCTTCTATGTGAACACGGATAACTGGAATCCCTTTATGCCTAACGGCTTTTCGGGGGTACTGCGGGGCGTATCGGCCGTTTTCTTTGCCTATATCGGCTTTGACGCGGTGAGCACCACGGCGGAAGAATGTACGCATCCCCAGCGGGACCTGCCCAGGGGGATGTTTTATTCGCTGATCATCTGTACCATCCTATATGTGCTGATTGCCCTGGTATTAACGGGTATGGTGCCCTTTACGCAGCTGAAAGTGGCAGATCCCCTGGCTTATGTATTTGATGCGGTGAACCTGAAATGGATCGGCTATATTATTTCTGTAAGCGCGGTGATCGCCACTACCAGTGTATTGCTGGTATTCCAGATAGGGCAGCCCCGTATCTGGATGAGCATGAGCCGCGACGGTCTTTTACCTAAACGCTTCAGCAAGATCCATCCGCGGTTCAGAACGCCTTCATTTGCCACGATCGTGACAGGCATTATCGTGGGTGTTCCTGCGCTGTTCCTGAACCTGACCATTGTAACAGACCTGACCAGCATTGGTACCCTCTTCGCTTTTATCCTGGTATGCGGCGGCGTACTGATGCTGCCCAGGGAAGAAAGCAGCACCGGCCGTTTCAAGCTGCCGTATATTAACGGGCAGTGGATCGTGCCCGGGCTGATCATCGCTTTTGTATTGATCTTCCGCGCTCCCCTGGCAGAGAAATGGTCTTTTGCCGGAGGATGGGAGGTGTGGAAACATAATATTCCCTTCTATTTATTTACGATCGTAGCGGTGGTGATCACCGTACTCTCTTTTACGCGTAAACTCTCGCTCATCCCTGTATTGGGCCTGCTCAGCTGTTTTTACCTGATGACGGAAATGGGACTGAAGAACTGGATCGTATTTGCCGTTTGGCTGCTTATTGGCCTGGTGATCTACTTTGGTTACAGCTACCGGAACAGTAAGCTGAACGCTGAACGCGCAAGGCAGAACGCGTTAGGCGTTGAGCTTTAGGCATTCCGCATAATTTTTCGTACATTAGGTTAAGCTCTTTGATTGATCTTAAAACCTAATGTTATGAATCTGCTACAGCGAATTGAAAGCTGGGGCGACCGGCATCATCCTAAATGGATAGATTTTGTCCGGATAGGACTAGGCATGTTCCTGTTCTACCTGGGCGTGATCTTTGTTCAGAACAGGGATGCTTTGACCGCCCTGATCGATGAAAGCCCGTTCCTTACGGTAATGTCCTTCTGGCTGGCGCACTACATTGTATTTGCCCACCTGGCAGGCGGATTGTTGATCACACTGGGATTGCTAACGAGAGTGGCTGTAATTGCAAACATACCGGTTTTACTGGGCGCGGTGTTATTCGTGCATTCCCCAACGGGACTGTTCACGGTGTACACACAGCTCGGCCTTTCTATCATTGTCCTGTTCTTGCTGATCTTCTTCCTCATAGAAGGCAGCGGCCCCGTTTCCATCGACGCATATATGCGTAAGCATCCAAACTAAGGCATGGCGGGAGGGACAATCTGATTTTAGATTTACGATTTAAGACTTTAGATTTGAGGTTGTTTAACCAGTTAAAGCTGGGATCGTAAATTTAAATTGTCAGGGGAGAGAATGCCATCATGAAATATGAAATAGGAGATAAGATAATACTGCTGCATTCCAAAGAGGAAGGTACAGTAGTTGACATCGTCAACCACGAAATGGTGATGGTGGAAGTAGGTAACATTACTTTCCCCGTATATCTTGACCAGATAGACTTCCCTTATTTTTACCGCTTTACGGAAAAAAAGACCCCAGCTGCGGCTCCGCGTAAGATGATACCCGGAGACGAGATCCCCGTCGAGAAAAAGAAGCATGAGACTTTCCGCATGGAAAAAGGCGTGTTCCTGTCCATGCTGCCTATTTATCAGCCGGATGGTATGGAAGAGCAGATCCAGCTGCTGAAGTTCCACCTGCTGAATGAAACGCAGCGTACCTATCGTTTTCATTTCCAGATATGGCTGAAGAACCAGCTGGACCTGGAGATCAAGAACGATCTGCTGCCTTTCAATAATTTCTACCTGGCCGATCTGCTGTTTGAATCGCTGAATGATAGTCCGCGGTTTGAGTTTACCTTCTCGCTGAAAGAACCGGACCCTAAACTGGCGCCTTCTTTTAAGAAGAGCTGGAAGCTCAAGCCCAAACAGGTGTTCCATCAGCTGCATGATCTGCGGATCCGCCGGGATGCGATGCTGAGTTTCCCGCTGTTTGAGAAATACCCCGACAAGCAGGCTGCCACGACCGCTGGTTTTGACGCGGCAGATATCGGCAGGATGTCGCCCGGCACGATCCAGGTGGCGGCAGAAACACCCCTGGAGCCTAAATATGAGCTGGACCTGCATATTGAGAAGCTGGAGGACGAGTGGAAGGGCTTAAGCAATATTGCCATTCTGGCTATACAACTCAATGAATTTCAGCGTTATCTGGATCTGGCCATTTCTCACCGGCAGTCCAGCATGATCGTGATCCATGGCCTGGGTAAGGGCAAGCTGCGGGACGAGCTGCATCATATACTCAGGCAAACTGCTGAGGTAGATAACTTCGTGAATGAATATCATCCCAAGTACGGGTACGGGGCTACGGAGATATTTTTCAAATATGTGTAACTTTGTAAGCTAATAACGTAAACTACAAACCGAGCTATCGTCTTTTCAGCAATGGAAGGAAGGAAAGTCCGGACAGCATAGGGCAACACACCACCTAACGGGTGGGATTGCGGTGCAAGACCGTAAGACAGAGAGTGCCACAGAAAATAACCGTCCCGACTCCGGTTGGGGTAAGGGTGAAAATGTGGGGTAAAAGCCCACGTCGCGGTATGGTAACATGCCGGGAGGGTAAACCTTGTGTGCTGAAATGCCATGTATACGGTCGTTTGAGGGCGGCCCGCCCGATGACCGAGGGTAGGCAGATACAGTTGGCGCGTGAGCGTCATCGCAGATAAATGATAGCACTCCGAGGCGGGTAACTGCTGAGGGGGGACAGAATCCGGCTTACAGGTTTGTAGTTTTATGTTATTCCCTGTACCTCAACAACCACACTAAACGCTTATACTTTATGGAACAAAAAGAAGAAAAAACCTGGGGGGCCCTGGTACATCTCGGCGGACTGATAGGTATGGCCATCCTCTCGTATGTTGGCAATATTATTGGCGCGCTGGTAATGTGGCTGATCAAACGTAATGAATCGTCTTTTATTGACGGCCAGGGGAAAGAAGCCCTTAACTTCCAGATCACGCTTAGTCTTATTAATGTGGCCATTGGCCTGCTGATCAGTATCCGTCATGGTGTATGGGCATTCCGGCAGCTCTGGCGCCATGATTGGGATTTTGACCTTTTCAGCATGTCATTCGTGAGCCTGTATGGTATTGTATGGTTGCTCAATATTATCTTTTCGATCATAGGGGCGGTGAAAGCAAGTAATGGAGTGCCTTACAGGTATCCTATCAGTTGGAGAATTGTGAAGTGAGGGGTGGATGTGGGGATGTGCAGATATGCAGATGAATTGAAATCTTATAAAGAAAAAAGCGGATGTTCTTTGAGAGCATCCGCTTTTTTCATTTGCATATTTTCACATTTGCATATTCACAGATCTTAGCCTTTTTTAACCGGCTGCATCTTTGGTTTAGCTTTCTTTTTATCTCCGTAGGCGCTGATGCTGTCGGCCATTCTCAATGCCTTGTAGGCATTTACGATACCGCCGGTAACAGAGAGCTCAGAGAAGGGCACTTTATCATCTGTGCCGGGTTTGTTCACCATGCTGTCCTGCATGGGAACGGCTGTTTTTTCCAGTACCATTTTCAGCTGCTGCGCAGTGAGGTCAGGGTAGTAGGAGAGCACCAGTGCTGCCACCCCGGTTACAACGGGAGCGGCCATACTGGTACCGCTGGCGCTGCCGTATTTGTTACCACCAGGCACGGTAGAATAGATCTGTACGCCGGGTGCGAAGAGGTCTACTTCCCTTCTGCCGTAGTTGGAGAAGTTAGCTACTTTGGAAGACTGACGGCCGGAACCGCTGGCGCCCACAGTGATAAAGTTGGTAGCCACCGTATGGTCGTTCAGGTGAGGCGTGGGGAAATTGTCCACCACATCGTTATCGCTGGCATCATTACCGGCGGCATGGATCAGCAATACGCCTTTTGACTGGGCATACTGGATGGCGTCGTCTACCCATACTTTGTTAGGGCTGAAGCCTTTACCAAAGCTCATGTTGATGATCTTGGCGCCGTTGTCTACCGCGTAACGGATACCCAGGGCCACGTCTTTATCGCGTTCGTCGCCATCCGGCACTACTTTCACGGCCATGATACGAACGTTGTCGGCTATACCGTCTATGCCCAGGTCGTTGTTACGGGCGGCGGCGATGATGCCGGAAACGTGGGTGCCATGGAAGGAGAACTGACCCATTACATCGTTGTTACCGTAGTATTTATCATTGATATCGTCTACGTTGTCGCCAACGATCTCGGCACGTTTGTCTACCAGGCCTTCGTCTACTCTTTCAGCTTTCTTTTTCAGGTCGTCCAGGTATTCCTCGAATTCGGATTTAAAGTCGAGGTAGGCGATGTTCTCTTCGCCGGTGCTCTGCAGCAGGCGGATCATGAAGTTCTTGGCCAGCATTACATCCTGGTCGGTTGTTTCGATGCTGTCCAGCTTATTGATGGTGAAGTCATCCTGCTTCAGGAACTTGGTCAGGATGAAGGCACATTTCTTCAGGTTGTCCTGCAGCTTTGACATGGTCTTATAAGACACTTTGTACTGGCTGGAGGGTTTTACTACTTTGTCTACCAGTCTTTTCCAGTAGGCGTATTCCCTGGAGTCGGGGTCCATGGTGGAGTCTGGATTGCCGTAGATCTTTTTGTAACGGAAGTATTCGCGGGTGGCTTCGTCAGAATCTTCTTTGATGCTGCGGCCGTCTTTGCCGCCGAGGAAGTTCCAGCCATGTATATCGTCCACATAGCCGTTTCCGTCATCGTCTATGCCGTTGCCCGGAATTTCTTTAGGATTTGTCCAGAGTACTGAACGGAGATCTTCGTGGGTAGTATCTACGCCGGAGTCTATCACGGCTACTACTACGGGAGTGCTTTTCCTGCCTTTAAGAAGCTCTTTGTAAGCCTTGTCTGCACCGATTCCATACACGCTGTCCTTTTCATAGCTTAATAAGTGCCAGTTTCTCGGTACGGATGTTCCCTGTGCGTAAGAGCTGAGGGAGGCCGTCAATAACATAACACTACCTGACAGGACAGCAACTGCTCTGCGTAAGTTCATTTGTAATTGGTTCTTTTTTAGTCAGATGGACCTTGCATTTTTTTACCAAACGCCCGGTACCAGGTCTAAAATATTAAAAATAAATATTGGTAATAACGATGCTATGGAGAGCAAGTTAGATACCAGAATTGGTTAAAGATATGTAAAATGATATTATGACAAGACAAGAATCTGACAAGCGTTCAAAAAAGATGATTGATGACAAATTCCCCAATTCCGGATTTTAGATTCCAGTGCGATAGGATTGCAACCGGGAACTTTTATTGCAGCAATTTTTGGGGAATGAGGGGGAGGAAATGTGGCAGAAAGTTTAAAACGGGGTGTTAGATAAGTAGTGTGAACGAATTGATAATCAGCTGGTAATAATAGGGGTATTTGCGAAGGCCGAGTTTAAGATAAAATGTGAGGTATGCTTTTGTAAAAGAGGGGCTCATAAAATGCACACTATAGCACAAAAGTAGAATATGAATTCTCGAAAAAAAGTATAATATTTATCACTGGAAGAATATTTGGAGGCCATCTTCGGCCTATCAGATGTTTTTCTCATAAGCATGGTTTCCGTTTAACGAAAAAGCGAGGTTCTCTAACCTCGCTTATTTTTTTATTTGTGGTTATTGGAACCGATTGCGATTAGATAAAACGTAATGGAAGGGGAGAATATTGTTGAGAACGGGAAAGTAGGGGTGTTTTTTTAGATGAATACGAATGCAGAGAGGTTTAATATGAGACGGGTTTCAGTGCAATTGCAGGGAGGTTGCAGTGGGAAGGGGAAGGAAGAGTGGGGAGATGCTCCACAGGTGGAGTAAAAGTACTGGGGTCTTCATCGTCGTCATTGCGAGGAGCCGGGAGGGTTAGCGGGTGGGGCGACGAAGCAATCTCCTGAGGTGATCTTCGCGAAGATTACGTTGGAGATTGTGCGAAGAGATTGCTTCGTCGCGCCCTGCGCACAAAGGCTTTACCGCTTTCCCGACTTCGTCGGGAAAGGCTTCGCTGACGGGACTGGAGACCCTACACCGTAAACTTAATCCCCTGCGCCAGCGGTAGTGTATTAGAATAATTCATGGTATTCGTCTGTCTTCTCATGTAATTCTTCCAGGCATCAGAGCCGCTTTCACGGCCGCCACCGGTTTCTTTTTCTCCGCCGAAGGCGCCGCCTATCTCGGCGCCGGAGGTGCCGATGTTTACGTTGGCAATACCGCAATCAGAGCCCGCGCTGCTGAGGAATTGCTCGGCCTCGCGGAGGTTGAGTGTCATAATGGCGGAGGAAAGGCCCTGTGGTACACCATTCTGCAGGTCGATGGCCTCCTGGATGGTTTTGTATTTCATGACGTACAGGATGGGTGCAAAGGTCTCATGCTGTACGATGTCGTAAAAGTTCTCTACTTCGGCAATGGCAGGGCGTACGTAGCAGCCGGATTCAAAGCCTTTACCTTCCAGTACACCGCCATCCACCAGGAAGCGGCCGCCTTGTTTCTTTACCTGTTCCAGGGCTTGCTGGTAGGACTTTACAGCCTCTTTATCAATGAGGGGGCCTACGTGGTTCACTTCGTCCAGCGGGTTGCCTATACGAAGCTGTTTGTAGGCATTAGCCAGCTTCTCTGTGAATGCATCGTATACGCTCTCTTCGATGATCAGGCGGCGGGTAGAGGTACAACGTTGTCCGGCAGTGCCTACGGCGCCGAATACGCAGCCGATCAGCGCCATATCCAGGTCGGCAGAAGAAGAGATGATGATAGCGTTATTGCCGCCGAGCTCCAGCAGGGCCCTGCCTAATCTGGCCCCTACAGCGGCGCCTACGGCCTTGCCCATACGGGTAGAACCGGTGGCGGATACCAGGGGAATGCGGGTATCATTAGCGATCCATTCGCCTACTTCACGGCCGCCGGCTACGAGGCAGCATACGCCTTCGGGCACCTTATTCGCCGCGAATACCTGCTGCACGATGTGCTGGCATACCAGGGCGGTAACGGGTGTTTTCTCGGAAGGCTTCCAAATGCACACGTCGCCACAAACCCAGGCCAGCATAGAATTCCAGGCCCAAACGGCTACGGGAAAGTTAAAAGCGGATATAATACCGGTAATGCCCAGGGGATGCCACTGTTCGTACATCCGGTGGCCGGGCCTTTCAGAGTGCATGGTGAGGCCGTACAGCTGGCGGGAGAGGCCCACGGCGAAATCGCAGATGTCGATCATCTCCTGTACTTCTCCATAGCCTTCCTGCAGGCTTTTACCCATTTCCCAGGACACCAGTTTGCCGAGGGCTGTTTTGTGAGTACGCAGGGCATCGCCTATCTGTCTTACTATTTCACCGCGTTTAGGAGCAGGCCAGAGACGCCATTCCCTGAATGCTTCATGGGCGGTGGCTATTACGGCATCATATTCTTCCCTGGAAGCGCCCTGTACTTCGGCAATCAGTTCACCGTCTACCGGTGAAATGGAAGCCAATAGTTCTCCTTTGCCGGAGAGCCAGTGAGCGCCAGTGCTTACACCGCTGTTCCTGGTCTGTATGTTGAATTGTTTTAAAGTATCTGCTATCATAAGCTGCAAGTTATTAATAAGTGGGCAATTGGCAGTGGGCGGTTGGCAGTCAGTTTAATAGTTAGCAGTCGCTTCAAAGACTGCCCATTGCCAACTGCTAACTGCAAACTATTTTCCGGTTTGTGAACTGTAGGTGCTCTCAAAGATCTTATCCGCATTGCCGGCTTCGAAGCCATCGCGGCGGTGTTCCCGTTTGATCTGATCAGCGGGGAGGCCGGCGAATTGCGGTAAGACCTTTCTTTCCGCGAATTCTACATAAGAACCGGCGATGCGGCAGGTTTCGTTATTGGCGAAACTGGCTGTGATCATGTTAGCCACGGTAGCGCTTTGCAGCAGGCCTCCGTCGGGACTTACCTTTATTTTTCCGCCCGCGTTGTTGAGCACAAAGCCATTGCGTTCCAGGAAGGCGTTGAAATCTGCTACGGTGTTATATCCCGGCGGGAGATTATGTACGCTGATGGTAAAGTGGTTGAGGTAGTAACGGTTGTAGATTACCCAGGCGGCGTACTCGCTTTCTGCTGCCAGCGCTTTGTAGTCTTCCAGGGTGGGAAGGCGCCACAGTCCGCTGTGCAGGAAAGCATCTACTGCTCCTGCATCGTCGAGGTTGAGGGCATCTACCGGGTCTGTTTTCACTTCGCTGGTATAGCTGGTGATCAGTTCCTGGGCGCGGGGACTGAGGTCCTGCACCCGCAGTTCGCTGATGAAGATACGGGGCAGCTGCGGGGAGGGCGGGGCATACCAAAAGGCATTCAGCTTCTTTTCTTTAAAGAAGTAAGCATCCCTTTTCGTGTAGCCGTAATGTAAAAAGATCTTTTCCAGCGACTGGATCCCTAAGGGAGGAACGCCCATTGTACGGAACGCGATATGGTCATTTTCAACATCCTCCGGACGCTGAATGATCCCTTCCCTGATCATGGTCTCAATAATGGCCTTTACATCTGGTACACGCTCCATGTAGCGTTGCATCAGGCCGTTAAGGATCTGCGTAAGCATTGTTTTGGTTCGTTTATGATTGACTAATACTGCTCGTTCTCGTTCGGAAAATCCTTTGCCTTCACATCGTGGATATATTGCTGTGAAGCTTTGAAGATCTCTTCGTAGAGGTTAAGGTAGCGGCGCAGGAAGCGGGGCTTGAACTCTTTGTTAATGCCCAGCATGTCGTGCATCACGAGCACCTGTCCGTCCACATATTTACCGGCGCCGATACCGATACAGGGGATCTGTACTGTTTCGGCTACTTTCTTTGCCAGCTGGGCCGGGATCTTTTCCAGTACGATGGCAAAGCAGCCGGCTTCCTGTAAGAGTACGGCGTCCTGCAGGAGCTTGTTGGCTTCAGCGTCTTCGGTAGCGCGAACGGCATAGGTACCGAATTTGTAAATGGACTGCGGTGTAAGGCCCAGGTGGCCCATTACCGGTACGCCGGAAGAGATGATCCTTTTTACGGATTCAATGATCTCTTCGCCGCCTTCGATCTTGATACCATGTGCGCCGGTCTCTTTCATGATACGGATGGCGGAGCTCAGCGCTTCTTTGGAATTACCCTGGTAAGACCCGAAGGGCAGGTCTACCACCACGAAGCAGCGCTTAATGGCCCTCACCACGGAGGAGGCATGATAGATCATCTGATCCAGTGTGATAGGGAGCGTTGTTTCGTGCCCCGCCATTACGTTGGAGGCAGAGTCGCCCACCAGTATTACATCCATCCCTGCATCGTCAAAAATGCGGGCCATGGAGAAATCATAGGCGGTGAGCATGGATATCTTTTCCCCATCGACTTTCATTTTCTGTAGTACATGGGTGGTAACACGCTTAACTTCCTTATGTACAGACATTTGCTAATTAATAAAATGAATAATAACGGATTAACCGCCAGCCGGCGGATCACAAATTTGGGGAATATATTCCTAAAGCGTCAAATTATTTTAGACGGGCTGGTTGCCTATCTCCGCATAGAGGGCTTGTATGAGGCCGTCGGCCAGGCCGATCTTGGGCACGTAGATCTCGTTGGCATCTGCCCAGCGCATCACGTTCACATAGATCTGGAGGGCCGGTACGATCACATCTGCACGGTCTTCCCGGAGGTTGTATAGATGGATCCTTTCTTCTACGGTAAAGCTGGCGAATTCCTTGTAGTAGTCTTTGAGTGTTTCCAGGGAGAGGGGTTTACCTTCCTTGCGTTTGGAGAGGGAGAAGATCTTGTTGATATTCCCCCCGGAACCGATGGCGGTTACAGGCCCATAGCCCCTCAGCATTTGTTTGAGGGTATCCTTCATGAGCTGCCAGTGGGTATCTGTTACCTGCTGCTGGAGCAGGCGTATAGTGCCGATGTTAAAAGAGGTTTTGAAGATGAGCCGGTTGCGGCTGAAGAAGGTCAGCTCGGTGCTGCCGCCGCCTACATCTATGTAAAGGTAGGAGCTGGTGGCGGCCATGTGCTCAGCTACGTGATTCTCGAATATAAAGGAGGCTTCTTCTTCGCCGGTGATCACGCGGATGTCGATGCCTGTTGTTTGCTTTACTGTCTTCAGGATCTCCGTCGCATTGCTGGCGTCGCGCATGGCGGAGGTGGCGCAGGCTTTCAGGTATTTTACGTTGTATACTTCCAGCAGCAATTGAAACGCTTTGATGGTATTCAGCAGGTCTTCGGCCTTTTTATCAGAGATGATCCCGGTGGTGAATACGTCAAAGCCTAAACGCAGCGGCACACGGATCAGGTTCACCTTGGTAAAATCCATTTCCCCGTTGAGTTTTGGGGAAGCTTCTGATATAAGCAGCCTTGCAGCGTTGGAACCGATATCAATTGCAGCTAATTTCATGGACGTAAATTAATAATTAATGTGCTAATGTGCCGATATGCTAATGATAAATTATCATCATTAATTCATAGGTCAGCGCATTAGCACATTAAGCTTTTAGTGCATCAGCACATTACATCGGGTATTGTTTCTCGTGCAGGTAGCGGTAGATCTCTACCTGTGAGCGGATCTTTTTACCCGACTGATCGCGTTTGTATTCGTTCTTCTGCTCGTTATCGAGGATGCGGGCCTTGACATTACCGCTGAGCTGGATCTGCATGATGTCTTTCAGCTCCTGTGCAATGGCGGGGTCAAGGATGGGCACGGCGGCTTCTACGCGGTGGTCGAGGTTGCGCAGCATCCAGTCGCAGGAGGCGATGAACATGCGTTCCTGTCCGCCGTTGTGGAAGATGAACACGCGTGCATGTTCCAGGTATTCGTCTACAATGCTCACGGCTTCAATGGGCTTATCCCATTTCTTGTTATCGGTATAGGCGCAACAGATGCCCCTGATCACCATCTGGATGTTTACGCCTTCTTTGGCGGCTTCATACAGTTTAGCGATCAATATGGGATCGGAGAGGGAGTTCATTTTAAGGATCATGCCGGCCTTCTTCTTATGCTTTGCATTCTTGATCTCTTTGTCGATCATCTTGATGAAGAAGTCGCGCATGTTATAAGGGCTTACCGGTAGGGTAGTACATGCTTCCAGCGTGGTTTTGATATCATGCCGCGGGCTTTCGAGGTAAGCGAAAATGCGGTTGACATCGGCCATGATGGCGCGGTTGGCGGTGAGCAGACAATGATCTCCATATACACGGGCAGTTTTCTCATTCAGATTGCCGGTGCTGACAAAGCCGCACTGTACTACTTTGGTGCCTATTTTCTTTTTGATCACACAGAGCTTGGCGTGCACTTTCATGCCGGGGATGCCGATGAGCACTTTAACGCCTTCGTCTTCCAGGCGTGTTTTCCATTCCAGGTTATCGGCTTCGTTGAAGCGGGCGCGCAGCTCCAGGGCTACGGTCACCTGTTTGCCGTTACGTACCGCGTTCACCAGCGCATTCATGATCTTGGAATTGCGGGCCAGACGGTAAGCGGTGATCTTGATGGATATTACGTTGGGATCGATGGCTGCTTCGCGCAGCAGGTCGATCACGGTATCGAAGGAGTGGTAAGGCAGATGGAGCATTACATCCTGCTGCTGGATCACGTGCATTACACTGGGCGCGTTCTGGAACAGCGGATGTATAAATGTTTTACGATGCTGCTGCTGTTGTTTGGTGAACACTGCATCCGGGAAATCCATAAAGTCTTTGAAATTATGGATCCTGGCGCCGGGAACGAGGTTGTCTTTCCCGGAGAGGCCCATGCGGCGCATCAGGTATTCCAGCAGCAGGGGGTCGATATCCTTATCATATACAAAGCGTACGGGCTTGCCCTTGCGGCGTTCTTTCAGGCCTTTTTCCAGCTGGTGGATCAGGCTGGTGGAGATATCGTTATCGATATCCAGCTCCGCATCGCGGGTCACTTTGATGATATGGGCGTTGAATTTATCGTAGCCGAAGTAGGAGAAGATATGGGGCAGGCAAAAGCGCACCACGTCTTCCAGGAGGATGATATCGTGTTCGCCTTCTTTGGAAGGCAGGATGATAAAGCGGGGGAGGATGGCGGTGGGGATCTCTATGAGCGCAAACTTTGTTCTCACGGAGTTGTCCTGGCGGGCCAGTCCTACGGCCAGGTAGATAGATTTATCACGCAGATAAGGCAGGTGCTGGATACTTTCTATCATCAGGGGGATGATATTGGTGCGCACCTCCTCATCGAAATAGCTGAGCACAAATTTCTGCTGATCTTTATTGAGCTGTTTCTCTGTGCGGATGAAGATCTTTTCTGCACGCAGCTCGTCCTCAATATCTTTCCAGATACGGTCAAATTCGCGTTGCTGCTGGATACCGATCTGCTGAATATCATCCAGGATCTGATCGGGATTCTCTTCCAGGTGCACTTTGGCAGAACGGCCAAAGGACAGCATACGTTTCAGGGTAGCCACCCTTACACGGAAGAACTCGTCGAGGTTATTGGAGAAGATACCGAGGAAACGGATCCTTTCGCGAAGGGGAACGTTGGGGTCTGCAGCTTCCTGTAATACTCTTGCATTGAAAGAGAGCCAGCTTACATCCCTGGCAATCATCTTTTTCTTCTGCGGGGCTTCTTTCTTTTTGCCCCCTTTCTTATCCGGTATTAACTCTGTCGCGGTTACCATATCAGCTGGTTCACTTTTCGTCAAACGCATAAATTCAAATTTGCAATCTGGAGGTTGTTCACATTAACAACCTAACATACATATTTTCCGGGAACCTGTATGTTAAATTTACACTATTTGTACCGATCTATTGCTTATTATTATTGAATACCGGGAGCAGTACAAGGGAGAGTAAGCCTACCACCATGACGAGGAGGGTTTGGGCCAGCCAGAGGATCCAGCTGAAGGCGAAGCCGGTGGACTCGTGGATATTGTACAGCACGAGGGTTTTGGTAACCAGCGCATGGTAAGCGCCGATACCGCCCTGGGTAACGATCATGCCTATACTACCAACGCCCAGGATGGCCAGGGCAGCGTTGAAACCGAGGTGTTTGGTTTCATCCAGCGTATAGAAACCGCAGTACAGCATGGAGAAGTACAGGGTCCATATGAGCAGGGTGTAGAAGATGAACCAGCCTTTGCGTTCCATTTTACCTACGGACAGGATGCCTTCGAGCACGCCTCTTGCCAGGGTGCGTAAGGTGATGGCTGCTTTGGAACGGGCAAAAAGCCGGAAGAAGATAAATATGAGGATGATAACAACGATGAGCACGCCGATATAGAGCAGCATTTGTCCGCTGCCTGCGTTGGCGACCTTCTGCTGCAGGGGATGCCATACTTCGGTTTTAAAGAACTGACCAATGAGGTCTATCTGTACCAATACGGTGGCAATCAGAAGGAGGATGAGGCAGATCAGGTCTATAGCTCTTTCTGCGATCATGGTGCCGATGAGCTTATCGGCCGGGATCTTTTCGTAACGGGCGAGGATACCGCAGCGGCTTACTTCCCCCAGGCGGGGAACGGCCAGGTTGGCGAGGTAGCCTACCATTACGGCAAAGAACGTATTAAGGGTACTGGGTTCGTGGCCGAGGGGTTTGATGAGCAGTTTCCAGCGCACGGCCCTTGCCCAGTGGCTGGCAATGCCGATGATCATGGCGGGCAGCACCAGCCAGTAATGGGCATTGCGAAGGGCAGTTTTGATCTGCTCTTTCTGTTCTGCGCTAAGGTCTTTTGTGATGAGCCATATCAATACCAGACCTATGCCCAGGAAAATAGCTATCTGTAGTACGTTCTTGAGTTTTTTGGGCATATCACCGGGATTGTGGGACGAATTTATAATTTATTGCCTTCTTTAGGGAAGACGGCAACGGGAGTGTGCTTTTTAGCCTCTTCAAAATCCATGATGGCGTAGGAGATAATGATCACCACATCGCCCACGGCGCATAAACGGGCGGCGGGGCCGTTCATACAGATCACTCCGGAATTGCGTTTACCTTTCAGCACATAGGTTTCCAGGCGTTCACCGTTATTTACGTTCACCACCTGAACTTTTTCATATTCAATGAGGTTGGCGGCGTCCATCAGGTCTTCATCAATGGTAATGCTGCCGACATAGTTCAGGTTGGCTTCTGTAATGACAGCGCGGTGTATCTTACCTTTAAGTACTTCGATCTGCATAGTTTTAGTTCAGAATCCGCAAAGCTACGGATAAATCCTAAATCTGCATATTATCGATGAGCCTAACGGGGCTGCCCTGCATTTTAGCAGCCACCACGGCGTACATAGGGCCGGAAGCTTCTGCGGAGGACTGAGGGTATGTAATGGCATTACCATCCTTTACAGCGATCAGGTCCAGGTAATCTGCTTCAAATTTACTGGACTGTAACTGCAAGCGGGCGGCAGTCAGCACATCGGGGAGGTGCTGACCCGCACGGATATTATCGCGGATATAGGAGAGGGCCTTGTAGAGGGCCACGGCATTTGTTCGTTCTGCGGGGCTCAGGCGCACGTTCCGGCTGCTCATGGCCAGGCCGTCGGGCTCGCGGAGGGTGGGGCAGATGATCATTTCAGCCGGGGACCCGATCAATTTTAACAAATGTTTCACAACCAGGCATTGCTGCAGGTCTTTTTGTCCCATGAACAGCTTTTGCGGCTGTACGATATCCAGCAGTTTATGTACCACCCGGCCAACGCCCTGGAAATGGCCGGGACGGTGGGCGCCTTCGAGCACGGATTCCAGCTCGCCAAAGTCGTAGTGAGGGGCGGGACCGCTCAGGCCCTCCGGATACATTTCGGGCACTGAGGGGAGGAATAGGACATCGGTGCCTGCCCCTGTGAGCAGCTCGATATCTTTTTCTATGGTGATGGGATACTTCTCAAAGTCGGAAGGATCATTGAATTGAGTAGGATTTACAAAGATGCTGCAAACTACCAGGCTGGTATGTTGGCTGGCCTCGTGTATTAATGACAGGTGTCCCTGGTGGAGGGCGCCCATGGTTGGTACAAATCCGATCGTTGATCCTTTCTGCCGGGCTGTTTCAAGAAAGTCCTGAAGATCTTTCTTTTGCTTGAAAATGTACATTTTAGAGATAAGTTATATAATATACAGTGCGTATATACTGCTATCATTCCGCGCGCTAATACTACGTAAAAAGGAGCGTTTCTGCCATAAAACAATGCTTAAAGCGATGTTAAAAGTGCCAATTTGTCCTTTTTTCTTTAAAAAATCCGTAATTTTGCAAGCCAAATTAAAAATTACTGCATTAATAATCAGCATTAAATGTCCACAAAGAAAAGAATTCTTTTTATTGCCCAGGAAATGTCGCCATATTTGGATTTGACTGAATATGCGGCCATGGTCAATAAAATGGCAATTAAGTCCAACGAGGCGGGATTGGAGGTTCGGGTGATCATGCCCAGGTTTGGCATTATTAATGAGAGAAGACATCGTTTGCATGAGGTGGTACGGCTGTCGGGGATCAATATTGTGATAGACAATGATGATTACCCGCTGATCATTAAAGTGGCTTCTTTACCGAGTGCCCGGCTGCAGGTATATTTCCTGGACAATGAGGATTATTTTAAGCGTAAAGCGGTGTTTGCCGACGAGAACGAGCAGTTCTACGATGATAACGCGGCCCGTGCCGTGTTTTTCTGTAAAGGCGCGCTTGAAACAGTGAAGAAATTTGGCTGGCCGCCGGATATTATCCATTGCAGCGGCTGGATGACATCACTGATACCCATGTACCTGAAAACGGCTTACAAGAAAGAGCCTGTTTTCGCACATTCAAAGATCGTATATTCGCTGGAACCCAATTCTTTCAAGGAGAAACTGGGGGCCACCTTTGTAAAAAAGGCCACTATCAGTAACCAGATCAAGGAAAAAGATATAGAGCTGTACAAAGAAGGCAGCAATATAGCGCTGAACAAAGGCGCGGCCAAGTATGCCGATGCCGTGATAGTGGCGGGGGATAAAGTTGATAAAAAGCTGGTAGAGGAAATAAAGGGGGAAAAGGGCAAGATCGTTCTTCCATATAAAAAAGAGAATGAGGACCTGGCCGACTACCTGCAGCTGTATAACCAGCTGCTTGGAAAATAATCAAGGACCTAACAAACTAAATCAATACGCGTGAGAATTATTTTCAGGAATCTGGGATTAGTCGCCGCTTTCTTTACTGTGCTCTATATTTCGTCCGGTTGTAATGAAGCTACCATCCTTGGAAAGGAGCTGATACCCGGAAAGGACTTTGTAAACGGAGAGGATACCACCATTACCAATATCATTACCAACAACATCTGGAAAGTTGATTCTGCCGTATTTACCGGGCGGGCCAACTATAACAAAGTGCTGGGCTCCATCGTGGACGACCCGCTGTTTGGCAGAAGCCACGGCTTTGTATATACGCAGATGAGCCTTCCCAGCAATGCTTACAGCTGGGCGGGCACTAACCAGCAACTGGACTCTGTGGTGCTGAGCCTTGCCGTGAGAGGCTATTACGGCGATTCGCTGGCTCCCCAGACCTTCCGGGTGTACCGCATGAACGAACCTAATTTCAAGGTAGATTCCAATTACCGTTATTACCAGGCATTGAAGTATAATGCAGGTGAATTGCTGGGCACTGCCACCGTAATTCCCCGAAGCCTGAAAGATTCCGTATCTGTATACGGCACAAAGGCAGGGCCCCAGCTGCGTATCAAGCTGAGCACCGCTTTTGGTAACCAGCTGCTGCAGCAAACATCTACTACGGGCTTTACCAATGACTCTACTTTCCGCGCTTTCCTGAAAGGATTCGCGATTATACCGGATACCACCCTGTCTACCAACCGTACCATGCTGTACCTGGATATGACAGAGCCGGAAAACTACCTGACCGTATTTTACAGGAACTCAGAGAACGACTCCCTGCAAACGCATTTCTCTTTTGGCAGCAGCGCCGCTCATGCCAACTACTTTGTGCGTAACCCGATGGGCTCACAGTCTGCTCAGTACCTGAATACCAACAGCGCTACGGGTGACAGCCTGCTGTACCTGACAGACGCTCCGGGCTTCTTTACGAAGATCACGATCCCTAACCTGGAAAACTTCCCGAATTCGGTGATCAACAAGGCAGAACTGGTAGTAACAGAAATAACTACCGGTACCGGCGACCTGGATAATATTTATTCTGAGCCAGATTTCCTATTTTTGATGCAATATACAAACGGGGACACCACCAGACCCGTGATAGACTACGGTAATCCTCAGAATCCCAACCAACCATATTTTGGTGGCGATAAAACAGAGGTGAACGTTGGAGGAGTGAAAGTATCACAGTACAAGTTCAATATTGCACGGTTTATGCAGTTCCTGTTGCGTAAGCAGGAAAACAATACCGGTTTCAAGCTGGAGGCTTTGTCTCCGCGGAATATTGACGTACATCGTGTGAAAGCAGGAGGAGGGATCCATTCCCAGTACAATTTAAAACTGCGAATTATTTACACTAAACTTTAAAAAGCGAAAGAGAGTTATGCCTTATTTATTTACGTCAGAGTCGGTATCAGAAGGGCATCCCGATAAAGTAGCGGATCAGATATCCGATGCATTGATCGACAATTTCCTTGCGTACGATGCAAAGTCTAAAGTAGCCTGCGAAACTTTGGTAACTACCGGGCAGGTAGTGCTGGCTGGTGAAGTAAAATCAGATGCATACCTGGATGTACAGGATATTGCCCGCGAGGTGATCCGTAAGATAGGGTATACCAAAAGTGAATATATGTTCGAAGCCAACAGCTGTGGTATCCTGTCGGCTATCCATGAACAATCACCCGACATCAACCAGGGTGTTGACCGTAAGAACCCTGAAGAGCAGGGCGCCGGCGACCAGGGTATGATGTTTGGCTATGCCACCAAGGAAACAGACAACTACATGCCCCTGGCCCTTGACCTGGCTCACAAGCTGCTGATAGAGCTGGCTGCTATCCGCCGCGAGAACAAGGATATTACTTATCTGCGCCCGGATGCCAAATCACAGGTTACTATTGAGTATTCTGATGATAACAAGCCTGTTCGCATCGATACCATCGTTATATCCACCCAGCACGATGATTTTGACAAGGATCAGCAGATGCTGGACAAGATCAAAGCAGACATGATCAACATCGTAGTGCCCCGCGTAAAGGCGCAACTGAAGCCTGAGCTGCGCGAGCTGTTTGACGACAAGATCACCTATCATATCAATCCTACCGGTAAGTTTGTGATTGGTGGTCCTCACGGCGACACTGGTCTGACCGGCCGTAAGATCATTGTAGACACTTACGGTGGTAAAGGCGCTCACGGTGGTGGTGCGTTTTCCGGTAAAGATCCTTCCAAGGTAGACCGTTCTGCTGCTTATGCCACCCGTCATATCGCCAAGAACCTGGTTGCTGCAGGTTTGTGTGATGAGGTGCTGGTACAGGTATCTTACGCGATCGGCGTGGCCAAACCCTGCGGTTTGTACATCAATACCTACGGCACTGCGAAAACAAATATGAATGATGGCGAGATTGCCCGCAAGGTAGAAGAGATCTTCGATATGCGCCCTTATTCAATTGAACAAAGGCTGAAGCTGCGCAATCCTATCTATAGCGAAACTGCTGCTTACGGACACATGGGCCGTAACCATGAGGTGACCACGAAAGTGTTCAACAAAGGCAAGAAGAATGAGAAGAAAGTGGAAGTGGAGCTGTTTACGTGGGAGAAGCTGGATTATGTAGATGCCGTTAAAAAGGCATTTAGCTTATAAGATAATCAGTGGTTTGAGGTTTGAAGTTTGAGGTTTGAAGTTCGTTAGAAGTTGGATGTTCAGATAAGTAGTCTTAAGAGAGACAATTGTCCTGAACCTTTAACGTTCAACGAACTTCAAACCTCAAACTTCAAACCTCAAACTTTTTTATTTGATCTTCTGCAGTGCTGTCAGCGATTCCGTAACATGTTGTTCTGCATTGCGCATGGAATTGAACTGATGAACCACTACCCCTTTCTTATCCACTACATAAGTCACTCTTCCCGGTAATACAAAGGTTTTAGGTACTCCGAACAGTTTTCTTACCTCGTTGGCGGTATCGGCCAGCAGGGTGAAGGGCAGCTTGTGGTGTTCGGCAAATTCCTTGTGTGATTTTACGCCATCGCTGCTGATGCCGATCACTTTAACACCCTGGCTGCGGAATTGCTCGTAGGAGTCGCGGAAAGAGCAGGCTTCCTTGGTGCAGACGCTGGTTTCATCTTTGGGATAAAAGTAGATCACCAAAGGCTGCTTGCCTAATACGGCAGAAAGATCGAAAAGCTGGCCGTTCTGGTCTTTTAAGCGGAAGGCAGGGACCTTATCCCCGTTCTTGAGCTGTGCATGGGCGCCGTAAGCCCATAAGAACAGTGCGCAGGCCAGCAGGACGGTATGTATGAACTGCTTCATAAGATGGTTTGATTTTATGCTGATACAAAGTTCGGGGATCGGGGCCTAAGATGGGGTAAAATTATTTGAGCGGGGGGAGCGGGGCAGTTGTCCTGCCTTCTGGCAGGACAACTCATTTTGAGGGTCTTCTTTAGAATAGGAAATTAATTCCGATCTTAAAGTCGTTAGTGCCGTTGCGGGTAGACCAGATACCAAAGTTGTGGGCGTAGCCGCCACCATCATTCTGGTAACTGTAACTCAGGAGATTGCCGAGGGAGGCTTGCAGCGCAATATTACTTTTGATACGGAACATGAGCCCCGGTTCATAAAACGCGCCTGCGCCCCAGCTATTCCAATCGTACGGGTAACTGCCTTCCCGGTCATTCTTTGCATACATGCCATAAATGCCCAGGTCGTTGTAAATAGCAAATCTGCTTTGCCATAATGGGATCTCAAACCGGATGAAAGGCCGGAACGCATAGTAATTTGTTTTCAGCTCGTCTTCGCCGTTGATATTTACAGCTGTGATATAACTATAGACGACGCTGGCCCCTATTGCCATTGTGGGTTTAATGTAGTAAGCATAAACAGGGCTAAAACTTATATTGGTATTTGTTTGGTCAACCCCGGTCACTGCGCTTGTAGTTTTGGCATATGAAAATCCAAAATTGCCACCGATAAGGTTCTTTTTAAATGGAGGGGGCTGTTCCTGGGCTTGTGCTTTGGGTTGGGCAAACAACAAAAGGGTTCCCGTGCAAAGGGACAATAGAATTCTCTGCATAGATTACTGGGTTTAGTGATATAGATTGTTGACAATAGCAATCTAAACAGTAAACTGGAGATATATTGTTAAAGAGTGTTATTTGTTTTCTAAGGGAATGTTAAATAGTTCTATGGCTTTTAATTACTATTTTTGGACATCAAAAATTTAATGTGCTTTGAAAACCATACTGAATGGGACACAGTTGGCCATTACAATAGACAGGCTTTGTCACCAGCTGATAGAGAATCATCTCAATTTTGAGGATGCGGTGCTGATAGGCCTGCAGCCGCGCGGTATCTACCTGTCTGACAGGATCTATCATACCCTGCAGAAGCTGTTGCCCGGTACACCGATCTCTTACGGCAAGCTGGATATTACTTTTTACAGGGATGATTTTAACAAGGGCAATGCTTTGCATGTGCCTAATGAGACGGATATTAATTTTTCTATTGAGAATAAACGGGTAGTGCTGATAGATGATGTATTATATACCGGACGTACTACGCGTTCTGCCCTGGACGCCATGCTGGATTTTGGCCGTCCTGCTTCGGTAGAGCTGCTGGTATTGATAGACCGCCGTTTTACCCGCCAGCTGCCCATCCAGGCTGATTATACCGGTCGTACCATCGATGCGATCATCAGTGAAAAAGTGAGGGTATTATGGAATGAACGGGACGGTAAAGATGAAGTCATCATACTGGAATAGAAAATTCGGCGTAGGGAATCAAATTTTCACCTGTATATTTGCACCTTAGAATGTCACTCTCAGTAAAACATCTTCTCGGAATTCGCGATCTGGAACGTCAGGATATAGAGCTTGTTTTTCAAACAGCTGATCAGTTTAAGGAGGTTTTGCAAAGACCCATTAAGAAGGTTCCAACATTGCGGGACACTACCATCGTTAATTTATTTTTTGAGAACTCAACCCGTACACGTATCTCGTTTGAGCTGGCGGAAAAGAGGCTGAGCGCAGATGTGGTGAATTTCTCCGCATCAGGCTCCTCTGTTTCAAAAGGCGAAACGCTGATCGATACGGTGAACAATATCCTTTCCATGAAAGTGGATATGGTGGTGATGCGGCATTCTGCCAGCGGCGCTCCCCACTTTTTATCGCAACACATTAACGTGCCCATTGTGAATGCCGGCGACGGTATCAATGAGCATCCTACCCAGGCCTTGCTGGACGCTTTTTCCATCCGCGAAAAGCTGGGCAGCGTGGAGGGAAAGAAAGTAGCTATCTGTGGGGATATTATGCACTCCAGGGTGGCGCTGTCTAATATTTACTGTCTTAAAAAGCTGGGCGCAGAAGTAACGGTAGTGGGGCCTCCCACACTGATCCCGAAGCATATGGAATCTGCCCTGGGTGTAAACGTTACGTACAACATCCGCGAGGCCCTGGCCTGGTGCGATGTGGCCAATGTGCTGCGCATACAGCTGGAAAGGCAGAACACACCGCTGTTCTCCTCCCTGCGGGAATACTCCCTGGCTTACGGTGTGAACCGCCGCCTGCTGGACAGCCTGCAGAAAGATATTGTGATCATGCACCCCGGGCCTATCAACAGGGGGGTGGAATTAAGCTCAGACGTGGCTGACTCCAGTCAGTCCATTATCCTGAACCAGGTAGAGAACGGTGTAGCCGTACGTATGGCGGTGCTATATCTGCTGGCAGGTAAGAATTAACAGACTATGCGCACCATTATACTTTTAGTGATCTCCAACACCTTCATGACCTTTGCCTGGTACGGGCATTTAAAGCACCAGGGCACTGCGCTCTGGAAGGTGATCCTGATCAGCTGGGGTATTGCCTTCTTTGAGTATTGTTTTATGGTGCCGGCCAACCGTCTTGGCGCACAGGAAGGTCTTAGCGGGTTCCAGCTAAAGACCATCCAGGAAATAGTAACATTGACGGTGTTTGCACTCTTTGCCATTTTTTACCTGAAGGAGCCTTTTCGCTGGAACTACCTGATCTCTTTCGCTTTTATACTGGGAGCGGTGTATTTTATGTTTAAGAAGTAATCAGCCGCTTACTGTCCCCCAATAGAGTAAGCCCGTGCTGGCTTTGCAGTTCTGCCAATTACAGGTGTTGAAGTGTTGCCCCATTCATTTCGAATATCGAACTTCCATTTTTCCGCGCCAGTGTCCTTGTTAAGCGCGTAAATATACCAGCTTCCACTACCGCCAATAAAAAGGGTATTACCGTAAACAGCAGCGCTGGAACCGTTGGGCAGGATTGATTTGCTCCAAAGCTCCACACCCGTTGCTGCATCCAATGCATGCAGGTAACCATCCTCCGCACTGATGTACAATTTTCCGTTGTCTGCACATGGACTGGTATCGATTCCCAGGCTGTCTAATGAACGCCATACCTCCTGCCCGGTATATTCATTTACCGCATACAGGCTGCCGTCGATAGAAAAGTTATTGAAATCGTGCCAGCCCCCAATATAGACCACACCGTTGTAAATGGCAGGACTGGACATTTCCATTGATACACCATTTGTTGAGTATTGCCATTTCATCTTACCGGTATTGGCATCAACAGCATGCAGGAGACCTGCCCTGCCACCAATGAACACTACGCCATTGGATATCTTTGGAGCAGAGTAAACAATCATGCCCTGAGTGATATATCTCCATACACGGCTGCCAGTGGTTGTATCCAGCGCATATAAATAGGAATCGTCGCTGCCAAAAATCACCATATTTTTGTAAAGCACCGGGCTTGAGCTGATATTACCATACGTAGTGTACCGCCATTTCTCCTGTCCGGTACTTGCATTCAATGCGTAGAAATTATCGTTATTGTCGCCAACATAGACGGTATTGCCTGCTACGGCAGGGGCGCAACCAATACCAATATTGCCCAGGGCATGCTGCCAGATCACCGCACCGGTATTGGCATTGAAAGCGTACATCATTCCACTTATACTCCCTGCATATACGATCCCGTTGTACAGGGCAGGATCGGAAGATGCGAAGCTTCCGTTATCGGAAAATTTCCATATCAAATGACCGTTACCTTCATCGAGAGCGTAAAAGTTTTTAGTGGTGCCGATAAACACTGTTTTCCTTTTTGTTACCAGGATGGTATATTGCCTTTTACTGCTATCCGCAGCTGTGACCGTATATTTTACCGGTTTGGAAAAATCCTGGTGCAGGCCGCTGGCAGGACTGATACTTACACCATTGAAAGTGATCTCCGGAATAAGGTCTGTTAAGTCTGCACCAGCCGCTAATTCCACCTTTACGGAATCTTCACCGATCGTAAGGGTGACATCCCCGGCAGGGAAAGAGCTCTGGTCGTTTTTTTTCAAAGCAAAAGCAGTGATGGCCTTTTCCGAAGAAGCGGGAGGATCTTCTGTTGTTTCTTCTTTTGTACAGGAAGCGATCGTTACCGTCGTGAGCAGGGTCAGACAAACGCGCATGACAATCTTCAAATGCATAGGGCTCTTGTGATTTACGGGGTAAATATATAAAAATAATTTTTATATATCCATTCATCAGCCTATCTGTCCATTCCCTTATTTTCATCTCATAGTAGTGAACATACGGATATTAAATGCTTATTTTTGATGATCTGTAAACAGCAGCAGCAAAATGTTTTTAAGGACCATATTAACAGGAATAACAGCTACCGTCTTCTCCCTGCCTTTGTGGGCGCAGCCTTCACCGCAACTGAATGCCGCCGCCATTAAACTGCAAATGAAGAAACTGGACACGCTGGGCAGTGTGCTTTACATGGCCGCTCACCCGGATGATGAGAATACCCGTTTGCTGAGCTGCCTGGCTAAAGAGAAATTATACCGTACCGGTTACCTCTCGCTTACCCGCGGCGATGGCGGACAAAACCTGGTAGGCAACGAACAGGGAGAATTACTGGGGCTGATCCGCACCCAGGAGCTGCTGGCCGCCCGCCGTATTGATGGCGCCGAGCAGTTCTTTTCCCGCGCACAGGATTTCGGCTTTTCCAAGAACCCGGAGGAAACTTTCACAATCTGGGATAAAGACAAGATCCTGGGAGACGCTGTATGGGTGATCCGGAACTTTCAACCGGATGTGATCATCTGCCGCTTCCCCGCAGACAGCCGCGCGGGCCACGGGCATCATACCGCATCCGCCATGCTGGCGGCAGAAGCATTTGAGGCAGCGGCTGATCCCAATCGCTATCCTGAACAACTGAAATATGTAAAACCCTGGCAGGCCAAACGCCTGCTGTGGAATACCTATAGCTTCGGCAACATTAATACCACTGCGCCGGATCAATACAAGATCGATGTAGGCGCCTATAATGTTCTCTTAGGCAGGGGCTATGGGGAGATTGCCGCAGAAAGCCGTTCGCAGCACAAAAGCCAGGGCTTTGGCGTAGCAGCCACCCGCGGCAGCGCGCTGGAATACTTTACCACCATCAAAGGCGAAACCCCGGTACACAGCCTGCTGGACGGCGTGAACACCAGCTGGGAACGCGTGCCCGGCGGCAAAGCCATCGGAGAGCAGATCAGCAAAGCGCTGGCGGCCTATAACATCGACAACCCTTCCGCATCCGTACCCGCGTTGCTGGCTATACGAAAATCAATTACTGCACTGCCTGACGGTTACTGGAAAGCCCAGAAACTAAAGGAAACCGAACAGCTGATACTGGCCTGCGCAGGCCTCTGGGTAGAAGCCTATAGCGCTACGCCCGTGATCGTACCTGGTCAGCCGCTGCAAACCAGCATACAGCTGATCAACAACAGCCAGGTGCCGGTGCGGCTGGAAACCATCCAAGTGGCAGGAAAGGATACTTCCTTCAACAAACAGCCGCTGGTATTTGACCAGCTGCTGACCATCCCGCAGCACATTACCGTACCGGCCAATACCCCTGTATCACAACCCTACTGGCTGGAGGATTATAAGCATCCGCTGGGTACTTATACCATCAAAGACCAGCAGCTGGTAGGCCACCCGGAGAATATCCCTGCTTTACAGGCTACTATCCGGCTGGAAATCGGCGGGGAGCCATTTGAACTGGTAAGGCCCCTTCAATACAAGCATACCGATCCTGTTAAAGGAGAATTATATGAGCCGCTGGTTATCGCGCCCCGCGTAACAGCCAACCTGAGTAACCAGGTATTCATCTTCACGGCGCCCAAGCCGCAGCCGGTGAGCGTGAAGCTCAAGGCCATGGCGGATAATACAGATGGCAGCGTTCGGCTGCAGCTTCCTGCAGGGTTTAAGGCCAGTCCGGAGAACCAGGCATTCAAGCTGGAACGTAAAGGAGACGAAACAGAGCTGCAGTTCAGCATCGCGCCGGTAGCGGTGAACGGCACCAACCGCGTAGATACTTTTAACGTGGCGGTGAGCACCAACGGCCAGGTATATACGCAAAGCCTGCAGACTATCAACTACGATCATATACCGCCTATAACCCTGTTCCCACCCGCGGCGGCGCGGCTGGTAAGGGTGCACCTGGAGCATAACGGCAAGCGGTTGGGTTACATTGCCGGCGCGGGAGATATGGTGGCCGCAGCATTGCGCCAGGTAGGCTACCAGGTAAGCGCCCTGGATGAAAAAGATATCATGGGCGGTAATCTTTCGCAGTATGATGCGATCATTACCGGTGTAAGGGCTTATAACACGAACGAACGTTTGAAATACTGGCAGCCCAGGCTGATGGACTATGTGAAGAATGGCGGCACGCTGCTGGTACAGTATAATACTAACGCGCCGCTGGTGACCAGCCAGCTCGGGCCATTTCCGTTTACCCTTTCCCGTGGTGACCGGGTAACAGACGAAACGGCCAAGGTGACCTGGTTGCTGCCAGACAATGCAGCGATGCATTATCCCAACGAGATCACCCAGCAGGATTTTGACGGTTGGGTGCAGGAGCGAGGCCTGTACTTTACGGGTAATGCCGACAAATCATACGAGAAGCTATTTCTAATGAACGATAAAGGGGAGCAGCCACTGGATGGCGGCACGCTGATTGCACGCTATGGAAAAGGACGTTACGTGTATACGTCCCTGGCATTTTTCAGACAATTGCCCGCAGGTGTACCGGGCGCCTATCGTTTATTCGTGAATCTTATTTCAGACAAAAAATAACAATACAGCGGGCCAATGGGAAAACAAGCGCCAGACCGTTCCCGGTTGAATGTTGCAGCCGGTTTATGTATCGCTCTCGGGCTGATCATCGGTATTATGATCAAGCGGGTGCATATAGGCCTGTTCATAGGAATCGGGCTGGGCCTTTTAGGAGGCAGCCTGATAAATAGGAGATAAGCTAATTGATATTAGACCTGTAATTTAATTATAGACCTGTAATTCCATCACTCATGCAAAATGAGAAGCCACCGCTATTCCCCGCCTGGTGGGTGTGGTACCTGTTAGTGACCGGCTTTCTGGTCGTGTTGATCGTATTGTTCTATCTGTTCACCAAAACATTCTCATGAGTATACTGGATTGGATCATACTGATTGTTACACTGGCTGGGATCATTCTATACGGTGTCTGGAAAAGCCGCGGACATAAAAATATTGACGGATATTTTTTGGGCAATCAATCTATGCCCTGGTATATTGTACTGCTTTCTATTATCGGCACGCAGGCCAGTGCCGTTACTTTTCTGTCGGCTCCCGGTCAGGCCTATACGGACGGGATGCGTTTTGTACAATATTACTTTGGATTGCCGCTGGCAATGGTGGTGCTCTGCATCACCTTTGTGCCTATTTTTCACCGGCTGAAAGTATATACGGCATATGAGTTCCTGGAGCAGCGTTTTGATCTTAAAACGCGTACGTTGACGGCCGTGCTGTTCCTGATACAGCGGGCCTTATCCACCGGTATCAGCATTTATGCGCCTTCTATTATCCTGAGCAGTTTGCTGGGCTGGAATATTTACTGGACCAATGTGGTAATGGGCGGTTTGCTGATCATCTATACCATGTCTGGCGGCACCAAAGCCGTGAGCTATACACAAACGCTGCAGCTTGCTATCATCTTTACGGGGATGTTCCTGGCCGGCTGGATGGTAGTGCATTTATTACCGGATAATATCAGCTTTAATGAAGCGCTGCATGTATCCGGCAAGATGGACCGCCTGAATGTGATCGTCACGGATTTTGACTGGCAGGACAAATACAATATCTGGAGCGGGTTGATAGGCGGCTTCTTCCTGGCGCTCTCGTACTTTGGTACGGACCAGTCGCAGGTAGGGCGTTATCTTACCGCCAAATCGGTAACAGAAAGCAGGCTTGGGCTGCTGATGAATGGCCTGGTGAAAGTGCCCATGCAGTTCCTGATCTTATTGATAGGCGCCCTGGTATTTGTATTCTACATGTATTTCCGTTCTCCCATTTTCTTTAACCAGGGGCAGCTGAATAAAGTATACCGTACTGAATACGGCGTGGAGCTGAAAGGCCTGGAACAGCGGTATGACCAGCTTTCCAGCGCAAAACAGCAGCAGGTGAAAGTACTGGCCAGCGCGCTGGAAGGAAAGGATGAAGGCAGGATCCGCCAGGCGCAGGATGCGCTACGGCAAACGGAAACTGCTGCGGAAGGTTTGCGGACGCAGGCCAGGAAGCTGATCAAACAAGCCGACCCGGCTGCAGACGATAATGATACCAATTATATCTTTCTTCACTTTGTGGTGAATAACCTGCCGAAAGGCCTGGTAGGGCTGCTGATCGCCATTATCTTCCTGGCGTCCTGGGGCAGTATTGCCGCGGCGCTTAACTCGCTCGCCTCTACGACGATCGTGGATGTATATAAACGGATGATCAACAAAGATGATTCGGAGGCCCATTACCTGAAGGTCTCGCGCTGGTGGACGCTGATATGGGGCATTTTCTGTATCATGGTAGCGCAGTTCGCCAGCGAGCTGGGAAGCCTGATAGAAGCGGTGAACGTGCTGGGATCACTTTTTTACGGGGTGATACTGGGCATTTTCATGGTAGCTTTTTACATCAGGAAACTGGGAGGCAATGCCACTTTCTGGTCGGCCATTGTTTCCGAAGTGCTGGTGATCACCATCTACAAAATGGAGATCGTATCCTTTCTCTGGCTGAATGTGATCGGCTGTGTACTGGTGGTGCTGCTGGCCTTCATCATTCATCTCTTTACCAAAAAAGAAGACAGCAGCGCCACGATCAATCTACCTGAATAAGATTAGGCACATCTCTGAGCCGGGAGGCATCCTGGCGGTGCACCAGCTGTATGGCGCCTTTGGCTGCAAAGCGGTATGTTTTACCGGTAATGCTGCCGGTGGCTGTAAGCGAGGTATCGCCTACATACTGAAAGGCGAGCATCTCCGGCTCAGGTCTTCCTGAAGGCTGTGCCATTCCTCTTGACTGGGACGCTAATGTGGCCCTTTTCTTTCCGCAACACATAGTAATGTTTTTTTTAGTGGTCTATTGTTTGTTTTGATGTCAGCTTTTCCAGCAGGATGGCTGCCCCTGAGATGGCGGGCCAGAGCAGGAGCTTTTCCTGCCAGGAGATGCCGAGCCAGATCGCAAAGGGGAGGGCCACCCATATGCTCAGGCAGTAAAAGCAGTCGAGCAGGTTTCCGAAGAAACCTGCTCCTGCCTTTTTCCTGAGCAGGAAGATGATGTCGAAAGGCCCATCTTCCGCCTGGAAGAGGTGTGTGATCCTCCAGGCTGCCAGCATAACGAGTATGAGATAATAAGTATTCATCGTTTTGTTTATCCGAGACAGAATCCTTTGGGCATATATGCATAATACCCATACTGGCTGCTGCCCACAATGGTACGGTCGTGACCCTGTATCCAGATATTGTAACCGCAGGGCGGCGTAGCGCCGGTGGTCTGCAATGTCCAGGTACCGGATTTGCCTGCGTCAGGCAAGGGGAACATTACGCTGCCATAAGACAGGGATGCAGTGGCCAGGCCGTCTATTTGTATGGTAGTGCCTGCGGCTGCAGGGGTAATATACAAACTCATGCCCGCACTATCATTGTCAAATATATGGTAAGTACCCGAGATAGTAGTACCCGGCGGGAAGTCGCCACAGTCGCCGCCTCCGCTGGTGATGGTTACGTCAACATCCGGTGCATGCACGTCTGCTCTGAATGCTACCCACTGGCTGTTGTAGAATACGCCACCCAGGGTAGTATCTTCAAATTCTACCTTGATGTAGTGAATACCATTTTCAACAGGCACAAAGCTGCCGAATAAATCATCTACGATGAAGGTATTGGTGCTTGGGTTGGCCATATAAGGCATCCAGCCGTTTACATCCGGGGTGAGGGTGATCTGCGGCGAGATGCTGCCGAAGGTATCTGTTTTTATCTTCACCGGCGTCATTACGGAATGGATGGCAGTGCTGGGTTCTATCACCCTGATCCTGTAGCGGAAGTTATGGGTGTTCTGGTTAAAGAAACGGCCGCGTAGGGTGGTATTACCGCCAAAGGGGCTTTCAACGGCAGTAAAGCCGAGGGTGTGCAGGCCATTGGCTTCGCCGGTAACGCTGCTGATCAGATCCACCGGCATACCGCCCAGCAGTTCGATGAAGGGTTTCAGCTGGCCGGGGTTCACACCGTTGGGCAGCGGTTTGATCTCCACGTTACATTCTTCCCAATCGCCCCAGGGTGCTACCCAGTTGGGATCTACGGGCGGTACCCAGTTCCAGGAAAGGATCACTCTTACTTTTGCCCGGCCGGTCTGGCACCATTCTTTCTGGTAAGGATCCAGTGTTATTTTCAGCGGTGCGTTGTACCACAGGCCACCATCGGGCAAGGTGATATCATGTACGGTTACGGAAGAGGTGCCCATATATACCCAACCGGCGCCGAAGTCCATGTAATAGGCCAGGTATTCCTTTGAGCCTTTGGAACAGAGGTTACCGGAGTAACCGGCGGAGCGTTTGATATGGATCGCTGCATTTAGTGTATCAAAGTCGCGGTTCAGGCCCACGCAGGTCACCTCTTCGTAAGTGGTATTGAACTGCTGCTGTTGCAGTGCATCGATGATAGCGCTGATATCCAGGTCGTATTTCTTTAAGAGACTGTATTGTTCTGCGCTAACGGCAGCTTTTGTAAAGAGCGTGTTGCTTACAAAGCCGAAGCCTTTCCTGGAAGGCTCCACGTCTTTACCATAGATCTTTGTAATTTCTTCCAGGGTGTAATTCTCTTTTACTTCAGGGGTATAATCCAATGGGGGCAATGCCTGTTCGATGAATTCAAATTGTTTGGGATCGAGCTTTACGCCTGCGCTCACAAAGATATCATCCAGCAGGCAGATAATGCCGGTACGCGGGGCGGCCTGGATGTGCGCATCCAGCACATTACCCCAGATAGGAGGCCAGAAGGGGGATGCGGGCGGCGGCAGCTGGTTCCAGGAAAGGATACCGCGTACCAGGGGAAGTACGGGTTTTTTATCGCAGCAGGCTCTCTTCTTTGGAACGAAGGTTTTGTATACTTCGTAGCAGAGATCGTCGGGGCTGCCAAAATCATGGATGTCAAAATTCACTACGCCTTCATCTTCCCAGGAGGCGCCGTTGTCATAGCTTACATAAAAGCGTACATACTCTTTGCTGCCTGGTGTACAGGGGCCGCCGCTGTATCCTGCGCCCTGTTTCACTCTTACGATGGCGCTCAGGCGCTGGGTGTCTGGCTTGTAGCTTAGGCAGGTAAGTTCTTCATAAAATGTGTTGTACAACAGTTCCAGTTGGGGTTTGAACTGTTCGTTCAGGGGGCTTTCCTTATCCTGGATACCGAAATAGTTCGGGTTTTTAAGGAGCAGGAAATGTTGCTTGCTTCTCAACTCAACGTTCTCGTTGGTATTGAGCACTTTGGTGCGTGATGGCATGATAATTACATTTTGGGGTTTTAGAAAAACAAAAAACTTAGATCAAAAATCTGCAGATCTGATTGGGGTTGTGGTATTATGATGCAAATGTAGGGGAAGGGTTAACGTAAGAAAAGCGTAGAAATACGTGAAAATGTTTGAGGTTTGAAGTTTGAGGTTTGAGGTTCGTTGGATGTTAGATGTTCCGGAAGAATAAGCCGGTACGGCATACCTGTCATGAACTTTCAACCTTTAACGAACTTCAAACCTCAAACGTTAGACTTTTATAAGCTTGCGATCAGCTTATTGTTGAGCGCCACATAATCATCATTCTTAGCTTCTTTAGCCAGTTCTATAGACTGGAGTGCAGTTGCTTTTGCGCCGGCTTTATCGCCTGATTTAGCCTGTATTTTGGCTTTCAGGTGGTAGATCCAGAATGCTTTAGGATTTTCTTTGGCGGCAGCATCGGCCCATTCGAGGGCTTTCTTCAGATCTTTGCCGCTTTCAAAGTAGTAGGAAGCTGCCTGGAAGTAGGGCTTCTTTTCGCCTTTCATGGCTTCGTCCAGCTGGGCGGTGATCTTGCCATCGATATCGGCGGTGATGTTTACCGGTACGGCAGTTTTATCCCACAGCAGCAGCATGTTCATGGAGCTGGGCAGTACCTCGTCGAAAGAGATCAGGAAGCTTTCAACAGAGAAAGGCATTTCCATCGGTTGCGTTGTGATACGTACCACGTCGTTCTCCTGTTTGTAGGCGGAGGGGCTGGTTACGTTCAGGTCTTTGGTGAGGATGATCGTCCATTCAGACTGGCCGGGGATGGTGAGCAGGCCGTATTTGCCCGCTTTAACGGCTTTGCCGCCGAAGTTTACGTCGTCGCCGAAAGTGATGGTGGTAGCGCTGTTGGCGCCGGTTCTCCATACTTTACCATAAGGCACCAGATCGCCCATGATGGTCCTGCCTTTCACAGCGGGGCGGGAGTAGTTCACTTCCACGTAGGACAGTGCAAAATCCTGCTTTACTGTTTGGGTGGGGCTGGGAGCCGGCATTTTAACGTTCTGCGCAAAAGCGCCCTGGGCAAAACACAAGAGCGCGCAGGCGGCTGCGGTCATGTGATAACGTAGTGTTCTCATATATTGGTGGTTTAAATTTAGCGGTTAGCCGTTGGCATTTAGCTTTTAGCTGTTTGCCGTTAGTTTTTTAGCTAATAGCCAGCGGCTAGTAGCTTGTGCCTGTTTATTCTATCAATCCGTTGCGGAAAGCGTACACTACCAGGCCCACGGTATTTTTGGCGCTGGTCTTCTCCAGCAGTTTTTGGCGGATGCCTTCTACGGTGCGTGGGCTGAGGAAGATCTTCTCGGAGATCTCCTGGGTAGTGAACTCGTTACAGATGAGCTGCAGTACTTCCTTTTCGCGTTCGTTCAGTTGCAGTTCCGTATTGGCGTTATTGTTCCTGAAGGTTGGTTTGAACTGCTGCCGGTTCTTGTGCAGCACTTTTTTAAGCAGGGCGAGGTTGACGTTCTCGCTGAAGTAGAATCCTTTTTCATAGGTGGTGCAGATGGCCTCGTAGATCTCTTCGGGCTCGGCGTTCTTGAGCAGGTAGGCGTTGGCGCCGTTCTCTACCAGGTGCACGATGAAGTTGTCATCTTCGTACATCGTAAGAATGATGATCTTTATTTCGGGAAACCTTTCCTTTACCTGCACGGTAGCCTGAATGCCGTCCATGTTCGGCATTTTAAGGTCCATCAGTATAACGTCCGGCACTTGCTCTTCTTCCATGATCTTTAACAGATGCTCCCCGTCCTCAGCTTCAAACACCACATTGATATTATCATATGGGGTGAGCGTATTAATAACGCCGCTTCGAAAGATCTTGTGATCGTCAGCAATCGCCACTTTTATCTTGTCAGCCATAGGGAGATGATTGTGTGAACAGTATAATAGCCCGTAAAGTTAAGTGATTTTTTTTCTTAACGTTTAACTGTCAACAATTTAATATCTAGCGAGTTTCCGGCTATCCGATCGCGGGCTGGTAGTTTTCTACCCGGATCTGCGCGACCGTTCCTGTTGGCGTTCTTTTTGCAAAGTTGATACTTCCCCCGATAATATTCAAGCGGCTCTCGATATTTTTAAGGCCGAGGCTTCCGGTTTTCCTGCGGGACTGGTCCAGCGAGTCCAGGAGGCGGCCGTTGCCGTTATCTTCCACGTCTATGCTCAGGAGGGAGGGTGTGCTATGGTAGGTGATCAGTACTTCGGTGGCCTGGGCATGCTTCAGGATATTGTTCATCAGCTCCTGTACCACGCGGTATACGTTCAGGGCCTTTTCGCGGTCTACCAGGTGGCCGTTGCCGGAGGTTTTGAAGGCGATCTCCACCTGTTTGTTCTTGTTCATCAGGCTGCAGAAGGAATCGAGCGCATGGGAGAGGCCGAGGTTATCCAGGGCCTGCGGGTGCAGGCTTTGGGAGATGAAGCGCAGGTGCTGGATGATGGTGTCGGTAAACTCTTTGGTCTCTTTGAGGCGTTCTGCTTCGCCGTTACCGGTTTTGAGGTGTTGTGACAGCTGGCCGAGGTTCAGTTTCAGTACGGACAGCTGGGCGCCTACCTCATCGTGCAGGTCTTCAGCAATGCGTTTGCGCTCCTGTTCCTGGCCCTGGAGAACGGCTACGAGGCGTTCCCGCTGGAGCTCCAGGTCTTTATCGCGGAGGGCGAGTTTGTGCTGGATGACTTGTTTTTGCTGAAATATTACGAGGACTACTACGAGTATGCCCAACATAAGCATACCAACGGTGCCAATAATAACTATTTCAACAAAATTCATGCGTATTGTTTTTTGGCTTTCTGTAGGCCAATATAAAAAAGAATTAGTTCAATAATACCCGCAACAAATGTAAGTGCCTGGACTGTATTAAGATTACCCAGCGATTGCCTGAGGAAGAGGTTAAAGGCAACCGAAAACACAAAGGAGCCACAGAGATAAACGAAAAGTCCGGCATTAAACCAAAAATTTGGTAAGGTATTGATGAAGACTGCTTCTTTTACAAGGTCCTCGTCAAATAAAAGCTGGAAGAAAAAGATAATGCCTAAAGCTAAGAGAATAAGGGTACGAGTGGTGGCGAAGATAGAGTTAAAAACGAATATCCCTTCTAATTTAAAGATATCTAGTATGAAAATAGCCACTGCGGGTAAAAGTAGTAGTTTTATTGATCTTTTAACAAGGGAGTTCTTTATTACCTGATAATAATAAGCGGAAAGAATAACAAATTGCGTTAAATGCATTATGTTGGAAAACCATTGGTTATTATGAAATAACTTGGCGAATACTATCGAACCAACTGCATAAATCGTACTTGAAACAAGATAATAATAGATCCACTTTCCCGTTCTATCTAAAAACTTGTAATTTAAAGTGAAGGGGATCAAAAGCAAGCATTCGATCCCCATCATCGTGTAGAAAGTAACTTCGATACTATTCACTTAATATTCTTTTAAAGCCAACTCTCATGGGCAATACTGAGGGCATTGCAGACCACCATCCAAAGCAGTACCATCATCATCTGCCGGTGGTTCAGTTGTCGGGTCCGTGAAGCTTAATCCAGCAATTTTTGGTCTAGGACGTTTGTAAGGTACATTCTTACCTTCCTTGTTCACGGCATAGAGCACCATTTTCTTGTCGTCTATACCGTCTTTGTTCAGATCCATCCCATAGTAAATGCGGATACCTACAATATCCTCATGGCAATTCAGCAGTTCCTGAATCTTGTCTTTACCAAAGAAGTATGCTTTCGTATAGTCTTCCCTGGCGCCTCTGCGTTTTTCATGATCCCCATATTTGTTGATCATTCTGTCAGCGTCTTTCAAGGAAATGAATTCCCCGGCGTCACGGGGATAGTGTTTTTTTTCATTTGTACTCATGTGACATCAGTTTTAGTTAATTAGGATGTTAGATAAATAGCCAGTGGCAGTAAAGTTATTACAAAATCTTACTTTTCATAGTTTACATATATATGACACTTTTGTGTTAAGTGTATGTCGTAATCCTTGTAAATCTGCTACTGTACTGCGTTTGACAGGTTTTCGAGGAAGAGCGGGTCCAATCACATTCCGTATTTTTCCGCGAAAATGCGTATTTATACGCATGCTCCGCAGCAGCTGCGGAGAAGCAAGGACAATCCGCGTTCTTTTCCATGAAATCTGGTTCCCCGTATTGCAATCCCAATAGATAGTTATTATCATAAAAAGTAAATATTAACTCCGGTATCCCCGTCATGTTCACTCATACCTTTTAATAGATACCCCATTTATTTAACAATTAAAATTGTAGCATTTTATGATGACCCATCAAAAAACGACCCTGTTAAAGGACATCAGCAAGGTAGGCGAATTTGTCAGCTCGCAAAAAGCCCGGGAAATGATCGGCGCCTGGCAGCGTCAGGAACCTGACGGCGTATTTTCATTCCTTTACGGAAGGCATGTATTTGAAAGCATACTGGCAGTTCCTCACTGTGAGGGTATAAGGGTCTTTAATGCTTTTATGGAACAGGAGGACCGGCAGGCCCTGGTGTTAGTTGCTGTAGATGCTTCGGGTAAGCACATTTTAAATTACCCGGTGCAAACCAGTGAAGGCATGTAGTTGATGAACGCTCCCATTATGGACCTTGGTGTTCCCTGCCCTCCGTTTTGCCCATTGAATGATAATCCTACCCTTGATGGATACACCTGGAAGCATACCGGTAATGAACAGCTGAATCTTGAAAAGGCAGGGGAGGTGATCACCCGCAAACGGGCCCAGGAAATGATCAGCGCCTGGCAGATCCAGGAGCCCGGTATAAATGAGGAGCAGAGACAGGCGCTGGTATTTGTAGCGGTAGATGTAAAAGGAAGCAACATCCTTCAATATAGTGTAATTACCGCTGAGGGGATGCGGATCACGGCAGCACCCCTGGCCGATGGCGGTCTTCCTTGTCCGCCTTTATGTCCGGCTTGGACATTTGGGGCCGGAGTCTCTGAGGCCTGATAGTGTATGCGCAAGGGTGCTTATTGTAACGTATTCATAATTAAGGGATTGCTAACCGGCAATCCCTTTCTGTTTCCATTTCCATCAGGCGCTACCGTATTTCCCGCAGAAAATGCGTAGTTCTACGCATTTTTGATTTTCTGCGTGAATAACGCTTGACTGCTCTTGCTTTATTCCCAACCTTTGTATTATCAACCTGAGTACAAAAGATTCACGTTACGACTTTGGAGAGGGACAATACTTGGGTTTATAATTGAATTGGGCCTTTCTACCCATGTTTGTTTCTTCCGGTATGCAGAGAAAGAGAAAAGGAAAAAAGTTGGTTATTCAGTAGAGAGGATAACCGATCCAGGGTTTACTCGTTAACCCCTTTTTTTAAAACTTTCAAACTATGAGTTACCTGTTAATTGGAAACATCTCTGCGCTAATCTGTGATGAATGTATTGAGCCGATGGCTAAAGGGCGCTTACGCATCTATCTGCCTGAAGGCCATTACCAGTCAGATGTGACAGGTAAAGGTAATTTCAATCATCTTAAACAGCTTTCTCCCGCTGATGTGGACCAGAAAGCAGACCGTTTGTTAGCCGAAACAGTGCTGGATGAAAGAGGCGATTTCCGCCTCAGTTGGGAAGAGAACCACTTATTTACAGAACCCCTGGAACTGGACCTGTGCCTGGAACAGATGCCGGGGCGCGCTTCAGGCAAGCGGAGCGTGACCCAGTACCATCTGAGCAGGCTGGTGCCCCACTGGAAACGAACAAGAGACAAGTACCTGGCGGCCTTCGCGTATGTGATACCTTCAGAACACTGGAACCAGATCAGGGGCGCTTACGGTACCTGGGTGGTGAGCGGTACGGTAAAAGATCATGCCACCATGGCCTGCCAGCCTCAATTAAAAGTAGCCATTTACAATGCCCTGAACAATCAGTTACTCGGCAGCGCCCAAACTAACGGGTTAGGCCGTTATAAAGTGCAGTTCGGCATTCAAGATATGTCAGCCGGCGTTTTACTGCCGGTCCGTCAGGGTCAATACCACAAAGGACCGGATGTATACTTCAAAGTATACCGTAAGAACCAGCTGCTTTGGGAAGAGGACATACAATCGGCACAAAGTCCTGAGCGAAGAGCGATCGCTCCCTGTACCTTACTTAATATCATCATTAAACCTTCCGCCATGAAGAGGGCGACCAGCCACCTTGCACAATGGCTCGGCAACTGGTCAGTGATGTCAAAGCAAAGGAAAAAGTATCAGGACGAATTTTTGTCATTAGCGCCATTCTAGAGTTTTAGTTAGGAGTCATCTTGTTTGAGAGCCCCAATGTTCATACAAACAGCTACCTTTCAGCCAGTTCCCGGGTAGCTGTTTTTTTTATTTTATGGCACGTTCAGTTTAATCGCCAGCGCAAATCCGTCCGTGAGGTTACCGCTAACGGCAGACATCTCAACCCCTGCGCTGTCATCGCTGAAGATATTATCATTTGCATTGTAGGTATAACCCGACATTCCTTTCTCATAGCCGTTCACCAGGGCCAGCGCTGTGCCTGATCCTTCGGGGAAGGCGATCTGTGTTACTTTCAGTGAAGTGCCGCTGGCATCATAAATATGCACATGGATATGTGTGGCACGTCCTGAATACCAGCCGGGGAAGATGGAGGTGAACACTACCTGCCCATTGCTGTCCGTTGTCTGCCGCCCGCGTAAGAAATGCACGCCGGTGTAATCGGTAGATTGCATACCGGTACCTCCGTACTCTGAATAATTACCCGCTCTGTCGCAATGCCAGATGTCCACTATCGCGTCCCCCAATGCTGCACAGCTGTTGCTTACCTTGCCGATGGTAAGGGTGGCGGTTAGTTTGTAACCCGTGCGATCATCTCTGATATCGCTTCTTACGTAAGACGAAGGCTGTTTGGTAGGGAAGGGCCCTTCTGTTTCAGAAGGCGCAACGGTACAGGTAGTTGACCCGGTACCGGTATTAGTGACATCTTCACCTGTGTCAGCACTTATATCCGAATCTTTCTTACAGGCGCTGGCCAGCGGAGCAACAAATGCAATGCCTAAGGCAGCCAGTCCATTTTTCAGGAACAATTTTCTTTCCATAGTTCGCAGCGTTTTTGTGGTCGTATTTGCAGGATAAAGGTAGGTGGGGGGAATATTAGCGCAAGCGATCTGTCGGTGAACCAGATTTTTGTGACGGTTAATAAGGAGCAGGGGGATTGATCGTCTAATATTATCTGCCGTTAGTAAACAATACACTACCGTTCCTGAACCTTTTTAGGCTTCCTCCGGGGCACTGCGTTAGTTTAGCAGCCAGAATGTCCCTATCGATGATGAACAGTAAACAGTTTTTCCCTTTTTTTATATTGGGTATATTGACTATGACGGCCCGCGCCCAGACCCCTAATCTCCAGGCGGTCACTGACCAGGGAAGTTTCACCAACAAGAGCATTGTCATCTGGAACAAAGATGGCTTGAACGTAGGCGTAGATGCGTCCACCAATTACAGCACTTCGTCTCATTATCTGAAACCCTCTCCAACGGAGCCAAGAACATTACGTTTCGACTGCAATTCATCCAGCACCACCGGTGGCTGGGAGTTTTATAACTCCAGCCTTAGCAGGACCGTCCTGTTCATTAAGCAATCTACGGGTTTTGTAGGAATAGGCACCACGGATCCTAAAGCGATGCTGGCAGTTAACGGCGACATCTATGCTAAAAAGGTAAGGGTAACACCGGATGACTGGCCCGACTTTGTATTTGAACCTTCGTATAAATTGCCTTCTTTACAGGAGTTGGAAAGCTTCATTGCGGAACATAAACATCTTCCTGAAATCCCTTCAGCAAAAGAGGTAAGCCAACAAGGGCTTGATATTGGTCAAAACCAGGCGAAATTATTGCAAAAGATCGAGGAGATGACCCTACACCTGATAGCGCAGGATAAGCAATTGATGGAACAGAAGCAGCGAATGAAAGCGCAGGACAGCGTATTTGCGGAACAGGACATGCGTCTGAAAGCATTGGAGAAAAGGAGCAATAACAAATAAGGCCAACTGCGACAATACCTATGAATAATAAATTATTCTCTCTACTGCTTACATTTTTGGGAATGACTTTGACAGCCAGTTCTCAAACACCCAACCTTCAGACAGTTACTACGCAGGGTAATACAACCACCAACAGCATCTCCATTCAAAATAAAGATGGATTATGCTTTAGCGCAGATCCTGCGAATGGGAGTATATGGACACATTACCTAAGGGCGTCTCCGGCTGATCCCGGAGTATTACGTTTTGACTGTACATCTAATACCGTGGCTTCCGGCTGGGAATTTTACAATTCAGATAAAGATAAGTCGCTGATGTATATCAGGCAGAATCCTGGTTTTATAGGAATAGGCACTGTTAATCCTAAAGTCAGGCTGGCTGTTAACGGAGAAATACTATCGAAAAAAATAAGAGTAACTCCCAATAACTGGGCGGATTTTGTCTTTGACTCTTCCTACGTGCTACCCTCCCTGAAAGAAATAGCAGCCTTCATCGCAGCCCATAAGCATCTTCCTGGTATGCCTTCGGCAAAAGAAATTAGCGAAAATGACCTCGATCTGGGGCAGCAACAGGCAAAACTATTACAGCAAATCGAGGAAATGACACTATACCTGATAGCACAGGAAAAAAGGCTGTATGCACGTGAGCAGCAGATCAACAAACGGCAGCAGTTGCTGGCTGACCGCGAGAGACGACTGGCAGCACTGGAAGCAGCCGCTGAGAACGAATAAAGCGAGATAACGTTTATTTAGGAAGACCCTATATCTATTATTATGTATAAAGTATACAGCAAGACACTACCGGTTATGGTGTGTCTGATGGTATGGATGATGCCTGCTGCTTTTGCCAGCCCATTCATTTGGCCACCTGTTTTACAGGACAGTTTACCCAGCAGCCCGGTTGAGCGAAGCCTGGTCAATCAACCTGTGTTAAGATCGGCCGTAGTGAATGCTATCAATAACAGGGTGGCAGATCTTCGCCCCGGGGATACCTTAGCGCCTGTACTTCCTTTTGACAAGCTGGGATTAAGCGGGCTTCATCCCGGCGCCAGGATGCAGTTTGTACAGTACATGAGCGCAGGAAATACTACAGCTGGTATAGCGAAGATGCAGCGCGCTTTTGACGGCCTGAAAGACAGTACTAAACAAGCGCTTTATATAGATAATAAGCTGCGGGGGTTCTATGCTTTGAAGCAGCAACAGCTTCCGGGAGGTTTTACTTTACCCGGTAAGCCGGAGAACCAGCTGAAAGGAGTGTCATGGACGTCTACCTACAGCGATTCTACCGCCATGATGTCTGGGTGGTGGAATGAGGGAACCATACAGGATGTATTTTCTGTTGGCAGTATTCCCTTTCAGCTCAATTACTCCACTTTATCTGGTTATGACTATACGAATACAACGTTACAGGATGCTCATTTTATGAAGATCTCTTTTGATCGTGAGGCTTACCTGGACAAGATCAACCAGCAGCTGCAGCGAAAATATGACCTGAAGAAATATTTCCTGCAAGACCTGGACGTGAAAAGCAGTATGAAGCAATATGCTGCTGAGCAGCTGATGGCCATTAAAGGGGGAAAAGACAGTTTGGGAGCCAGCCTGTCTGCAGATCAGCTCATGTACCTGGACAGTGCACAGTTAAGCAATGTGCTGATCCGGAACAGGGATACTTCAGCCGCATACTATGATAAAGTGATGGCCCTTAAAAAGCAGATGGGAGGCGTAAAGGAAATGAACAAAATGCTTGGCAGCGGGCAAGCCGTGAAGGGAAATATTGAAGGGTTGCTGCAAAAGCCGGAGAACAGCTCGCGGATAGCGGGAAATTTATTGCACATGAGCCCTTTACAGCGGCTGATGATGAATATGAAAGAGTTAAAGGTGGGCAGCATCGGGGCGAATGCCAGTAAGGGATCTTTATCAGACCTGTTCATGACCGGGGCCAGCGGTTCCTTTTTGAAAGGAAACAAGTTTATGATGCTGGCCGCCGGTAGAAGCAATGAGCTGGGCGTACAGGATGCCGGCTTACAATCTGCCACGGGACGAGGCAATTATAGTATGCAGTTTTTGCGCATCGGCCGTGGAGATATCGGGAATAAACAAAGCCATGTTTCCGTGTTAAATGCAAATGCCAAACCACAACAGCAGTATGGGTTCAGCACGGCTGCGATCAGCAGGAATGTCTTTGTAGGGGCTGTCTCGCAGCAATTAAGCCTGGGAGAAATAGGTACCCTCGATTTTGAGCTTTCCAAATCCTCCGGCCAGTTTGGTAATAGCAGCCAGGATGCTGCTGCTGTCTCTAAATCTGCCGCAGGTCATTTCCTGGACGATATGTGGGCTACCGCCTCTATTGGAATGGCCTATAATGGTGATGTAAAGAAAATAGGGCTCACTCACAAAGTGTACTTCAACTATGCTGGTCTTGGTTACGTGAATCCCGGCGCACCATTCGCCGGAAGGGGAACATTGCAATATGGTTTCTTCCTGAAACGTAGTTGGCTGCGTAACAGGGCGGTTGTCAGCTTACGGACGGATATCCGTGATCTGGCCGTTTCACCATTGACAGACAATAAGCGCAAAAGCCTGCAATACGCATTTGATGCCCGTTACCGCTTTACCCGCCGTTTTACACTTAGCATGAATGTGTTGCAAAATACTTTAAATGAAACGACGGATGCCGGGAAGTATACGGCCTTCCTCAACCGGAAGATCTCTTTTGCCAGCCAGGCGAATGGAACACTAGCCGGTAAGTCTTTTAGCAATAACAGCAGCCTGGGTATACAACAACTGAATTATATGCAGCCGGAAGCCCCGGTGAAAAGCCTTTTTATTAATGCGGCTTCCATGCAGACATGGATGGCAGGGCCTGGTATGGTGATGATCAGCGCATTGTACAGCCGTGATGTAAATAATGCAGCTGTTTATAATAACCTGCTGAATACAGAAGCCGGTTACCAGTATTTCCTGTGGAAATTATCCTGCAGCAGCTCTCTCATCTACCTGGATAATAAAGATGTAGTCACACAGGTGGGGCTCCGCCAGCAGGCAGCAGCGCAGCTTTTCAAACACTGGAGCCTGAGTGTTTCTGCAGATGGCAGGCAGAATCTCAGGAACACTGCCGCCAACTATTACTATGGCAAATTCAATACAGCAATCTCTTTGCATTACCAGATAAACTAACAGCAATATGAAAGGATATAGCATGTTATTGACAGCGCTGTTATGGTGTGTGTTATCGCCTCTGAAAGCGCAGGTCACATTTTCCTTTATGCCTGAAATACAGGGACGCACACTGGAAAACATTTATAAAGTGAGAATGAATAATCCGGGTGGCCGCCAGTCCGCCAGCCTGGTGATCAATGTTACGGAAGCAAGATCCGGGGCAGTAGTAACAATACGGACCAACACCTTTGATCTGCTGCCAGGTATGAGCACAGTTCCACCGGGAGCGGTATATAATGCCGCTATATCGTTTGGGGGAAGCAGGATCGCGACGGTAGTAAGACAAAGTGGTTTTTTCCCTGAGGGAGATTATGACTACTGTTTCCAGCTATATGAAGGTAATGGTCACAGCAATGCATTGCTTGACGAACAATGTTTCAGCTATAACCTGCAGCCTTTCAATGCGATGCAGCTGATACAGCCCTATGATGGAGATAAGCTGTGCGACAAACGCCCTTCTTTTTCGTGGCAGCCATTGATCCCTGCTATCAACGGGGTGATGTACCGCTTGTTGCTTGTTGAGGTAAAAGAAGGTCAGCAACGTGCAGAAGCTTTGAGAATGAACCTGGCAATTATTAATCAACGCCAGATCCCTTTACCGGTATTGTTATATCCCTCACTGGCTAACCAGTTGGTGGAAGGTAAACAATATGCCTGGCAGGTGGCTGCCTATAAGAATGAGCTGCTGCTGGCAGAATCAGAGATCTGGGATTTCAGGGTGGAGTGTGAGCAGTCTCCTGCCGACCCGCTTCCCGACGCTTTCAGGAACCTGGAAGACCTGACCAAAGGTAACTTCTACCTGGCCCGCGGGCAGCTGTTATTTGCCTTCAATAATACTTACGCTGAGACGAAACTGCAATACAGTATCCAATGCCTGACAAAGCCGGATCTGCAGATAAAGAAACTGCCGGTAGTGAAGATCAGCAGGGGACAGAACCAGGTAGTGATCGACCTGTCTGGTAAAAGCGGTTTTACAGATGGCTATTTCTACATCATGGACGTAAAACTGCCGTCAGGAGAACAGAAACAGTTGAGATTCATTTATAAACAACCTGAGGAGTAATGACAAGACATTTTATAGCGGGGTGTATCATGTTGCTGGCTTGTGCATGTGGCGCCAGCAAAAATGACCTGGTGCAGTCTATGAAGGATAATAATATGCTGCAGGAAAAAACGGTCAGTGATTATGTGTTCAGATTGCAATATATGCCTGCTGAACGAAGCGGGGGTGAGGATACGTCTCTTGTATACTTCCGGCTGAATGTGTTAAACGCAGCCGGTGCTCCTATGAAGAACACCAATGATCCGGGATACAGTTATGGACTGGATACCCTGTTCGCCTTTGTGGGTGCTGCAGATACGATCCCGCCTGTCGATATTATCCGCGTTGCCAATGGCGCTATTAACGGAGTAGAATATATGCTGGTGTTTGACCGCGCAAAAGTGTATGCCCGGCCGGATTGTAAATTATTATTCAGGGATTGGCTATTCACTCACCAGTTCATTTCCTTCCCTGTAAAGGGAGGTGCTATTGCCCACATTGATTCTTTAAGTCTGAAGATATGATGATCAGAAATGCGCGTGCCCGTGTACGGATCGCCTGTTTTTTTCTTGCTTTATTATTAGTGCAGGGGCTGATGCCTGCTGTCGCCTGGGCATTGACCTCGGGGCCGGCGCAACCCGAAACTAAACAGTTCCAGGCTGCGGGAACCAGTGATATGGTAGACCTGTTCACCGGTGATTTTAAGTATAATATTCCCTTGCTGGACGTGGGAGGATATCCTGTGAACCTGAATTATCAGTCAGGTGCAGGAATGGATGATGAGGCCAGCTGGGTGGGACTTGGCTGGAACCTGAATGCGGGAGCAATGAACCGCAATATAAGGGGCGTTGCTGATGATGCCAATGGAGATACCGTGACAACAGAGAGCTTTATGAAGCCCAAAATTACAGGCGGAGGAAGGCTGACTGTACGGGGAGAGATCTTTGGTGCGGGCATCCAGGGCTCGTTATCATTAGGGGTATTTTGTGACAACTATACCGGGTATGGCGCTGAAATAGGGGCTAATGCGGGAGTATCCTTATCATTAGCCAACTGTGGCCCCTTAACGCCGGGTATAGGCGCTGGTGTGGGACTAACATCCAGTACAGCGGATGGAGTGTCTGTTACTCCGAATATTTCTGCCTCGCTGAGGTATAATATGGTTGGAAACAACACCGTCTCAGCATCAAGATCATTGAGTCTTGGCTATAATACCAGGGAGGGACTGAAAGGCTTAACAATGAGCTCGTCTTTTTCTGTTACCGGGAGCAGGTATTGGCTGGAGACGCACAACCGCCATATATCGGTACATCAAGAGCATGGCGCCGCATCAGGGGAGCTTTTCAGCTCCTCTGTCAGCTATAATACGCAGCCTTTTTATCCAAAAAGCAACGTTACTTTTAAATCCACCAACTCAACATACAGTGGAGATATCGGTGGTACAGCTGTGGGTATTTTCACCGGCGCCGGTGTAACAGGATATAAGACAAAACGTGAAGTACTGGACCGGACGAGGAAGAACAGGGCTTATGGTCTTCTTTATGCAGAGAAAGGTTCAAATGTTCCTGACGCCGTGATGGACTTTATGCGGGAGAAGGATAACCCGGTGATCCCTGACATGAATAACCTGGCATTGCCGATCACAACGCCCGATATTTTTTCTTACAGCAGCCAGTTTGGGGGAGGGCAGCTGCGTTTATACAGGCATAGCAGCGGCGTTGTTTTCGACAGCGAAACAAAAGATATTTCAGACAATAAGTCCTTCAGCCTAGAGTATGGCGCGGGAGCTTATTTTCATGGTGGAACGACCGTGTACCAACAGGATATTACCAATACAAACGGCAAGTGGAAAGAGGATAATGGCTTTCTTGAAAAGGGCGATTTTGCTCCAAAGCGCACGTTGGAAGAGGAGCCGGCATATTTCCAGCAGGTAGGTGAGAAACATGTGGACGATCCGGCCTTTGTGGCCAGAATACTCGGCGAAGACCCTGTGAGCGTGCCTTTATCGGGAAAGAGAGCGGAAGGCCAGCTCACTTCAACCATACGGGGAACCGTAACCCCTCAGACGGAATACAAAAAAGATGGGAGGCAGGTGCGCCGTGCTGCTGTGACGTACCTGACCGCCAAAGAGGCAAGTGTTGCAGGACTTGACAAGGCGATCAGGAATTATGACCTGAATAGAAAGGTGGATGAAAAGTTTACGCCGCTGACTTGTAATGCTATGCCACACAAAACCATGCCGAGGATAGATTCCGTTCGTAAAGCACATCATATTTCAGAAATGTCTGTTACAGGCGATGATGGCAAGAGAATGGTATATGGTATACCGGTTTATAATAAACGGCAGGATGAATACACATTTGCACTGGCGTCAGGAGCTGCCGTTGATCCATCCTCTAACCTGGCAGCATTTGACCTGGATGCCAACAAACAGATTAATTATCGTTCATCAACAGCCACTGATCAATATTATCATAAAGAATCCCAACCTGCCTATGCAACTTCCTACCTGCTTACCGGCATACTTTCACCTGACTATGTAGATATGACAGATGATGGTATCACGGAAGACGACCGGGGAACTGCTTTCAAATTCAACTACTCTAAACTGGAAAAGGATTTCCATTGGCGTACCCCATATGGAAAGGGGCCTAACCAGGCGCAATTCAACCGTAGTTTAAATGCTGACCCGGACGATGACAAGGCATCATTCATATATGGTGAAAAGGAATTGTGGTATCTGCATTCCATTGAGTCTAAAACAATGATCGCATATTTCATCACAGAAGACCGTGAGGATGCACTTGGCTGTAACTGGCTGGGAGTAAAGGAGACGGATGTTAAACAGCAATTACTGAAGGAGATCAGGTTATACTCAAAGAATGATCTGAGCACACCTGTTAAGACGGTTGTGTTTTGCTATAACTACGACTCCTGCCCCGGTGTACCTAATTCGGGAAAGAACGGGAAACTGACGCTGGAAAGAGTCTATTTCAAATACGGCAGTTCGGATAAAGGCAAACATCACCAGTACGTGTTTACATATAACCAGGGACAGAACTATGCTTATCTGTCAACAGACCGCTGGGGTACTTTTAAACCGGTAACGGCCAATGCTAAAGACGGGTTTGGCGATTTAAAGAATGATGAATATCCTTTTAGCGTACATGATAGCACTGATGCTGCGGCAAATGCAGGTATGTGGCAACTGAGCAAGATCGCACTGCCGACAGGTGGTGTCATTCAAGTTACGTATGAGTCGGATGACTATGCTTATGTACAGGACAAGAAGGCGATGGATATGAGCGCGATAACAGCCATGTACGATGAGAAGGGGGAGATGGTAGATAACCTGCTGAAAGCAAAGACCTTCGGCATAAAGGTCCGGGATGGAGGATTTAATACAACCGATAAGCAGGAGTTCCAGAATAAGTACCTCAATGGGGAAGATTACCTGTATTGCAAACTCTTTGTAAATGTTACAGATGAGGTTTCCTCAACAGCGGATTCGAAATATGATTTTATACCCTGCTACGGAAAGATCAAAGAAGTTAACGTAAGCAATGGAATAGCTAAAGTAACATTTGAAGACGACACAGAAGGAGGCGTGCACGTTAATCCATTTGCCAGTGCAGCATGGCAAAGAATGAGGCTGGAATATCCGCGGTATGCTTACCCGGGGTACAAGAGCCGTATTACTGAAGACAGACCGGTTACGGCCATTGTTACCGCCATTGCAAATGCGACTTCTAATCTGTCTGAATTGCGCGAGAACTTTAATAAGAAAGCGCTGCGCAAGAAATTTGCCAGCCATGTCAAGCTGAATAAAAGCTTTGCGCGTGTGGTTAAAATGGATGGAAAGAAATTAGGCGGTGGCCTGCGCGTAAAGAAGATAGTGATGTCGGATGCCTGGGGTGATATGGTAAGCGGCGAAAACGGAGCATCCTATGGCCAGGAATATGATTATAAGATAAAAAGAGGAAATGATCTGATCAGTAGCGGAGTGGCTTCTTATGAACCTGCGGTGGGAGGAGATGAAAATCCGATGCGCCAGCCTGTTAAGTATACCCAGAAAGTAAAATGGGCTTTGGACAATTTCTTCTACCTGGAAGAACCTTTGGCAGAATCTTTATATCCCTCGCCGGTGGTCGGCTACCGGGAGGTAAAGGTTCGCAACTTAGGAGCAGGAGGAGCAAGCGACCCACAAAATAAAACGGGATGGCTGAGCTATGAATTCTATACTGCAAGGGAATTCCCGGTGTTTGTTCAGCAAACAGGGCTGCAGAAGAATTTGCATAAACCCAGCGCCTGGTCTTCCATCTTTGGCGGTAACTCCGTTTACGAACAGAGCATGTCACAGGGATATGTGGTGTTCCTGAACGATATGCATGGAAAGACGAAAGCGGAAAGAGTATTTAATCAAACAGGGCAGGAAATATCATCCTCCGAGTATTTTTATAATGCGGCAGAATCCGGAGGCTCACAGCGGCTTAAAAATGTAGTGGATGTAGTGGATAGCACGGGCGCTATCACAAAGGATCAGATCATCGGCAGAGACATTGAGATGATCACTGATATGCGCCAGTCGGAAATGAAGAATAAAGGAAAGAGTATCAACCTGGGTGTGGATGTGATCCCCTTTTATGGGTTCCCGCTGCCTTTACCGCATTTCCCCTGGTCTCAGAATGATGATTACCGTTTATTCCGTTCGTCGGCTGTAATGAAAACAGTGCAGTATTATGGTATGGTCAGCAAGGTGGTGAAAAAGATAAACGGGTCTACCAGTACCGCTTCCTACCTGCTTTTTGATAAATATTCCGGGGAGCCCGTTTTAACCCAGTCGGAGAATGAGTTTGAAGATCCTGTTTATACCCTGAACATCCCGGCTTACTGGATCTACAGCCAGATGGGGATGGCGTATAAAACCCTTGGGACTCTATTCACAAATTTCGGTACGGATGACAATGGTATTCCAAAGGCTGCTTTCAGGCCATACCTTACCGCCGGGGATGAGTTGATCAATACCAGCACGGGATATCATACCTGGGTGATTAATTCTCCCGGAAAAGATGGTGTGAGCTCGCTTCGTCTGATCGAGAGGACAGGCAGACTGGCCCGCGCACAAAACGGAGTGGTGAAAATCTGCCGCTCGGGATATCGCAATATACTATCAGCGCCTGCTACTGCTATTACAAGCCTGGAGAACCCGGTAGTCAATAACAAGCTGATGCTGTTAAGTAATGAAGATCTGTCAGGATATAAGGTTTTGAATGCAACGGCTGTTTTATATGATGAGGCCTGGGGCCAGCCAACGGATTGTAATTACAAAAGCTGTCCGGCAGGCTATGAAGAGCGTGAAGATGGCATCTGTTATAAGCCAGGCATGATCAATAAAGACTTTACAGACACTATCCGGCCAGGAGGATGGTCGAGAGACTATGGTAAACAGGGTGCACACTTCTATAATTTTAATGATCCGATCAATATAGGTACAAGCTCTGCTGATTATTGGCACGCAAAGCTGGATAATGCCGGTATCTGGTTAGAGGGATTGCCGGATAATCGCTGGTGGGGCGCAGAGCAGCTGCTAACCCTGCAAACCGGAAAGAATGTATTTGTTGGTATCGCGGGCACCAGGAAAATAAGAGTGATTATTGATGGGGTGACGGTGGCCGGTTCTGATGTGATTCGCCCCGAGACGTTTGAGATATGGGCCATGGTAAAATACTATTTACCAGCCGGTAAGCACAGCGTTCGCGTGGAGGCCTGGGCGGATAATACCGGTAAAACACTTGGCGCTGAAATATATACTGCCGATATGAACACGTTGCAGGACGGTGCTCCTGAGGAGATTGATCCTTCCATTATATTTTCAACGACTCGTTTGAAGGGTGATCCGAACGTATACCTATATGAACTGGATGATAACGGCAAACGGGTAAACGGTAACTATACATGCCCGGCTGGTGAAGACATCAGCGTCATGAATGGCTACCCTGATTGTGGTTCAAAGGAGAAAGGGACATGTCCTGAAGGATATACAAGAAGCCCGGATGGACAGTCCTGTATACCGAATACTACAACAGAAGATACAGATGAGGGACTGACACTCGCAAAAGGTAGTGAGCTGATGGTTTATTCGGCGCTGGGCGCACTGTTTCATGATGCAAACGGAAATGAGGGCAGCAGGGTGGCGAATTCCTTCTGGGGCCTTATAGGAGCTTGCGGAAGAACCGGTGACAATGACAGTACGGGCGAAGCTACTATTACTGTGGGCTCCGGGTATTGCGGCCGCCTGAACAGAACCGGCATATGGTTGAAATCGTCCTATGAGGGGCAATGGATAGGGATCAATAACTGTCTGAAGGTGCCTGAAAGCAAAACTTACTATCTCGGTATGGGCGCAGACAACCAGGTGAAGGTGTTTATTGACGGGGTGCTTTTCAAGCAGGTTTTGATGAAATGGAATTCGGACGGTGAACCTTTTTATGATTGGAAAGTATTCCCGGTTTATTTAACGGCTGGACAACATATTCTGACAATTGAAGCGATGAATGATCTGACAGGAAGCGACCGTGCAGTGGGGGTGGAAGTGTATAATAACACCCTTAGCCAGCTTGTAAATGCTGATGCGGAATCAGATGTTACAAAAATATTCTCGACAGGCGATCTGCTTGATGGCAAGCCCAGAGATACTTATGTAAAGAATGCCGCCGGAGTGATCGTAAAGCGCCGTTTCTCCTGTCCTTCCGGTGCGATAGATATCTGTTCAGGTAATTTAGGATGTCCGGGGATTTCTGACAGTGCCGCTATCAACCCCTATCTCTATGGATACCTGGGGAACTGGCTGCCATATAAGCAAATGGCATGGCTTACAAGCCGTTCAGGCCAGAACCTGGTTACCAACCCCACCACTGGTGCGGGTATCCGCAGGAATGGCTACTATGAGAAATTCTATGCCTTCTGGGTACGCAATAATGGTTGGCGTATAGCAACGAACGTTGAGTGGGTAACATCCAACACCATGACGTTGTATGATAAATATTCCCAGGAACTTGAGAATAAAGATGCATTGAATCGTTACAGCGCGGCGCGTTATGGATACAAATCCAGCCTTCCGGTTGCTGTGGGCTCAAACATGCGTCAGCGGGAAATATTTTATGATGGTTTTGATGATTATAAGTTCAACGATCAATGCGTAGGTGTAAGGCCATGCGAGCCAGACCAGTTTAATATCAGGAACGTATTGGGAGACGGCTATGCGGATAAACTCGACGACCAGGATGCGCATAGCGGTAACTATAGCTTAAAGTTGAATGGACCGATCGAGTTGAAGACCTACGTATTCAGACATGAGCATTTCCCCGGTATTTACATTGCTAATAATGCAAAAGGCGAATATTACCTGAGACCGGATGGCTGGCTGGGATTGAGAGGGTTCAACCCGGTGACAGGCAATAAGTACATTTTCTCTGCCTGGGTGAAAGATAATGGTGCAGGCGGCGGCCCTGGTATTACGTTGACGGTGAAAGGCCATGAGGTTACGCTGGAAAAGAAAGCTACTGTAGAGGGCTGGAAACTGGTAGAAGGCGTGTTGGATCTCCCGGCGTGGACCTCGGGCAGTCAATTGGAAGAGGTATCGGTTACATTGGCTGGTAATAATGTGAAGATAGATGATATCAGGATATTCCCGTATGACGGACAGCTGAAGACCTTCACCTATGATGACAAGACCCAGCGGGTGATGGCAGAGATGGACGAGAATAATTACGCCACTTTCTATGAATATGATGACGAAGGTACATTGATCCGTGTGAAGAAAGAAACAGAAAGGGGAATTATGACAATTAAAGAGAACCGTTCTGCTTATCGTAAAGCTAACTAGTGAAAATATTGCTATACCATGAAATTAAGCGCTAAATATATTAAGCTTCTTATACCTGCCGGTGTGTTACTGATGGCTTCAGGTGCATTTGCTACTATTCCCGGTTTCCGGGAATGGTTGGGCGCCAGACCCCCCAAAAAGGAGAAAAGGATTGTGATCAGGGAAAATGATCAGCAGGAGAAAGCTATCATTGATGAACTAACAAAGTTGTTGCATGCAATGGATACCGTTACCTATATCACCATTGCCGGGACGATGGATGCGCAGGACCTGGGAGACATGAGTAATAACATACAGAGCGATTTCTGTTATACCAGGCGGGGAAACCAGGGGTATTACCAGTTTGGTAGTAACGAAATGATCTCATTGAGGGATGCCTATATTGTAGTAGCACATGATATAAAGAAAATATTCGTATCTGAACCTAAAGAGGTAGTGAACCCGGTAAGAATGTCCGCTAATATGGAAGCCACTTTCCTCTCCAGGGAAACATATATGGTAACCCGCACACCGGATGGCCCGCTTACGCAGATCTCACTGGTCAATAATAAACATGCCAGCTGCCGCGAATACCGCGTTTCTTTTGACAGTACAGGTGTGATCCGCCGTGCAGTGATGCGGATGCCCAATCCGATGGAGCTGGAGGATATGTCGAAAGACAAAATATTAAAGGCGACGGTGCGCAGCTTCGAACCGGGTGTTGTACGGCAGGACCTTTTGCGGATGGACAGGTATGTGATATTGAATGACGGACAGCTGAGGCCTTCCGGACGATTAAAGGGTTATGAATTGATTAAAGACTAGTGTTAACCTCTTAATGTTGAACATGCATATGCGTTCTGTTTACGCTAAAATATCAATGATAAAGGCGGTAATGCTTGCCTGGCTGCTTTGCGGAGTGTTGCAGGCAAAGGCCTTCAATGCAATTGAGGCTTACCAAAACCAGTTACAGGGTACGATAAAGAAAGGAGATGTACTGCTGCTGAAGGATGAAAAGTTCCTTAACAGTGCGTTTGACTGGCAGAAGATCCATAACAAGACAGTAAGCAATATTATCACCTTCGGATTGTATCGTGATCAGGCGGTGGTTTTTTCTAAAGCTTTTAAGTGCGAAATAGATCTGAAAGTAGAATACTGGGCGCAGCCAGACCAGGTAGATCCCCTTGTTGCAGATGAACATGCAAAGCTGACAATCAACTTTGATCCGGCAGCCGGTGTTGCTTACCAGGATGCGGCTTCTTACCGTTTTACCAGCGGACACAGGGTAAGGATCACGGTAAATGATATCACAAGCGCGGAGTTAGGGTCTCCTCTTCCTGCCGCTTTCAGGCTTACGAGCCAGGTCGTAGTGGAACGTTCTTATGAATTGGACCAGGATGCTGCGTTAGTTCCCCGTGTATTGCTGCAGCAGCCTACAGACCCGGGCGGGCCTGCAGTGCCATCCACCGTATCGCTTTCCTGGAACAAGATCACCGGGGCGGAGGAGTACGATGTGGAATGGACGTTTATTGATGATGAATCAGATAACGGACGGAAGCTCGGGAACCTATCAACACCCATCACGGAAGATGACCTGAAGAAAATGTTCAGGAATAATGCCAGCCGCGCCACTGTGCAGAAAGAACAATTTGATATTTCCCTGGTGCATAATTCCCGGTTTTTATTGGTCCGCATCCGCCTGGTGCAATACCAGGAGGATGGTTCCCGCCAGGAAGGGGCCTGGAAATATCAGATCCAGGAGGGGGAAGTGACCAAACCGGGTGTTGTAGATCTGGCCGAGAATCCCTGGCATCAAAATAACCTCAACTGGCAATATAATGCAGTGTATGCGGAAGACGGTAAAAAGAAGGAGGTGGTCAGCTATTTCGATGGAACCTTGCGGAACAGGCAAACAGTTACTGTGAATAACAGCGATAAAACAGCGGTGGTGCAGGAGACCATATATGACGAGTTTGGACGTCCGTTGGCGAATATCCTTCCGGCTCCTGTTGCTGCATCAACGCTCAGGTATTATCCCGGCATGCATCCTTCGGCAACTGGCAGATATAATTTCAATGATGTTTATGGCAGCGGCAGTAATTGTATTAACACGCCTGCTCCTTTAAATAATCTGTCGGGCGCGGCCAGGTATTACTCCCCGCTAAATGATTTCAAGGATGATGCCAGCAGGCCTGAGAATAAATACATCCCCGATGCGGAGGGATATCCTTTTGCGGTAACAAGATATACCGGGGATAATACAGGGCGCGTAAGCGTACAGGGAGGAGTAGGTAAATTATTCCAGCCGGGGCCCACGGCAGTGAGCAAGGCCACGCGGCTTTTTTACGGTAAACCGGAGCAATGGGAGCTGGACAGGTTGTTTGGGAATGATGTTGGCTTTGCCAGTCATTACCTGAAGAATATGACTATTGACGGGAACGGGCAAATCAGTATCAGTTACCAGGATGCTTCCGGCAAAACAATTGCAACGGCCTTAACAGGTAAAACACCCGATAACGTTGATGCGCTGCCCTCTAAGCCTGCTGCGGTGGAGAAAACGATCGTGGTAATGAACCGTGAGTTTTCCTTTGACCCATCGAAAATGAAAATTTCGGCTACTTCCACCTATATGAGTACGGTGGATGGTCCTGTAACGCTATATTTTGATATACAGCAGCTGATAGAGAAGTATACTGAAAATGGCGTGAATATTTGCAGTAATTGTTACTATGAAGGGAGTATCCTTATCACTGATAATTGTGGAAATGAAGTACTCAGGACTACGGGGTTAAAAATTGGAAGCCTGACCGGAAGCTGCGGAGAGGAATTATTTACGTCAACAACGATCCCGTTCAACATGGAGATCGGTGAATACTTCATCACTTATGAATTAAGCATCCCCGAGGAGGCAGTAACTTCCTATACGAGGGATTTTGTGCGTAAGAATACCAATTTGAAAAAGGAGTGGTCCTTTGTCAATGATGCACTATTGGGTAAGGATTTCTTTTCCTGTTTCAATGATTGCGCCACCTGTAAGGAGTCATTAGGTGAATTAAGCGTATTCAGTCAACGTATCAAGGAACGCTTGCTGGCGGATCATGTGGATGTTGCCGGGAATGATGCTGATATCACAGCATGGATCAACAACCTGTACGCATCCTTATCCGCTCAATGCGCAACATTGAGGGCATCCTGTGGCGCTACTGCCAGTCCCTGTACAGACCTGGAAAATGTGATGAAGAGAGATGTAAGCCCTGGTGGACAATACGCGATCTTCGATGATGCGGGAAATGCAGCAGAACCCACCATTAATGTATTAAACCTTTACTGGAGACAGGTTTTTAACCCATTACCCAGGGATTCGGCGCGCTATATCCGGGAACAGTTTGAATTGGAAGATGGAACTATTACCTCTCCGCATGACAGTGCATTTACAGTACAGTTATTGATCAGGTATTGGAAGAGTGATTGGGCAGCCTATTTTGTTCAATATCATCCGGAGTATTGTGCGTTGCAATTCTGCCGTGATAATACCGGTTTGTTACAGTGGGATGAACAGCTGCGTACATTGGCAAAAACTATCGCCGATATACCGGCTAATGCAAGTGGGGCTGTTTACAGTAAAAGTAACATAAACTGGCTGGTAGATCATGACCCGTTCTTCTCAGGGAAGGGGGCTGCGTTCAGGTCAGCTTTTGTTGATGATCTGACAAATTATTCAAGAAATGTAGCCGGTGTCAAAAAAGCCGGTGCAGCTGTAAGAGACCTGGTGGCGTTTGTTGACTATATGCTTTATTGTGCGGATTACACTGGCTCAACAAATGTGAACAATATCCCGCTTAAAGAGGCTGATAATTGGTCCAGTTGTGTGCCTGATGATAATTGCCGTATCCCTGACAGAGAATGGAGTATGTATAGGGATAAATACCTGGAGCTGAAGGATAAATATTATCAGCTGCTGAGAAATACGCCGGCGTATTGTGGAGAAAAGTGCACGATAGGGTCGCCGGCTGCATATCCTGTAATTGAGTGTCCGGATATCTCGAAGTTCATACTGGACAAGGATGCGAATCCCTGTACCGATGGTTATATAGCCAGGCTTACTTATTTGGGTCCGGCATTAACAAGATCAGTAAAAGTCAATATCTATTATCCGGATGAATACAAAAACCTGATCATCGGAAGCTCCCAGATAACACTGCAGGCAGGACAAACCCTGGTTGGCTTTTGTGTAAGGAAGGAGATACCGCTGAGCGCATTGCGTATTGCCTCTACTTACTGTGGCACAGCGGCGGAAGATAGTGTCTTTAGTTGTGCTGTTGATGCCAGGGTTGAAAAATTTGACCGGGTTACCTATGGTTATAACGATATAAACGGTACCTATTTCTCTCAGGTAGAATATACTTATACAGGGCATATTCCCCCTGTCGGCAGGTCTATAGACGGTGTGATAAGATGGCAATCAGGTGATCCGGAAACCGGTTATAAATTCCATATAACTCATGACAATCATGGTCCGGTTACCGTTACGCAACAAGGCAGAATTGACAATTGGACACTTGAAATTATACCTTGTACCGATCCGCCTCCCAATTCAGGATCAGGATGTAATCAGGCATATGCATATAAGACTTCGCGGGTCACTAATATTAACTATACAACTCCCGCTATTACTACGGATACAACCGCATTGAAGGGAATGGCGAATGACGCCCTTGCGGCATTGATCAACCAGAATTGCGAGGCGCAGGCTGACGTATGGATGGGTGCATTGTCTGGGCAGCTGGATAAGCTGGAATACCAGGGCCTGAAAAGTACGGTGAGGAAAAAGTTGATAGAGATCTGCAAGCTGGGTGGCGACGCAGACCACATTAACGGCGCCAGCACGCTGCCGGCCGGTAAAGCTACCGCAGAGGGGTATACGTCTTTTGGAGATGCGCTGAAGAAAATCCTGAGCAACATTCCTTATAATATGGATTATAATCCATATTTAATTGCTGCTCCTTATCCTTATGATGTTAAGCCTCAAGCGGTAGAGAAGATCCTTGAAGCCACCAATGCTGCCATCTGTGATCGCCTTGGTGAGTTGACGGCAGGATATAATGCAGCGCAAACGGGTGGAACCTTTTATGCATACCTGGTGCAGCAATATGGCCAGGCCATGAGTATCACGGAGGCTGAGCTGCAATTGTTGACAAAGGGTTGCAATAACTGCCGTTACCTGCTTGAAAAGCCGGTGAAGTTACCTGTTTTCATGGAAAGAGGTGCGAAAGGTTGTATCTCCGCAACGGAATACAAGCAGGCAGCGGACGCATTTACCGCCATAATGGGTAACAACCTGGATACGGATCATCCGAATTACGAGGTGATGTTCGCCAATTACCTGAACGGCCGTTTCGGTTTTACGCTGTCTTATGCAGAATATAAAGAGTATGCAGATGCGATATCGGTGAATCCATCTCTTACAACGTTGTTATGCAATCACCCTGTATATGCGAGCATTAAGCAGGATAATTACGAATGCCTGATGCAGACCATTGATGATGCGGCGATAGCAGGGCATGTATCCTATGAAGAATATATTGAAGAAGTAAAACGGATTTTCCGGGCTGATTATATCGCTTACTGTGGTGCTAACAAGCCTAAGGTAACGCTGAAAGCCCCGCAACAGATCTATCATTATACACTCTATTACTACGACCAGGCAGGGAATCTAGTCAGAACAGTTCCCCCGGAGGGAGTACATCTGCTGGACGAATCCCAATTTGCACAGATTGATGCCGTTCGCAGGCAAAAGAGTACCGCTGGTGCTTGTACAGATCCGCAGGTAAGCACATCCAAGGCTACTGCATTGTTACAGTTTACGAATGCTTTTGACCGGTCTGCCAACGGCGCGATTGAAATGTGGACATACAATCAAAATGCAGCTGGTGGTCAGGTGCTGGCAACGACCAGTAGTAGTAAGTATTTATTCAACCTGTGTATCAATGGCGGGTATCTGAACTTTGATGTGTATACCATTACACCACTTCCGGACAAGGAGTCAGATATTGTATTATCGGCACATACAACTGTAGATCTGTCAGGTGTTTTGCCGTTAACGCCATGGACGCATGTAGTGATCCAGGGAGATGGGCTTAACAAAAACAGCCGGGAAATATATGTAAATGGCAAAGCCTGCCCGCGGGTAACAGTGGAACCTACAGGGGCCTGTTTGTGGGAAGTAAGGGCCAGCGGAACTGGCATTGTTTACCCGGAGAACCTGGCCTTGCTGAAACAGGTGCGCTTTTTCAACCGGAAGCTGAGTGCCGCCGAAATAGCTGCAAATGCGGGGGATGCCTGTATGAATTTTAGTCCTGCTTATGCAGCCTCACTGGAGAGTGCAAAAATAGAGTGGGTGCGTTTTGGCGCCAGTACCGAAACACAGTACACGGCTATTTACCCGCAACATACACTGGCGACTTCATATGCATATCAGTCGCTAAATGGCATCGAAGCTCAAAATACGCCCGACGGAGGAACCAGCCGTTTCTGGTATGATATGTTGGGCAGAATGGTGGTTTCTCAGAATGCAGAGCAGCTTAGTCCGCTTGGAGGAGGTTCGGGTCTCCGTTTCAGTTATACAAACTATGATGAACAGGGCCGCATTAAAGAAGTCGGGGAGACCATGGGATTCTCTTTGGATGCGATTCCATTCCTGTCTGCAGCAGCCGTGAATGCTGTTGGAACGAAGCCGAGGGGACAGATTACCAGGACTTACTACGATGCTCCTAAGCCGGGAACAGTTGCAGCCATCGCAGGTGCGCAGGTAAATCTAAGAAAAAGGGTAACTGCGGTTACCTATGGAGAAGATGGTAACGGAGATCCTCAACAGGCCACCTATTATAGTTATGACCAGGTAGGAAATGTAAAGACCTTGTGGCAACAGATAGCAGACCTGGATACCAAGCAAATTGACTACCAGTACGATCTTGTGAGTGGGAAGGTCAATAAGGTAAGATACCAGGCGGGCAAACCGGATCAGTTCCTGTACGGGTATGAATATGACGCGGAAAATCGCCTGATCAAGGCAGTTACGGGTGTTAATAACACGGTTTCTTCAAATGGTTGGGAGATTGAGACACCTCATACCGATGCCAGCTATCGTTATTACCTGCATGGACCATTGGCGAGGATGGAGCTTGGTAATGAACAGCTTGTACAGGGACTTGACTATGCCTATACTTTGCAGGGTTGGCTGAAAGGAGTAAACGGGAACTACTTAACTCCGGAGAATGAAATAGGAGGAGATGGTGTACAGAATACGGCGCGGAGTAATATTGCCCGTGATGCTTATGCGTATTCACTGGAGTACTTCAAAGACGACTATAAACAGATTGGAGCTGCTGCAAAGGCTTTCCCGCTGGGTTGGACTGCTGATCAGCCTACAGAAGTAGGCCGTGACCTGTTCAATGGTAACATTGGGCGTAGTACACTAGCATTGAAAAAAGTAGCTGAACAGGCACCGGTGGGGTACAGTTACCGGTATGACCAGTTAAACCGCTTGAAAGGGATGCGTCAGCATCCGTTAACAGTTGGGGCAACTGAGTGGGGGGCTGCAACAGCGGGTGATCCGTATAAGGAAGCAGTTACCTATGATGGTAACGGTAATATCCTGAGCTATTTGCGTAATGGTAGTAGCAAGGGTCTGGATATGGATCAGCTGACTTATACCTATTCCCGTGATGCGAATGGTAATTTGGTGAATAACAGGTTGTCACAGGTGGTTGATAATGCGAATGACGGTCTGTACACAGAGGATTTGAAGACCCAGGCTGCAAATAACTATCTTTATGACAGGATTGGTAATTTAATATATGACAGGCAAGGTGCTATAAACTCGGTTAATTGGACCTTGTATGGGAAGATCAGTAAGATTGCCAAGTCCGATAACAGTTCTTTGATTTATAGATATGACGCGGCTGGTAATCGTGTGTATAAGGAGTATACTAAGGGAGATGTTGTAGCGAAGACCTGGTATGTACGTGATGCGCAAGGTAATGTTTTGGCTGTATATGGGAATAAGGATGGCGGTAACGGGTTATACTGGAAAGAACAGCATTTGTATGGTAGTAGTCGTTTAGGTATCTGGACGGGTGATATAGATATGAGTGCGGCTGCCAGTGATGCTACCTGGTTGAAAAAGGGAATTAAACGTTATGAGCTGACTAACCATTTGGGTAATGTGCTGGCAACTATTTCGGATAAGGTGGTGGATGAGGTGGCAGGAGATAAGGTGGATCATTATGAGGCGGAGGTATTAAGTGCCCAGGATTATTATCCCTTTGGAATGTTGCAGCCGGATAGAAAGTGGAGTTCAGGGGGGTATAGGTATGGGTTTAATGGAAAGGAGAATGATAATGAGGTGAAGGGAGAGGGGAATCAGCAGGATTATGGGATGAGGGTGTATGATCCGAGGTTAGGGAAGTTTTTGAGTGTGGATCCGTTGACCAAACAGTACCCTTGGTACACACCGTATCAATTTGCAGGTAATAAACCGATATGGGCAATTGATCTCGATGGCGCCGAAGAGGATTTTCCAGGTTCGCCTGGATATATGGGTACGAAAATTGGACGTGAGACAGCTTTCGGAATAAAGAAAGGTTTTCGAAACGCCCAGTTATTAATACGGCAGTTATTCGGTGATATTAAAGAAGGCCAGAAAATAAGGGCCGTAATAGTAAGAGATGACTACGATTTGCCCTATAAATTGGAGGACGTCGATGTTAGCGATAGAACTACATCTGAAAAGATATGGGCTACCGTTGATGACGTTGTTTCTATAGCGTCCGTTTATACAGGTAGATCTGTAGCTCCAGGTGCTGCTCCAATGATGGCCCAAGCTAAAGGTATGGCAGGATGGGCAAAGGGTGTACTTAAGATGTCAGATGGTTTGTTTCACACACGCAATGGTTTAAAACTAGGACAAGGTAGCGTTCATCTCAATCGGTTCACTCATTATTTAGCTCACGCGGTTGATGATCTTACAAAAATGAAACATGGAGTTTTTCAGTTAGGCAAAAATGAAACTGTAGTTGGCTTGCTAGATGATGCATGGAAAATGGTGAAAGAAGGCGCAAAAAATGTGACGTCCTCTGTTGGGACAAATGGAAATATTAGCTATGTGGTTGATATGGGACGAAAAATTGGTTATGAAGGCGGTTACCTGGGAACAAAAGCAGCCTTAAATAAAATTCAAATTGTAATTAAAAAGGGTACAGTAGATGAGCTTGTGACTGGCTTTCCTGTAAAATAATATATATAGAATGATCAAAATTACTTTTAATTCTAAGTTAGATGAGCGCCATAAGGATATAGCGGTTCAAATACCGGAATTAGGGATAGATGCATATGTGGATTCATATTATCTGGCAATCGATAATTTTTTCATGCCTAGCGACGAAAGTGCTACAAAGATTAGCAATTGTTTGCGGCATATGATCGATTGTTGGCTAGATAGTTGTGAATTAGCTACTGTTGGTGATGTGTTGTACTTTGCGTATGACTTTTCAGATCAATATATCGGTCTACTAAAAGCCTATTTGGAAAATCCAGCTACCATAGTATTAAGTGGTGGGTATACTACTGCGTTTTTGGGTTGCGATACAAGTCCTTATGAAATGCCTTTATTGTCATTGAAGGAAGATGAATTTGAAGTTGTAACAAATGAATTTAAAATGGAGAGAGAAGCATTTATTATACAATTAAAAAATATTCTCGAAATCCAATAGGATCAGAGTGGCTAATTTGTTTATAATACTTAAATAAAGATGCCTGGTTATTGTGGCCTTTCTTTTTTATCTACTGCTATTTTCATTCACCTGTATAGCTATTTCAGGACTAGACAGTTCACGTGTGGGGCCTCCTTTTCCCCGGACAATGAGCTTGTCGGATCCTTCCATTTTGTAGATGCTCTTGCCTGCAAATTCAGCACCTTCTTTAAGTTTTGCCATACAATAAAGTTTTTTTTAATGAATAAATCCCCGCATACCGGGCTGATTACCTTTTTTGATTGGTGCTTGAATAGGAGTGAGCTTGAGCTTAATAATGGCGTCGAGGTGGTAGCCGCAATCTACGTAAGAACTTTCAATAATCAGTATGGTAATAATCATATTCTTGAGGAGGGTAGGGGGGCTAATGTTGGAAGCCTCAATAGTGTAGGCTTGTTTAATTTGATTTAAGAATATGATGATTGGTTGATCGCTTAAAACCTCGGATGAAACCTTTGCAACGTATCCCGCAAAAACTCCCTATCCAAATGCGTATATATCTCCGTCGTAGTAATACTTTCATGGCCCAGCATTTCCTGTACAGCCCGTAGATCTGCCCCGCCTTCTACCAGGTGGGTGGCAAAAGAATGGCGGAAAGTATGCGGCGATACCTGTTTAGTAATGCCCGCAGCAGCGGTCAGTTCCTTGATCACCAGGAAGATCATCACCCGGCTAAGGGCACTTCCCCTGCGGTTCAGGAATAGCGTATCCTCAAATCCTTTCTTCACTGGCACATGTACCCGGATCTCCTCCAGGTAGATATTAATATATTTAATAGCGTCCCTTCCAATGGGCACCAGTCTTTCCTTATCGCCCTTACCGATCACCCGTATAAACCCGGCATCAAAATGAAGCCGGGAAATATTCAGGTTCACTACTTCGCTTACACGCAGCCCGCAGCTGTACATGGTTTCCAGTATGGCCCTGTTGCGCTGACCTTCGGGGGTACCGGCTTTGATCTGTGAGATAATGCTTTCTATTTCCTCAAAGCTCAGCACATCCGGCAGCTTGCGGCGGATCTTGGGCGCTTCCAGTAATTGAGTAGGATCATGTTTCAGTAGGTCCTCCATCATGAGGTAGCGGTAAAATGCCTTAATTCCCGAGATGATCCGCGCCTGTGAAGTAGCCGTCATCCCCAATTGTGCAATCCATTGCGCACAGCCTTGCAGGTCATCCAGCGTTACCTGTTCAGGTGGTATATTACGATCATGCGCCAGAAGATACTGCTCCAGTTTCTCTACATCGCGTATATAAGCCAGTACAGAATTGGCGGATAGCGAGCGCTCCAGTTGCAGATAAGCAGTAAAGCCTTTCAGATATACGTTCCACATGGCGGCAGCAAAGATGATGTTTATAAGCGAATTATAACGTAAATTTCAATCCCAGTGAGCAATTATATATAATTTTTACATTAATTAATTAGATGCAATGATCGTATGGCCCCATAATTTTGAATTCCATTTATACATTCTGGCTATTAATTAGAAAAAGTCGAAGAAAATCAACCATTCTTTTACTATTTTTATCGCCGCCCAGGAAAGAGGTTTTCTCTTATTTTCGCATACAATTTTAACACAAACGCATACTTATTTAACATACCATGCCGGACATTCCACTTCAGAAAATACAGAAATTATTGGTAGCCAACCGGGGCGAGATTGCAGTCAGGGTACTGCGGGCAGCAGCAGAGCTGCGTATACGGACAGTTGCCATCTTTACTTACGAAGACCGTTATTCCCTGCACCGCTATAAAGCGGATGAAGCCTACCAGATAGGCAAGGATGATGAGCCCCTTAAACCTTATCTCGATATTGAAGGTATTATCCACCTGGCCAAAGAGAACCAGGTAGACGCTATTCACCCCGGATACGGGTTCCTGAGCGAGAACGTACAGTTTGCCAGGCGTTGCCGGGAAGAAGGCATTATCTTCATAGGCCCCACTCCTGAAGTGATGGCCCAGCTGGGCGATAAAGTGGCCGCCAAAACCCTGGCCCGTGCCGCCGATGTTCCATTAATAGAAGACAGCCAGGTAAAGTTGGAAAGCGTAGCCATTGCCCTGCAGGAAGCTACCCGTATAGGATTTCCCATTATGCTGAAGGCGGCTGCCGGTGGCGGAGGCCGTGGTATGCGCGTGGTACACGACGCCAGCTCGCTGGAAAAATCATTTACAGAAGCACGCAGTGAGGCTGCCAAAGCTTTTGGCGATGACACCATCTTCATCGAAAAATTCATCGAAGAGCCCAAACATATTGAAGTGCAGCTGATGGGGGATAACCACGGCAACATCGTTCACCTCTATGAACGCGACTGCTCCGTGCAGCGCCGTTTCCAGAAAGTGGTGGAAATAGCGCCCAGTCCCAACCTGCCGGAAGAAACACGGGAAGCTATATATGAATATGCGCTGCGCCTGGCCCGTAAGGTGAACTACAATAACGTAGGCACCGTAGAGTTCCTGGTAGACCGCAACAATAACATTTACTTTATAGAAGTGAACCCCCGTATACAGGTAGAACATACTGTTACGGAGGAAGTAACCGGTATCGATATTGTACGATCTCAGATCCTGATCGCTCAGGGCCACCAGCTGAGCGATCCTGAGATCTTCCTGAAAGGGCAGGAGGATGTAAAACTGAATGGCTTTGCCGTGCAATGCCGCATCACCACAGAAGACCCGGAGAATAATTTTACGCCTGATTACGGCACCGTGATCGCTTACCGCAATGCCGGCGGTTTCGGTATCCGCCTGGATGAAGGCAGCACTTACTCCGGCGTAAAGATCTCGCCCTTCTTTGATTCTATGCTGGTAAAGGTAACTGCCTGGGGCCGCACCCTTTCCGGGTCTGCCAGCCGCCTGCACAGAACCCTGCGCGAATTCAGGATCCGTGGCGTGAAGACCAATATCCGCTTCCTGGAGAATGTGATCACGCACGATACTTTCCGTAAAGGCAACTGTACGGTGAGCTTTATCGATAAACACCCGGAGCTGTTCAAGCTCTCGCAGATACGGGACCGTGGCACCAAAACGCTGCTGTACCTGGCAGACGTAACGGTGAATGGTCATCCTGATGTGAAAGTAAAAGATCCGAACAAACGCTTCCGCATTCCGCAGGTACCGGGCGCCAACCGCCTGCAGCCCTTCCCCGAAGGCAGTAAAGACCGCCTGGAGAAAATGGGCCGCGATGAATTTGCCCGCTGGCTTCGAAATGAAAAGCCCGTATACTTTACAGATACTACCTATCGTGACGCACATCAGAGCCTGCTGGCCACCCGTGTGCGCACCAGGGATATTATGGCCGTGGCGGAAGGATATGCGCGTAACAACCCGCAGCTGTTCTCTATGGAAGTATGGGGTGGGGCTACCTTCGACGTGTCTATGCGCTTCCTGCATGAATGTCCCTGGAAACGCCTGCAACAGATCCGCGCAGCCATGCCTAACCTATTGCTGCAAATGCTGTTCCGCGGCTCTAACGCGGTCGGCTACTCGGCTTACCCGGAGAACCTCATTGCCAAGTTCATCGAAAAGAGCTGGGAGAACGGTATAGACGTGTTCCGCATTTTCGATTCCCTGAACTGGGTAGACGCCATGTCACCCAGCATCCGCTTTGTGCGGGAATATACGCCGGCCCTGGCACAGGCGGCCATCAGCTATACCGGCGATATATTGAATAAGGATAACAGGAAATACACCCTTCAATATTATATTGACCTGGCTAAGCGACTGGAAGATGCAGGCGCCCACATGCTGGCTGTGAAAGATATGGCCGGCTTGCTGAAACCGCAGGCTGCTTCTGTACTGATCAGCGCCCTGCGCGAGGCGGTACAGCTGCCGGTAGTGCTGCATACGCACGATACTTCTTCTGTGCAGGCAGCCACCTACCTGAAGGCCATAGAAGCAGGCGTGAATGTGGTGGATTGCGCCATCGCCTCCCTGAGCGGATTGACCTCTCAGCCTAACCTGAACGCCATGGTGGCGATCATGCAGGGGCATGAAAGAGAACAGGCCATGAACCTGGCTTCACTCAATGAATACAGTAATTACTGGGAAGATGTAAGGGAATTCTATTATCCCTTTGAGTCTGATATGAAAGCCGGTACTGCCCAGATCTATGAGAACGAGATCCCCGGGGGTCAGTATTCAAACCTTCGACAGCAGGCAGAATCACTGGGACTGGGCACACAGCTGGAAACGATCAAGAAGAACTACGCAGTGGTGAACCAGCTGTTTGGCGATATCGTGAAAGTGACGCCCAGCTCTAAAGTAGTGGGGGATATGGCGCTGTTCATGACCGCCAATAACCTGAGCGCTGATGACGTGCTGGATGAAAGCCGTAACCTGGCCTTCCCTGCTTCGGTGGCCGGTTTCTTCCGTGGCGATCTCGGTATACCTTACGGAGGCTTCCCGGAGAAGCTGCAGCGCATTGTGTTGAAAGGAGAGAAGCCGCTGAACGGCAAACCGAATGAGCATCTTGCTGCAGTGGATTTTGACAGCGATTTTGCTGCCTTCCAGCTGAAATACCCAATGGCGGAATTCCTGGATTATCTCAGCTATCATATGTTCCCGAAGGTGTTTGATGAGTACTATCATCATGCGATGGTGTACGGCAACGTAGAAGCGATCCCTACACCGGCATTCTTTTACGGCCTGAAACTGGGAGAGGAGATCCTGGTGACCCTGGGCAAAGGCAAGACCATTATCGTGAAGCTGCTGTACGTACAGCCTGCAGACGAAAACGGTATGCGTACCGTGGTGTTTGAACTGAACGGTTACACCCGCCGTGTACAGGTGAGAGATCATTCGGTGACCAGCATGGTGCCGGTGAACCGGAAGGTGAATAATCCTGAACTGGAGATTGGCGCGCCCCTGCAAGGCAAGCTGTCCAAACTGCTGGTACGGGCAGGAGATGCAGTGGCCAGCAATACGCCCCTGTTTATTATAGAGGCCATGAAAATGGAAACCACGGTAACGGCTACGCGTAATACAAAGATCAAAGCGATCCACTTGCCGGAAGGCACGATGGTACAGCAAGACGACGTGGTGGTGGAGTTCGGCGATTAAGGATGATAACAAAGAATTAATACCCGCTGATCATCCTGCGGAATATCTTTATGCCGAACGGGAATCACAATTATGAAAAAGGGATTTATTCTTGCTGTATTATTATTAGTGGCGCGCATTGCTTTTACGCAACAGGCCGAACATGTTATACTGATTACCATTGACGGGTTTCGTCCGGATTTTTACCTGAACCCCGAATGGCATACACCGCATCTCCGTGAGATGATGAAAGACGGTTTTCATGCAAATGGCGTGAACAGCGTGTTCCCTTCTATGACCTATCCTTCGCACACCACCATTGTAACGGGTGTGAAGCCGGCTAAGCATGGTATTTACTTTAATAACATGTTTGAGCCGAACGGACCTACCGGCAAGATGTACTGGAACGACAGCGCTATCAAATCACCCACACTGTGGACGGCCGCCAAAGAGAAAGGCCTGAAAACGGCTGCGCTGTTCTGGCCCGTATCTGCAGATGCACCGGTGATGTATAACATTCCCGACATTGGCGGCATGGGCGAAGCAGTACGCGAGCAATACGCCAGGCCGGCGGGTTTTGTAGATGATATCCGGAAACAGCTGTTCCATGACTCTGCACATATCGAGTACGGGAAAGATCACAATGTAGCCAATATCGCTTCCTATATTATTAAGAAGGATCAGCCCAACCTGATGGCCATTCACTTTTTCTCTGTGGACCACTACCAACATGAGCAAGGCCGTCAGGGCCCACTGGTAAAGGAAGCAGTGGCCGATGCCGACAGCAGTGTAGGCATTATCGTCGATGCATTGAAGGCGGCCGGTATCTGGGAAAAAACAGTGCTGATCGTTACCGGCGATCATGGTTTCATGGATGTAAAAACAAGTGTGAACCCGAATGTATGGCTGGTAAAAGCAGGTTTGATCAAGGATGTGAAGAAAGACGAGTGGAAAGCGCAGTTCTATTCTGTAGGTGGTTCCAGTTATTTATACCTGAAGGATAAAAACGATCAGAAAACAGTGCAGCAGGTAATAGAACTACTGAACGATCTTCCTGCTGAAGAGCGGAAGTTCTTTACTATTGTTGACAGCCAGATGATGCAGGCTTCTGAAAGCAATCCTGACGTAGCGTTTGCGTTAACCGGTGAGCACGGCGCTTCCTTTGGCAATGCGATGAGCGGTGAGGCTGTGAAGCCCGGTGATGGCGGATCACATGGGTATTTCCCGAATTTCCAGGAGATCCGTACTGGTTTTGTTGCCGTGGGGCCCGGTATAAAAAAGGGAGGAATGATCAAGGAGATGAACCTGACGAATATAGCGCCTGCGGTGGCTAAAATATTGAACCTTTCCTTACCCACTGCAAAGCAGCGTGTACCTAGTAATTTATTTTCAAATTGATAAAAAAATCCCTGGTTGATGCTCAATGCATTAACCAGGGATTATAATTACTAAGCCATTTCCTTCACCGGTTTTCCAGCGACTACTGTTTTGTTCAGTAAAGCAGCCAGCATGAGATCTGCTGTCTGTAATGCGCCTTCTACCCATCCCTGTGCATCAGAATAGGCTTCGCCGCAGATGTACAAGGGGCAGTCGGCTATCGGGTGCACGATCCTATCCCTCACTTCCCAGCTTTTTACACCGATATTCCAGCTATTCCATCCACCGCCATAGGGATCTTCACCCCAGTCGCGGAAGGAAGCGCTTTTAACGACAGGCGTATAATCCAGGTTATGCATCTGTTGCAGCTGCCGGCTTATTTCATCTACCATCCGCCTGGGGGCCTGGTATTGCTCCCAGGTCTGATTCAGGCCCTGTTTAATGCCGTTGCCGGATCCCGGTGCTTTATCGTCTTCTCCAACAAAAGGATCTGCCAGTTTCGGATGTGAAAGGCCATGCAGCCAGGTGTGGGCGCGCTGTGGCCGTAGTCCATCCCAGAAACCGATATTGTTGCCGTCGTCATAGCTGGCCAGCAGCATGGCCCGTCCAACTGTGGCGGCTGTTCCATCGCTCTTGGGCCAGTAGTAGGTTTGGCGTACGGGTAAGTCTGTTACTGAACGGCCTGACTGTACTGGTACAAACTTACCGTCAGGACCGGTATAGCCGGCTATTCTCCACCAGGGACTGCCGTAGGTGGTGAACAGCTTGAACAGGGGCCGTGGTGTAACGCTGCTGATAAGCTGTTTGATCTCCTGCAGTTTGGGGCTGTGTGGGGAGATCAGGTCTAGCGCACGGCGGGGCATGGCGAGGATCAGCTTCCCGGCATTGATCACGGTAGTATCTTTAAATCTCAGTTCGAAATGATCGCCTTTCCAGTCGAAACTGTCGAGCTGACGGCCCAGGCGGATCTCTCCACCGCCTTTTTCAAAGAAATTAGCCAGGCTGATAGGCACCTGCTGGAAGCCGTTGGTAAAGCCTTTGTATTCCGGGGAGATGCCAAAGTCTGACAGGTACCAGGGAATAGCGTCTGAAGCGTTCCAGTTCACCAGGGTAGAATCATAGCCGCCGGCGTCCATGCTGAACTGGTAGGCTTCGCTGCTGATCACGCGGTACAGCAGGTTCCAGAAACCCCACTGGTACAAGGGGATGCCGTCGAAGCTAGCATGCTTGCACATTTCCCGGCGCTGGTCTTCTGTGAGGTTTGGATCAGTGATACCGGGAACGATCTGTTCAATGGCATTCACGATAATGGTACCCGGGCCGTTGCCTTTTTCGAGAAAAGACATGTTGTAAGGCACTTTGTCGGGGCGGGTGGTGAAGTCTATCAGCCGGAGGTATTCACCCCGGAGGAAGGCCAGGTTCTGGTTCTCATCTACCGGGAACTTGTAGGTGTTGATCTGCTCATTGGGCGGAAGCAGGTGATTCAGTTCCTTGATCAGTGCTACGATCCTGAACTGGTTGTTCTCCAGGATACGCATGCCGCCCAGTTCTGCCACCATATCGGGGATATTGGGTGGTTTTACGGACAGTAAACGCCCGCCAATGTGATCGCTGCCTTCAAAGACAACGATCTTTTTACCGGGGAGCTCCTGTTGCAGTTTCCAGGCGCTGTATACACCGGAAACGCCGCCGCCTACAATGGCGATGTCGATTTGTTCGTTTGCCATGACAATTTGGTTTAAAAGATTGAGGGAATATTTACTGGTATTTCTCCATTAACGGATTCGAGTGCGAATGCTTTGAGGTCCTGCTTGTGAAAGACGTCCAATACCGGCTGCCTGAAATAATGCAGGGTGGCTTTGGTGGGCGTTGTGGGTGTAGCAGGCGTATCCTGTGCCATGCGCATATCCAGTATGTAGGAGGTTTTGCTGTTGAGCACATGATCAATAGCTCTTTCAATAGCCTCTTTCACGGCGCCGGGTGTTTCCACTACTTCGCCTTGTTGTCCGCCAAAAGCCTGGGCCAGCGCCACATAATCGAGTTTGGGCCTTTCCAGGCGCAGGTAGCTGGGGTCCATGGTTTTTGGAGCCCACCAGTAGCCGGGCGCCTGGCCATAGGCAGCCACTACCTGTTGCAAGCCCAGCTGGAGGGTGTGGTATTCCTGGTTGTTGGTGATGATATAAAGGATGGGCAGCTGCTCATGTGCGGCCGTCCACCAGGTTTGCGGATAAAAGAGCGAAGAGCCGTCGCCCACAGCGTTGATCACCAGCCTGGTGCCGATGCCCTGGTAGGTTTGGCTTTCCAGCTTGATGCCCAGGGAAGCGGGCATAGACCAACCGAGTGAGCCACCCGCCACGCAATAATAGCTGATGGGTTTTGCGCCGGTGGTGCCAAAGGGCAGGTAGTACTGGAAAGGTGCGCCATCGGACACTGCTTCGTGCACGTATACGAAATTATTTTCCAGGCTACGTTTCTCAATGGCGTCCTTCAGCGCCTTTGCGATCACTACGGCCCAGATGTTGGGTTGCTGCAGGGCATCCTGCAGGTATTCTTCCCATTGGGCAGCCCGGATGCCGGAGAGCTGTTTCATGTGCTCGTTCCTGGCGGCGGCCCCGGCTGGCTGTTGTGGTTTGATGTATTTATTCAGGACGGGCAGGGTAGCCTTGATATCGCCCAGGATGGCGGTTTCACCGTAGTAGTTCTTGGCAATGTCCCAGGTGTTGTTGGTGAGATAGATCTGTTTTACTTCCGGTGGAAAAAGCGGGCCGTCGGAATATTTGAATACCGCCAGCTGCGCCTGGGCGCCAAAGCCTACCAGGAAGGCCACATCGTGCTGTTTGAACACGCCCTGTACGCCGGCCTGGCTACCGGGCAGCTCGCCCTGCCAGTGATAATCGTTGTTCGGGAAATTGGCAACGCTGCTGAAGGTTTGTAATACTACGGGCGCGCCTATCAGCTCGGCCAGTTCCTGTATTTCGGGCCAGGCGTCGGCATAACCTACGGCGTCTCCGGCCACGATAATGGGATTGGCGGCTTTAGCCAGGAGCTCGGCAGCTTCTTTGATGGCTGCTTCATCCCCGGTGAAGTGAGAGGAGATGCGGGTGATGCCTTTCAGTTTGTCAGTATCCCTGATCGCCACCATGGTAAAATCCCAGGGGATGGAGATGAATACCGGGCCGTTAGGCGGCGCCATCGCCTCTTTGAAAGCCCTTTGCAATACCAGGGGGATCTCTTCCGGGGTACGGACTTCGTGCGCCCATTTGGTGTACTGGCGGGCAAGGTCTACCAGGTTGGAGGCCAGTAGGGGTTCCTGCGTTACCAGTTCATTCTGCTGCTGACAGCAAAGAATCACCAGGGGCATTTCAGAGCGGGCGGCATTGAACAGGTTGCCGATGCTGTGAGCGATACCGGGTGTGACATGCACTACCAATACGCCGGGCTTGCCTGTCATACGGGCAGAGCCCATGGCCGCGCCGATAGCAATGTTCTCGTGGAGGCACTCGATGTACTTTACACCGTTTTCAGGGTAGGAGGTGCCGTCAATAATGGGGATTTCGTTGGTGCCGGGCACGCCGAAGATGTAGTGAATGCCGAGGTCCTTAAGCGCGTCGAACACATAATCGCGTGTCCAGCGGGCTGGCCTGACAGTCTGCTGTTTTTCCATAAAAGTGTGTTTTAGTTTTCTTTAAGTGGTTATCATGATGTGATAGCTAATTTGAGGTGTGTGCTTTGAAAATAGGGCGACTGATTCTTACAGCGGGAAAGATTGTTGTGATGAATATGGTCCAAATATAACAAAATAGACCAGTAGTGGTTGAGTGGAAATAAAAAAAAGCGCCTTTGTTAACAAAGGCGCTTTGCGTATAAATTATTTAGGAATATTCCCTTTAGAATTTCTCCAGTCCGCTGAAGAAGAAGCTGCCTTCTATTTCAGCATTCTCATCGGAATCGGAACCGTGAACGGCGTTACGGCCTACTGATTCTGCATAGAGCTTACGGATAGTACCTGCTTCTGCGTTAGCAGGGTTGGTAGCGCCGATGAGCTTGCGGAAATCTTCCACCGCATTGGCTTTTTCCAGGATGGCAGCTACGATATGGCCGCTGCTCATGAATTCAACCAGTTCGCCGTAGAAAGGCCTTTCTTTATGCACCGCATAAAATTCGCCTGCTTTCTCAGCAGATAACCTGGTCATTTTGAGTGCTACAATACGGAAGCCGGCGGCGTTTATTTTATCCAGTATTGCGCCAATATGCCCGTTTGCTACTGCATCAGGCTTGATCATCGTAAAAGTTCTGTTGCCCATATAGATTTATTATTCCCAATTAAGCGTTGGTCGCGTTTTTTTGCTTTTCAGGCCGCAAATGTAACCAGAATTTGTTTACCAGATAAATCCGGGACAAAATTTTGAAATGCTGGCCCAAATAAAGAACTTCGCACTTCGTTTTTAGTTGACACATAATAATAATTTAACATCCGCTTAATCTTGGTATGAAGCCGATCGAGGAAATCAAGCCTTTGCTGGAAGGCCCAAAAAAAGTGGTGGTCACTATGCATCAGAAACCTGATGCAGATGCTATGGGCTCTTCATTGGCGATGTACCATTACCTGCGCCAGAAAGGACACGAAGTAACCGTTATTTCTCCCACCAATTTCCCGGATTTCCTGAAATGGATGCCCGGAGCAGACCTGGTCCTGGATTTTGAGTCCATGCAGGATAAAGCGATGAGTGCGCTGGAAGGCATTGATCTCTTGTTTTGCCTGGATTTCAATGCATTATACCGAACCAAGACCATGGCGCCTTACCTGGAGCAGCTGAAATGCACTAAAATACTGATAGACCATCATTTAGAGCCTCAGCCTGCATTTGATTACGGCGTCAGCGATACGGCCGCTTCTTCTACCGCCCAGCTGGTCTATGAAACGCTTTATAAATTGGGAGAAGAGCAGTATATTACTACCGAGATAGCGCAATGCATTTATGCGGGTACCATGACAGACACCGGATCTTTCCGGTTTGCTTCTACTTCGGCCCGGGTGCACCGCATGGTAGCAGACCTGCTCGACCGTGGTTTGAAACATGAGCTGATCCACCAGGCCATTTACGATAATTTCCTGGAAAACCGCCTTCGTTTTATAGGCCACAGCCTGCTGCACCGCATGGAAGTATTCTATGAATACAATACTGCCATGATGGCCATACCGTATGCCGACCTTAAGCGCTTTGACCTGCAGACAGGAGATACAGAGGGCCTGGTGAACTTTCTGCTGTCCATACAGGGAATCAAGATGGCGGCCCTGATCATAGACAGAAGAGAAGAAATAAAACTATCTTTCCGCTCCAAAGGCGATTTTGACGTGAATACCTTTGCCCGTAAATATTTTGAGGGCGGAGGCCATTTCAACGCAGCCGGCGGCAGAAGCTCCGATACGCTTGAGAAAACCGTACAGCGTTTTATCAAAGCCGTGGAAGAGAACGAAGATCTGTTACAATAGCTTTTTACCTATTAATACGTATAATACTCAGAGATGAAAAGAAACAATCAGTTACTAGTAGCAGCTTTAGGCGTGTTCATGGCCAGCTGCGGTACCGGCGGTCCCAAGAAAACACCCAATGGTGTGGAATACACCGTACACAAATCTGGCAGCGGTGCGCAGCTTAAGCTGGGCGATACGGTGCTGATGAACATTACGCAGCGTTTGAACGATTCCGTCCTGGCAGAGTCCCGCAAACTGGTGGGCGCTCCCGTACCGGTACTGATCCAGAAATCAGTGAACAAGTACGATCTGATGGAAGGCCTGGCCCTGCTGAAAGAGGGCGACAGCGCTACTTTCGTAATTCCCTGGGATTCATTGCCTGAGCCTCGTCCGCCATTTGGTAAAAAAGGCGACAAGATCAAGGTAACCTTTGCCGTTGAAAGCAAATATTCTGCGAGCCAGCAGACTGCTAAAGACGAAAAAGAGATCAAAGAATACCTGGATAAGAACAAGCTGAACGCTAACAAAACAGCTGAAGGCGTATACGTTGCGGTAAGCCAGAGCGGTTCAGGCGACAAGCCCCACGCAGGTGATACTGTATTCGTACACTATACCGGCAAACTGCTGAACGGTAAAACCTTCGATTCCAGCCTGGATTCTACAATGAGACCCGGCATGCCGCTGGAGCCCATTAAGTTTCCTATCGGCCAGGGTTTTGTGATCAAAGGATGGGATGCTGGTATCAGCGCGCTGAACAAAGGTTCCAAAGCTACGCTGGTAATTCCTTCTGCGCTGGCTTACGGCTTACAGGGCAGTCCCCCGGCTATCCCCGGTAACTCCGTACTGGTATTCGACGTACAACTGGTAGATGTTAAGCCTGGTAAAGCTCCTGCTGCACCTGCTCCCGCACCCGCTAAGTAATCATCTTATCGACCATAAAGAAAAGTCCCGGAAACATTTCCGGGACTTTTCGCTTTTATAATTCCTTATGATCAGTGACTCCTTACATCTCTCCATCCACCAGCACTTCGTACATCTTGATCTTCAGCTCTTCCAGTGATACATCCTGCACCAGTTTACCATCCTGTGCATAAGAGATGGTGGCCCTTTCTTCAGATACTACAATCGCCAGGTTATCGCTGTGCTCTGTAATACCAACCGCAGAGCGGTGACGCAGGCCGATACGGGTAGGCAGGTTGGGATTATCGGAAACCGGCAGGATCACTTTGGCGGCCAGGATCCTGTTACCTACAATGATGAGGGCCCCGTCGTGCAAGGGACTGCCTTTGGCAAAAATGCTCTCAATCAGTTTGGCGCTGATGTTACAGTCCAGCGAAATACTGCTGGCTGTATCAAACTTTACCCTGTGCGTGGTGGCCAGCACCATGAGTGCGCCGGTATGCCTGGCAGAGAGATGTGCTACGGCGGTGATCACTTCATTAATAATATTCTCCTCTTCGCGGTAGCTTTTAAACTTATCCGGCATAAACAGCTTGGTGAAAAAGCTGTCTTTGCTGAGCGGCGTTTTTTTGCCCAGCACCAGCAGGAATTTACGTATCTCGGGCTGGAATATAATAATGATGGCGATGATGCCTACGTTGATGAAATTCTGCAGAATATTGGTCAGTATGGGCATCCCCAGGGCCTGTACAACAAAGTAGGCCAGCCATACCATGAGCAATCCCACAAAGATGTTGAAAGCAAGACTGCCCTTGAGGAGCCTGTATAATTGTATGACCAGGAAAATAACGATCAGCAGGTCCAGTATATTCAGCCAGTTAAACCTATTACCATAAAATTGAAACATATCCATAGCCGCAAAATAAGAAAAGTTTGAATGTTTAAACGTTTGAAAGTTTGACGGTTTGAACTATTCCGTGTTGCTGATATACTGCCATATGCGGACTGCCTCTGCGGCAGGTTTTACGTCATGTACCCGCAGCAGGTGAACGCCTTGCTGCAAGGCCAGTGTATGGATCACCGTGGTGCCGTTGAGGGCGTCTTCCGGTGTGGTGCCCAGGAGGCGATAGATCATGGATTTGCGGGAAACGCCTGCCAGCAGGGGACATTCCAGCACCTCGAACAGCTGCAGGTGCCGCAGCAGGGTATAGTTATGCGCCATGGTTTTGCCAAAACCGAAACCGGGGTCTATGATCACATCGTCAATACCGGCGGCGCGGCATTGTCCAAGCTTTTTGATGAAATAGTCCAGCACTTCCTGCACAACATTCTCATACTGCGGATCTTTCTGCATGGTAAGGGGCGTGCCTTTCATGTGCATGGCGATATAGGGTACCTGCAGGCGGCCGACGGTGTTCAGCATACCAGGGTCCATCTCGCCGGCGCTGATATCATTAATAATGGCTGCGCCCGCCTGTACGGCCCTTTCTGCTACGCTGGCATGCCATGTATCAACAGAGATCACGGCCTCGGGAAACTGGTTAATAATGGCATGTACAGCGGGCAGCAAACGATCGGTTTCTTCCTGTTCGCCTACGGTTTCAGCGCCGGGCCTGGTGCTTTGTGCGCCCAGGTCCAGGATGCCGGCCCCTTCGGCCAGGTGGCGCGCTGCCTGTTCCAGCACATGATGCAGGTGTTTGCTGCGGCTGGCTGCATAGAACGAATCATCCGTGATATTGATGATGCCCATGATCACAGGCGTGGAAAGGTCCAGCAGTTTGCCGCGGCAGTTAATGGTATATGGTGACAACTTCATTCCCACATTTTTGTTATTTTGCCCTGTAAATTAAAATTTATTGCCTTAATAACGATCATGAATAAAACCAACGAGCAGTACCAGCGGGCCATAGCAGCATGTAAGGATATCTTTATCAAAAAAACCAGGGATTATGGCACTTCCTGGCGTGTATTAAGGCCGATGTCTGTAACAGACCAGATCTTTATTAAGGCGCAGCGTATCCGCACCATCCAGGAGCTGGGCACGCAGAAAGTGGACGATCATATTGACGGGGAGTTCCGCGGTATTGTGAACTATGGTGTGATCGGCCTGATACAGCTGAGCCAGAAAGATAACGGTAACCCCTACCAGGACCTTCCCGTAGAAGAGGTGTCCCGCCGTTATGATGAGCAGATACAATTTGTACAGCGGATCATGGAAGATAAAAACCATGATTACGGAGAAGCCTGGCGCGATATGAGCCAGGAATCATTTGTTGATCTTATTCTCACCAAGCTGCTGCGCATCAAGCAGATCCTGCGCAATGACGGTAAAACCCTGATCTCTGAAGGTATTGACGCCAACTATGTAGATATCATTAATTATGCCTTGTTTGCGCTTATCAAAATTGAGGAAGGCAATCAATAATTAATAATTAAATTGAACCCTATTATCATTATTGGACCATGAAAATTATCCTGAACCTATTTAGAATACTGGTAGGCGTTCTCTTCATCTTTTCCGGCCTTATCAAGGCCAATGACCCTTTAGGGCTCAGTTACAAGATGGATGAGTTCTTTGAGGTGCTGCACCTTACTTTCCTCTCGCCCTATTCACTCGCGTTCTCCGTGATCATGAATATATTCGAGATCGTAGCCGGTGTGGCAGTGCTGATCGGCTACCGCATGCGCATCTTCTCTTTCCTGCTGCTGCTGCTGATCTGCTTCTTCACCTTCCTGACGGCTTATGCGCTGTTCAGCGGCACCATTAAGGAATGCGGCTGCTTCGGCGACTGTATCAAGCTCACGGCCGAAGGCACTTTCTACAAAGACGTAGTGCTGCTGGTGATGATCCTCGTGATCTTCTTTTACCGCAACCGCATACAGCCACTGTTCCGTAATATGGCGAACAATGTGATCATGGTGCTTGCCCTGGTGTTTTCCGCTGGCGTACAGTGGTACACGTTAAATCACCTGCCTTTTGTAGATTGCCTGGCTTACAAGGTAGGCAACAATATCCCGGAGAAAATGAAGCTGCCGCCCGGCGCGCAGCCGGATGTATACGAAACCATGCTGGTATATGAAAAGAACGGCGAGCGCAAAGAGTTCACCATGGAAAACTATCCCTGGTCTGACAGCACCTGGGTGTTTGTAGACCGTAAAGATAAACTGGTGAAGAAAGGCAATGCGGAACCTGCCATCAAGGATTTTATCCTGACTGATTTTGACGGGGCCAATCTCACGCAGTCTATACTGACAGAAACCAAACCCGTATACCTTTTCCTGGTGTTGAACACGGCCAAAGCAGGTAAAGGGTGGGACGCCAAAATGAAGGCGCTGCAGGAAAGAGAAAAGAAAGGCGAGGTATACATCTATGGCGTTACCGGTTCCAGCAAGGAAGCGGTAGATGCCTTCAAAGCGCAACATGGCCTGCAGTTTCCCTTTGTGCAAATGGACGGCACTGCTATTAAAACGGCCGGCCGCAGCAACCCCTGCCTGATCCTGATCGAGCAGGGCACCATCAAGGGAAAATGGCATCATAACGATATACCGTAATGCATTTTTTATTGAGGAAAACAGGCTACGGACTCTTAGTGCTGCTCGGCGTAGTAGTGCTGGTGTTTCTGTTGTTCAACGTATTGCCGGGCGATCCTGCGCGGCTCACACTGGGACAGCGGGCAGACGTGGCCTCCCTTGAAAATGTACGGCGGGAACTGCACCTGGATCAACCGCTGCCTACGCAGTTCCTGCTGTATCTGAACGATCTTTCTCCCATAGCCGTCCATACCGAGCAGGAAGCCCGGGAAAAGCTGCGCTATATAAAGGTCCTGCAGCTATCCGATACCAAATTACTGGTGCTGAAAACACCTTATCTGCGGCGTTCCTACCAGGGGAAAAAGGACGTGTGGGAGATCCTCACCGAAGCCCTGCCGGGCACTTTGCTGCTGGCGGTAGCCGCTATGCTCTTTGCCACCGTGGCAGGTATAGCCCTGGGCATTCTCTCTGCGGTAAAACAGAACACCTGGATGGATACCAGCGCTGTATTCGCCAGTGTGCTGGGCATATCGGCGCCCTCTTTCTTTACCGGCATTGTGCTGGCTTACCTCTTTGGTTTTGTGCTGAGCAGTTATACGGGCCTGCATATGACCGGCAGCCTCTTTGATGTAGACCCTTTTGCAGGCCGCATCCTGAACCTGCGCAACCTGGTGCTGCCGGCCATCACCCTGGGCATCCGTCCACTGGCTATCATCGTGCAGCTCACCCGCAGCGCCATGCTGGATGTACTGAACCAGGACTATATCCGTACCGCTTATGCCAAAGGCCTGGGCAGCCGGGTGGTGATCTGGAAACATGCCCTGCGCAATGCGCTCAACCCTGTGATCACCGCCGTTACCGGCTGGTTTGCAGAACTATTGGCAGGGGCCTTTTTTACGGAATACATCTTTGGCTGGAAAGGGATCGGTAAGGTGACCGTTGATGCACTTGAGAAGTTTGATTTCCCGGTGTTGATGGGCGCGGTATTATTCACAGCCGGCATTTTCGTCATCATTAATCTCCTGGCAGATATATTATACAGCATTGTAGACCCCCGGATTAGGTTGTAAGTCCCAGATCATCCGATCAGTACCAACATCAGATAAAAAAGTAGCAAAACAGCGCTTCCGCTTCCTTTAAATTTGAACCGTTTTATAACATGTTATGAACCGGTGCGGGTTCCGCTGATTCCTTCCCTCTGCTGATAGGGTATAAGCGGGCCCGCTTTTTTTATTGGCCGCATTCCCTTATATTCGTAAAGAACGATCCGAAAAACCATGCTAAACCCGACACAAAACAAGTAGCATCTAAAAACCTTTATTCATAAAAACCCGTAAACAGTAACACCCATGAAAAAAATGAGAACCCTCCTGATGGCGGTAGCCATTACCGCAGGCATTGGCGGAGCTGTAGCAAGTACCGGCTATTACCAGGAGTATAAGTCGGGTAAGATACTGTGGCTAAGATAATTTGCTAAACACTGTTTTTTAGTCTCCCTCTGATTAACTATGGTTGAGTTCCTGTTCCGGTTTAGTCCCGGGACAGGATTTTTTTTTAATTTTCTTGTAACAAAGGTTTTTACCGGTCGTCTTCCTTATATAAAACGGCACTCATCATTGTTATGTCTTTAGAACTGTTTCATTCCCAGGTACTTCCCATCAGGCCAAAGCTCTTTCGCTTTGCTTTCCGCCTGTTGAACAATGAGGAGGATGCCAAAGACATCATCCAGGATGCGCTGCTCAAGGTATGGAACCAGCAGGAGCGGATGCCGGAGCTGCAAAACATGGAGGCCTGGTGTATGCGCATTGTGCGCAACCTGGCGCTGGACCGGCTGAAATCAAAGAAGTACCGGAATACAGAGGGGCTTGACAGGGCAGGGGAGGTACACGCGATCCACCAGCAAAGTCCGCACCTGGCGGCTGAGCAGCAGGATGTTATGGGCCGGGTGCACAGCATCATCAACGCTTTGCCGGAGAAGTACCGCACCATTATCCAATTACGGGATATGGACGGCTTTTCCTACCAGGAGATCTGCGACATCCTGGAACTGACACTGAGCGAAGTTAAAATTAACCTGCACCGCGCAAGGAAATCAGTGCGGGAGCAATTACAAAATCTGCATGTATATGGATTACAATAAAATAAGAGCGCTGCTGGAGAAATATTGGGAGGCAGCAACATCGCTGGAAGAAGAGGAAGCGCTGCGTGAGTTTTTTGTAACGCATCAGCATCCGCTGCCGGAAGACCTGCGCGAAGCAGCGCCACTGTTCCGCTACTATCAGCAGGAAATCAACCGTGAGCTGCCTGCAGAACCAGTAACCGGGGTAGTACCCATCAGTAAGGCCAGGCCCTGGCAGCACTGGATGAAGTATGCCGCCGTGCTCCTGATCATGGCAGGCATCGGGTACAGCATACAACAGCAAAGAGTCAAGCACGATCAGCTTATTGTAGCAGATTTCGGAGAGGATACCTATAAAGATCCGGAAGTGGCCTATAAGGAAACACAGAAAGCATTGCAGCTGCTGGCCAGGAACCTGAACAAAGGCACCGAACAAATGGAAAAGCTCAACTACTTCAACGAGGCTACCGAAAAGATCAAAGAGTAAGCATAACCTACTACACATAAATATCAATAAATGAAAAAGCTAACATTCATGCTGATGCTGGCGATGGCCACTCAGCAACTATTTGCACAAAGCGTAATAGACCGTTTCTTTGAGAAGTATGAGGACGACCGCTCTTTCACCCTTGTAAGCGTTACTCCCAAGATGTTCAGCATGTTCAGCAAACTGGATATCAATACCGGCGAAGGGCAGCAGTTCATGTCTGTTGTGAAAAAGCTCAAAGGCCTGCGGATCCTGGCCAAGGAAGACGCCACAGACGGCAACAAGCTGTATAGAGAAGCAGCTGCATTCCTGACCAGAGATTTTGAGGAGCTGATGACCGTGAGAGATAAGGAGAACGACCTCAAATTCCTGGTAAAGGAAAATGCAAAAGGCAATATCTCTGAGCTGATCATGCTGGTGGGCGGCGACAAGGAATTTGTAGCTATGAGCCTGGTAGGCGATATCGATCTGAATGAGATCTCACAGATCGCCAACGGTATGAACATCCAGGGAATGGATAATCTCAAGAAACTTAAGAAAAACGACAAACAATGAAACGTTGTATCATCATTTCTTCCTTCCTGCTCTTAGGCGCTATGCCTGCTCTTTGCCAGCAGAAATACCTGAAGTCCTTCCAGCGCGAATATTATGATAAGGCCAACACTTTCAGAATGGGACTGGGTTTCCTAATAAAAATAGGCGGCAATATGATACCTGCCAGTGCGTTTGATAATGAAGATGGCGTGATTATCAAACGCATGCTCCGCAAGGTAAGCAGTATGAAATTATACGTGATCAGTGCGGACGACAGCGAGACCATCGACAGTAAAGATGTGCACCGCCTGAAGCAAACCCTGATCCGCAAATCAGGCCTCGAACCACTACTGGAAATACGTGATAAAGGCAGCTCTGTTTATATGCTGAATAAAGGGAAAGGAGATGAGCTGGGTAATGTAGTGATGTTAATTAAAGATGAAAAGGAACTGGTCATGCTGCATTTTCACACCAGTATGCTGATGAGCGATATCCAGGACCTGATAGACCGTTCCCTTACCAAGAATGAAAAGGCTGCGCAGTAATTACTTAATGATCACTTCGCGTACTGCCGGTTCTCCCAGCATTTCATTCACCAGTTTTATGATCTTTTCTTTAGCGTAGTTCAGTTCCTGTTTCAGGGGCGCCACATTGGTAGTGATGATCAGTTTTGCGTCTATGAGCTGAATACTTTCCGTATACCGGGCGATGGTCTTCCCCATCAGCTGTTCCCAATTTTCCTGTATACGTACTTCCATCATCCGCGGTTTCAGGCGGCTCTTATTCATATATTCCCGGAGTGCATCTCCTATTGAACTGATTCCATGGCGCATGGTTCAAAGGTAGGAGATTTACTGCAACTCCATCTCGATCAGCTGAAAATTTGATGCGTTATTTTTGAATGCTTCCTGTAAGCGGGAGGCGTGTGTGTCCGTAATAAATACTTGTCCGTAATCAGGGCTGCTAACCAGTTGGATCAGGCGCGATACCCGTTCCTGGTCCAGCTTCTCAAATACGTCGTCGAGCAGCAGCAGGGGAGGGAACTGTTTCTGTTGTCTGATCACTTCGTATTGCGCCAGTTTAAGGGCAAAGAGAAAGCTCTTTCGTTGTCCCTGGGAAGCGCTGGACTTCATGGGATGATCATCCAGCAGAAAAAGCAGGTCGTCGCGGTGGATGCCCCCGCTGGTGCGCTGCAGCATCATGTCCTTATACCGGTTGGCTTTCAGCAGCTGCCCCAGGGGCTGTTCCAGCAGTCCGCACTGGTACTGGATGTTCACCACCTCATGTTTCCCGGCCAGGTAATCGTACAGCTGCTGTACCTGTTGTATAAAAGCCGGTAAAAATTCCCGGCGTTTCTCAAACACGGGCACACCGTGCTGTACCAGCTGCTGGTCAAAAATATCGAGCAGGGCATCCTGGCCGGCGCCCTGTATGGCAATGGTCTTCAGCAGGCTGTTGCGTTGCTGTAATATCTTATTATAGGTGATGAGATTCTCCAGGTAGCCGGGGTAGAGCTGGGAGAGGAGGCTGTCCAGCCATTTTCGGCGCTCTTCGCTGCCCCCCAGGATGATCTCGGCATCGTCCGGGGCGATGATCACGGCCGGGAAGCGGCCAATGTGCTGGGAGAAGCGTTCGTAGGCCTCCCCGTTCAGGGAGATCTCCTTTTTACCGTCTTTCAGGGTGCAGATCACCCGGTTCAGCTGGCCATCCCTTTGTAATTGCCCCTCCAGGCGGAAGCCATTGGTATGGTACTGGGTATTCTGACCCTCATTACTGCTGAAGTAGCTTTTGGTGAAGCACAGGTAGTAGATGGCGTCCAGGAGGTTGGTCTTGCCGCTACCGTTGCGGCCGGTGATCCCAATAATACGCTTCCCGAAACGGTAGGCCCGGTGGCTGTAGTTTTTGAACTGGGTAAGCGCTATGTCAGTAACAGATAACAAAAAGGGAATTAATTATTGATAAATTGTAATTTATAATTGTAAACCACAAATTTACAGGGATTTGTTACAGTTATTTAGTTTTTAGGATTTTCCTGTTATATTTGCGGACAAATTTAGAAATAGTGGCTACTAAAACAGAAGCGAAGACGAAATACACTAAGGAAACGTACTTGTACTGGTATGAATTGATGCTCTTGCTGCGCCGCTTTGAAGAAAAAGCCGGTCAGCTTTATGGTATGCAGAAGATCCGCGGTTTTTGTCACCTGTACATCGGACAGGAAGCAATTGCTGCAGGCGCAATGACTGCTACCAAGCCTGAAGATAAATTCATCACCGCTTACCGCGACCACGCACTGGCGATCGCGAAGGGGCTTACTGCCAACGAATGTATGGCAGAACTGTATGGCAAGGCTACCGGTTGTTCCAAAGGTAAAGGTGGTAGTATGCACTTCTTCTCTAAGGAGAAAGGCTTTTTCGGTGGCCACGGTATCGTGGGCGCCCAGATCGGTACCGGTGCCGGCCTGGCTTTTGCTGAGCAATACCAGGGCAAAGACAACGTAGTACTGTGTTTCTTCGGTGATGGCGCTGCCCGTCAGGGTATCCTGCACGAGACCTTCAACATGGCAATGCTGTGGAAACTCCCGGTGATCTTCATCTGCGAGAACAACATGTACGCCATGGGTACTTCCGTAGAACGTACTTCCAACGTATTGGATATATATAAACTGGCAGACGCTTACGATATGCCGAGCGATTCTATCGACGGTATGAGCTGTGAAGTAGTGGCTGAAGGCCTGGAAAGGGCCGTGAAACGCGCCCGTGAAGGCAATGGTCCTACCCTGGTAGAGATCAAAACCTACCGTTACCGCGGTCACTCCATGAGCGATCCCGCCAAGTACCGTACCAAAGAAGAAGTAGAAGATTATAAGGAGAAGGATCCCATCACCCAGGTGTTGAAGACCATCCAGAAGAATAAATGGGCTACTGAAGCAGAAATCGAAGCGATCAACGAGAAAGTAAAGAACGAAGTAGAAGAATGTGTGAAGTTCGCAGAAGAATCTCCCTGGCCGGCCGATGATGAACTGTTGAAGGACGTTTACGTACAGCAAGATTATCCATTCATCGTGGACTAATATTGAAGCTATTAGCTACAAGCTGTTAGCCGTTAGCTGCTAAATGCTAATAGCTAGCAGCTAATAGCTTTACAAATTACCTATGAGTAAAAACTGATAACAAACTAAAAAATGGCAGAAACCAAACATAAAGCCGCTACACCAGAAACAACGCAGCAGGACTTCGATCTGCAAGGCTCTTTGCACAAGGCAGAGGACCTCTATAACAAGAACAAAAAGGTGATCAACATTGCCCTGCTGGCAGTGGTGGTGATAGTAGGCGGCTTCTTCGCCTATAACCGTTTCATCAAGGCCCCCAATGAAAAGAAGGCGCAGGAAATGGTATTTCATGCGCAGCAGTACTTCGCTGCAGACTCCTTCAAGCTGGCGCTGAATGGCGACGGTAACAACTACGGATTTATACAGGTGATCAATAAATATGGCGGCACCAAAGCCGGCAACCTGGCAAAATACAGTGCAGGCGTAAGCTATATCAGGCTGGGTGAGTTCCAGAAAGGGATAGACCTGCTGAAAGATTTCAGCGCTAACGACAAACTGGTACAGGCCTACGCTTATGGTCTTACCGGTGACGCCTATATGGAGCTGAACAAAACAGACGACGGTATCGAGTACTATAAAAAGGCAGGTCACTACAGCGATAACGAGCTGACTGCGCCTATGTACCTGTTCCGTGCCGGCCTGGCCCTGGAAAAAGCTGGTAAAGCACAGGATGCCATCGCTATCTACAAAGAGATCAAAGAAAAATATCCGCAAACCAACGAAGGCCGCGAAATGGACAAGTACCTGGCCAGGTTGGGAGAAGTAAGGGAATAAATACTTATGTCAATACATAACCAAACGTTATTGAACGATGCTGGCATTCTCCATTTAGAGGATGCCAGTGTTGTTATGATATCTACCGAATGGAACGACGCCGTTACCAATGAACTGGTAGCCGGCTGTGAACGCATCCTGGAAAGGTATAAGATCTCCCGCGTCACCAAACACCAGGTGCCCGGCGCTTTCGAGTTGCCTTTTGCCTGTAAGCAGTACTGGGAGGCAACTAAAGGCACCAGCCAGCAACCTGGCGCTATTATTGCATTTGGGTGCGTGGTGCGTGGCGGGACTCCGCATTTCGAATATGTATGCGATGCCGTTACAACAGGCATCACACAACTGAACCTCGAGCTGCCCGTACCTGTTATATTTGGCATACTGACCGTAGACAATATGCAGCAAGCCACAGACCGCCTGGGCGGCCCGCATGGCCATAAAGGCGAGGAAGCTGCTATTACTGCGTTGAAGATGATCGCTTTTCAGCGGGAGCTGAGAAAATAGCTACAAGCGGCAAGCCTCAAGCCTCAAGCTATCAGCCATAGCTGTGTATCGTTACTATCTGTTGGAACTTATATTTAAGGGCAATTGCCTGTAGCTTGAAGCTGACAGCTTGCTGCTTTTAAAAAACTGATCAAATGAATGTACAGCTTTTCATACCATGTTTTGTAGACCAGCTGTTTCCCGAGACCGGATTCAATATGGTGAAGGTGCTGGAAAAGCTGGGATGCAACGTGAGCTATAACCCCAATCAAACCTGCTGCGGGCAACCTGCCTTTAATGCGGGGTATTGGGACGAATGCCGCTCTGTAGCCACCAAATTTGTAAAGGATTTCCGCACCTACGATTATATTGTCGCCCCCAGCGGCTCATGCACTGGTTTTGTGCGTAACTACTATGGTAAACTGTTCGATAACTCAGCTGCGCATAACGAAGTAAAACAGCTGCGTAAGAACATGTACGAGTTCACAGAATTCCTTACGGATGTATTGCATGTAACAGATACCGGCGCTACCCTCAATGGGGTGGGTACCTATCACGACGCCTGTGGCGCCCTGAGAGAATGCGGTATCAAACAAGGGCCGCGGCTGCTGCTCTCAAAAGTAAGAGGACTGGAACTGCGGGAAATGAATGATTGCGAGGTATGCTGCGGCTTTGGCGGCACCTTCTCCGTAAAATTTGAGCCGATCTCCATCGGCATGGGAGAACAGAAAGTGCTGAACGCCATCGACAGCGGAGCAGATTACCTGATCTCTACCGATCTTTCCTGCCTCATGCACCTGGACGGATACATCCGTAAGCACGGGCATTCCATAAAAACCATGCATATCGCAGACGTGCTGGCCAGCGGTCTTTAAATTTTAAACTTAGTGATATGAATTACTGGCTTGTAAAATCAGAACCTTTCAAATACTCCTGGGACCAGTTTGTAAAGGATGGAAAAACCTTTTGGGACGGCGTGCGCAATTATGCTGCCCGCAACAACCTGAAGGCGATGAAAAAAGGCGACCATGTATTTTTCTACCATAGCAATGAAGGCCTGGAAATAGTGGGCATTGCAGAAGTGGCTAAAGAGCATTACCAGGATCCCACCACTACAGATCCTAACTGGGTGGTAGTAGACCTGAAGCCGCTTAAACCGCTTAAAAACCCGGTTACCCTGGCACAGGTAAAAGCAGATAAGCGCTTGGCTAATCTCCAGCTGGTAAGGCTTGGAAGGTTGTCTGTAAGCGCGGTGACAGCGGAGGAACATAAGATCATTATGGAGCTGGCGGGAATGAAGTAACAGTGGTTAGCTATTAGCTGTTAGCTTTTAGCGAGAAAAATACTTTAGTAGAAAAGCGAAGCATAGTAATATGCTTCGCTTTTTTTTTGGGCAGCTAATAGCTAACAGCTAGCTAAAACAACTCCGGTCCCGGACAAGCCGGAACCGGAGTTAAAGAAACCGTGAACGGTATGTTACTAAATCTTAATTCTTCATCAGTTTGATGGTCTTGACAGCCTTGCCTTCAGACAGTACCTGCAGGAAGTAAACGCCGTGGTTCAACTGAGCGTTACCGAGATCCAGTCTTTCCATATACTGCCCCTTGCCACGGATGCCAAGGTCCTTGATCAGGATCAGTCGTCCGCTAACATCCAGCAATCTTACTGTAACTCTTGTGTCGGCCTTTTGCTGACTGTAGTACAGGTTGATGAAGGTGTTGAACGGATTCGGGAATGCCTTGTCAACTGTTACGCCGTTGGTGGCTGCTTCGTCAGATTGTTTCAGCTGTGCGTCGCTGAGCGCACCTGCAAGCGTTACCAGCTTGTTGGTGGTACGTCCGGCATCCATGGTAGCGCCGCCGTTCTGCAGGGTCACAATGCCACTGCTGTCGCCCAGCGGATACGCCTTGATCACCATGGCGTTCAGGTAACCGTAGTTCAGGGCGGTGTACACCCTTATAAATATATCTCCGTTCTGGTCAGGCACCACATCGTTGATGGTAACGGTGTTCTGGGTGTTGTCGTTCGCATCCAGTGTTACAACCTGGTTACCGATGCTGTATGCCGTGATCCTGGTACCGCCGCTGGCCCTGCTGCCAAGGAAGGTGAAGGAGTAGCGTTTGGTTTGATCCAGTCTGGTAACTCTTATTTTGGCCGTATCTGTTTCAGTATAGTAAGACTCTGCCAGTACCTTGTCAGGATAGATGCCGGTGTTGTTGCCGGTTTGTTTACCTGCCGGGTTGGTACCGGTAAAGTTATCTATGATCTGCATGGCTGCGAATGTATTCACGTTGTTATCATCCAACAGGTTGTACATGGTAAGTCCTGCGTAAGGCAGTGCCGCCGTATTGTTCCATGGAGCGTCGGCAATGCTCGTGGTGGTCGTGAAGTTGATAGAGATACCGAAGGCCATTGTACCGCCGCTGGCAACGTTACTGTAGGCGGAGAACAGTGAACCGGCTGCGGCTCTCACCTTATAGAAGTAAACGGTGTTCTGGGTAAGGCCGTTATCCGCATACGTTGTTACGTTGGCGCCTACGGTAGTGACGAGACTATAGGTGCCGTTGGCGGAAGTAGAACGCCATACCTGGTAACCTGTTTCATTGCTGGCCTTATCTGCCCAGTTCAGCTGTATACTGGTCCTGGAGTTCGCAGCAGCAGTGAGGTTAGATGGCGCCAGCGGTGTGCCGTCATCAACAAAGGACTGTATTACCAATGCGTTCAGGTAAGCCGCAACAGAGCCGCTGGCTTGTCTTACGGTGAAGACGATGTTGCCGCTTGCATCTGGTGCGAGGCCGTTGATCTGAACGGTATTGCTGGTATTGCTGGCGGCATTCAGCGTTACAGATTGTCCGCCTGCGCTATAAGTAGTATTTCTGTTGTCGGATACGCTGGTGCGGCTGCCGAAGAATACCAGGTTGTATTTGCGTGTAGCAGACAAACCGCTCAGTTGTATGCGGCGATCGGTGCTGCTCTGATCGAAGAAGAAGGTCTTCATCACCGCATCCGGGTATACGCCGGAGTTGTTACCGGTTACTGCACCTACGTTGTTGGCGCCGGTGAACTGGTCAAGCACGGTAATGTTGATGCCGCTGGCAGCGCCGGTTTCATCCAGCAGGTTAGTAATGCCTGCATTTACATTCGGCAATGCGTTGAAGTTATTCCATGGTGAGCCGGCAGGTTCTACCTGGTTAGCGTTCACATAGATGGAAGTGATCTTTGCATCCGTTACTGTAACGGTAAAGCTTACACTGCTGGTATCGCCTGTATTATCTTTTGCCCTTGCTGTCAGCGTATACTTGCCGATGTCGCCGCTGCCAGGTGTGAGCGTGATCTTACCATTGCCGCCACCGTTATCCTGCAGCACTGCAAAAGCAGGCAGGCCGGTAGCATACAGGGTGATCACATCTGTGGCAGCGTCGGTGGCGGTGATGTTGATCTGTTGGCTGGTGCCCGATTTCATGGTCACGTTGTTGATCGCAGCGATCACAGGCGCCTTGTTCGGGATCACAACAGGTATGGTATCCGTATACTGGGAATTGCCGTAACCGTTGATGCCCCTTACTCTGTAATACCAGGTGGTGGCGCTGCCGGCCGTAGCGTCCAGGTAGCCCGTGGCATTCGCGTTGGTCGGGCCCGGGTTCAGGATGGTGAATGGTCCTGTCTGATTCGCAGAGCGGGAAACTTCATAACCGGTTTCGTTATAAGCCTGGTCGCTCCAGTTCAGTTGTACGCCGTTGCTAACCACCTGTCCGGTGAAGTTAAGCGGTTTGGCAGGCGCGGTTTGATCATCATAGCTGGCGGTGATCACCATTGCGTTGATGTATGCAAAGCTGGAGCCTGCTGCCGCTACCATGTTCACAGAAATGCCTCCGTTCACATCCGGCCTTACATCCGGGATGGAAACCGTTTGTGTAGAGTTATTCTGTGCGTTCAGCGTTACGGTGGTGCTGTTGATGGTATAGCTGGCTACGCGGGCATCGCTGATGCCTGCACGGCTGCCAAAGAACGTGAAGCTGTATTTATAATTCGGATCCAGTCCCGTAAACCGCATGGTCTGCGGGTCGGTAGTGGTCCACCAGCTGGTTACCATCACCGCATCCGGGTATACACCGGAGTTGTTGCCGGTATTGGCTCCCTGGTTATTGATGTTAGCGCCGCCGTTGATGTTCTGCCATGGGGTCAGGATGTTCATGGCCATGCTGGTGGCGCGGCCGAGGTTATCCTTCAAAGCAGGGAAGACATCGTTCAATGCCGGTCGTTTGGCGGTATTGTTCCATGGTGAGGGTGAGGTCCAGCTGCCATCTCCAAAGTCAATATACACGGAGTAGTTCGGGTTCACATCCGTTACCGTGATCGTGAAGGACTTGGTATCAAATGCGCCTTTACCATCATCTACTTTTACTGTTACCTCATATACGCCCGCATCGGCATAGCTTGGGTTGAGCTGGATCTGTGCTGTATTACCCGACGGTGTCAATACAGCAAAGGAAGGCAGTCCCGTGGCTGTCCAGTTGGTGGGATCGCCGCCGTTAGCGTCGGAAGAACTAAGGTTCACGGTAGCGGCGCCTTTTTCGGCCAGGTTAACATCTGATATCGGGCTTAACTGCGGCACAAAGTTGTCATTCACAGTGAGCTGGAATGTTGCATTGGTGACGCCATTATGCTCGTCCGTAGCAGTTACCTGTATGTTATACACGCCCTGGTCGCCTGCGCCCGGAGAGAAGCTCAGGTTGAGGCCTCCGAAGCCATCAGGTGTAGCGGTGCCGAATGCCGGCAGGTTAGGCGCGGTGAGTGCCACATCTTCATCATCCGGATCGGTAGCTCCTATCTGGAAGGTGGTTTGTGTGCCGTAGCGCATCGTCCTGTCTTCCGTGCCAACGATCACTGGGAGTGCGTTCAGCGTGGCCAGGGTGATCACGTTGCTGTAAGCGCTGTTGCCGCCGTCATTCTTGGAGCGCACCCTGTAGTAATAGGTCACGTTGGCAAACAGGGAGCTGTCTGCATATGCTGCCTGTGAGGCGGCATTTGGCGGGGTGGTGGCTATCAGCACATAGTTGTTGGCGTTATTGATAGAGCGGTATACTTCAAAACCGGTTTCTGTGGTGGAGTTATCGCTCCAGGTCAGGTTGATCCTGGTGCCGGAAACTGCGGTGCCCACAAGATTGGTCGGCGCCTGTGGTATAGCCGGTAACACTGCTGTTTTACCAGAGACAGCGGTAGTAAATCCGGAAGCCCCATTTACGTTGATTGATTTCAGCCGGTACCAGTAAGTGGTGTTCGGCGTTAACGAAGTATCTGTAAAATTATTAGTGTTAGCGGCAGTAGTACCTACTATGCTGTAAGTACCGCTGGAAGTAGTACTCCTGTACACTTCGAAACCAGTCTCATTGCTTACATTGTCTGTCCAGTTCACTTTCAGTTTGCTGTGGGAAACAACAGATACTGAAACACCGGTAGGTGCACTGGGCACTGAACCGAGGCTGAGATTATCCGCGAATGCGGAGTTGGGTATCTGCGTGCGGAGAAGTATTCCTGCAGATATGCTGGTCCAGTATAGCCTGATATCGTCTGATCCTGTACCTTCAAAGTAGGTCAGCGTAATGGGATAGCTGCCCTTGGTCAGCGTGATGGTACCGCTTCTGTACTGGCCGCTGTGAATACCGTCATTATTTACCAGTGGAGTAGCAGTCGGGCTGTATGGGGTATTGATATAAAGTTTGCTGCCTGCATCTGAATAGGTCTCAAATGTATAACTGCCGGTGGCGGGTACAGTAATGTAGCCTTCCCACATAATGGCGTAGTTATCAGACCTGTTCCTTACTGATTCGTCTACATTTGGGGTAAAGCCTGTCTCTACCGGCGTCAGGCTGTTAAAGTTTGGCAGCGTGGTCCAGGTACCCTCGTAGTATTTATAGGTAAGGCCATTAGCCTTTGCGATGGCAGAAACCTGGTTGCTGGCCGGAGAGTAATTGCCGCCGGCGTCCCTTGCTTTTACAACAAAGGTATAGGTGGTGCCAAAGTTGAGACCGTATGCGGTAAAGGTTTGAGTGCCTGTACCTACCTGCGGTATTGAATAGCTCTTCTTACCGTTGATATAAATATCATACCTGTCAATTCCCACATCATCTGTAGATGATGTCCAACTCAGGTATACTGCATTACGGGTTGTGTTGACAACGGTCAGGTTACCCGGAGCGGTAGGCGGTTTGTTGTCTGCCAGCGTGGTAGTAGTAGCTTCGTTACTTACCGGTGCTGCGCCATTATTGTTCACTGCCCGTACTATGTAATAGTAGTCGGTATTAGAGGTTAAATTGTTGTCGGTGAAGGTCAGGATATCTGTAGCCACCTTCCCGGCCATGGTATACGGGCCACCCGCTGATGTAGCGCGGTATATTTCAAAGAAAGTTTCATTATACTGTGGTGTAGCCTTGTTACCCCAATCCAGTTTGATCGAAGTCTTGGAAAGCGCTGTGGCGATGAGGCCATTGGCGGCATCAGGCGCGGGAGTGCCGGATGCGCTGATCACCTTGAACGGATTGGAAAGCGCGCTGGAACAGCCAAATTGTTCCGTTACGCGGGCAACATAATTGCCTGCGTCCCGTGCTGCAAAAGTGCTGGCCCTGCCAATGGTATCGCTGGTGCCTTGTTTTAACCATTGGTAGCTGGCGTATCCGTCTGGTAAGGATAACACAACACTGTCCTTGCCTTCCGGCGTCGGCAGTACATTACTCTGCAACCCTGCCATCGTTATGTCGGGAGTGATGGTGGGCGCTTTGGTTGTGATCACTATCGGTATACGAGACCAGTCAGACCACCTGGTACCGGTCCTGATACGGGCATCATAAGTACCCAGTGCGGTAGCGGTATAGGTATTGCTGGTGGCGCCGGAGATGACGTTGCCGTCTTTACGCCACTGGTACTCATCAAAGCCTGCTGTAAGGCCTAAAACAGCGTTGATGGGTGTACCGGGACAAAACGCGGTTTGGCCGTATAATGCCCAGGGGTTGGACTTATACTGCCGCATCATGAACGGAAAATAATCCGTTTCATTCCATACGGTATTCCAGATACCGTGACCCATGGTGGGATAGATCTTGAGCTTATAATTAGCGCCTACAGATGCTGCAGTGGCTGCAATGCCCTGTGCGATCTGCGGGGGAGGGTTCTTATCCACACCGCCCTGAAAATGCCATACAGAGGTCCATTTCCAGGTTTGTATGTTGTTGTCATAGGTGTCTGCAGCTGCGCTGATGGGAGTGGCGCCGGCAACCAGTTTGGGGAATCGGAACAAGAAGTCCCAGGTAGCAGCACCGCCGCCGGAAAGCCCGTTCACCATCACACGGAAAGGATCCACATTTAACTGCGGAACAAAGAAGTTGTTGATCAGTTCATTAACATAGTCATATTGGGTGTCGCCCCAATAGCCAAACTGATTCTGGGGATATAACAGGAAACCGTCATAGGCGCCGGATGCAATGCGCTGATCATGCACCTGGCCGCCGTGGAACAGCTGATACTCATTATCATATTTACCACCCTTTTCACCTATACCATGCCAGAATACGATAATGGGATACTTTTTAGTGAGATCCGCCGCATTAAAATTCTTAGGGTAGTGCAACCTGAACTGCATCCCTTTGTAGATATAACACTTGTAGCCGTCACTGTTCCAGCTTACGCGTACCGTTCTTACCCATTTACCGATCTGGCCCCATGTGGGCTCAGCTGGAGGGTTGTTGGAATTGTAGGTTACCACAGGGTCATTGGGGTTCAATACCTGTGCCCAAGATGTTTGTGCGCTGAACAATACCAGCAACACGAGTCGCAAGTAAAATTTTAACATATGTGATGATTGAGTATCCGGTAATCGTTGTTTACCAGGCCCTTTCATCGGATGTGGCCAAAAGAAATAAGAATAAACGTGGTGGTTTTCTCTGGGAGATGGTCAGAAGAGAAAGTATTTGTCCCTAAAATAGTTAGTATGCTGCAATATAAATATTTAATATCTACACTTCTCAAAAAAGTTGGTAAAGCGCTGAAAATTGCCGGTAAATTGCGGGAATTAGCCTTTAAACGTATTTAGCACCCCACAAGAAATTTACTCCTGTTTCCGAAAACACGTCTTGCGAGCTGCAAAGTCCAGATCGACAAGGCCATTACTATCACTAAACAAACGGTCCAGATAAGCAGGTTGCCGGGCATTGGTTTATGGAATGTCAACTGGTAGAGGCCCCTCAACAGCAGCACAAAGAAATAGTGCACAAAGTATATGCCGAAGCTGTATACCGCCAGCACGTCTACCACCTTTGGTACGTACTTTTCCAGTCTCCACAGCCAATACAGGTAGAAGGGGCAGAACAGCATCTTGTGCGTATAGTCTACCGGGTCGTAGAAAGGTTTGCTCACGAAGTAGTTCAATACGAGGAACGCGATGGGCAGTACGGTGATGGCTATCCAGTACTTTTGGGCAAATACGAGGAACTGGTCTTTATACCGGCTCAGGAACATGCCAAAAACGTACACAGAGAGGAAGTGAACGCCCATGATCAATGTATCGCTTAATACGCTGCGCTGGACCACGTAAGATAATATCACCAGGGGAACCAGTGACCAGTATAATACCGGCTTGCGGTCCATATATAATAAAATGGGAGCTATGAGGTAATATAAAGCGATCATGGGAATGAACCACAGCTGTTGCAGATGTGCGCCGTGCAGCAGGTAGTAGGCCGCCTGCTCCCAGCGGGGCCAGGCCCCGAAGTCAGGATGATCTTCCAGGGTAAAGCCGTTAATATCCTGCGTAACCAGGCGGTACACCAGCACTGGTATCGACAGCAGGAGGTAGGGGCAGATCACGTTCTGGAACTTCTTGACCAGGTAATCCTTATACTCAAACTTTGCAGATAAATGCTGAAACAGGTAGCCCGCAATGAACAAAAAGAGGATGGTGGAGTTCTGCATGATCACATCCAGGATCTTATGCGTTACAGATCCCTCTTTCCAGTTGAGCAATATATGAGCGCCTACCACGTAAATAATGGCCACTCCACGGAAATTGTGGATGTAGCCGATGAATTTCTTCTGGGCGGGTGCAGCGCTGGCTACCGGTGTTGGCATGGGCTCAGGTGCGGGCGTTTCAGCTGCTACGGACAATTGTTTCTCCATTTTCTGCAGTTTGGATGTTGGCATTTGGAACTTTGTTAGAACGTTTCGCTTTTTCCCAGGCAGCTGACTGACTCCTGGTCAGGTAGCGGTAAAAGCCCTGGTACACCGCTATGTTCATAAATAAAAAATAGAAGGGGATATAGAACAGGCTGATCTTAATATTGCGTTCTGCCAGCTTGTATCCCGTTAGCGCCGCCAGGTAGCCCAGTACCTGTACGGCCAGGCAGGCTGGGTAGAACCATCCGCCTGCATATACGGCCAGCACAATGTTGCTCATCAACAAGAGCAAGAGGCTTAAAGGGCTCAGCGTCCATCGCAGCACCCGGTGCGAGATGTACTGGAAAGAAACCACCGGGAACCTGAAAATGTTCAATAATGCCCGCAACATTACAATGGATTGAAAGCCGCCTGCGCTG
>Ga0102593_1000254_pt1 | contig 120330 bp, 111 predicted proteins | sample AraplaCol_mMS_r2_2_FD_76862 | JGI IMG/M metagenome (GOLD analysis project Ga0102593, IMG submission 76862) | Arabidopsis root microbial communities from North Carolina, USA - plate scrape MF_Col_mMS_r2 (SPADES assembly) (version 2) | ecosystem: Host-associated > Plants > Roots > Endosphere...
TATCGAATTTGATGGTAAGTGATGTTCCTCATCGCGCCCTTTGGGATAAGTTTTCTAATTCATCTCAGCTTTCGGTGTCATTCTTTTGGTTGCTGGCTTCATCCTCTTCCTTTTGCCTTTCATCATCGCCGCGGACTCTAAAGATCAGTGGAAGAGTGGTAATATCCTCGCCATGCTGATTGTTGGATTTGTTCTGCTTGTGGCTTTCCCATTCTGGGAGAGATACGGCGCTCGTGCACCCTTCGTTCCCTGGTCGCTGCTCACGAATCGAACTGTTATTGCCGCTTGTATGCTCGACTTCGTTTATCAAATTGCCTACTATTGCTGGTACCAGCAATTCAGCTCTTATCTGCAGGTGGTTTACAATACCTCGATTGCTGGTGCTGGTTATATCGGTAGCATCTATGACGTTGTCGCGGGCGTTGAGCTGTTGATCGTTGGCGCATTGATCAGTATCACTGGTCACTACAAGTGGGTTCTGATGTGGGGTGTTCCGATTTATATCCTCGGTGTCGGCTTGATGATCTATTTCCGCCAGCCTGGAACCGGTATTGGCTATATCATCATGTGTCAGATTTTCATTGCCTTGGGCGGTGGTGTTATTACCATTGGTGAACAGGTCGCTCTTATGGCCTCAGCTAAGCACAATGATATCGCGGCTCTTTTGGGTCTCCTCGGACTCTTTGGTTACATGGGTGGTGCTGTTGGAGGAAGTATCGCTGGTGCCATTTGGAACAATGTTTTACCTGGTGAACTTCAGGAAAGACTCCCCGCAAACACTGCGGATAAATGGGAGGATATCTTTGGTGACCTTGAAGTAGCACTGAGCTATCCAGTGGGTGATCCGACACGAGAAGCTATTGGCATGGCATATGCGGCTACGAACAAGTACATGTTGATTGCAGGTGTCTGCATCATGTCTTTGGGTCTGATTTGCATGGCCGTCATTAAAGACCGCAACGTCAAGCACATCATACAGACCAAGGGTATGTTGTTCTAAGTCTTTACATTTAGATTGCAGTGCCCTTGGCAGCCAGTGCGTATCGACATGTTCGAGGGGTGTTATCGGCTCGGTCGAACTGGAAACCGACTTCCAAGGTCTTTCTTTGTTTTATAAGACTCAATGAAAGGTTGATGGCGATCGCTTTGGACCATTTTGAACTTAGATTAAATTTCTCCTACTTCTACATACTGGGTCAATAAAAGGTTTTTATTTCTGATCAAATAATGAATTCTAGTCGTGGACCTACCAAGGTCCACAAGTTGCCCCTGATATATTTAGCCAGTAGAGCGACTTCGCCATAGTTCAAATTTAACAAATATCAACTGCGAGCCTCAAAGTGTCCTTAAAAACTGCAGATCTTACTAGCATAGCACATACTTGATCTTGAGACCGAATCTGACTAGGTGCCCGGTTCAAACTACCAGTCGCGGCAATTATTGGTCCCTCTACTAAGCTGCACAGGCCAAGGACTCATCGCTAGAATAGAAGTAGATGACTAGCATACCGAGATAAACTTGGAAAGTTTCAATCAAAGGGTAATAGGTGCGGTAATTTCCTGTCCATTATGCTCATATATATAGTTAGAGGATACCAGCATAGGTATGCTGGACGAATAGAAGTCCCATGTCTTCCGAAGACTAGGTAACGAATACTAGATTCATATGTATGAATCAAGTATTCGTTCTGCATCGTGAAGTTCACGGTACAGAACGATTTGCGAAAATAGCACACAAGCTCGACCTCTACTCTTCCAGATCAGGCAAGATATCAGGAACAGGGCCCACTGGAATGACTAGCTGCCTATTTCCAGTCTTACTTCCAATGGCAACAGAGTACCCAAACTTATACTACTACCAGTCAGCGACCCATACTCCTCTCGCTCAAAGCTATGGGGTCCAAACTTACAATATCAAAGAAGGTTGTCTTTTTAAACGTTCCATTAGTCAAAGTTGATTGATCATAGTAAAGTCTCCGATACCAACGGTCGATGAGTGGATAATCATGTCTGATCATCTTCAGATTACAGCGGAAGATCAAATAATAAGCAACATCAAATCGAGCAATTGTCGTGTATAACCGAATATCAGCCTCGGTGATATATTCACCGAAAAGATAAGGATGATGTCCTTCTTGACTGAGATGTGCTTCGACACGATCTAACGCTTCAAAGAGAGGGTATAAATTCTCTTCATACGCTTCCTGCGTGGTTGCAAACCCTGTCTTGTAAACACCATTGTTGATTTGAGGATACACCCAGGCATTCATTTCGTTGATTTCCTTCCGCAGATGTTCGGGATAAAATCCACCTCCTGGTCGAGACTCTTCTCGCATTGATTCGGGTAAGAGGTCATCGAATTCGGTATATAGCATGCGAATGACCTCACTACTTTCATTGTTGACGATGGTCTCCTTCTTCTTGTCCCATAATGTAGGTACGGTATATCTCCCTTCGTAGTTTGGATCTGCTTTCAAGTATAATTCTTTCAGGTACTTGAATCCGTATAGAGGGTCTTTGTCGGCGGATCCGTATCTCCCGGAGAAAAACCATCCGTTAGGACCAAGTTCGGGATCCAGAACGACTAACTGGATTATGTCTTCGAGTCCTTTGAGACTGCGGACTAGATTGGCTCTGTGGGCCCATGGACAGCCGTAGTTGATGTATAGTACGTAGCGGTCCTTTTCGGCGGGGAATTCAGCCGATAGGTCGCGGGAGACTCGGGATCGAAACGCCGAATCTTTACGGCGAAAATGGCCGTCGGAATCGGCGTGTTGGTAAATTTTGGTTTCCTTTTAGCGAGATCAGTTATTAGATTCTGTTTGTGGGAGTAGAAAAGAGGGGGTTTACTTCGTCGGTCATGGTTGGGTTAGTCTTGGATATGTATGGAGGTGATCGAAAATGCTTTGTTGCGATAGAGTGATGTCGGTTTCTGTTGAAAGTTGCTTATAAGTAGTTCGAATCTGTTACCTCTTGTTCGAATGGAGAGATGAGGCTACTGTTATATCTATTCAACATTCCAAGGAGGATATAGTCTAGTCGTATGAGCATTCGCAAGTATTGCAACATTGCAAAGATGACAAATCCTCGGACTTTCGCGCTTCATTGCGTCAGCAACTGTTGGAAGAGCTTCAGAGAGCGAAAATGAAAATTATTCATAATACACAGGCTCATCTATCCAGAATTGAGATGAAAGGCTCTATTTAGTCTGTCTTTTGAATTCCAAATCGTCGAGCAACCTCGACAAAACCACCAGTATCCTGATCAACCCAAATATCAACCCATCCTTCATTCCTCGTCTGAGCTACTACATCAGCAGACCAAGCCTCCTCCAACTCTCGCGCAACATAAATTGCTTGAAATCCGCAGTCTTTGGCAGCCTTCAAATCATTCAGATGCGCAGCTACAAGAGCACATTGCGATGGTTCCAATCCAAGTCGAGTAGCCGCCCCCAGATAAACCGTAGGCGAAGGCTTATACGCACCGAAATGTTCGGAACTGGTTAGATGCGCAAAAGGCAGAGATCCGTGCTTCTTTAGATCTTCGAGTAAAGAGACATTGCCATTTGATAGGGTGGACGTGATGAATTTTGTATTCAGTAGAGTCAATCCCTTCGCGCTGTCGGACCACGGATCAAGACGATGCCAGGCGAATGTTAGATCCCATAGTTCGTTATCGTTGAAGAGGGGTAAGATCTCGCGCTCTTCGAGGAGCTTTTTCAAGGCATTGTAATGATGCTGGTCGATTGTGATGAATTCGGTGGTTGACGGGTCAAATGTCCGTGTGAAAACGCCGTAGGAACGGCGCCATGCTACGGTTAGGTCAAGCCAGTCTTGCTCGGTTAGAGAAGATGCACGGTCTCGTACGCTATCCGGGAAAGCCCTGTTCGTATCGGATAGAGCATGCAAGGCTGCGGCTCTGAGTTCCTTGGATACACAGGTTCGCCATGAGACGACTGTCCCGAAAGTGTCGAAGAAGAGAGCGCGGGGAGGTTGGCCCGTCATACTTCGGCTGGAATTGTGGAACTGTGGAGAAGGAGTGTCCAAGCGGTTGTGATCTGATATGTCTGATGTGAGGTGTCAGACAGGGTGATTCCAGAAGATTAGAGGTTTAGAGAGACATATAATGTAGATTTAACCGGTAACTAGTTAACTAGATGATGGACATGAAGAACAGATGTATCTGATGCTGACTCATTTCTGGACCGAGGCATGCCGAATGGTTCAGGCTGATGGTTCTTCCTCGGATATTCTGAGATTCAACAGATTAGATTTATACAGATTCAACATGGTTGATCTCAAGGTGTTGAGATCTGCCAAATGAATTGGCAGCACAAAAATACTCTAAATGTGGTATGTTATACTATAAATGTGGTAGTTGGTCTGTTTGGCAGACAAATGGTCATTCATCTATTTTTTAGTCTACTATCCAATGGGAATTAATTGGCAATGAATGTACATACTTTATATCCTTAAGATAAGACACTCTCTAACTGCATATGCAAAGACTCACCTTCATCTCCCCGCCTCTACATTTTCTTCTGTTTCAACGATATCTCCACCTTAACGTCTTGCCCACACATTAGCGTGGCTGTCAAAAAAAAAGAAAAAACCACTCGGGGGCCCTGCATATCGAATGAAAGTGCCAATTGACCTGTCAACGGCCCGTGTCTGCATTAGTCCTCGTCTTGTGAACCCCTCTCTGTCATAGTGGATCATCTTAAACGAGTATACTATCCTATCATCATTGATGCTCAAGCTTAACGGAGATGCTTCCTCCTTCAGGATTTGTCGCGTTCTTGTGTCTTCAAGACTTAGTCTAATTGCCAATCGGACGGAAGACATACAGTTGAGCTAGCATCGCTAAGGGTAGGCCGAATTGCTAGATTTGGACTTCATTGGCTGGCGTTTATTTGTGGCTTAACGGTTTACCAGTGCAATGCGACCGGCATTTGGAGATGAATTCAGCCACAGCACGGACTGGAAATTTTCAGCGGAGGGGCCAATTGTGCTCCAGGCTTTGCTGATTTGTACCTACAGCAGTCTATGCAGCTTCGAATATCTTCAATTGAGAATGATACAATCCAAAAAATGAGAAGTGGAAGAAATGGATGTTGCCAAAAGTGGATCTTCAACCCCGTGACTTTTCCTTATCTTTTTCTCTTCTTTCTTTACTGTCTCTTCTTGTCATTTGCTGATCACTAATTAATGAGATGGAGTGAATATCAGTGAATTCAAATGCAATATGTACGAGTACAATGATCCAACAGATCAGAATCCAGATGCAGCTGAAACAAAACCACGGGCCACAGGCTGTCGTTGGCAGGAAATTGCCTACGACGATCATCACCAGCGAACTTCACGCTAGGGTGGACTGGCCAACGCCAGAACAGGGGATTGCTCACTCTCAAGCACGCTAGTCAAGTCTCCTATTCCACAAACAGGCCATGGTCTAATCTATTCGACTTGGCCACTCGACTTAGCGTTGCTCGTGCTGGTTGATGGCGCATTTCTACGATTGGCCCCTGCAATAGCAATTTCCATTTCCCAGTCCGAGCCCGGGGAATGATGGTCAATTTCTCTCCACTGAGATCTCACAGCAATTACCACCAAGGGGAAATCAAATATAGAAAAAAAGGGGGAAGATCTGAGTTGACTACAGCTCAAATGGAGTCGTGGACTCTCGGCCGCGACTTGAACGCGTTGTTTGGACCCATCCTGGATATAGTGGACCCCGTGGAACCAGTCTTTCCTCTCTGACGAACCTCTTCCCCGTGGTGAAGCTTTTGGAGTGCATAGCTACAGTAAACAACCGCGGGCCTATTTGGACTATGTTCCGAGATATCTCCTGGCGGTGTTGTGTGGTCCGTTCATACGGAAGACTGCGCCTTGCCTTCGCTTTCGTCCGAGATCGCTTCAGACAAAGAAACCTTTTTTCTCTTTTTCAATTGGCTATCATTGCTTTTTTTTTTTTTTGTTTTTACTTTGGGATCCCACTTTTTTTTACAACAATACACCAGTCCAATTCGCTTTCCATATTGGTACATCGGAGTATATCGATCATATGGAAACTCCGCAGACCTACAGGTGTCCCAACGAGCAACACCATACCTACTATCTTTCGACTACAGGATGTACATCGCGTCAATCTTGTCTCCCGAAATCAGAACGGGGCCATGCCTGTTAGTGTCTTGGTTGGCAGCTCTCTGGTGGAGCTTCATGCATCCGGGCTAATCGGGTGGGTTGCTAGCTTCCCCATGTCCCCCCTAAAGAACACCCCTGGACTCTTTTTTATTTTTGATTTATTATTTTTGATTTTATTTTCCCATGCTTCTCGCATCTGGTCCTATTACGATCCTTATGCAACAAGGCTGATCTAATAAAGTCTTAAGGCAATCTAACGGGCATCTTGACCGATCGTTACCTCGTTGGTAAGAGCCCCGTGGATCAAGTCATATTACGACTGCTTCCCTCAGTGGTTTCTCTTCGGAGAGAAGCAGAAGTACCAGTGGATTCGAGGATCGCGATCGACCTTACCTTCGAATTGGTCCAGGGGGTACTTGACATTTGATCCATCTCCTCCCATTCTCTTCCCAATTCAATCTTCCAGCCTCGCGACGCCCGCATCGCAGGTAAGTAGATTTAGGGCCTCCGTGCATATTGGAATTACCGCATTGGCTCCTCGCGCGTACCTTGTGCATCTCGCATTTGCACTGTAACAAAGTGGCTGACTGATTGTTCCACCACAGAATCCCCCGCGTGTGGCCATCAGAGACCAGCCACGAGAAAATTCGACGATCTTGCGACCGACACCCAAAGGACTCAGTGGGCTCAGTGACAACTAGTGCGATTTCATTACGACCTGATACCTCCACAACGAATGACTGAATTACGGTAGACAATTCGATTGATGGACCTCGGCTGCGTCGTGCTCTGGTTAGCACAGTGAGAAGAAGAATATCACCGGTGATGGTTGACTGCTTATAGCACGCGCAACCAGAGATGGCCACAGATTTGCAGTCTACGGCGGTCTCCATGGGCCAGCCATCGCCTGCACCGTCGAATTCCCGGACCGCTTCAAAAGCAAGATCTAGATCTCGACCAGCGCGCGGTCGAAGAAATTCATCTCCAGCCCCATCCTCCTCCCCAACCGGTCTCCCGACACCTGCATTCTCGCCCGATGATGGACATACCGATGTCGATGTCGATGATGAGATCATCGAAGAGGATACACTATCACCGTTTGACCCCCGACGGATCACACCGACCCTTCATGCATCTCTCGTTTCTGAGATCCTGAACCTCCGACGAGAGGTTGACAGCAAAACAAAAGCAATTGATATATTGGAGGAGACTTTGGATGAATCACGGACAGAAAGTGAAACTTTAAATGCAAGTCTGTTGCAGGCTACCCGAGAAGCTCGATCGTTGAAGCACCAAATCCAGCTTTTGGAGGGCGGAACCTCCTCTGCAATGACAGAGTTGGCTCGTGAACGTGATGAAGCTGTTGAGAATATAAATGATGTACGCAAGAAACTTGAACAGGCGCAGAAAAAGGCTCGCAGTCGAGACGATGATGCCGAACGAACGCAGATGTTGTGGGATCGCGATCGAGAAAACTGGGATAATGAGAGACGCAATTTGGAACGAAAGGTTCATGTGGTGGAGGGCCGTCTGAAGACAGTGCTAAGTGAAGTTGCTGCTGCCCAGGAGGCTGGAACTCTTCATTCTCGACCCAGTGAGCACGATGATACCGCGAAGGATAGGAATAAAGGGAGTGACACGGCTAGTGTCGCATCTAGCAGTCAAGGCCGTCGACGTGCAAGTATGACTAGCGTGACGACCGACGAAGGAGATGACCAAAATAACTATCATAATGTACGATACTCGGTGATGAGCATGGCTCCTGGCAAGGGCGATTCTGGGGTAAACCTCGCGGAAGAATTGGATTTCGATGAAGAAGAGGAATTCGTCGTTTCTGATGACGAGACGCCTGCGTCGCCTGAAGCCCTCCCTGAAGAACGACCCTTGTCTGTTCATTCGGCGGCATCTCATTCGATTGCGTCCAAAGCTAGAAAAATTCTCGGCCTTTCGATGCAAAGTACTTCTACCGCTGCAGGTGATTACCGGGTCGACTCGAGTACTTTGAACAGCCCCGTGAAGACTCGTCCTGAACAGCCTGCTGTCGAATATTGCGATATGGGAATTCAATACTCACCCCCTCCATCGCCCAAGATTTCCGCCGTGGAAGATGAACAAAAGGACGTTCCAGTGTATATGGATGCTGGCCGAGTAGTCGAGGAGATGCACTTGGATATGCCAGAGATGAAGGATACTGCGACAATTACTCTCACAACGGAGATGAAATCGACTTCTTGCCAGACTGTGGAGGGTCCTCCGGCCTTAGAAACCCAAACCGTGTCAGAATCAGTTGCCCATCCGGTCGAAATGACATCGGTATCTACGCAAACCGAAGATATCCCCGATGAAATAGTTCCAAGCCAGAGTGATACATTATCTCCGAATGATATTCCTTCTGAGATCGATGTCCCCATGATTGCCATCCACCCACCAGGCTCGGAACCTCCATCTCCACGCAACAGCGTTGTTCTTCCTCCACAGACGAAAAATGCTTCTTGTCAGGCTAGCTTCCGATTTATTTCCGAAGGACGATCCATCGCTATACAAACGGAAGAGATTCGCATCGACAAGAGGCCAGTGAAACTGCCGGCCAGTCTTCTCCCCTCCGCTATCCCTGACCTACCCACTCGTTCTGAGACCCAGGACTCTTCTGCCCCTCAACAATATCAACCTTATCGACCCCCCGTGCCTCCACCGCGTTCTGCTAAGCGGGACAAACGGCCTTTGACCGTAGACCGACCTGCAAAACCACCACGCGCTCCTCTATCCGAGCCATTCCAGGCCTACCCGGGTAACAATGACAATGGCCCACTTTCAGATGATCCTGTTTCTGGGCTCCGGCGACCATTCCGCTCCAGTAGCCTCTTTGCTGGGTTTGAACAGCTAAGTGACGATGAGGGCGGCGCAGAGGAACGTGACATCTTCACAGACGATGAGCTCCTCAATAGACCCTTTGCTTCGTACAAGCTTCGCCGCGGTAAAATGGTCAACTCCAAGCAAAGAACCAGCTTGGATGATATCGGCCTTCCTGAAATCGACGAACACTTATCCGATCCTGAATCTCGACAATCCATTGATACAGAGCGTACCTCTATCCGCGGGGGCCGAGGTGCCCATGCCTCTAGCAGCAGACAGCCTGGAATGCGCAAGATGGCCATGATTTCCAGTGGCACGGCAGCTCATCAAAGACCTCGAGCGCGAAGCCCTAGTGAGCCAAGTCTCAGCGGCAGTGCAGGCTCAAGCATTGCACCCCCATTCCCAGTCCCTATACGACTTAGCTCGCGAAAACTTCCATTGACCGGTAGCGATGGACCTCCAAGCCCAACTCGCTCCACTGGTCGACAGTTCTCGGACCGTGGTGCGCGGACATCTATCCAGCGACGACCAACATTACGACGAGTTCGATCTGCAGCAGCGATGTCGCAAAGTGATCTTGCTGAGCGTCCAGAGACTCTCTCCTCTCCTACACGATCCACTTCGCCTTTCACTGTCGATAGTCCTGCTGCATACCGTCCACCACCTATGCCATTCGATGATATCACCGCTCCTCAAGAGCGAAGGACCACCTATAAGCGTGGCTCGCACCGCCCTGCTGTCCCATCTATGAACTGGAATCATGAGCGTGAGGATTCCACCGGAGGAGTCCAGCCTACAAGTGTTGTGGACGCAATTGCCCAGACTATGGTCGGCGAGTGGATGTTCAAATATGTTCGTCGACGCAAGTCGTTCGGCATGGGCGAGTCCAAGGACAACTGGGAGGGTAAAAACCCGGACGAAGTATCCGCCCATATCACCAACAGTGGAGTACGACATAAGCGATGGGTCTGGCTTGCGCCGTACGAAGGATCTATCATGTGGAGTAGTAAACAACCTACCAATGGACCGGCTTTACTTGGTAAAAGTGGTCGAAAATGTGAGATGCCAGTTCAGCCTTACTTTGTCTCTAGAATGTCGATTCTAACATATCTTCCCAGTCACCATTCAATCCGTCCTTGACGTCAAAGATGATAACCCTTTGCCTAAAGGCGCCGGCACATTCAACCGCTCGATATTGGTCCTTACACCACAGCGTGCTCTTAAATTCACTGCTCTGACAGTGGAACGCCACTATGTCTGGTTAACAGCCTTATCCTTCCTCAGCCATTCCTCAATGGGCCTACACGACCTCGCCGCAGTCCCGCCAGCACCACAAGGTGAAATGGGCTCACCAACACCCCCCGCCGCCCTCCGCCGCAACCCAATCCGCGACTCAATTCGCGTAGCAAAAGGTCGTCCCCGTCCAACACCAGGAGCTAAGCGCTCATTCGGCAACGCCAATACTCCAGATCCAGTACCGGAAATACCCGTTGACGAAGATCTAGATATGGCCGCTGACGCCCCGCACGTCCCACGCTTCTCCCACCATAACCACACCCGCAAGCGAAGTAATACTGCTCCACGCGCTCCAGCCTTACATGCTATCAGAAGTTTCTCCAGCCAAGGCACAATGCCCTCTTCGCATAGTGGTACGACAGGCTCGTCGGAACCATATTTCTCTCCCGCCCCTCCGCCAGTTCTACCAACTGGTCTCCGCAGTGAACGGAGCAGTATCAGTCGCACTTCTGAGGCTAGTGGACGTGCTTCTAGCGTTGGTGCGAATATGTTTGATGTGGGTACAGTCCGGATGGAGGCTTTCATTGATCACCATGCGGAACAGATTAATAGGCGTGGTCCGCCTGCTAGTTCTAGTTCGCGTGGTCGTCATGTTAGGAAGACTTCTAGTCAATTCAGTCATGGTCGGTATGAAGATGCTCTCTCTGTGGATGGGAGTGAACTTTCTTTTCGATCGGATCCGTTTCGTGGATTTTAGTCTTGTTGGTGCTTGGCAGTGCAGATCACACTGTCTACACTCATTACTCTTCCCTTCCCCTTCCATCTCCCTTACACTTACACTTACACTACCACTTATACTCGCATTTACACTTACACTTCCTGTCTTATACTTCTCACTTTCACACCTATATTTCCCATTCTCTTTGTTTCCTTGGTTACTAATTCCCTCTTTCATTCTCATTCACATTCACATTCTTACTACTCTACCCACCCTCCTCTCTCTCTCTCTCTTTCCTGGACATCACATCACATCACATCATATTTATTATTCATCCTTTTGAGCTCGTTGATACCATTGTGCGAGGATACCATATCATATTTCGATGGCGTTATACATCATACAGATAATGTATATTGAATTCTCACTAGACTCTACTCCAGTATACCGCGAATAGCAGAAATTTGATATATCAGAATCAGACTTCAAGAAAGTATTTACTTCGTACAAGGATGTATATCTAATAGTAAATTCTCATGAAATGCAATATTAAACAATTCCCAATGTAGTTGGACTGAATTGGCTGAGTTGGATGATGTCGGCTATTGACGGCTTTTGCTTCGGCAATCTCCGATAAGACTCAAGTATCAAGTATCAAACTGGACAGAACAGAACTGCATCGAGACGGATATCTTATTCGAGTATTTGTAATTGTGACAGACGAAGGTGTATTAAAGCTTCGCGGCATCCTTGACTTCGCCGATCTTCAGTTTTGGAGAGTACTTCTTCAATACGGATTCATTGTGGTACTGTTGTTGTTAGCCTGGATCCAGCAGATGCAAAGGTAGCAGAGAGGAGGATGAGGTGAATACCTTCCAGAATTGCTTGGATGCATCCTTTCCAGCTACACGCTTCAGGATCTTTGCGCCGCCGGGATGTTCGTCGACGAAGTTCGTTACGTCGTAGACGTTTGTGTCGACGATGATGTATAGGCCCTTGTCGGCGGTGTTGTGGGAGGCAACGTCTGCGGGGGTGAATGTTTGAGACATAGTGTATTGTATTGTTTGTGTGTGTCTGTGTGTGTAGTGTAGTGCAGGTTGAGGAGAAAGGAGTGAAGGGAGTTAGAGTCGGAGTTGAAGGTGACGTTTAAAGCGGAGTGTGGAGGCGGGGCCGAGGTTGATGAATTGCCGCGGTTGGGAGGATTGCAATTGCGGCGATGTTGATTGGATGGATTTATGATGGAGATGTATGAATGTGATGGCGGGCATTTAATTTATTTACCGAGTATACATTATGATTATTATGATTATGATATAGATAGATTGGCTTATAGCTTATAGATAGTTTTCAATATACTACATACTACTGCTTCCCCTTAGGCATCTTCCGATCCAATCCCAAAGACTCCAAATCCTTCTTCTTATAATAATGAGGAGCAACTTCCACCAACCACTCAGCTTGCAATGGCATATTGCTGCGCATATACTCCTTACTAGTCAAGACTAGTTCAAAGTAAATCACCCATCGCGGGTTCACTTCGAAAAGTGTACTCGACGGATGTAGATACACCGACTGTCCATTCTTGATAGTCCGATAACTATCACCACCACGTTGGAGACGCGCTGCATTGGGGAAAAAGCCTGCGGTAATGGCCTTTTGGATCGGAATGAGATTGTTCGCACCGCAGGTACTCACGCTGATCTCGACACGATCGCATAATTTGGCTAATTGATCGCGTACATCACGCGCTCGGGTCAGACTTCGTTGTTGGAGGAAGTTCTCCTTTGCCCAGACAAAACTAAAGTCTGAGTCGACCCATTGATTCCAAACGTTTAGTAGAGTGAGATGGTCGCCGCCGTCTTTCACGGTGAAGCGATTGCGAGCACTGTCTGCGTGGATTTTCTTGTCCTTGGGTCGGAAAAATAGTGCACTTCCTTCGCCGAGCATGGAGACGATTGAGAGGACTTCCTCAACGCATCCATATTGTCCCGCGGCGAGGATTGCCTTGGCTAGCATTGGATCCGTGGGGAATTCGGCCATCTGTCGACCAACCTTGGTTAGTTCGCCTCGGTCGTTTAGAGCGCCGAGAGCGTATAGTTGTTCCAAGGCCCGGATGATAGTTTCTGCTGGAGGTGGATCCATGAAATCGAAGTCAAGTAACTGGTCGATACCCAGGGACTTCAGCATCAAAATAACTCCGTTCAAATTTGTGCGTTGAATCTCGGGCGTGGTGTTTTCTTCCAATTCATTGTAGTATGCCCATTTCGTATACAGTCGGAAACATTTGCCTGGTCCAACTCGTCCGGCACGTCCGGCTCGCTGGTTGGCCGAGGCACGCGAACACGGCGTTACGACTAGACTCTCCATGCCGGTTCGCGGGTTGAACACATTCTCCTTGACGAATCCAGGATCAATCACATACACAATGCCATCAATCGTCAAACTTGTCTCAGCAATATTAGTTGCAAGAACGACCTTCCGAGCTTTCGGCGGCGTGGGCTCGAAAATCTTGGTTTGTAGCTCTGATGGCAAATTGGCATAAATCGGACATATGATCATTTCCGGTATTTTACTGCCCAATTTTCGAGCCGTTTCTTGTAAACTTTGATCGGCAGCTTCAATCTCTTCTTGACCAGTTAAGAATACAAGAATATCGCCCGGCCCCTGTGTGACGTGGATCTGAAAGACAGTTGTGATAGCAGCGGCCAAATAGTTCGCTTCGGGCTGCGATGTATAGTGCACATCGACCGGGTATCTTCGACCAGGAATGTTGAAGATAGGCGCGTCATCAAAATATTTCTGAAACTTCTCAGCATCCATGGTTGCGGAGGAAATGAGCAACTTCAGATCCGGTCGTGCTTTGGCAATATCTTTCAGTAGACCACACGCAATATCGGTAGGAACCGTTCGTTCGTGAGCCTCATCAATCATGAGAGCGGAGTACTGGCCAAGATCCGGCTCTGTGAGCAGTTCTCGCAAAAGCATACCATCAGTCATGTACTTCAAGATTGTCTTATCGCTGGTATTATCTTCAAAACGAATGGCGTAACCGACTTCATTTCCGATCTTCGTGCCCATCTCTTCGGCCACTCGAGCTGCAACACTCATGGCAGCAACTCGTCTTGGCTGAGTACAACCAACCTTCAGCCCGTCTTTGGTGTATCCAGCTTCATGCAGATACTGAGGGATTTGGGTCGTTTTGCCAGACCCGGTCTCACCTACAATGATCAGGACTTGGTGGTCATGAACTGCTTGGATGATCTCGTCGCGGAATTGATAGATTGGCAGACTCTTCCGAGTCTCCTCCATTGTAGCAGCCTTCTTCTCCTCTGCATCAATCTGTTCCTTGAAACGAAGTTGTTCGGCAGTCATTGGCTTCTGCGTCCCCTCCATCTTCGCATCCATAATGAAATTGATCTGCTGGGTATCATCAAACACGTATTCGTAATCCCCTTCATCGACAAACTCTGCTTTTTTGATTTGAGCCTTGGCTTTCGCGGCTTGCTCTTGTTCCCATTCCTCATGTTCCGTGACAAAACGCTCCTGGCCTGCCTCGTCCCGATCAACATAACGCTTATACAGGGCGTCCTCTTTCTTCTTGCGATCAATCTTCCCTTTCTCCGTGATATAATCATCGGGCATCATGTATCCATCGCGATGGTCGTCAATGCGTAGACGCTCCTCGGCGATACTCAGAACCTCGCGATTCCGTGCAAATTCTTCTTTCTCCCTTCGAGTCAAATTCGGGTTCTCTCGAAGTTCGGCCGTTTCCTCTGCAACTTGTCTTCGTAGCAATGCCAAGCGTTCCGTCTCTCGCTTCTTCAGGTATTCTTGTCGTGATCGCAGTCGTAAATCGGGCATCATCGAAGCGCGCGCATCGGCATCATCAGCCAATGCACGACGTCGCGCGGCTTCACTGTCTCGCGTTCTGTCCTCGACAATCTTCTTAGATTTGTTGTCGTCCTTCTTCGCCAATCGCTTGGCGAATTCATCTCGTTCGCGGAGGTCTTTCTGGCGATTGATCTCTTCTTGTGTTTGAGGATCAATATCTTCGGCCGCGGTGGCAGAACTTGGAGATACAGAGCCGTCTTCCAATCTGGTTCGTTTCGAGTGTGATTCTCCAAAATCACCAGCATGCTCATCATCTTCGAAAGCCTCATCTTCGACAAATTCCTCATCGCCCCAACGATCATCAAAGTCTTGCGAATCCTTTCTTCGCAATTTTTTCGAACGCGGTCGATCACGACTCTCTGCATCGCGACTGCGGTCTCGCTTGCGGGTATCATCTTTATCCCGTCTGCTTCGTTCTCGATCACTATCTCTCTCTTTATCTCGGCGTCTTCGTCGTTCTCGCTCAGCTTCCACATTCACGGGTCCCAAGCCTGCGGAATCTGCCGCGTCCTCGCCCATATCGACCAATCGATATTTCTTCTTGGAGGATTCTGCGGGGGCTGTAGGTCGCGCTGCAGTCGTGGCTGGCTTACTACTGCCTTTGCCTACCCGGGAGTATAGCTGACCACAGAACGCGCCGATTTCATCGGGGCTGCCATCGAGGAAAGAGACTAGTTTGTCTTGAAGTGACGAGGCTGACTTCGCGGATCCAGCTTCGGCAAGGACAAAATCCACGGCGATCGGGTCTGATGCGCCCGTCAGGCGGATGAGCGAGTCGGAGACGAATGTTTTGTTATCCATTTTGAGGGCGGGTGAAGGTGAAGGTGGAGGTCGAAGAGGGTCGGCGTTGTCGATGCAGCTCTTGAGGATTGAGTCGGCGCAGGCGACAATCGTTGATCGATGATTAGATAGAGATGCGCATTGTTAAGTTAGAGGTACAGGTAGGAAAGCAGTGGTGCTGGCGCCGGTGACTTTGGGGATAAAAAAAAGAAGCGGAAGAGCAAAGTTGAAGTTGGAAGTCGAAGTTGGAGCTCGGAGGTCACGCCAAGCCCGGTGGCAATCTCCACTTTGCACTGCTATTGGTAGTTTATACTATTTATCATTTAATATTTTAATACGAATAATTACTGGAGCAATTCCTAGAGCAATTACTACACAAAGTGTCATCAAGACTCCTGGATTTCAGGTATTCATAAACATAGAACCAAACTGGTTACTTTAGAAAACAAGACTTAAGCAGATCTCGCTAGCACAACACAGGATGGTGGGAATCATTATCGTCAATCAAAGAACAAAAGAAAAGGTGAAATAACACATCAAAAGCTGGCAACTTCCTGCCAGATAAGAAAAGGGAAGGACTCCTTTCCAGAGATTCAGCAGGTCAAGCCTATTGAAACGAAAACGGAGCCTGAGTGACAATAACTCCAGTCGCAGAGCCATGTTGATACATTTCATAGCATATAATCATGCTAAGTAAATGGAACAAAGGAAAAAGAAAGCAGACAACGCCGCAGAACGAAGGAAACGCCACGCTGAAACTCCAGGGTATTCACCCTTCAGTAAACTCCATAGGGTCATGACGAGAAAAATATGGGCGAACGGATTCGCCAACAACTGACAATCACAACCGAATTATAGATCCAGACGAATATGTATAATTGGGAATGAAAGATAAGAGGCAGACTCAGCTTCGACCCGAGAAGCCTGAAAATGAATAAGGAGAGGGAAATCGTAATCGGAACGTGACATGAGATGGAGGAAGAAATGGACGAGCGCCGAGTCATTTCAACTCCAAAGACAAAAGAAAGGGGAGAAGCACAGAACATCCTCCATATGCACAACAATCGAAAAGAAAAGGGGAGAGAAAATAGATTATACATCGATCATTTCGGCATCCTCAGCTAGAATCTCGTCCGCAGGTCCAAAGTTGCCTTCAAAGACGGTGGCGCCTGCACGACGACGCTGATTCACAAATTGAACACCGTAAGTCTCGAGAATTTGATCTGCCGTGGGTCGATCCTGAGGCTCAGGAGAGATCATCCAACCGACGATCTTATCAAGCGCCTGAGCGTGGTGAGCATTAATCATGAAGTCTGGCGGATCAACGAGTTCGCCGCTGCGTGCGAGACGCGATGGCTTGGGCGCACTCAGCTGGCGGCTAGTGAGGAAGTCGTCACCGAAATCATCATCACCGAGGTCAGAAGCACAGAGGTCTTCGAATGATGACTCTTCAGGTACCGGGTTTCCAGACGCATCACGGAAGATACTTGTCTCCGAGCTCCAAGTAAGGCTGGGGACATCGCTCATATCACCATTTCGAAGCTTCTGCCAGGACAATCCATTATCTGGCAGTTCAACATTACCAGCAATTTCAAACACAATCAAACCCAATGAGAATATATCGGCCGGCTTGTCAAAACGGCCCATTAAGATTTCAGGTCCAATGTATTCCCGGTCACCTTCGCCATCAATACCATCCTCAGCTGGCCAGTGAACGGCCATACCAAAGTCTCCAATCTTGAGGACTCCTTCGAAGGTAACCAGAATATTGGCAGGTTTGAGATCAAGATGTATGAAACCTTGGTCATGTATATGCTTCAATCCAAGGGAGAGCTCCAGCAAAATCTTCCAAATGCGGAAGTCATCCAAGCGAGCCTTGAGACCAGCCTGGGCCAAAAACACGTCCAAGCTGCCCTCCTCGCAGTATTCGGTTTGAATGTAAAGGTGGCCAAAGTCTTCCCAACTGTTAAAGAAGTGGATGATGTGATCAGAGTTGGTCAGGGTCTTCAGGACTTCGACCTCACGAATACGGCGCTCGCGATCCTTGAGACCCGAGTAGGGCTGCTTGCTCTTTTTTACAGCCCACACTTGATGGGGGATATCAATGGGAGACTTAGGGCCACTGGAGGGAAGCGAGAAGACTGAAGGAACAGAGTCTTCGTGCGGCTGGCCAACACGGAAAACCTGTGAGAATTCGCCAGTTCCAACAAGCTCAACCTTCTCGAAGCGCGCAGTGAGACTGGGATCCACATCGGGGGCGTGATATCCACTCAGGGAAAGACTAGGGCGCTTGCTCGAGAGTAAGGAATCACGAGGGCCGGTGGGAGTCGCCGGGAGGTTGTTAGAGTTGGTTGAGCTGCCGAAGTCAGGCTGATGACCTTGGTCATTAGGGACAGAGATAGACAGTCCACTAGGGTCGGGAGGGAAGTATTGGTCGCGAGGGGTTCGAGGAGAGGCCTGCCAAAATCGTTCACGAAGAGGGGTTGAATGAGCACTCGAGTTGGATTCTGACAGACGCTCGAGAGAGGCGATTTGAGAGGTTGCAGGAGGGTAGGTAACAGACGGCATGAAGGTTTGTTTGGTTGGAGTAGGAGGGAGGTCAGAATCAGTGAGCGGTTGGCTGTCATTTCTCGATGGAGATTCGGCCTGCATTTCATCTCCATCCACACTGACGAAGCTACCCCGACGCGATGCCTCGGGGCGATTGAAGGAGTTACCAAAGATGCCCATTCCTTTTGCGAATGGGCCAGACTTTGGTCGCGCAGCAAACGGAGTGGCATTTAATGGGGATGCGGGTGCAACCTCTGACTCTCTCAGTCTAGATTGAGACTTGTCAAATAGACGCTCCGGGGGTGGGTTAGGCCCCGCCGTGAACAAATTAACAGGTCGCTTGCACGGAGTATCAGGCATGTTTTTGCTGAACCCAGCTCCGTTGGGATCCTCAGCATTGCGGTTCTTCTTCGAGATCAGCCCAGTTGACATAAAGGCAGCTGGGAGTGGTTTGACCAGTTTGTAGTTGTCTGGTGTTGCAAACTCTCCCGAGTCTTCGCGAGTTAGACGTCGCACTGGGGCAGGTCGAGTGGTGCCTGCCGGAAGTGACTTTGAGAAGTTAAAAATGGGACGAGCAGGCCCGGTCTTGTGTGTCGGCTCATGAGTCGGCGAATCATCCAAACTGGAACCCGAAGAAGATTGGGTGATAGTTCTCGACAGAGGATGCGCCGCGGGCCGAGAAGTCTGAGCTGCGTTATTCGTAGAAGCATTGACGTTGTTTGGCTTTGGGGAGAAGAGAGGGCTAGCTGGAGGCCGTGGAGAGAATAAGTTGTTGTCCTGTCCTTTCTCGAACAGTCCGCTCTCAAAGGACATTCTTGGCCGCACGGCCAATGGCGTCCCTGGGGGCCCATCATCATCGCCGGCTGCTCGAGGTTTTCCAAAAAGAGGTCGCTCGCCCTGTCTTTGCTGCAGAGTCGAACGTCGGAGAGAAGATGAGCGCTTGGGGATTGTTGCGAATGGACTGTATGGTTGAACGGGAGTCGGGAAAGATGGGATTTCGCCTTCTGTTGGGCTTGTAGGCGCAGTTTCGGAGTTGTTGTCGAAGATATTGAAATCAGTGAAGTTGGGCGCGTGCATACTGCGCCGCTTCGCTGAGGGACTCCCTCGAGAAGCTTGATCCAAATTCATGATACCGTCACTTCGCTTCAGGGGACTGACCGTCGCAAATGACCCAAAGGTTCCACTTCGTCGCTTTTCGATGCGCGATAATGTAGAGCGAGGAGCAAATGGGGTCTCGTTCTGAGGCGCAAGTGGCGTAGTGGTTGTTGTACAGGTCGAACCGTCGAGGGGATCAGCCAAATCTTCGAGAGTCAAAGCATTTTCTTCACCTGGTGGTAAGGAGACTGGCTGGGATGGTGTTACGTTGCCCGTGTCCGTTGACACAGCAAGAGCACGTTTGGCCGGACTGCGTGGTGACGTTCGTCGTCGCATTGCCGGCCGGGTAATTTTGGCACTAGGAGGATAAGGAACTGCGAGAGGTGAAGGCTGACCAGAAGAAGGAAAGAGCACAAAGTTGCTCTGGGATGAGCGACGGGATGGAGACAAAGGAGAAGAGACGTAGGCGGATTTTGAAGGCGAAGTATTACGTGTGTTGAGGAAAAAGTTGGAGCTCTTGGAGGGTGAGCGCGACAAAGAGCGCCGTAACTGGCGGATGGCGGAACTGGCATCAACGTGATGGATGCCCGAGTGTGATGGAAGATGAAGGGTTCCACCAGAGTCCCTGTGCGGCGAGAAAGTCGCAACCATGATGGCGATGCTGGGGAATGCTCGATGTGTCGTGCCACAAACTCAGAGAATGAGAGATTGGTCCAATCACGAATAGGATCGCGTCAACGGGGGATGTTGACAATCAGTCGGTGGTTTTGTTATGTGTTGATAGTCTTACACACAAAGTTTGAACAGTAGAGAAATACGAATTCTCCTCTTTCGCGAAGGTTTTTCCAACCCTTCCAGGGTGGCCTACTCTTTCAAAAAAAAGAGAGGAACCAGAGGGGGGAAGGAGCAAATCACGCGTATCCGCTCCTTTACGAGGGGCGGGGGAGAGGGCGGCGAGTTCAAAAAGGACAGGCCGAGCGTAGGGAAGGACTGGAATGCTGGGAAGGCGCAGCCGTAGAGTGGCGAAGTGAGGTAGCTGCCATTCACCTAGTCATCGCGAGTCGAAAATTAAGGAGGATATTGAGCGGGAATCCCGTCGAAGCTGGATTGGACGGGATAGTATAGACCGAAAGCGTGAATGTGTGGAAAAGAAAGAGAAAAAGAGAGGTGAGTTTGGGAGGGTGTGTTGACACAATGCGCGCTGTGAGGCTGGGGAAACACCGCGCGGGCTTGATCGAATGGCGACGCGCGGGAATGTTTCAGGCCGGACACGCGGACATGCGGTTTCCGGTGGACAGTCCTCGAGTGATAACACGGGGGGAGGGCGTGGATTATTCTTCCTCAGTGTTTCAAGGAAGAACGGAAGCGTAAGGGGTAGATCCCCCTCCCTAGAAAGAGTGTCGGAGATGGTTCCACGCGAGATGCGATAAAATCGAAAAGAGGGGTGTGTACTGTAGTTGAAGTTGAAGAATGTGAGTCACTTTCGCAATCGAACCGTTGACAGCGTGAGTAGTATTAAGATGGGGCGATAGAGAGATAGTAGAGAAGGTGATCGATGAGTGGAATGCGAGAAGGTGGAAAGTTGTCGAGGCAAAAGTGAGTGTTCAATCAACGCGCTTGTCGCGTTGTTGATCCTCGATGCCCAATCGGGTTTAGCGGCGGGGGAGCGCGTCGTGACATAAACAAATAGATTATGTCATCATATACTTACTATCAGCAGAGGCATACACTTAGAGCAGCGAACAGTATATCATAGTATATCCTTAAGAATAATATAAGATAGAGAATTCTAGATGAAACATCCGATATTTAACCACTCCTTCCATCCCAACCCGCTTGACTGCGTTGACGTTCCAACCGGGGATGGTGCGGCAACCGAATTAGTCTGGGGAACTCCCTGCCTAAACACCTGCGCGAAAGACAAGACAATGGGGAAGAAACAAAATAGTCAAAATAATCGAATAATCTGCAATAATTAGAAGTGTAAGCAAAAATGAAAAGAAAAAAGAAAATGTTTAGTTCTCAACAGATCAGACTGAGACCAGAACTAACTTGTGTGTATCATCTTCACAACGCTAAGACCACGCGAAGTGCCTTGCTTCTCGGCCTCCACCGTGACTGCTCTCATCTGATGGATCACGTTCTACTAATTCTATACTAGTGACTTTTACTATTCACTCCATAGTACTGTATACCAAGTATCAGTCATAATTCAGAATATACGATAGAAAAATATACTTATTTACTCTTTACCACTATCTCTATCTATGGGTTCTCTTCCTTCCCATTGTACTATGTATTGTGTATGCATCTATTCGGTGGGGACTGTCAACGGAATCCCTCGGGATCTGCCCGTCGTGGGTCACACCATGCCCCTCTTGTTCTATGTGGTTTATCGAACACATCCAAAACGCCAAAAGTACTCCCCCAAAAAAAGCAATATATGCACAGGACAGGAGAGAAGCCACAAGAATTATGGCCATAGTATCCCAAAAATAAAACAAGAAAAAAAAAATCATTCAAGGGAGTCAACTAGCAAAGGGTTCCCCTGAAGAGAGGGAGAGGGGGGAGAGGAGAAGATGGTGGAAAGTATTCTCCCTGTTCTCCTTCTACGTGAGAAGTATGCTGTGTCTAGGAAAGTTGAGGGAATCCTGTCAATGAGATCATATCCCGACGCATCCCCTCAATCACACTTTCGGCATCGTCATGCCCTAATCGGGCATTTGGGGCGAAAACTCCAAAGTCCAAGCTGCCATCACGTACAGCTGCTTCCACGTCAATCGTAGGCTGTAAGACACAACTGCATTAGTTCCCGTCTGTCCGCTGTAGATGTGGATGTGGATGTTCATGTTCCAGATAGATCACTTACCATAAAAATCTCTTGAATACCCGCCGTAGCAGATGGAGGAACTGTGTGATTGGTATGGGTCTGGGCGAGATTTGGCGCATCTGCAGTACTGCCGTTTGTTTGAGTCTGGGTCTGAATCTGCAATGTGGATTGGTCGTCGAATAGATCTTCGCGCTGCACAGATTCGAAATGGATCCTATCGACCCCGTGGCTTGCGTCCTGCTGGAGTTCTGGCAGTCGCAAGAAGTTGATGCAGACGTTGATGCGTACCCCAGTCCATTCGGCAATCTCAGTGAGCGAAACACTAGCATTTTCAATTCGACTTATCGCATTGATATCGTCTTGAATTTTCCGAGCCGCTGTGAAAATTGAGTCTGGTTCGTCGTTGGATGGTATGTCGAGGCGCAATGGTACAATGTTCAGGGTCGGGGCCATGAGTTCAGATAGTCCCTCCATATCGTATGATCGATTCGCAAGATACAATCCTACTATGAGTGACCCAGTCTCATTCTCTGTACTCTTTGTAGCAAATACCCGGGCATGCACTCGAGAGTAGACAGCCAAAAAGATTGATTGGACACTAAGGCTTTGGTGTTTGGCGGCTAGCTCGACATCAGACATATTTGAAACCAGACCGGGCCGATAGAACTGTTGGATCGTTCCAAAACCACCCAATCGGCGAGTTTCATTGTCTTGGGTTGAGATTTGGCCCAGGTACCGCTGCCAGAACTGCCGCCGGGCTTCGATTGGCGAATGAAGATGTTGCAGCGCCACGAGGGATGAGAGATCTCCCGAATCAGATTTTATTTCGGTCTCGTGTGGATTACAGAGCCTTGAGAGTTTTTCCATTATGCCGGGGAGGCTAACGGCGTCATAGAGGGCATGGTGGATGTGCAGCATGAGTGCTGTACCCCGTGATGTGTGGCACGCATGCAACGCAACGGGAACAGAACCAAAGCCTCGCTCGGTCGATGTTGATGGGCGTAGCTCATTGCATTCTTCGTGCCAGATGACAGGGTTCAGTGAAGATCCAAGAACAAGTTGGACATATGGCACATGCGTTTGGTCATTGGTCGGAATGAAAGCCGTGCGAAGAATGGGGGCTTGCTCTATGAGACGAGTCCACGCGTTCTCAAGGGTCTCGCACTTCAAACTCGATGTGGTCAAGTAGTAGAATGCAGGGTAGAATACTTCGCGGTTGAGGCTATGCATTGCTAGGAAGTAAGACTGTCCTGCAGTTGCAGGCATCACCTTCTGGAATTGTGCGGGTTCGATGCCATAGGCCTTGGCCAGAGAAGCAATGTCAATGTCATCCAATGACTCGTCCAAAACTTTTGTGGTCTGATTTGGGGTGAGTTCCGCATGGCCGTTATTCGCGGCCTTGGCCATCTTCTCAATAGTGCCCTCTCGAAGCATGTCACTAACAGTGAGCTTGACGGACTGCTTTTTCAACAGAGCAGCTACCTTGATTGCACTGATGCTATCCAATCCGAGCTGGAAGAGATTGTCTGTCTTGTGAATCGCATCTTCGGGTACTCCTGATACGGTAGATAGGACATTGCGAATTGTAGACTCGATAGCCAACCACTCTGTGTGGCCATTCATCTGAGAAGACACCCCATTCTCGAGAACCGTCTTGGAAATCTCTTGAACAACAGAGTGTCCACAAATAGTCATTTCATGGCCAGAAAACTCGACGGTTTGCTTGGACTCCTCGTCAATAATTGAGGACAGCACATGGCCCATCTGCTCCAATAACACCAGGGTATCTTCTTCGCCCATGATGCTTCCACGGCAGGCCACTCGGCCTACCAACTCCTTTTCAACGCCTTCAACTTCCACGCAAACCGGATATTCGACATCAGATGCACCCCCTGTAGACTGGTACAAGACCTGTCCAGCATCTTTGTTACCAGAAGGTCTTTTCTGATAGATGAACAGAGTATCAAAAAGATTCTGCGATCGCGCATCTGGTCTAGCTCGCCGAAGCGGGAAATGCTGATGCTCTGACATCTCTAGCAACGCTTCCTGGACATACTTCACCAATTCCAAACGAGTGCCATGCAAAATGACACGCATCGCTACTGTGTTCATCGTGGGGAACATGACATTTTCCGAACCAGCCACATTACGACCAGAGAGAACCAGGCCGAAAATAACATCCAACTTTTTGACAGAGGTGGCTAGCACGAGAGACCAGCAACTCACTAGAAGTGCTTGCATCGTGATACCATGACGCTTGCAAAATACTTCTGCCTTCTCAGAAGACACCGACAACGACTTCTCTGCGCGATGAACCTCATTTGAATCCTTCACAGATGCCTTTCCTGAGGGGAAAGCTACTGGCGTGCAATTTGACAGTGTGGCTCGCCAAAACTTGAGAGACTTCTCGCCTGAAGATTCAAGAATCTGTTCGAGGATAGCATCAGCATGAGGGCGTGTGCAATCCTCGCCTCTGTAGGAACGGGCCACATCTTCGTGGAGTAGGTTGATTGACCATCCGTCGTAGAGAGCATGCGCAATTGAAAGAACGAGATAAGCGCGATCCCCGTCTGAGGCTGCCGTAAGGCTTAAGAGCGGGGCATTGGGGAATTGGCTGATTGCTCGCAGGCGTTGAGAATCGATGATCGAGGTGATGGGCTTGCCATTCAAGTCCACAACTCTAAAGTCAAACGAGTAATCGTGAATAATCTGAGCGTAGGAAGTGGGTATCTTTGGATCCCAAACTTCAACGAAAGAAGTCCGGAGAATGGGATGCGCCTTTATCACTACTTTGAAGGCTTCTCGGAGCCTTTCGATGTCCACATTTGGTTCCAGTTGCAGAATATCGTGATTGTAGTAATGTTGGAATTCTGAAGCGTTCATCTCTGCTATCATGGCCTCCTGGATTGGCGTAGCGGGAAGAATTTGGCAGACATCTCGAGAAACAAAATTCTCCTTCTCCAAGAACTGTGTCAATTTGTTTGTCATATGAGTCAGTTTGGGATATGTTCCGTTTGTCTCAGAGGTGTCTTCCACAGCGAGCTGCGCCGACATAGCTTTGACATTGCGATGGCGCATGATGGAGCTGACGGGAAGTTTGATACCAAATTTGCTCAATCGTGAAGACAATTTGATTGCATCAATGCTGTCAAGTCCCACCTCAAATATCGATGTCCCTGGTTTGATGGAATCCACTTCGACACCGGCAAGGCTTGCAATGACATCGCGAATTGTGGACGCTTGTGGTCCCCAGTTGAATGAAGAATCTTTGCTATCCTCCGCTTCATTCAAGGATTGTTCAGGCTCAGCGCTATGCCCATTCGTCATTGGGGATTCCTCCACAACGCCATTGATGTAGGGTAGTTCCTTATCGGGGTTTTGAGCAAATTCGGAAAGGATATGTTGGAAGAGGAAGAGCATTTTCTGCGCTGTCTCCAGAGACAATATATTACCCTTGGCTGCAAGCGTAGCGGTGAGAGACTCATTGCCGTTGCGCGCGATTTCAAATGCCAACGGATACTCGTGCTGCGCTTCGCCATCCAAAGGGGTCCAGAGCTTACTGGTTGAAGACTCGTCGTCGGCTCTATCTCTTTGGAACACGAAAAGGGATTCGAAAAGTCGTTCATCGGGATTCTTGCCAAGCCATCGCACTATATCCCGTAAGGCAGTGTACTGGAAGGGGATGGTGGAGGCGTGATAGTCATGGCATCGCTGGGCGATCTCTGACCAGGATTTCAGACCACGAAGCTGTATATTACTTGGGATGGTGTTGAACAGAGGACCGATTACATCGGTAACTCCGGGAACGTCAATCGTGCGACCAGAAGCGATGATGCCTAAGCATGGTACAAATGAGTAATGATCATAGAGGGTCAATAGCCAGCAGGCGTGGAGAATCGCTTGCTCAGTAACATTGAGTGATTTTCTGAGATGATCCAGAGACTCGGTACCCTCGATTTGAATTTTCTGGACAACTGATTCCGTATTCGTTGCATCGGATCGGGGCAAAGCTTTGTTCTGACAGTTTGCAAGATGTTCTTTCCAGAAGCCTTCTTCAGAAGGATCTTTGCATAGCGGACCAAGGTGGAGGACGTCCAAGAAGTTGGGGGCAGGGGACTCGTTAATCTTCTCCTCGTCTTGATAGATTCTCGAGACGAGTTCAAGTAGTAGCCTGAGACTGTTCCCATCATAGAGAGCGTGGAATATATTGAGACACAGGACTCGGGTATCCGGTGAAGTAATCACACCAACCTCCCACAACTGTGTCATAAGACCATCAAGTCCAGAAATCCATCGTCGCAGTCCATTTTGTCGAGTTGCTTCAAACTCTTGATCAGATGCTATTTCCCTGTGGAACCAAGCGAGTGCATCGTTCTTCAGCACGATCTGAGCATACCCGTCAGGTGAAGGTGAAAATCTTGTTCGTAGCACTTGGACCCGACTTTGCGCTTGACTCCAAGCATTTTGGAGTTTTGAGAGATCCACGGAGTCTTTCAGTTCGAAAGTAAATGAGGAGCAGTAAAGTGGTGTGGGACTCGACAGGAAGTGATAAATAATCCCTTCCTGGAGTGGGGTGCAAGGGACGATTTCCTCGACATCACTATCGGACACCCCAATGCTTTCAATGACGTAGTGAGAATTTTTGTGGGAGAAAGCTTCCATGGTCTGCTTTGTATGTCTATGTAAATTATCCAATGATGCAATAGGAGCGTTGCATTCTTGCAGAGTCTTGGACAATCCAGAGATGGTTGGATCTATGACGGATGGTTAGATAGATATATCGGCACGGTAGGGTCTCAACTTACGCTTCATAATCAGGGAGGGCTGAGCTCGAGGGAAACCTGCTTCTCTCAGGCTTCTAGCGAACGAAAGTACAGAAATAGAATCGAGACCCAGCTCGTAGATACTAGACCATGATGAGATACTTGACTCAGGGGAGCCAATGAACTTTGCCAAGATAGAAATTATCTTCTCCTCCTGCGAAGTCTTCGTAGTCCGATCAACAATCATCGCGTTCAGACTCTGAATATCCTCCAAGGAGAGTTCCTGATAAATACCCTTCAAAACTTTCATGTCGGCTTTGTTATTTGGTGAAAGCGGGAATCGGGACATCGGGATGATATGAGTTGGCACCATGTATCCCGGAAGATGCGTGTGACAAGCGGTCTTGATTATTGACAGAAAGTCGCGATCTTCACCGGAAGAAAGAACCTCGACATTCTTTGACTTCTTGTCCGTACCAACCTTAGTGACAAAGGAGACGAGCTGATCTTTTGATTGATTGGGATGCTTGATCACCAAGGTGGCCACTTCGTTCAACGTAGATGTCGACTGCTTGATAACTTCATTGATTTCTCCGATTTCTAGTCGTTGTCCACGGAGCTTAACTTGATCGTCGATTCGACCCAGGAATTGAAAACTTCCATCATGCAGAATCCTGACTAGGTCACCAGTTCGGTAGATACGGTCGTTCCACTCTGGCACTGTTTGGAATCGCTCGATTGTGAGCTCTGCGCGATTCAGGTATCCTTTCCCAACAAGAGGACCGGATACACACAGCTCACCAATTCCGCCACGAAGAACTGGCGTTGAAGTGCCAGGTCGGAAGACGTATGATCCAACATTGTCGAATTGAGGTCCAATATTGGAAGGTTTGTCATTGGCGCGCATTCTAGGGAGCATCGTACATCCAATAGTCACCTCTGTAGGACCATATCCATTGTAGATGACACCGTGTTTGCCCCAAGCATCAAGAATCTCTTGCTTTAGCGCTTCTCCGCCCGTGATGAAGACACCCCGAGTCAAGGAAGGAACCTCGTCCGGGTGTACTAAGCGGGCCAGACTGGGGGTCAGGTCAATGTGTGTGATCTGTAGTTTTTGAATCATGCCGGGTAGATCTTCGAATAAAAGATCACGAGGGCATGAAGTAACACATATTCCAACGCTCCAACTCCAGTATTGCTCAAGAACACTGACGTCAAAGTGGAATGATGCAAATTGCAACCAGCGCGAATCTTCATCCCAGTGCGGGGAGAAAAGTCTTTGGAATGCAAGCATGGCTTGTACGGCATTATCGTGAGTAAGTTCACAGCCTTTCGGTGTTCCGGTGGTACCAGATGTGTATAGGCAGTATGATGTATCATCAGGACGGATATCCCGTGATAGAGAAGGTTGTTCCGGGGAATAGTCTTTCAGGAAGCCGGGTTGATCAAGCACCTGGACATCAATTCCTGAAAGCTCTGCAAGGTCAGCCTCCCGAGCTGAATTGCAAAGAAGGAGTTTAGACTCCGAATCTCCTAGTATAAATTGCTTTCGGGAAATAGGAGCCGTGGGATCGATAGCTACATATGCACATCCTGCTTTCAGAATGCCCAGAATTGCAATGGATGCTTCGGGGCATTTGTCGAAACAAATGGCAACCATGCCACCTGGCAAAACACCCTTCCCTTGCAGGAAATGTGCGACACGATTACCGTCCTCGTTGAACTCGCGGTAAGACCAAACCTTGATCTGGAGATTGTCGATACTCGTTCCAGACGCGAATTCGAGCGCGGGCTTTTCTGGAACCCTCTCGGCGTTTTGCTCGACAAATTGATGAAGAAGCGATACTGAGGTTGGAAGTGATTTCTCTTTAGCAGGGGTGACGGAAAGAAACTCGTTGCCTATGTACAGGTGATTATCTGCGTTGGAGTCTGCTGCAAAGACAGTCTGCTGCAGAAGTCGATCGTATTGGTGGAGAAGGATGTTGGCTTGTTCTTGTGGAATAATGTCACTTCGGTAGGTGATTCTGATTTCGAGTTTAGTTTGGTCCGGAACCAGCTCGATTGAGAGGGGATACTATGAGAAGTTAGTATAAGTCAGCGTTAAAATAGGTAGATTTTTCTCTGCATAGATGAAACGCACGTCAATCCTCGTATCCTCATCAACAACCTCCCAAGACTTCGCATCTGTCGGACCCGAGACGAATTTCTGATAGACAAACAATGTATCAAAAAGAGGCTCATCACTTCCAAGCCAACGTTGGATTTGAACCAAGGGTGTGAACTGATTTTTGACTAGACTGGCATTTCTCTTCACAGTGCGCTCCAAGAGCTCGCGATTCGTCCCTGTGATGTTGTGAGGCGAAGGTACCGAAGCAAGGCACGGGAAAACAGCTTGTTCAGCAGCAGCGCATAAATTACGACCAGAAAGCACAGTTCCGAAAGTCACATTTTCTTCTCCGGTATAAGCGGAGAGTAATCTTGCCCATGCAGCTTGACCAACTGCTTGTAATGTGACACCCATCTCCTGACAAGAGGTTTCCAGTCCCTTAAGAGTAGCTGAGCAGTGCATAGAACTTTCAATTAACTCTTTTCTTTCGGTTCGGATGGGATGCAAGTCGGGGAATTTAGTTGGATGAGCTTCAGACGCGAGACTTTGCCAGAAATCTCGTGATGCTTCATTTTGCTTATGGCTTTCAACCAGAATGGGGCCAAGGGTTGCGGCGATTGATGGACATTCTGAGAGAACCTTCCCTTCATATAATGCCATTACATCAGAAAATATCGTTGTCAAAGATTGCGCGTCGTAGATTGCATGCAAGGCCGAGAAATGCACCGTGGTGATGGTATCACTAGATTCAACATCAACGGCCCAAGTAGGCTGATGAAAATTCTCGAGGATTCGCTGTCCTTCCTTCTTTGCGGAAGATACGGTATCTTCATTCCAGGGAAGGTCGATGCCTGGCTGATAGGTAATCATAGCAAATGGATACTCTTGATCATGTAACTGAATGAAGCCAGTTCGAAGCATTTCGTGCCGAGACATCACGGCTGACCATGCTTCTTTGAGTAGTACTCGATCTAGAGGTACCGAATACTTCACTGCCATCTTATTGAAATACGTGCTCCCATTGGAATGAGTGAAGAGCGCAAGCATCCCATTTTGAACGGGAGTGCAAGGCCGAAGGGATTGCACTTTCTGTCTAGGAATCTGAAGTTGATCGCAAACAGAGTGCAAATACTTGTTTTCGAAGGCAGAGAAGTCGAACGATTCTTCGGTCTTGTCGTTTGAGTTGTCATCCAGAAGAGAGGCGATTTTGTCAATAGAAGCAGCCTATATTTGATCAGCTTTCAAATATTTCTAAATAGATATTGGGAAGTGCCTACCTCGAGAATGTCACCCGCTGATATCTTGTAGCCTAGCTGACGCAATTTTCCTGTAATTTGCACAGCATTGATACTATCCAATCCCAACTGGAAGATTGTAGTATGCAAAGATACAGCTTCGGAGTCAACTTTAGAATATTGACACACGATCTCTCGCAGTAGCTCTTCCTGAGAAGACCAAGGTCGGGAAATTTTTGTTTGCACAGGCGTTTGCGACGTATTAGAAAACTTTTTCTGGAAGATCTGCGGGACTGCACCACCGATGGGTCGACTATCAGAGGCCTGAGAAAGGGGATATTGAGTCGTATGCTCGACTAGAGCCACAAAGTCCTGCGCAAGCCTTTCCGCGACTTCATGTTCCAAGTATGACTTCTGGTAATGAAGAGATATCGAAATTCTGTCTTCTGTTTCGTCGGGAATCACTTCACAGATCAAGGGGAATCCCATATTCCCTTCATCCGAAAGAAGTTCCCAATACTTTGGATCCAGCTCGGCACCCCTGGTTTGAAGAATGACCAATGTGTCGAAGAGCGCGGAGCCTCCGGTTAGAGTTCGTTTCTGAATATGACGCAGGGGTGTCAGTTGATAGGGTAAGATATCACTGTTGTGTTTCTGGGACAGTTTCATTGTATCTGCGTTTGTAGAGTTGGATGTAAATTTGACTCTCATTGGAAGCGTGTTGAAACAGGGTCCGACTATTCGATCTGCGCCCTCTAAGGGAATTGTACGGCAGCTGAAAACGTTTCCGAAACTGACATCTGACGAATCTGCGTAGAAGGATAGAAGTCTAGCCCATGCAGCATGGAAGACGTTTAATGGCGTCACGGAGAGGGATTTGCAATGCCCCTTGAAGGAGGAGAAAGAATCTTTCAAATTCATCTGGATCTGCTGGGAGCCGGACTCGTCTTGCAAGGCTTGAATAGGCGTGGGTAATAGACTCGGTGAAATGCCAGATAAGTAGCGGTCCCAATATCGATCCGAAAATTCCGTATTGGCTGACAGAATATAGTCAATGAACTTATGGAATGGTGTAGTCTCTGGCAAAGATTGGCCTGAAAGCGAAACTTGAACTTCCTGCAGCAATTGTGCGATTCCCTCTCCATCATACAGAGCGTGATGAATCGACAGCAAGAGATGTGTGGTGTTTGCAGTTCCATCGGCGTATAACGTCAGCGAATATGGAAGCATCCCCTTGAATGGAGAACGGCTTTCGAATTCCGCCTTCTTCTTCTCAACATCATGACGAAGTCCCTGAGAAGAAACTTCGACATATGACCAGGGTAGAGCTATACTGTCCAGTACTATTTGAGCAAATGCAAATCGCTTGTCGTTAGTTTGTCTGAAGCAGGTTCTGAGAATATCATGTCTCTGCAACATTTGAGTCCATGCAGATTTCAGTTCATCAACGTTCGTGTTCACACGGAGAAGCAGGTGATTGAAATATGCCGATTCAGTGTCCGACTTGGCTGCTAACATTGCTTCTTGTAGAGGTGTGCAGGGGTATAGCTTTTTGACGATCAAATTCTCACGTTTAAACTCGGCCTCGAGTTCACTGCGGAAAGCTTCTTCGAAGAACAGTGTGGATTCATGCGATGGATCAGCAGGAACTTCTTGTCCGTTTGTCATGACATTTTCAATGGTCGCTAGCTGGGCAATAGAGCTGCGCTGCAGGATCGTCGATACGGCAAGCCTTGTCAGTCCAGACTCTTGCATTTTCCGTGAGAACGAAACTGCAGATAAAGAATCTAGTCCAACTTTGTAGAATGAAGTGTGTCTGCGAATGCTTTTCAGATCCATGCCAGTCACGTCAGCCAAAGCACTAGCAATGATCTGTTCAACTTCGTCGCGGGGGGCATCGGAGGATTCTTCATCGGAATTAAGAGAATATAATGCCAGCCTATGTGTATCCATTTGCTCAATCTCCTGTCGTATCATGGCAAGGTCTATTTTATAGGACCTCGTCATCGGAATGACGTCCATCGGAACAAGAAGGGATGGAACCATTGATGCCGAGAACTGTGTCGAAAGCCTCGTAAGAAGATCCTTGGCTATATCTTCGAGATTTTCGGAGACTCTCGTGTTTCGAGCCTTTTTTGATGGAACCCAGATGGTTGCCAATTGCTGCTGGTTAGTGAGGGGACTTTTCACTACGCAACTAACAGAATTTTCAACCATCCCCGATGACAACAATGCATGGTCGATTTCACAGGCAGAAATTCGTTGTCCCGAGACTTCCAGCTCAGAAGCTAGGGATATGGTTCCGTCTGGAAATATCCTGGCGCGATCTCCAGTTCGATAAAGTCGTCCGAGCCGAGGATGATCAATGAACTTCCCAGCCTGGGCGGCATTTGATTGAGAGGTTTGTCCCTAGCGATAGAAGTTAGCTACTATTGCATTGTGTAAGCAGGGCTTTTGAAGCCCTTACAATCTGATCTCCGGCAAAGCAAAGCTCTCCAAGAGCACCGCGCGGAAGCAGAGTAACTGCCGTCTTATCTGTTGTAATCATCGCATGCATGTTCCTCATGGGCAGAGCAACGACTCCGAATATCCCATCGGTGCTGTAGCCTGTTTTTCACAAAAATTGTCAGTAGTCTAAAGTCATTTCTTTTGTCAGGTCATATCCTTTTACATACCAGAGCAAAGTCTCTTGCCAGCCCAATTTCGATATACCTTTGCTCCCAAAGTCTCGCCCGAGATAAGAAGATGTCGAACGGATGGCACATGCTCCGGATCCAAAGTAGATGACAATGTAGAAGTTGAATGCAAATGCGTGATTCCCATTGCGTTGACAACATCCCGCAAGTTAGTCGGATTTATTTCTTCAACTGATGAACAAAAGGTGATTCCTGCATTCCATGCAAAAATTAAATCGGCAAAAAGTCCTATCTCATTGTTAGTATACCTGGAGGTGAAGGGGGTTAGAGATGAGTACTCACCAGCAGAAGAAAGGTGTGATGGCTGCAACAGCTTCGAATCAGATTCAATCGTATAAGAGTCAGCAAGGGCATTGAGATGACTCCGCATATTGCGAGACGAAAAGGTAACAAGGTCTATCAAATCATTATTAGTTGAAATCATTGGATAAATCATGTAGAAGTCGTCATCGTCGTTGAAAGAAGCATTTTCGTCATAATCAGCAAGATTGTCTGGGAAAGAAACTTGCGTGGTCGACTCCAATGCTGTCAACCCATTCCAAACAGGGGTAGTTCGATCATTTAGAAGATATCTCGGGTTTGCGGTAGCAAATATGGAATTTTTGAGTCTTGTGGGATCATCATATGCCAAGGGTAGAAGACCAGCTCCAATTTTAGCTAGGGCAAGAATAGAAATGAATGCCTCGGCGGAATTGTCAAGACAAACTGCTGTCAGATCGCCTCTCTGAATTCCTGAATGAGTCAGGTATTTGGCCATCTGATTCGAGCGAGATTGAAGCTCAGCGTAAGAGACTTTCGTTGAGCTGGTGGTCGATGAGCTAGAGCCAGTCTGTAGTAAAATCTCAATTGCCGTGCGTGAGGGATCGGTGGAAGCAATCTTCTCGATACCGGACACTAATCCTGGAAAATCGGTCTGTGTCTTGAAATCTGGATTTGAGATTGACAGTGTTGATTGGGGAAGCTGGCCAGCGACATCATCAATTGAAAGTGTAGGATTATCAAGGAAAACAGAAGCCACGGAATCAATCTGTTCCAAGAGAATTTGAACCTGCTCTAACGGCAACAATGACTCTTGATATGACATCTTCGCATGAATTTTGTCTTCTCTTGGCTCTAGATCCAACAAGAATGCGAATTCAAGGAACTCCGTGGCGGCAACTTCTTGGATTAACACATTAGACTCATCTGACCAGATACTTTCCTGCCACACAAGGGCAGTGTCGAAAAGTTTTCTCTGCGGATCAATGCCGGATGCCTTCTTGATATCCTGTAGAGGGAGACTCCCATGTTCAAGACATTTGATATTCATGTTTTGAATTGCAAGCATGAGATCTGTGATATTTTGCATCTTGGATAGATTCATGCGTGTAGGTAGTGTTCGAATACATGGTCCGAGAACCATCTCAATCCCCTTAACTGGTAGAGTACGTCCTGAGAAAACGGTTCCAAAAACAACATCTTCTGAGCCGAGGTAGGTAGAGAGAAGGTAACAATATGCTGCCTGAAAAATGGTTTGTCGACTGACTCGCAGGCTCTGGGAGACTTCGTTAAGCCTGGAGACAGAGATCTCCAATACTCTGTGTGCTTCCTGTGTCTTTGGCGGTACATTTGTTATGCCGTGAAAGTTGGGAAAAGTGAGAGAGGGAGATCCTTGTAGTTGATCTCTCCAGAAGTTTGAGGAATCGTTAGCAGATTCACTGAGTTTATACTCAAGGAAGAAATCGGTGATGATGCTGTAGGGTGGCGCCTGGGAGAGTTCCTCGCCATGCAGAATGCGTTGAAGGTCATTCAGGATCAATTGCCAGGACCATCCATCATAAAGTGCATGGTGGATATGTACAAGGACTCGCACACCATCATTTGTCTTCTTTAGCTGGAGTTGTAGAGGATGCAGTAGATCGGACTCGGAAATCAAGGTACGGTCATAGTCAAATGTGTCGCATTCCTGTATCATTCGGTCATTGTGGCTATTCCAGACAAAGCGAGCGTAGGAATGTTCCTTGAGACCGATTTCAACAAATCCTGAACGCAGGAACGCATTTTGCTCGGCAAGTTTGAGAAGTGCATCATGAACGCCTTCCAAGGTGACAGTAGGCTGAATCTTCAGCTCGATCCAATTAGAATAAGCTTTGTTATCTCGAGCGGTTTCCAGTATCATCGCCTGTTGAATATGGCTACATGGTTCGATTTCAGCGACCTGGGCACTTAATCCCATACTTTCTATCCTTGCTGCACCAGCATCTTCGACAAGCTGACGGATTCTCTTGATGGCTGTTTGAACGTCTTCCTCCGATTCACTCGTGTCTTGTTCTTTCGCAAAGCGCCAGATACCATCAATGCTATCTGCTTCTAGCAAACGAGCCACATCTAGACGAATACCTGCGTCCAAAAGATGAGAGGCGAGTCGAATGGCAGCGAGTGAATCGAGACCAGACGATACTAGAGATTCAGTTGGGGGTACCTTTTTGTCAAGCACATCAAGTACGCAAGATGCGATCGTCTCCTCGACCTCATCCCGATATGTAATTTGCTCAACAGTTTGAGCGGCATTGCGACGACGAACAAACTCAGCTTCAAGTCCCTTGCGATCGATCTTTCCTGATGGTAATTGTGGGAACTGATCGATGAGAATGAATTCACCCGGCACCATGAATCGAGGCAGCAATTTGCGACAGGTATCTCGCAACTGGCGGTCTGAGATATCTTGGTCATTGACCAGTACAAATGCTGCCAAGCTGCCACCACTCACAATGGCAACGGCGCTTCGTACACCCGGGGATCTGCAGATGACGTTTTCAATCTCACCTAGCTCAATTCTTTGTCCTCGAAGCTTAACTTGACCGCTGGAAATCCGTCCAAAGCACTCAATCTCTCCCGTGGAAGACATGCGCGCCTTGTCACCTGTTCGGTAGAGTCGACCATACTCGGGGCTTTCGATGAATGCTTTAGCATTCTCTTCCGGTCGATTGATGTATCCATCTGCGAGCTGGGGGCCTCCTACAACAAGTTCACCAATTTGACCTATTGGCAGAGTCTGAAGCTCAGCAGGAACTGACTTATCCTCTGACTCCAAAGACATAATGAAGGCAGAAACAGTCTTGAATGGTTTCCCGATTAAGTTGACGGCCGAGTCAGCTGAGAAATGAGTGGCAGCAGTACAGTGGATTGCAGCTTCAGTTGGTCCATACATTCCATGGAGAATACCATCCGAGTTCTCGGATTGGCCGAATTCTTCCACGACGTGCTTGGTGAGCATTTCGCCGATTGTCAAAAGAACTTGGAGACACGGTGCAGCTTCTCGAGTGCGCAGCAATTCTCCCGCTACGGTGGGAGTCAATTCGGCTGCATCGACTCTCATTTTCGTCATAACGTGTGAAATATCGAGTAACATCTGCTCCCTTTCAGAGCCGATCAATGTTGCTCCGCGGTAGAAAGGGAAAAAGACTTCAAAAACGGAGACATCGAATGTAGGTGAAGCGAATTGTAAGAATCGATGGAAATGGGGTATCAATTCATCATGTGCAAGTAAAGATTGAGTAGCAGCCAAATGAGAGATGCCTACACCTTTGGGGCGACCGGTCGAACCTGATGTGTACATCACGTAGGCCAGATCAGAAGGGGAGATTTGAACGAATGGATTGGAAATTTCGACATCATCAGTTGAGTTGACAATTTCCTCCACGTTGATGACAGCCAACTGTCCATCTTGTGGTACTCGAGTTGATAAACTACTCTGTGTAACCACGACGGATGCAGCAACGTCCTGCAGGATAAATTCTATTCTGTCTGGTGGTGCATCGATATTCAATGGACAAAAACCGCCACCAGCCTTGAGGATTCCAAGCCAAGTAATATACAGCTCAAGGGATTGTGGTAAAAGCACGGGAACCACCATTCTCCGACCATCGCTTACACGAGCAGCGGAAGCATGAATGATTTGTGTTGCTAGTTTTGAAGAGAGTTGATCCAGGGAGCGATACGAGAGACAGCGGATGTTTCCATCTGCGGCCAAAAACTCGATTGCATTATTTGAATCATCGGAACCACTCAAGGCAAGCTCGTGAAGAAGCTGTGGACCTGGGAGCAGCTCAGGCGAAGGGTTTGAGATTGACAAGCCAGGAGAAGAGGAAGAAGAAGAAGAAGAAGACACTGAGACAGGCAGTTCTACCTGCTTGTCCAATGGGTCTAACTGGGTGACCTGCTCTTGTATGATTTGCTTCAACTGGCTACCCAGTCGTTGCAAAGTTGAGACATCCATGCTGGTAGAAGATAGCACACTTGTTCGAGATTTGCGATTTATGATCCACGACAATGCAGCAGAAGTAGAAGAGAGTGAAGGGGAAGTTGAAGAGCGAGTTGAAGTAGAAGAAGAGGCTGCTGCTGCTGCTGCTGCTGCTCCAGTTGCTAAAGAAAAAGATGAAGAAGAAAAATGTTTAAAATTACTTCCTGAGAAGTCCTCGCAGATCGAATCTTCAAAGATCACCGCGGTAAATGAAATTGAAGAATAATTTCGAAGAAGGTTTGACGGCAGGTCGTCGGCCGTGTTTTCTAAGTTTGCAAAGAGGATTGTGCGAGCAAGTATATCCACTTTGATCGGGGAATTGTTGAATAAAAAGACGGGAATATGCTCTTTCGTGCACACAGTTAACAATCTAGCCCAAGACACGGCGACGAGCTCCTTTGAAAGCTCCTGTGTATCCACATTGTGGGATATAGCGCGATTCGCGGACTTGTCACCATCTCTGATGGGCATTGAAGTAAGACGGTCCATCATATGAGTTGGGGGTGTTAGAGAACGGATTGTCAATCAATGAAACATGATTGAATGATGCTTATAGATTGCTTATTGTAAAGGATGTGAGTGGCTGTTTGGGCCCAGAGGGTCTTATGCAGGTCGGTAGCCGCGTGAAATAAGTGGTGTGGAGGGGGATAGATGAGAGATGGGGCGAAGGGCCGTTCTTCAAATTAACAGCCGAAAGGGGAGGTGATGATAAACCTGGAGGTAAAAATCCAAAATAATCAAGAGGGGCAAATGACGATTTCCAATCATAAAAGTATATCATGACTTGAGTTTCTGGTTTGTAGTGGCAGTGGACAGTGGCAGTGGACAGTGGGGGGGGGAGGAGGGGAGGAAAATGAGAGGGGAAGAGGGAGGGATCTGCTCTGCTGCAGGGCCGAGACAAGCGCGGAAAAAGAACCAAGTGGGAAGGGTTGTGGATGCACTTTTTGGCCTACTCCAACATGGCGTTGAAAAGTCCACTTTGGATGTTTTCTTTTCTTGTTTCGCTTATTGTAAAGCTTCTGTATGGTGGTGGAAGAAGAGAAGATGGTTGAAAAGGATGGTGGTCGGACGGTACACTACTGCAGTCTGTTTCTTTGATGCACCTCCATTGGATGATTTATTTTCCTAAGAAAAAAAACACAAAAAAAAAGTCTTCTTTACTTTTTCTGACATTTTTTTTGAAGATGAATGACCTCGGAGTTAGCAGTGGGTCGTTGATACATGAAGATGACGTACAAACTTCGTACGAGACAGCATGGCAGTATATCAGTATTTCTAGTTACAGTAATCAATTTTATATTCACGTATATTCACGTATCTCTGAGTATACAGTATACTAGAGATATTAGGGAATGATGATTATATACATTGCTGTATACTGTATACTGTATACTGTTAAGTATACTGCAAAGCAACTGCAACGCAATGCGCACGCGATGCACGAAAGATCGCGGAGAATGGAGAACGTATGAGCTAACCTAACGCTCAGACAATCTGATTGTTTGGGATTATTTTAGTCCAGCCCCACTAGGAAACGTACACGAGGCCCTTTTACTTTTAATTTTCAACTTTCCTGCTTTTTTTCTTATTCTTTTTCGTTTTTCCTTTTTTTTTTTTTTTTCTTCTTTTTTTCCCCACTGCCAAGAATGAGTGCGAATTCTAGCCGGGAGTATTGGCTACCGCGGGTTCCGTAGTGCGGCAGTGTGGGAGAGAAGTATCGGAGACTTGGAGTACCCGCGCGCCCGATGTCGGATATGGCAGAACTATGGTGTTGCAGAGAAAAGATCTTAGGTAGAATATTTACAATATTGCACGCTGTACTATGGACCATATGAAGATGCCCGAATAGATTAGAGGAAAAGTTTCTAGATTAAGCCAAGGCTGCCATCTGCCATCTGCCAGGAACTAACATGAGAAAGTGGGGAAGTAAAATCTGCAAAAGAAATATCATACTAATATTCTGTAAGAATATTAATTATATAATATACAACAATAGTATTATGTCTACATGTACATGTACAGTAGATGTATGAACACTTGGTACACTGCTACTCTGCTACAGTACTCTGTACTATGTATACATACTCGGCTATATCTGTGGATAAGATCCTACTGATTGATAAATAAACCTTGGAAAATAATACGCCGTGCTATATCCACTGAAGAGTTTTCATTATCAGATCCGCTTGTACTTTACACCTAGTCTTAGTGTGTGTAATATACCTTCACACAGACTATTAAACTACAATACATCCAATGTATTGTGGTACTGTATGTAAGTACTGTAGTATGTAATACCGGTGGAGATACATTTTCCAAGTTCTTCCATCAAATCATCCCATCCCATCCCATCCCAAACTTCGCCTCGATCCGACTCTTCCCAAGGAAGAAATCTCCGCTGTGGACCCCCTATCTGCATCCTGATGGGTACTGCTCTGTGTACATAACCGGCCTCTTCTGCTCATCTGGGACTTTTTTGCACAGCTCAAGCTTTAGCTGACCTCGACTTTTACTTTTACTTTACCTTCTACCTCTATTCTTAACTTCTTCCTCTACTTCCACCTCTACCTCCATCTCTCTACTTTCTTCTACGCTCAATGGAGCCCATCACCCGGAAGCCCGAGTTGGCTTTCGTAAACGAAGTCCAACCTCGCGTGCAGTCCACCCCCAATCGCTCAATGTTGCGCTCAACTCCCGCCGACGAGATGCACGACTTGCTCTGCGTCGGTTTCGGTCCCGCTTCCCTGGCCATTGGAATTGCTCTCAACGACGCCATGGACCCCGCGCTCGGCCGCACCCCCAGTCCCAACTTTAAGCCTAAGGTCTGCTTCCTTGAGCGTCAGAAGCAATTCGCCTGGCACTCGGGTATGCTGGTCCCGGGCTCTCGCATGCAAATCTCCTTCATCAAGGATCTGGCTACCCTCCGCGATCCCCGCAGTAGCTTCACTTTCCTGAACTACCTGCACCAGAAGGATCGCTTGATTCATTTCACCAATTTGGGCACTTTCTTGCCTGCGCGCATGGAATTTGAAGATTATATGCGTTGGTGTGCGCAACGTTTCAATAATGTTGTTTCTTATGGTGAGGAGGTTATTGAGGTTGTCCCCGGCAAGGAGACCAATGGTGTTGTGGAATACTTTGTTGTTCGTTCGCGGAATACGGAGACTGGTGAGGTTACTGCTCGTCGGTCTCGCAAGGTTGTTGTCGCGTTGGGTGGTAAGGCTAAGATGCCTCCTGGTTTCCCTCAAGACCAACGTATCATGCATTCCTCCAAGTACTGCACTGTTCTCCCCAATGTTCTCAAGAATGAGTCGGAGGCATACAACATTGCTGTTATTGGTAGTGGTCAGAGTGCTGCTGAGATCTTCCACGATCTCCAGCGTCGCTACCCCAATTCACGCACTACTCTTGTTCTGCGCGATACTGCTCTGCGTCCCAGTGACGACTCTCCTTTGTGAGTTCCTCCCTTTGATACCCAATGTTGTGAAAAAGTGGTGGCATTAAGCTAACAAATCAGTGTCAATGAAATCTTCAACCCCGAGCGCGTGGATAAGTTCTTCAACCTCCCCGCCGAGGAACGCACTAAGCGCATCGCTACCGAAAAGGCTACCAACTACAGTGTTGTACGTCTGGAATTGATTGAAGAAATTTACAACACCATGTACCTACAACGCGTGCAGAACCCCGATCAAACTCAGTGGCAGCACCGCATTCTTCCTGAGCGCCGCGTCGCTCGTATCGAGCACCATAACCCCGCTCAACGCATGCGCATCCATGTCAAGTCAACCAAGGACGAGAGTGCCGAGGGCAAGGAGGTCTTGGAAGTCGACGCTGTGATGGTGGCTACCGGATACCAGCGGGATGCTCATGAACAATTGCTGGAACAAGTGCGATCTCTCCGTCCTGCGGGTCAATCAGTCTGGACACCTGGTCGTGACTACCGAGTTGATTTGGATAGCAGCAAGGTCAGTGCGGATGCGGGTATCTGGCTACAGGGCTGCAATGAGAAGACCCACGGTCTCAGTGATAGTCTGCTGTCCATTCTGGCGGTTCGTGGTGGAGAGATTGTCAACTCTGTCTTTGAGGAGCAGTTGGCTGGTACTGGAGCTAGACTGGTGCAGGACACCCGGGTTCGTGCGATGCTGTAGATTTTTTCTTTCTTCTACAGGGATAATCCAGCGTCCCGTCTGAAAGGGACACCAAAAAAAAAAAACAACGGGCATGGGCACGCAGCAACGCAGCAGACGGATCTTTGTTTTTCTTCATACCCCTTCAATTGCTTTACTAGAGTCCGTGTTTCTAGATTGTTGCACTTGGCATTAATGATATTGTCTGATTTCTTCACATTTACTCAGTGGCTGCACTTATTATTCTACCGTAATAATCGTAAATAACTGCGTGGATACTCTGTAAGTGTGGATTCTTCAGCTTACTAGTGTATATACATAGTACACAACCGAATACAAGCCCGCTGCCAAGACTGCCAAGAGGCTCCGAGTTATCAGTACGCCATCTGTAGATATTCACTCATCTATCTAGTTTACGAGTGCTCACACCATTGTAGGGGATTGTTTAGTATATCCGCTCACACTGAATGCTCTACACCTTTACTTTACAGTGTTGTACAATAAATACACCCCGTAATATGTAGTAATGTGTATACAGCCAAGACACAAGTGGGTCATGTGGCGCCATCAGATAACTTTGCGCAGAATTTTTATCTGATCAGAGACACGTTTGTTTCGGGTCTTGCCACTCCGTATGGCGCTACACTGGTACACGAGTCCTTTGTAAGGAGTGATCCAGGATCAATTGACTCAATTGATTAATTGTACCAAATATTGCTCCCTTGGGACACACTGTACTCCGTACACAGTTTACAGTAGTTGGTACCTTACGGAGTTAGATTACTACCCTGGGTAATTCGTAATTCCTCTCTCTCTCCGTACTTTTTGTAAAGTCTCCCGTCCCGTCTATCACTACCCACCTCTTCCTAGTCTCGTATTCTATGTATCAGGCAGTAGAACGCACTTCCGTACGGAGTGTATAATTGTAATACGTGGCTTCGGCTCGGCTAGCCCCCTTCGTTCTGGCCCTAAACAAGCTATACACCTGTCCTTGTTTTCTGTTTCTGTACGGCGTACCCTGTACTGAGTAAATGTAAACGTAATCGACCCTACAAATGCAATGCAATGCAATGCACTCACTCCGGGAACCGAGACCCATCTCATCTCATCTCCGAGTCCGAATCCCATTCCCGGGTCCTGACATGTGGGGGTGTCTGCACTGTCAGATGTGCGGTGTGTAGCCGGGTGGCATGTTTGTTTAATCCTGTTACTACTGTACCAGCTACTAGCTACCAGTGTGTAGTAACCCAATTACTTTGTACGGAGTGAGTCCGCTTCTTTCCGGTCCAGTCCCTGCATTTCAATATACTAGGGTGGTAACTACTTACGAAGAATATCCTGTAGGATGTATACGGACTTTGCACATTCCAAAATTCAGTTCTAGACCGTCGTCGGTCGATCCCCGTTCTTACAGTACTTCAGTATTTACACCGTTCGCATACGGCGGTTTTCGCGGTGAGACATTTGCCTTCTGTGTTGTGGTACTGGGTGATTGAATGATCTGATTAGATCAGATTAGATCAGGTCATGTCTTGCCCTGGTCTTCCGTATAGACCGACCCTGGGATGGAAGTACCACCCCGAGAGTACCATTTATTCTTGGTCTTCGCTTATTTCTTTTTGTGGATTGTGGATCATGAGGTGTCATGGCTGTACTCCGTACTGGTTAATGTCACCGTCAGTTGTCAGCGGAGGTCATGGCCGTTCTGGGTACCGAGTACTACCGAGTATATACAAAGTGGATGTTATCTCGGTTTCGGGCTCGGAGTATGAAGCGGGAATAGGTAAGGTTCTAGAAGGAAGTGAGGATCGACTACGCGGTACGATGCAGAGTATGGTGGTTTGCTAAGATATGCAGGGTCTAGGTTGATCTTTTGATCAACGGGGCCCGGGAATCAGATACAACACTAGATATCCATGGATAGAATAAATGTGGAATAAGTTGGGGATAACTGGAATAGTTGATTGGGATAGTAGAATCATTATCTAGTCCACTGTACAAAATGCACTCCGTATGTAATCGGGAACCCAAATGCCAACGCAATGCAACACCATCGCTGACCCGAAAAAAAGTGGAGAGATGGGCAAGGTCATTATTGCTCTAAACCACTGCAAAAAAGACAGTTCTTCTGTCTCGCTCTTCTCTGCTCGCTCTGCGGTTCTGCTACTCCGCTCTGCTGCTCTGCTCAGACCATGCGCTCAGGGTCCTCGCCTGCAACACTGCGATATCCATCTCCAGATCCTCCACCGTGCATACGCATAGGTGTCTCATACATATCGTGATAGTTTACAACCTCGCCGCCAAGCATGGCAGATCCGGTCTGGCGCTTGCCGAAAAGAGGTGCCGGATCACACCAGAAGTCTCGGCAGTTGGTAGCCACCCCGCGAGAGAACGGATTACGAGGTCGTGCAACATGCTGTCCCTGGCCCTCCCTGAGGCCATCTCGGGCCGTGGCGAAGAAAGCGTCAATTCCGAGTAACGATGACCATTGTGAGAAGCAATTTTGACGTCGTCGGTGACCGTGGCCTTGGCCTGGACGTGCGAGAGCTGGATTGGGACCTTGGCCAGCGGCTGAAAGACCTGCGGCATCCAGAGATGTCGTGCCGGCTGTCATGGCAGAGGCGAAGGCTTGCGAGCTAGGGAAGGATCGGTCGATGGCATGGCCTCTCATGTTCTCGTATGTGGTCTGGTTACGGGAAATTTGAACCAGTTGGACAGCACACAACATTGTAACCCAGACCAGCTGGAGAACGATCCAGATGTTGAGGACGAGAGTGAATGTATCTCTGGTAACATAGTCACATAGAGCGTCGTTGATCACGTTGCACGATGCAGCCTTGGGAGCTGGAAGGGAAGTGATATCTGATGAAGTCAGCGGTGGCCCGATACTGCTTTGATTGTTGGAACACTTACAGCGAACGGTCAGCTGTACAAATAAAATGATGCCGATTTCTAGAGAAACGATATAAAGGACGAAGTGACGGAGGTTGTTGGCTCCGACACAGTTGTCAATCCAAGGGCAATGGCTGGGATGGTGGTTAGCAGATGATATTAAAGGTCAACCATTGGGAGTGAGAGGGGACTCACTGATCATGCTTCGCAACGCAACGACCGCATCGACGGCAGTGCTTGCTTCGAAGAGGTTTTCTCGACATGCAAGGAACACAGAAGTTCTCCTCGTCGAACTTCCACAACTCGAAGAGCTGTTTGACCACCTCTCTTTGCTGGTTGCGGCTGCTGATCTTCGGGACATATCCGGGATCCTGAACCATCGCATAGATATAGAAATAGGATGTCAAACTGTAGAAGACTGCGAAGAGAATGTTCAAAATCGGGGACTGGGAGTACGTCGCTAATACTTGTCAGTTATATCATCCTACACAGATCAGGGAGATCCAAAGCTTACCTGGCAGTACCCGGAAGACGTAACAAAAGCCAACCCAGAACAAAGAGCCCGCAAAAACACCGGCCAGATATGGCTGGGCGAGATACACGTTAGCAAATGAGGCTAGTCATGACGCTCATGGGAAGCGCTCAACTTACTGTCTTCTGTAGAATCCGATATTCTGACGGACCACGATTCGCCAGCTGCTGCGCAGACCATTGCATACCAAACAGCGTCACCAACGTCAGAGGAACACTGAGGAAGATCGTGACATTGCTAAGCAACCACAGTCCAAGAAGAAGAGTCAAGAACGGCCACAAGAAGAAAAACTTGGCCATCATACTCTTGTTCTTGACAATTGTCAGACCCATAGGCACAGCCTTCTGACTACCATCCGGCTCATAGCCTCGCTCATTCAAAGCGCGATACCAAACCCGCATCGTATTCATCTCTTGTGCAACGGTATTCGGGGACTTTCCATCTCGAGTCTTTGCGAATCGGTCCGCTCCGTATTCCAATAGTTTTAAGACACATGGCAAAGAGCCCTTTACCAGCGCCCAGTGGAGAGGCGTCAACCCGCCTTCGTCAACTGCATTGGCATTGGCACCCCATCGCAAGAACAGATCTACACATGTCGGATAGCCCTTGTACGCAGCCCACATCAACCCTGTATGTCCTTGCTGGTCAACCACATCCACGGGAATCTCCTGGTGCAGTAACAGGACAAGTAGGAATGCGTTGCCGTCGATGGTTGCGAGGTGAAGGATATTGTACCCTTGAACATCGGTCAGAAGTGGATCTGCGCCATATGAAAGCAATAGATTGACGATATAGTAGTGGCATCGTTGCGCCGCCCACATGGCTGGTGTAGCCACCGACTCTCCACCCTTTGCATTCACGTCGGCGCCCGAATCGAGAAGGAACTTGCACATCGCATATTGGTTATTTATCGCGGCCCACTATTCAGATCAGAGTCAGCAAAATATGTTTTTTTTTTTTTTTTTTCGGCTGAGAGAGTCTGGTATCTGGACACCCAGAACCGAATCACGGGGCGAATGGGGAAGGCAAAAGGAGAGAGGAGAGAGAGCAAACGAACGTGTAGCGGTGTAATGCCTTCCGCATCTCTATGATTCGCAGTCAAATTCTTGGTCGCGAGTAGATTCTGCATTGCGCCGATTTCTCCAATGCGAGCCAACTGCATGATATCCTCACCCAAGGGGATCGAGCCCTTGGGCGCATTAGACTGCATGTTCTTCAGTTCGACATCGGCGTTCGAGGGAGATGTGGACTCTTTGCCGTTCGGTGTTGGTGTAGATCTCGAGCTCTGATTGATGGGACTACCGCCCTGAGTATCAGACGGAGCGGTTTTGGAAGACATGAGGGCGTTTATCGTTTTGCAGAGGTGAGATTCGTTCGGGGTTGCCGTCGGAGGCAGAAATCGGAGACCAATCAGTCGATTTCAGGGACTGTGTTTCAGAATGAATGAAAAAAAAGAAATCTAAGAAATCTAATGGAACATTGCGATATCCACGATCCCTGAATTCCTTCGTGATTCTTGATTCTCCGAGAGAATAAGAGAAAGGTGAAGGTGGATTGGAACGGGGCCAAAGGGCGGACTTTTGGTTTTGTCGGGGAAATCTTGCGCTAAGCGTAGGCTGCAGCGATCAAGTTCAATTTTTCATTTTGAGTCTGCTATAGACAGAGGAGTATAGTGAAAACTGTTTGTATATACTTCTAGAATAAGCAAAACACACTCAAGGATACTCTGAATGGTGTAAATATCAATAAATAAATAGAAAGACTGTGTTTAGTATCCAAAGTATACCCAAATTGCCAAGACTGTAAATTGTCCATCTCCGCTGACCGCCTGCTTATCAACCAATCAGAGTACAGAATTTCGGTATTCTCTTCAGTCGACCATTCGACAGGAGAGTACTGGAGACAATGTACTTGAATGCAGAAATGCTCATATTCGTATATTTCGTGTCTGTCTGTATTTACAATAAAAAAATAAGTTCGAAAATGTATCTCATGGTATCATAATTATTCCGCAGTCGACGATTGTAAAGACACATCATCCAGATGTACTTCCTTCATCAACATCCGCGCATCCACACGCAGATCAAAGTCCGCCAAAAAGCAAAAACTGATCTCGAGTTTCGATAATTCTTGCTCACTGACTCCTCCCACTTTAGCAATCCGAGTATGTGGGTACCCCATATCCTCCAGCCCTTTCATAGCGACGAGAAGACCCGCCAAAACGAGTCGGTGCATGTTCTTCGGTGTTACGCGGAACATCTTCTCGATCATTGTCATTCGGTTTATATACACGCTAGCGGCGAGGTAGACGGCCGTAGACATGGGACAGTAGCGGTGAAGACGGAGTAGGTAGTCTTTGAGGGAAATCGGAGGGATCTTTTTCGAAAGGAATTTTCGGGATAGCATGGCCATTTGAAAGGTTTCTTCCTTGCTTCGTTCGGTGTGTTCCTCTGCGCTTCCGCAATGTAGGCCGACACTTTTCACGGGAAGTCCTTCATCTGCGGCGGATTCACTGCCAACCGGGGTAGAACAGAAGGAGTTTGGATCAGTGGGTGGGTTCTCGGTGAAGAATGCGTTTAATTTTTCGACATTGTTGCAGAGTTGTTGGAGGGCTGTCTCGGGCGAGATTTCAAAGACGGCTGTTGCTGCGGCCTGGGCGGCTGCGGAGTTGAACCCTTCATTTGGTGATTCCAGTTTCAATTTAGATCGGGGCGATCCTGCACCATCTGTGTTATATTCGACTTGTGTCATTGTCGCGACCATTCTGTGTGTGTGTCTCTCTCTGACTCTTGACTTTTTGGCTGTGGTGTCTTATTGACCGGTGTGACGGTATGCCGAAGTGGCTGATGAGCGAGAAAGAGTGCGCCCAGTCCGGCAAGTGGATGAGAGTGCCTCGAATCGATATCTCATTTTATGGCCGACAGTGCGTTATTGCGGGCTTGGACTTGCGTGAAGGTCACGGAGTCAGGCAGGGTCGGAGTGGGAACGATGCGCGTGCGAATGCGAATGCGACTAGATGAAAGGAACCTCTGGGATAAATGAAAGAGATGGAAGAGCTGGCTCGATAAATATCATCAAGAAGTCAAATCCTCGAGATCGTGGATGATCTGTGAAACAAATGCAGCCCGACTGATAATGTTAACGTGCCATTCCATGCCCGAAAAGCCACCGAGCCAGATTGGTCCTAGTACTTACAGCGTGATCAAGAGTGGATGGGGTGATGATCGGTGGCACAATAGTAGTGAAAAGAAGTGAAAAGAATTGCGCATCCACTGGCACAGCAGAGATGAAGAAGATAAAAGGAAGATAACAGGAAGATAGCAGGAAGATAAGAGGAAGAAAGGAGAGAAACAGGAAAACAGAAAAACAAGGATCGGAGAAAAGTCTGATGACAAAAAGATAAGCTGATCCACTCGGTCAAGTATTTTACAATGTAGTATTTGTTGAATATCATATTAAATTAATATTAATTAATACAAGTAGTCAGTGACAATTGATTTTCTACTAGTTGTACAATATTGTATCCGAAGTTTTGCCAATATATCCGTGTAGTACTAACGTGAATGTGTTTGGACCCAGCAGGATATATTGACTGCGCAGTAGTGCGATGGTCTGCATATAACCTTAATTAATGAACATATTTATAATAACAACTAATCATTGTATTACTTTGTACTCATACTAGTCAGTCTATCATAATTGAATAACTAAATAATTGAATGATGGAATAAATGAACTCTACATGTCATCTATAATTACTCAAACATATATCTCATGCATGAGATCCCATGGATGGATCTGGTATCACAAAGAAAAACAAAGAAAAAGAAAACAAAGAAAATATCAGTCTCCTCAAAGAATGTCCCTTTCTATCATTCCTTCATTCTCCTTTATCATTGACAATCTACGTCATAATCCACAAAGGCCACGCTTTCATCCGCCGCTATACAAGCATCAGCAACGACAGTCGACGAACTAATATCTAGTCCAAAAGTTTAACACGACATACCTCGAATTCCCGATGATGAGAAGGCCCTCGATGAGTAGATTTGTTGAGAACTCGCCATGATCGCGCGTCGAGGTCATATCTTCCGCTTTCGACGATTGATGGGGTTCTTGTTCTTGTTTTATACCCCGGACGAGAAAAGTTTACGGGCTTAGAGAATATGGGTGATGATAATGGCCCTCGATCTATGATTTCGATGTTCTCGGTGTAATTTGTAGAATGTCTGTTTTCGCGAGCGGGTATATATTGTATATCTGGTGACTCTGACTCGTGGAAATGCTGCATTGGTGATATACGTTTCCCGCGTCGTGGAGGGATTCGTTCGATGACTGGTGAACGGGGACGAGGGGATCGAGTTGGTTTCTTTTGATAAAAGGATGGATTTGAATGACTTGTGAGTATTTTGAGGGGAACCCTTTTTCGGGAACCGCTTTGGTCATCTATTGAGGGGCGTTTCTGGGGTCGGGGGGATATAGTTCTTATTGTGTATTCGGGGGTTGGAGGGATGTGGGTTTCTAAAGGGTCGGTAAAAGAGACTTTTCTTTTTCGTGATTGATGATTAGTTGGGGGTCGATCTATGATTTGTGGTCGTGATCTTGTGTATGAGCTTGTGGATGATGATCGTGATGGGTATTGATATGGAAATGGGTCTTTATTGTGGTATGTGTTTGACCATCTGAGTGGGTTATTTGGACCTGGCGAGTGATAATCTTGGGTCCTTCTTCTGTTGTGGTTTTTTTGGAGTTTGGCTTGTGATGGTCGACGAAGGTAATATTCTTCTTCGAAGTGCGTGTTGCTTGGTCGAGATGGTTGTCTACTTAGTCGACGTTTGCCCGTCTCAACCTCATGATATCTTTCGGAATATCCATGAAGTCCGAAGATGTCCTTCATCGTTCGAAGGAATGATCCTAGGACCGGGACCTCGTAGTACCACCGTGATCTCGAAATGGAGGAAGAGTATGAAGCATATGACCCTCTCCGCGATCCCCCCATGTATTCGTCGGATTGAGACCTGCTAGATCGGCCTTCATAGTACCTGTCAGAATACATTTGCTTTCTGGGATGGTGCTATGAGTAGGTATAGTGAAAAGGTCTTACCAAACGAAAGAAAAGAGACGAGACAAGATCGAGTATAAAAATCCAGGCTGCGAGGCGAGACTTAAAATAAACATATCATTGTTGACAAAGACGGTCTCGAATAGTCTCTGAATATAGAAATAAAGTATCCTCTTTCGAGAGGGTTGTTTGTTTCAAGGAATTTCCGGCGGGCGATTTTCGAATCTATCAAAGATATGGACAAAGAGATGAGGAATGGGCATGCGCGTCAGTGACGGTCATATACCCCTGGCAGATGATTTATTCTTTGGGAGGCTTCTAAGATTGTATTGTATTGTAGTGAAGTGCAATGCAGTGTAGTTTAGTACAAAGCAAAGCAAAGAACAAGTACAGAATATCCTGACTTCGACACAAAGAGAATCTTCGCGACGAGGACTTCATTATATAGAAACCTCTTCGTTCATCCATGGTTTGCATCAGAGCCAACATGAAAAGAAGGCAATAATCTGGGTTGTTTCTTTGGATATTGTTTTGGGTGTATAATGCGCTTTGGTCACAGGGGCACAGCCCGAGTCAGCAGGGGTACCACAGCTGACGAAATGCTCCCACGGCTATAATGAAGTCTTTAGTAGAGTATAAGCTTTGATGTGTCATTTCTCATTTTCGACTACCCCCGTCCCTCCTTTTCTCACTATATTCGATAACAAAGTCGACTTGTCGCAATGGTCTCTTTGTGTAAACTTCTGGGGAGAGTAAGACAGATCTCAATAAGGCGACAATCCACGGCTCTGCAGCCTGTGGAAATGCGTGAATCGCAGGAATAGTTGATCCACTCAACAATTCCTTTGAAATTAATTTCCGATCGCAGATATCGCAGTTAATGCAAGAATGATGCACAACATTCTGATAACAATGGGAGATGGACCAAGTGGCGCAGATCTGCGCCCAGCCACAGTTCTTTGACGAATCAAAGTCACTGTCGACATAGGAAGTGTTGGATTCGATTTAGGCGCAGGAAAAAGATAGGCTGAGGAAAGACGAGAACTTCTTTTGATTTTAGCCAAAACTCGAAGATCCACAACTGCTGGCTGCTATTATCAACGAGGAGGCTCTCCATTTAGCCCCAACGTTCCAACAATCGAGCTTGGGATTTGTCTCGCTGATGCAGAATATCCATGTTGATACCCTGTACGCCTTTTCGAAGTGAAGCAAGATCGCTTTCCAGGCTAGATAAAGCTTCCTTTTGCCCTGGATCTGAGAGCGAGGTCTCAAATTGGGAATTTGCGTGTAAGGAAGATACTAAAAGTCGAGTCGCTTGGTCGTAGGCAGCTAATTGACTCACCAGGGGAGAGTTCACTGCAGTCCCTAGAGTCCTTGATGTCTCGACCATCTGTATTCTCTTCTCGTGCATTCCTTGAGCACCGCCACCGTCTGCTCGAGGGCGAAAGACCGATTCGGAAGATAGTCCGACACGGCGTAGGAGCTTATCTACGGCTGGTTGGTCGGGTACGGAAGAACCTGGGTTACGAGCAGCAGAGAGAAGTAACCCAGGTTGTAGCGAACGTCGTCTCAATGACTCACGACGGGAAGAAGGTTGAGGCACGAGCGGAATAGCTGTTTCTGCCTGATACATGTTGGCTAATTGCTCTAGAACTTCATTTGAAGATCCTTGTTCTTCGAACTGCTTGATTAAATCTTGTTTGGATAAAGTCATATCGACCATACTATCGAGGACCTGGTCAAGAAATTAGCTGTACGTTGTGCTAAGGACCAGACAAGAAACGCACCTTTTCCAGCTTTTGGTGCGACGCAACACGAAGTTGGCTATGCTCATTCTGGATTTCACGGAGGATAGGCTCTTGGAATTCTTGTCGGGTCGACATCTCCGCTAAGACCTCAATCTCTGGAAACAGAGATCCCAATTCCTCTTCTAGAGCTGCGATTGTTTCCGATTCAATTGAAGCTTGGTCCGAGCTAGACTCCCCTGCCTCTATCTCTTCAAGATACAATCTATCCAGTCGATCATGAATCTCTTCAGCTACCAAGTCTGCTAACACCGTAGTAAGATGAGCCGTTCGCTTGACCGTAGACGCGTCATTGCTGTTGAATTTTATGCCTGACATGAGGCTTTCAAGGTATTCGAGGGCTTTGTCGTCCTGTTTCAAGTGGGTAGAAAGTGTGGAGAGAGCCCTCTTATTCTCAACCCCCGCTCTTTCTGTTGCGCCTCTAAAGCTGGTCTCGAGTTCGTCGGAGAGTTCATTGGCCTGTAAATAGAGGAAAACAGGTCAGCATATCCATTTTTCTTTGTTGGTTTCCTGGTGTGATGCGCACCGCAATTGTTGTGTTTTGCCTCCCAGCTTCATGCTTCTTCCGCAGTCGTGTAATGTTTCGAGCCCGATCTTCATCCAAAGTCTTTTGTTGACGGAGTTGCTTCTTGAGTACCTCGCATTGTCGCGACAGTGTATCTGATTGTTTCTCAAGGGAAGGCGTTGATTCGTGGAGGGATTCTATCGCAGTCCGGATGTCGTCTTCTAAAAAGGGTCGCGTCGCATTCAGGTCTGGGTCTCGGAGAATAGGTTGAAGGGTACCGATGTGCTCGAGTTTATTGTATCTTTTCAGATCTCCCAGTTAGTGAGTTTCCTTTCATAGAGCGAGTTCTGCTGCAGGATTGCGCACAGGGTTAGCTCTTCTCGTGAGAGCAGAGTATCAGGGTGAAGATGTTTTGCCAGCCATTCCGCATTCTTAGAGCCGGTGGCTGGGTCTTCCAGTGCGGAGGTAATTAGATCAGAATTCACTGGAAGATCTCGCTCCTTGAATATAGAGAGAATATTGTCGATCAGATCGTGACTTCCCATACTGAAACTTTGAAAGGTGCTCGAAGTTGCGGAGATTCGGAATTGAATCGGGGGAAGCTCAGCTCGGGCCAAGTTGAACCCACTCGAAGTAAATAAAGAGTAACTAAATACAGAGAGTTACAGAGTGTCCATGTACGCATAATTAGATCATGGTTATAACTAGAGGAGTATAGACATATTCAGAGGAAATGACTGATTATTATATGTATATTATTCGTATTCTAATAAGTACAGGCAATTGGACCGCACTCCATCAAGCCTGATTAGTCGCCGCGATATCGACTTTAGGATAATACCAAGAGGTGACAGCAATAATGAAGTAAACAAGTACACACAGCATACCTTCAAGGTAATTCGACTTGCCATCTCGCAAGAAGTTGCCAACCACCAGAATCGACAAGACCAGAAGCACAACCATGAAAATTTCAAAGTTCAGAGTCATGTTCTTGTCCAGACCCCATCCGACAATAACAGCAAGGGGTGCATTCAGCAGTGCAGTATGAATGGAAGGTCCCAGACAGTGGAAGAGAGCAAAGTTGATCTGGTTATCCCAAGCTTCGTCGACGGCCGTGAGATGTTCTGCGGCCTTTTCGACCAGGGGGACCAGGATCAAACCCATGAAGTTATCGGAGACTCCTCGCTCCACAATGTATTCGATTTCTTGAACAAGGAATACGGCGGACATGCAGACGCATGCTAGAGAGACTGCAATGGCAATCAAGCATTCCAGGAACGTGAGTTTTGCGCGGTTGCTTTCTTCATCCCGATCCTCATCTTGTGCTTCGTCCATTTCAAGGACGTCATCGAAAATCGAGTTGTGGCTATGTAGGTTGAAAACGAGATAACTGCATCACGTATTGTTAGCTTCTCCTGTTTCTCTTGTCATCATGTGGATACTGTCGATACTCACGTCAAGAAAGCAACCAGAAGAATAACCGATGTAGCACGACTGATAGTTGTGACTGAAGCATCAAGAGTCTCCAGAGTGAATTCCGCATTGACGGCCCCTTTCAACGCAGAGTAGAAAGCGCTTGGAATCAAAAGACCAAAGCCTGCTACCAGCAAAAGTCCCGTTCCAACCTCACTCACAGCTTCATGGAACACCTGCTCGGTGCGTTTCAGACCACCGACGAAAAAGCACATTCCCAAGCAGAGTAGTAGATTGGCCAGAATCGAGCCCAAAATGGCAGCTTGGATGACAGGAATCAGACTATGTTCGGAACCGGGGACGTTACTCTTGTCGTTATGAAGTAACACCATGAAGAGGACCAGCTCAACCACCGAACCCAGGGTTGTTTCTACCAAAACACCCAGTACCTTGGGCAACTTCTTTGCTAATTCACCACCAGCAAATCCCAATAGATTTGCCGAAGGGACCATCGCGATATAATTTAGGGTGAAGACCCAAACATGGAGGTCCGGACGGGCAAAGTGCATGACGATCGCGGCTGGGACAAAAGGCCAGAGGACGTTGACCATCATAGAAAGTGTACAGATACTCTTGAAGCAGACGAGGAGAAAGTGCATAGGATGAATCCCTGTTCGTCCACTCTCTCCTGCACTGTTCACTCGAAAGAGACCCATTACATAGCGAGAGGGATGATGCTTGTCGAGAGTACTAGTAGGTAAAACCGATTGCTGTTGTCCGGATTTCACCTTTTCCTGCGGCTGAGAGTCATCGTGGGCTGAAGCTGCCCCCCTTTGCGAGGCGAATGACCTGATCGAGCCCATGGACGCGATGGCCGATGTAAGCAGAGAAACACAGCAAGATGATCAATAATATATGCTTGGCAGGCCAGCTGCAAAGTTGCCAAGGGGGAAAGAGGAAGCTTAAAAGAAACAGGCGATTTATGCACGAGGAGTTGTAGTACAGTACCAGTAAATCGCACAAAGAAGCTAGGGGAAGTAGAGTTCAGAAAAAAGCAATGGGCTAGGGGCAATTTTGTATACAGACGGAGTGGGAAATAAAAAAACACGGTCTCTCCACTCCGGGGGCTGCGCTGGCCAGTCCACACAACCAATCAATCTGAAGGGAAAGCATAGCGACTGGAGCAGAGGAGTCGGCAAGGGCTTGGCAGACACGATTGATATTGCAGATCGGTCTCATCTCCAGTGGTGTTGTTCGTGCAGATTGAGCGCTGCACAGTAACTAGGTTGGGCATCCAGTTTTGTGGTACTTGAAGCATTCTCTCTTGCATAGCCTCACGTCTCATCTGGTGAATAGTTCGCGCAGGATTACATCCTGTCATTATCGACGGATGATAGTGATCTCATTTCATATTTGCGTGCAATACGCTCAGGGATGAAAGTGTTGTACAGTGGGGAATGGCATCTGACACAGCCACACTTGGCTGTTGCAGAATGAGCAGACTTGGTCCAGAGCCTGATCGACAACGCGGGTTGAATAAGCTCTCAATGTTAATGCTGAGAAGTTGAAACTGTCTCCAATAATTGTGGGATCTGTTCTGCAGGTCTGATCGTGCTTAATTGTACTTCGTATTGTGTACTTCGTGTTGTGTACTTGCATTTGATGCTGATCGGACAAGCCAATAATTTAGCTCACAACTTTGCATAAACTGGATATACTCTGGAATACTGCTGTATCCATATTTGCTGATCTCTCTGCTGTAATATCTCTGCTATGATCCATCTGTTGCTCTGCTGATGTCCTCTGTATACTGTATATTCTGCTGCGATGAAGGAGTAGAATGAATTCACTCCGAGCAATCGGCGAAAAAGACGGGTCCATCGCGGCTATCGCCGGGCGGGGCGATCACTTTTGCGGCCAAAAAAATGGCGAATTTCTTTCCTTCTCAACTTTCTCTCCAACTCTTTTTCTCTCCCATCAACACACTCGTGGCAGAGTTGGATTAATTCAAAATGGCTTCAACTACTAAGCCTGTTGTTCCGCCAGTGGCTTTAGATACAATCACTCAGCATATCGGTAATACTCCTTTGGTGCGATTGAACCGTCTGCCCCGCAGCCTGGGAATTGATGCCACCGTCTATGCGAAATTGGAATACTTCAATGCTGGTGGCAGTGTGAAGGATCGGATTGCTCTGCGCATGATTGAAGAGGCTGAGAAGTCTGGCCGAATTAAGCCTGGTGATACTCTGATTGAGCCGACCAGTGGTAACACGTTAGTTTTTTCCTTGCCCCGAATGGATCACTGAATCACCTCAAAATCCCCAACTCTGTCGTGGTTAAAAGTAGCACGAAGCTGATAATGTTTGACATGGAACAGTGGTATCGGTCTCGCTTTGGTCGGTGCTGTCAAGGGCTACAAGACCATCATCACTCTCCCCGAGAAAATGTCCGCAGAGAAGGTCTCTGTTTTGCGCGCTCTGAACGCAACCATCATTCGAACCCCCAACGAAGCCGCCTACGACTCCCCCGAGTCTCATATCGGTGTGGCCAAGCGCTTACAGAAAGAACTTCCCAACGCCCACATCCTGGATCAATACGGCAATGAGAACAACCCCAACGCTCACGAGTTCGGCACTGCCGAGGAAATTTGGACTCAGACCAAAGGTGAGATCAACGCGATTGTCGCGGGTGCCGGAACCGGTGGTACTATCACCGGTCTTGCTCGCGGTCTCAAGAAGCACAACAACAATGTCGAGGTTATTGCTGCGGATCCCTTGGGTTCCATTCTTGCTCTCCCGACTGCTCTGAACGATGCTCATGCCAATGAACCCTATAAGGTCGAGGGTATTGGTTACGACTTTATTCCTGAGGTGCTGGACCAAAAGGCTGTTGACCGGTGGTATAAGACTGGTGATAGGGAGTCTTTCCAGTACTCTCGTCGTCTGATTGCCGAGGAGGGTCTTCTGGTTGGTGGTAGTAGTGGAAGTGCTATTGCTGCTCTGGTCAAGGCCAATGAGGAGCGCAAGTTCTCCAAGGATGATGTTGTCGTGGTTGTCCTGCCTGATAGCATTCGAAGCTACCTCACCAAGGTACGATCTATAAAACGATTCCCCGATTCTCGATTCTTCTTTACTAATTTTGATTGCAATAGTTCGCTGACGATGACTGGCTTGCCGCCAATAATCTCCTTACCACCCCTCTGGCTGACACCACGGAAGAACTGCAACAACCCTCCGCTTCCAAGGATCCTCTCGCCAGCGCAAAGGTCAGCGCTCTCCGCCTGAAGCCCATCACCACCGTGATCGCCAATTACCCTTGCGAAACAGCCATCGAAATCATGCGCGAGAAGGGCTTCGATCAACTCCCCGTCCTTGCCCCGTCAGGCCGGAAACTCGTCGGTCTCGTCACTCTGGGTAATGTTCTCAGCCGCCTGACTCACGGCCGCGCCACTGGCAAAACTCCCGTTTCTGAAGTCATGTTCGATTTCTCCAAGATTCCGGAGGTTGTCACCGACCCTCGTGATCTGGGAACTACTCCAAGCAAGCCAACCGGGCAGAAACGCCGCCAATTCATGGAAATCACCATGGATACCCCATTGAATGTTTTGAACCGCTTCTTTGAGTGGAACAGTGCTGCTGTTGTTACTGAGAAGGGTGATGGTGGTTCATTGAAGCCGTTGGCTATTGTGACCAAGGTTGATCTTCTGACTTGGTTGCTGCACCACGGTAAGACGAATGGGAACTAAAGATGCCACGACTTTTCTTATTCTTTTTTGAATAACCTGCATTTCGAGAATGTGTGAGCATCTCGAGCGGAGTTTCAACATTCCTTGTGGATTGGTTTGCGTTTTATTTATCTGCTTTTTGGGATTGGCGTTTTTTCCTTTCGGGCTCCGATCGGTTTCAACACTGCGAATACAGTACATCTTGGATAGATTGTGCGATAGATCGTATTTACATGAATAAATAATGGTTGTGATTTTGACGTGACTTACATACTAGTTATAAAGAAACACATACGACATAATACGTACCTGTAGGGCCAGTATATACACTGTATACATTTTAAGAGGGGAGTATACACTCACTAGATAGTCCATATGTGCAAACAGCTAGACCAACCAATATATCAACATCACAGCAAGAATCCCATCATGCATCTACGAGCGTCGTCTCCTTCACAGACACATACCAATCCACTCTTCCCACCGACGAACCCCAGATCCAATCTCCTCTTCAGCATCCCCCTTAACAGCACCACCAACCACATCCACCTTAATCCCAACCTGCTCAAGCAATTTGAAAGTAAAAACGCCCTTCGCATCATCGTCTCCCAAAACCTCATCTTCTTCATCACCCTCTCCAGAATCAGCACTCGCATCCATAAGACCCTTCGTCTTGGACTTGCGAATCCGATCAATCTCCGCCTCTAATTTCTCCCGAACAGAACCGGGAGGAAGGGCCGTGAATAGATCTTGCTTGTTACCCGCGATCAGGAGGGGGATCTCTGCATCCCGCTTTGTGGACGATTTGCCCTTGCCGAGAGATCGTTGTTGTAAAACGAGAAGGACATCGTGCAAGTACTCGGCTGTATCGCGGAGCGTGGCTTCATCAACTAGTGCTGCTGTATCTACCATGAAAAGGACACCGCGGAGTTTCACTATGGCGTCCTTGGACTGGGACATTTTTTGGAGTTCGGATATTCCTTGTGAAACGCGGAGTTTGCCATGGCCGGGTGTATCCTTGATACGATAGCGAATTGGGTTTTTCGAGGCTTCTTTTAGAGAGGGGTCGTTGACGGAGCGGAAGCGGTTTGATGCTGTTGGGACTGTTGGTGGGAGACTAACGGATACTAGGGTCGAGGTTTGTGAGGTATGGGTTAAGTGGGACTTTTTCGATGCTGGAGAGGATTTGGCCTCGAGCTGGGTAGTGTTAGCAATTTTTTTTTTTAATTTTTTTTTTTTCAGAAGTGGGCTTTGGAGGGGAAAACCTACCAGAGTCGTGAAGGCTGTCTTGCCTGCACCATTGGGACCCAAGAGGAGGAAATTGCTAGATGGCGGTGACGCAACACTACGGAAGAAGATGATATGTAGAAGAACTGGAACACCGAAAGTGAAGAGGATCGCAACGGCAATGGCACTCAGACTTCCCTCAAAGAGGAATGTGAGGATGCCCGTTAGCGAGTTCCAACTGGCCTGGCTTGACATGGTGTGGGCTGATCTGATTTGGACGGGAAAGGAGAGTAGCTTGCGTTGAAAGTAGAAGAGGGTCATTGCCTGATTGGGGCGGGTCAGGTGCCGATAAGATCTTATCTTAGCGCGTTATCAGTTTCATCCCATTTGGAAGTACACAAGGAGACTGGAATGAGGGATACACATACCAGAGAAGGGTCAAGGGGGATGATGGGCATGGGCATGGAAACATGGGGGCTTCCTTGTCCTGACTCTAATGCTTTGCTGTTCGTTTCTCTCTTGTCTTCTTTTCGTTCTGCTAAGGTTGCATCTACAGTATGCGGTTGGGTCGACTGTCTGCTCTCCTCACCTTGTTGGGTCTTAGCCCGGCGCAGACTCTCAGTGGATTGACATTTGATGGTGATGATGTTGTGAATTTGGAGTGGACTTTTGATGGCCAGTCGACTGGTCGTTATGATTTCTACTTATGTGCGGGCGATGAATCAACAGGTTCCTATGTGAGATACCCATCTTTCAGCCATCTAAAATACAATGGTAACTAACCCTCAATGAATAGGAATATCTAGAAAGAGTCATTACTGACGGGACTGTGGTACCGGGGGATCTACTCTCTTTCCGCGTTGATCGCAGTGTGGGAGGAAATGACCCAAATGCATAGTATGAGGCCACACCATATACTTGCACAGGAGATGAATTCGCTAACACACATCTTCATCGATATAGCTTCCTCAAGGTTATTCCCGCGAATCATGAAGAGAAATGGGTTGGATTTACCTCTCATTTTACCCTCACCAATATGAAGGGATCATTTTCCTCCAAGGTGTCCGACGCTATAAACTCAATGCAGCCGATCTCATTGCAAATGAAGCTATCAAATGACGCCCAAATCGAAGCTTCGGAAGAGGACGTTAGCGATAACATCTCGAATCCAAACATTGATATCATCAAGGCAGAGACAACCCAACCTCTTCCACAATTCCCAACTCCATCCCCTTCATCCGAGTTCGATCTTGAACACTTTGAACTGCGAAAACGACTCGTCGGTGCCGGAGTCGGTGCCGGTGCTGGTGTCGGTGCTGGTGTCGGTGCTGGTGTCGGTGCTGGTGCTGGTGCTGGTGCTGGTGTCGGTGCTGGTGTCGGTGTCGGTGTCAACGCTCATGAAGTTCCATACGGAGAACAAACTGGCCCTACAAAGTATGCCCCCACGCCTAAGAAGGCGGGTTCGACGATCCCACCTTTGGGCGTCACGCCAACGCCTCAATACCCGCCTTTCCCCTTTGTAAAGGCGACAACTTATCTCGGGGCCCCAACGGTGGAAACAACCCAAAGTGTATACTTGACCTCCTCCATAACAAGCATTGAGAATACAGTAAGTCACAACTTAGGTTTTGCAGTAGCCTTGTTTCATGTCAGAATGACCACTAACGGCTTCAAGGCTGCCCCTGCCCCTGCGCCTACTTTAGACAAACGAATGCAAGATTGGCTGGAAAGTCAACAGAACTAGGTCTAGCCAGACCTTAGATCGAGTCTCTTGTCTTTCTTGACTTTTCATCCCGCCTGATGTTATTTTTCGTCTTTTCTATATAATGCTTTTAGTTGAGGTTGAACTCAATATATGCTAGCGGCTATTCGGTTGATCCTTCTCTTCCTCTGGTATCTCAGATCGTATATGCAACTTCTCCTGTTTCCCTTCCCCCTTCCGTCCATGGTGCTCTACTTGGCCATGCGTTTGATGAAAAACGAGCCGATATATGCATATTTACACTTCCAACTTTCTTCAAAAACAAAACACGCTCGTCCAAATCATCAAGTTCGTAAAGCAAGGTGCTCATGACGATGGCGACTTTGGCGACATGAGTGGTTTCCATTCTTCCAGCGCCGGTGTCATGGTTGGTGACATCGGGCGATTATGGCGATCTTCCGGGTGGAAGGAGATGTTCTCATGTAAGGCGACGTAATCACCATCTGTATAACCGAGTAATTCCTCAATATGAGAGCTACGGTGACCCTTGATATGATCGATTTCAAGACTGCCGTAATTCACAAGAGCGCGGCCAACCTCCTTGGGTTCCTGGCTGTGATGGATGAAATCACCATTGAGAGCATCCGGCGAAGGTCGCTCTACAACGACCAACCGAACTGCTTCTTGTTGTCCGAAATGGCCTTCGACCGCGAGAACACCGGCCGGGAGGAGACTAGCCTTATTTCGAAGGGCGCTATGTGCCCCGGGGTCAATGTAGATGGTCCCGTGAGGCTGGAGTCCGTGTAGAAGCCAAAAGGTCCGCGATTGAATCGGAGTTTCAGACGGAAGAAATCGAGTATGTAACGGAGCTGCGGGAATTTCTGTCTCTTGATCACCGTTCGACTGGGATTTCGCTTCGAGTGCTTGCAGATATTTGACGATGTCGTGGACGTTACCGGGTTTGGAACTCTTCGTGATAACTGTGGTGACTCCGGCACTTGTTCCGAGTTTAGCTGCAACGATCTTGGTGCTCATGCCTCCAGTTCCAAGCGATGATCCAGCAGATGAAACGTCTGCCTCCAGTGATGAAATATCGGAGACAACCTCGATGGGTTCGGCATCCGGGTTTGTGCGAGGGTTTGCGGTATAAAGACAGTCGACATCGGTCATTAGGAATAAATAATCGGCCTTGACGGTGGCCGCAGCAATAGCTGAAAGGGTATCGTTATCGCCAAATTTGATTTCCTATCATAAGCATGTTAGCCTAAATATGAATGACGGGGTGTGTAGCGACGTACAGAAACAGCTAGAGTGTCGTTCTCGTTCACAATGGGAATTACTCCCATGTCAAAGAGTTGCTCGAATGTATTTTGCGCATTGAAGTATTGCGTTTTCTGGGACGTTAGGTTAGTACGGTCAAATTGATGTATATTAACACAGAAACACATACATCTGCAATGTCATTCCTTGTCAGAAGAATTTGAGCCACAGGAACATTGAGATGTGAGAAAAGATTATCCCACAAGCTCATCAGTCGACATTGACCAACGGCAGCCAACGCCTAGGTATACGAGTTAGCACATTCGAATGATCTTTTCTCTACCGAGTTGAGTAGTCGACTCATCCTACCTGTATTCGGGGCAAATAGGTAGGTCTCTCGTCCACGTCCATCCTCCGCAATCCAACCCCCACCGCGCCTGAGGAAACTAGCACGACTCTATGACCATCTTTGCGTAACTTCGCTACCGTTTCGACAATCAATGTCAAAATAGAGAGAATGGGCTCATGTGTCTTCTCGTCGACAATAGAACTTGTGCCTAAAATGAATAGTAGTGTCAGTAAAAACAAAGAAACATTTCACATTGACTCATGCCGTTTGGATATGTATCCCCGCACCTAGTTTGATCACAATCGTCAGCCCCGAAGTGGCCACCATGTTGCACGAGTCCGTCAAAATGCGTCACACTCAAAATGCCACGCTAAATCCTAAACTCGAAGGAAAAAAGAACCAAGCACTGCCGAGTCCCCTCGCTGAGATCGCAGAATGTTCAAGTTCTGCTAAATTGGAACCACGGCGTAATCAGTGCAATCTCCGCGAGTTCTGCCGTGCATCTCCGCCTTCCGTGAATCTTCCGCGGATCTTCTCTTTGCACGATTGTTGTTGCTGAACAATTGCGAACATGTCTGAATCAGAGTCATCTGGTGCGAATGCACCTTCGAATGGAAAGCCGGATAATGGGTTTATTCCTGGAGATGATACGTGGACTCAATTCCGGAATATTTACTCCATCTTGACGGGGAAGATGTCACCGGATGGTATCGAGCAGTTCCGAGTTGCGCGCGATATTCGAAATGAAGCTGCGGATTGCAAGCGTTGTGATGAACAGCGGGATTTTTTACTGCAGTATAGTACGTGATACACCCCCCTTGGTTTACTATGATGAAATTGGACTCGCTTTGTGTACAGATTTGCTAACTATGCGCTTCTTTTTAGGTCCCGTCATCCGCTACCTAAGTGATAACATCAAACAACTTGGAGGGGATCTCCACAGTCACAATATTTATTGCCGTCGTTGTACAGATCGTAAGGGTGGAGGTTTCGACCCGGAATATGGTATCTTGATCTGTGCGAATGAGATGAAAGATCAGGGTCATTTGGAGGATACAATGGCTCATGAGATGGTTCATGCGTATGATCATTTGCGGTTTAAGGTTGATTGGACGAATAATTTACGACATGCCGCCTGTACAGAGGTATTTTTCACACCTTGTTGGAAAAAAGAGAGAAAGAAAGCTTAGCTAACGTGTCTGCTTCAGATTCGAGCTAGTTCCCTCAGCGGCGAGTGTAGATGGGCACGGGAATTCTTCAGAAGAGGTCAATGGAAATTGACTCAGCAACACCAGGAGTGTGTACGGAGAAGAGCGATTCTCTCAGTCAGAGCTCGACCCACCTGCAGAGATGAGGCCCATGCAACTCAAGTTGTCAATGAAGTCTGGAATAGTTGCTTCAGAGATACGAGGCCGTTTGACGAGATTTACCGGTGATTTTGCACCTTGTTACCATTACCCACTACTTTGATACCGAATTCCCCACTTTTGTACTATAGAATTTGTGAATGTACCATATATCATGGGCACTGTATGGAAAGATCAAAATTAAGAGCACATGTTCCAGATCGCAAGCGCCATCCATGGCTATACCAGAAACCAACTCCAAAGATGCAGGAAATAAACGGCGCCATGAAACACCATGTTATCCAACCCGTGGATTAAACGAGACAAAAAATAAAAACCAAAATGAAACACCAATCATTCATGCGTGAAAATGATCATGCTTTGCCGTCCTTGGAAGAGCCTGAATTCCGCTTCACATCCTTGACGCAGTGCTTGATAATCCAGGGGTGACGCTGAATATCGTCCAAAGGAATACGCTTCTCAGGGTCAAGAACAAGCAGCTATGAAAAAGATTAGCGTCGATGTTTTTCTCTTTTCGACAAAACCAGGGAATTAAACTTACCCGCTTGATGAGGTCCCTAGCCTCAGGGCTAACAAATGAAGGAACAGACATATCGGCACGAGCAATTCGTCGTTGAGTCATTACGGGCGTATCCTCGAAAGGTGCCTCACCGACCAAGAATTCGTAGGCCAAAACACCCAGACTCCACAGATCAACCTTTTCGCTGTAGTAGTTGTCTTGAGAGCCGGGCTTCAACATCTCAGGGGGCAGGTAGTCGAGTGTCCCGCACATCGTCTGCCGGCGGTTGTTGGGAGCGTGTACACTCCAGCCGAAATCACTGATCTTGATTTCTCCATGGATACCGACCAGGATGTTCTCAGGCTTGATATCCCGGTGCATGACGTGCTTCTTATGAAGGTACTTGAGAGCTGCAGCCATCTGTGCAATGTATTGAGCAGCCTTCCACTCCGGGAATCGGTGCTCTTTGCGAAGGTGTTTGTACAGCTCACCCTTGCCAGCGAATTCCAAAATCAGGAAAATACGCTTGCTATCGTGGAAATGTCCGTATAATCTCAGAACATTCGGGTGGCGCAAGTTACTCTGGATCTCAATCTCACGACGAACTTGCTTCTGAACTCCACCTTGCTGCAACTCGGATTTGTGTAATACCTTGAGAGCGCAGACAAAGCCAGAAGAACGTTCCTTGGCTAGGTAAACACGACCAAACTTGCCCTTTCCAAGAGGCTTTCCGATTTCAAACATTCCCAAATGCAGCTCCTTCGGAACACTGGACTGCTCGTGTCCGGAGGTAGAAGTGCGTTGTTCACCATTTTCGTCAGTGTTCCGGGTCACCACAGTACCCTGTGATCCCTTGCCTGGGGAGGGAGGGATGTTCATAGAGTTGGTCTTGTTGTCATTGGTATTTTGGAGGGCCAGCTTCAGTAGTTGAGCGCGATGCGAGTTGCTTTGGCTTGCACCCAGGCCGGATAGCGAAGTGGTGGTAGAAAGAGAGCCCTTGATCGGATCGAGTCAGCATGGTTGCTTGGGTAGCTGGATACAAGTCTCTCGTACCTTTGGCTTTCCATAAGTACGGGGAGCAGCTCCATTTTCCTTTTCCTCTTTGACGGACAAGTGCTCGAAACGAGCCTCTAGTGTTTTCGTCGCCATTGTAGAGATGAAATAGGAAGCTGGCAGCTAGACGCTATGAAGCGGAGAGGGAGAGACAAGAAGAAAGGACGAGAAGGAAGAAGGTTCCAGGCGAGAATGGGGTTAGTTTCTGATGAACTATTTCAAGCTCATACGGTCATGGTCGATTTGGCGAAAGTTGTCGATAAGAGAGAAGTAAGAAGAAGTTGAAGACAAACCCAATTCTTGAAAGTGTTTGGGTTCGTCCCATCGCGTCGGCCGGGCAACGTCCCATCGGCCCGCCCTTCTTCCGTCCACCGCGGGGCTAATCTGCTATCAGCTCTGATCCACCCCAGGTCTATCTGATCACTTTCTTTTCTTCTGCAAGACGAAATATGATTTAATGTGCTGATGGATTCCAGAACTCAAGCTGTTCTCGCTAGAGGCCATCATGCCTCGGTCTCACCGGAGACTAAGAAGCCGCAACAGATTACTGTTGGTGGATTCCGAATCGCAACGCAAAAGCTCCCCATCTTGAAAGCCGATCCGATCGAAGAAATGACTAAGAAGCTGGGAATTGCGGTCCCCGAGATGATTTTTGGCGACAATTTTGTGACCATTGAGCATCCTTCAAGTGGATGGGGAATCAACTTCAACGCATTCGATGCGCTGGATTTGGTGGATAAGACTGGCCAGTCGATGCTGCAGGTCGCATACTCGAAGCAATGGCAACAGAGCAGGTAAGAGCATGAATACTAGCTGAGAACTGCCCTGTTATGTACTCACCATATTTATAATTGCAGGGAGAAAACACATGACGGAATTAAAGAAGTGGTCAAACCGTTTGACTGGTCCTACAGCACGGATTATAAAGGCACACTCAGTCCGAACGCCCAACCTTTCGAACAAACAACAGAGCAGATCCCAATCGAACTTTTGAAGCGGCCAGATCCAATCTTATTCTTCGATGAGGTCGTTCTATACGAAGATGAGTTGGCGGATAATGGAATTGCAATGCTTTCCTGTAAAATTCGAGTGATGCCAGAAAGATTGCTCCTCTTGACGAGGTTTTTCATGAGATTGGATAACGTCCTGATCCGACTTCGAGATACCCGGGTATATGTCGATTTCGAGAAGCGAGAGGTTATTCGAGAATATCAATCTAAGGAATGTGAATATGAGAAAGTCAGACAGGTAGGTGTGACCTTGAGTTTTGGAACATTTTTTGTAAGCTGTTCCTATGCTGACGGATGTTTCTTCTAGATGCTTGCTGGTACTAGAGATGATATTCCAGCTTTAATGAGAGATGCCAATCGACTATCGGAACTACTTCCTGTGGTGGATAAGAGCACCGAGCGGGTGGTTCTTGGGAGATGAAGAGACATCAAGTACATATGGAAATGGCCTAATTGAAGGCTGCCGAGAGTCTTTCCTTTGCACCAATCACTCTACACTGGAGAGTATTTCGATCCCTTGCACTGTCCAGATGATACCTAATTGCCGTTACAGGTGATTGATATATGAGAAGAAATACTTTCACGACAGTTAAATTATGAGTCTGTTGAAATGTAGGATAGAAGACATGTCCTAAGATGGGATCATCTTAATCGACGAACGCAAAATTTATGTAATTGATCTAATTTTGCAAAACTTCAGTACACATTGATGATGGCTTGAAGACTCTAATAAGGATCGAAGTATACTTGAAGACATACAAGCAATGCACTCCGTGGTTGATTGAAACAACTTCTCCCACTTTCCAAACCCAAATCACAATCGCCATCAAAATGCATACTACATGATTGGATAAATGTAATTATTTGAAATCTGATACAAAATTCAAACATATTTCCCCCTTTTGATCTATAAAAGAATTCCTGAATGGAATTTATACTTGAGTATGCGCAGCAGCTCCGAAGCAAACAGTGCAAACTCCACCTCTCCAAAGAAAAAGCATCGCCAATCGCGACGATACAATTAACCAACGTCCTCGTAAAATGTCCTCAAGACTCCCAACATCATGCGCGCGGGGGATTCGCAGGTCTACCCTCCCCCATCTCCAGGTAATCAAACAAATGACTCAATCCCACAATCAACCCGACGCAGCCACAATACTAACTCAATTGCCACCAGCAACGGGCGAATATCTCAACATCATGGACGTCCAGGAGCGCAACCCAGGATTCTAAGACTACCAACCTATCTCTGAACCCTGCGCTTCCATTCCGTACATACTCCCAAGGATCTGCCGTTTCGCGTCTTGCTAGAAGTGCCGCTTCACCGGGTGGTGGTGCAGAGACATATGTCGCGTACGGTATGACGCAGAAGATTTTCGAAGCTTGTTCTAGACAAGGCGATTATACGATTCCACAGGCATCGCAGAAAGGTGTTGCGGTCCCGACTACTGAGTCTGGTGAACATCTTGGTGTTAGTGATAGTTGGTGGTACAAAGGTATGTCTAACACCGTAATTTGGTCTCCTGCTAGCTATCGAAACACTTTTCTAAATACTGTCTACTAACGGTGTCCTTGGCATATAGAACTCGGTCTCGTACCTACTTTTTCAACATGGTCCCAAATCACCTTCTTACACATGTACCTCCTAACGGTCCGACTTCGTGCTCTTCCGTACCGCGACAGCGTCCAGACGTATAGTCGTCACTTGATTGATCATTTCTCGCATAATGCGGAACATCGGATGGATGTTTTGCATGATTTGGGGAGTCGAGGGATTCGGAATAAGTATCTTAAGGATCTTTTCATTCAATGGCGTGGTATTATTGCGGCCTATGATGAAGGATTGATTAAGGGTGATGCGGTTCTTGGTGCGGCTGTTTGGAGGAATTTGTGGAAGGCTAGTGAGACTGGACCCGATGGACAGGAATTGGATTGGACTAAGATTGCTTGGGTGGTTGCTTATATGAGACGGGTTTTGTTTGAGCTGTCGAAGATGGATGAGGGGGATTTGGCGTTTGCGCTTACGAGGGGTGGTGAGGAGAGTATCTTTGGATACTCGGTTGTTGATAAGAAGATGGCTGAGGCGAGCAACTGAGTTGTCCTTGGTTGGTCTGGTGAAGAGATGGTGGTGTCTTAGAGGACATTTCATTTCTGATATTGTTTTATTATGTTGGGTCTTTGTCTAAAATTGTGGCCTACTTAATCATGTACAGTAGTTTTAACATCTCCGCAATTTTTATATTTCAACCATTTCAAATGTATAACTACACTTGTTTGACAGTGCTGTGACGTCTAGTAGATTATATCGAACTTTGCCTGGGATTTTATGTCTAGTTATCCTTTTTGCCAAAGAGGTCCTTCTCGACCATAGCCCGACAAATAGGGTGATAGAACTCCTTGTACTTTTCAAAGGTTTCCAATGCAACGGCACGATCGATCTTCTGGAGGTTACGGAACCTGGCAAGTGGTTTAGTTGGTGTCTGTATGTGCCAGAAAGTAGGGGAAATAAATGACTTACAGAGGTCGAACAAACTTCATTCTTCCAATACGGCCAAGAAGTTCCGCAGTCGGCTCAATGACGCTCTGATCTCCGGCCTTCATACCGACCTGGAAATACAGGTTGGCAACCTCAATATTCTCGCTCTTGGCAAGCCCGTACACTTCACCCATGAGCTTGGACAGCTCGGGGCGCAGGGGTTGCTCCCAGCGCAGAATCTGCTCGAGGAAGACTAGGATTTGATTGGCTGTCAGACCCTCCAGGTCAGATGCTTGCGGCTTGAAGGAGGAGTCAGGCAGGCTCTGCCATTGCTTTGCGAGAGCGTAGACAACATCTACCAGTGAGGTATCGAATTGCGGCTTCGGGGGTAGACCCGGAGCGTAGAACCAAGTATCCCAATCCAATTCGTTGAGAAGTTTGGATGCTTCTGCGTCAGACTTGAAGAAGTCGAGAATTGTGGCCTTGAACTCGTAGGAGTCTAGAGACTTGCACTTGAAAGTGGTGAAATACTGTGAAGGTGTCAGCAGATAGAACGGCAAGGTAGATAGAAGGGGGTAATGAGATTGTGGAAATTACGTGAGGAATAAACTTGTCAAACTTGGGTTTTCCGACAAGGTTCTCAAGGTGGAAGAGGAAATTGAAGCCCTTCTCATAGGGGACGCTGGAGAATGCATCATCGGGGTCTTTGCCCTTGAGGTCAGTGATCAACTTGGTGAATTCATGGTCGTGACCAAAGTGTTCGACAGAGTCGGTGAGAGCCTTCCATCCGATAATGGACGAGAAATGACGATACGCCTCGCCGTGACTACAGAGGGGGTTAGTATAATTTGGGGGAGATAGCAGTTCTTTAGGCATACGTACATAGCGGCCAGGATCTATCAGCATTCGGGGTTAGCGGGATTATTAGCATGCTGCAAGAGATACGTACTCGTCGTTCCAAATACACAGTCCAACCCTCATTTAACCAGAAGTGTTCCCAAGAGCAGTTAGTGACCAGGTTACCACTCCAGCTGTGAGCGAGCTCGTGTGCAATGACATCAACATTTTCACGGTCCTATTCAAGTCAGCTTTCAGTAATCCCATTGTAAGAGTGGCTAGCATACCTTTGAGATGATACTGGGAGTTGCAAAAGTGAAGATCGGATTCTCCATGCCACCGTAGGGAAAGCTAGGAGGGAGAATCAAGACGTTGTACTGACCCCACGCATAGGGATAGACGATTTTCTATAAGACTCTTAGTTTAGACAGTCGTGATTTGTTCTTCTGGCAGAAAATGACATACCTCGATGGTGTTAATGAAGTTCTCTGTATCAGCCTCGAGTTCCCACTTGCACTCATCCAGCTTGTCTGGACTGGTGGCTACGACACTTCGGGGACCAATTGAAGCTTCCGAGACATCTCTAGAAGCATTGTTAGCAATTAACAGAATCAACAGGCTCGTAGGCTACATCTTACCCGCTTGCAATGGCAAAGAGGTAGCTTGGGATAGGGACCGATTGGTTGAACCGGTAGATCTGATTGCCAGACTGTGCCTCTGATGTTTTCTGAAGGGGCAAACCACTGGTCTTGACAGGGAGTGGAGAAGTGATATTGAAGTCAATAGTACTCTTCACATCGGGAGTATCCTGGCAAGGGAAGATAGAGCGGGCATGGATAGCCTGGCATTGGGAGACTAGAGCATATCAATCAGCCGTTTCCATGAGGGTACCAAGCCAACTGTTAACCTACACATATAAGGATGTTTCTTGTTGGAGGTCTGAGCCGGGGTTAACCACTGCAGGGCGGTACACTTGTCGGTGGTTTTGACGGCAATCTACAGGATTAGTCGTGCTCACAGGATTCAGCATGAATGAATATCTTTCTGCTTACATCCACCTCAATCATTCCCTCTCGCTCCACGCCCTTTTCCAGACTGATCTTCAGCGGAGTGCCCAGAGGCTCCAGCGGGGCCAACAGCTCCCATTTGGAGGGTTGACCATCAACCTTGATCTCCCCGATATCCAGGTGACTAGTGTCTAGAATAATCTCCTTCGACTGAGCATCTGTAGTGGACCGGAACCGATGCACAACATTTCCCACGAGCTTCTTCTGCTCGAAGAGAATTTCAAAATTGGCGGTGATGTGGGCTGAACGCCAATTATTGTAGTTGCTCAGCGTGTTCGGATCACGCGGATTCGAGACCGTTGCCATTTTGCGGGCAGTCGTAAAAGTACGAGAAGGAGAATAGAAGAATTTCAAGAAGGGCAATCGAGGGGAGAAGAAACGGAGATTCATCTGCCTCGAGAGATAATTTTGGGGTGAAGTTGAAGTTGTGGAAGGGTTGCAATTTTATGCCGGCGATAAGCGTCTATCGATTGCATTAACTACATAACTAATTAGTACGAGGCTATACTTAATATATCCACTGGAATGTAGATATGCAAGTATAAAATTATAGAACTATATGTATATTCTAATACCAGAGTATATAGTATATTCATAATCTATCATATATATTTATCCTAAATTCAACGAATAGAGTAGACTGGAGTATCAACCAACTATTGAGGACCCCTTTTTCCCGTCAACAATCTCCCCCCACCCTCCTTCTTTTTCTCCTTCACTTTTGCACTCTTCACCTTTTTTTTTTCTTCTTGGATTTGTGGAAATCTTCTTCTCTATTCCCCTTTTACATTTTATTATTTCTCTAATTCTTATTCCTCTTCCACATCTCATCTCACTCATCAATCTTTCCCCCGCATTCTCTGTCCACCGCCCTCACGGACCACCCCTGACTGATTCAAGCGGGACCCCCCTCCCCTGATTTCCTTCACACAATTGCGACTTTCATTCGTGTTGGGTCTTCTTCCTGTCGCGTGGGATAATCGAATATCTTTGAGGTAAGTTGCTGATGTGTATGACTCGAGAGTATACGCACGGCTGATCCTTGCATAACTCAATTCTGTGCGCGGATAAAAAAAAAGTGACCCATATATCTGATGCTTTCTGTAGTCCGCGATTGCCTTGCGATAGATCTTCGGGGAAATAAAACTCCCCGTTTGTGAAGCGATGCGTTGAAGACAAACTTCCCAATTGACCGGACGAATTACCCCAAGAGAGAAGAATGAGTGACGATCAACAACTCGCATTGGCCTATATTGTTTGATTTCCTCGTTCGTGAGCCCCGTAGGGCCGCTCCAGACCTACAGATTCGATCTTCTTTCGCCGTCAAATTATTCCTCTATATGCCCGACATCTCCGTTGAAGACTTTCTTCTTTTCTCTCTCTCTCTCTCTCTTCCTCTCTCTTTCATTTATAATCCTAATTCCATCGCTCCGCTCTCGAAAATATGCTACACCGCTCCGCCGTGGAGGATGATCCTAGATACTTCCACCGACGTCCTTCAGGGCCCCTCGCAGATCCCTCCTCCGCACTACCACCTCATCGGCCCCCATCTCAATCCTCCCGACCGGCTTCTCGAAATCGAATGGTAAAGACGACAAGGGCTGTGACGCCTACAGGACTCGGAATGGTGACAGAGAAGGGCCCGGAAATCTCCCCAGTGGGACTCAGCAGCGCCAGTCCAATCAAAGAGGGACTGGGGAGTTTAAATCGATGGTCGCACTCAACAACATCGAGCAAAAGCCCTTCAGAATATAATGGCCATCATCGGAGAGGAAGTTCGAAAATGTCGATCGCAGGCCATAGTCCACACCGAGGAAATGGGTTTGGCGAACTCCCAGAATTGAGTCTTCCCGAGTTGAGAGCATCGGAAATGTTTGCGCCAGACCCGAATAATACCCACCTTGATCTATCTTTTACCGCATCCAGTCAACCTTTTCAGAATTCCTCGAGCGAATCTCGAGAATCAGGATCTACACCTTCCAATCCAGCCCGCACAAGCGAAGGCGCTGTTTCGGCGGATGACGAAGGCGATACGGACAATCGCCAACATGGCCAGACCCAAAAAGCGATGCTATCAAAAGCCCTACAAAAGGCGAATACGGCTGTACTTCTTGACAATGCGGCCAATTTTGAAGGTGCCATGGAAGCATACACCGATGCCTGCCAATTATTGCAGTTGGTAATGCTCCGGAGCAATGGAGGAGATGAGGAGAAACTCAAGCTCCAGGAAATCGTGAGTCAAATCACCTAGCCCGCAGAATTGATCTATAAACAGATCCGGCGACTAATCAGATGCAAACCCGTAGCGAGATACGTATATGATCAGAATTAATGAACTCCAACGAATGGACTTCCCCCTCCCAAACAATGAAGGCAAAGCTCTTCCGGAGCGTCCTCTTAGCCAGGAGTCTTACGGAGAATTACTTCATTCATCGGCAATTGAAGATCCTCAAAACAACAGCCTCCACAGTTCTGCACATTCCAGTCTTTCTCTTCAAGCGGCCGTAGAGGAGATGAAATCCTTGCCCGCCGAAGCCATTCCACCTCGCCGTCAATCCCTACGACCTTCTGGACAGTCTGGCAGGACGACTCCATCTAGCCTCGGAAACCCAGCTTTGAGCGGCCAGTTCCTTGATCCCGCGATACAAGAGACGAATGAATCTACTTCCTGGTTGGATACAATCGATGAATCGGGAGCATCTTCCCCATCGTCCGCGAACTCGAAAGCATCCTCGGTATACTTGCGTCGACGTACAAGCCGTCGTCTCAGTACCGATACTGAGGCCGAGTTCGATGCTGCTCTTGATGCTGCTGTTGAAGCCGCTTATGAAGACGGGCTAGAGCCGGTGATCGAATACAAAGACGAGGACAATGATGATATTGTAGCAAACGCTCGTCGTAATATCGAATTAGCAAAGCAGCGGGTTCGGGAAGCCGAGCGAGAGGCAGAAGTTGCGATGAATCGTGGTCGTGAGATGCGACGCGTTCAGGAACAGAGTGCGTTCGAGGGACAACCCGTGGGTCAAAGTCGAGAATCCGATTACTTGGATGAGGAAGCCGAGGAAGAAGAGAGACTTCTAGAGGAGATGACAAAGGGCTACGTAATGGACGATTTCGAATTTGGTATTCAATCCAAGTCTGCATTGCCTCGCGAATCCGACTCCAGCAATATCTCAGGCAGGACTTGGGAGAGTTCGGCTGGTTCCAATATCACTGGAGCTGGCGCAGCGCTGTCAACTCTCACCGAGGATGAAAATATCTTGCCTTTGGATGGGCCAGGACGTAACAATATGCCATCTTCCCCACCGACTGCCGCATTGCCCCCAATTCCTGTGTCGTCTGATTTCCCAGGGCTTCCGCCGCATCGAGCCTCCTTGACCAACCCTCCTCCTGCTCCTATAATGGGCCCACCCCCGATTCCAGGTGTGCGGGCGCGAAGATTGTCGAAGCAGGCACCAACAGAGCTGAAAATCGAGACAAATCGCAGTCGTGCGGACTCCGATGCCTCTGGCCTAGAACCCTTCACAACACCCTCCACAACTCGGCCCCCTCCACCTCTTCCTAAAGATGATCCGACACAAAATCCTCCTCGGGCAGCATCGCGATCCAGCCTGCATCCATCTAAACGCAATCCATCCGTCGGCTCCATTGCAGAGCAGGTCCATTTGGCCAAGACCCGTACCCAGGAAGATGACGAGCATCTCCCACCGTTGCCTAGAACAATAGGCAAAATTCCATCTGCCCCAGATGGACTAGACAAGGCGGGCTCAAATTCCAAGGCATTCAGATCACGTAACGTATCTGTTCCCAACCCTGAGACCGTACCTGGTTCCCCTACGACTCCGTGGAGCGGTTCATTCCAATCTTCGGATTCTCAAAAGACAGCAATGGCCGGCGCGATGCCAGTGATGCCCACACCAACTGCAACAAGCTTCTCTCAGAATGGACTGCCCACTGGGGGGTGGAATCTCTTCGATTGCGATATTCATTCGCCAACCACCCTGGGTTGTCCTAACACAATGATGGCCAATGCTCCGCAACCACTTGAGCCCTGCCCAGAATCCTTCCTACTTCGCCCATTCTGGCTCATGAGATGTCTGTATCAGACAATCGCTCACCCCCATGGGGGCTACCTATCAGCAAAGCTTTTCATCCCACGCGATGTCTGGCGAGTCAAGAATGTCAAGCTCAAGGCCCTGGAGGATAAAGTTGCCAATTGTGATCTATTAACGGCAGCGCTGCTAAAGCTAGCTCAGGTCGACACATACGACGCAGACGCAGTGTTGGAAGAGATGCAAGCTCTCGAGGTTGTCCTTGATCAAGTCCAGAGCGTACTATCCAAGAAACTCGGGAACGAAGTTGGCGTTCACACAGCAATGCCCCTTTTCCGTCCCAATGGTGCCCCCGAAGACCCTACCCACTCTGACCCTGCACCTCCAAGAACGTCCGGTACTTCGAACAAATCATATCTCCCCACATGGAAGCGTCTTCGAGCGAAGACCTCTGGAATCGGAACCACTACTCCCTCAGCGCCAAGTGGCCGGGATAGCAATAAGGATAGCTTCACGCTGAATTCCCTGCCGATGACATCGGCTCCGTCTTCCTACGTGAAGCACAACCCCAGTCAACTTGATTTTACAGGGCCCAATTCTCACTATATGAGTGCTTTGGCTCGTCTCTTTGATGCTGCTCAAGTGATAGGTATGAGTTTTCCCGTCTCAGTATTCCTTTTTTCCCCATCTGTGACCCTTTCTGACCATCCCAGATCAAATCGCCCAACAAGTAGAAGATCCCGGTCTCAAACACTCCTCGCCGACTCACGTTGGTCTGGAATTAAGTACACGTCACGCGGCCGAGTTCTTCGGCTTCTACATCTGTCGCTTCGCATTGGCGGATGTGGGCCTCATGCTTGATAAATTTATCAAGCGTGGCAGTGAGTGGGTGCTTATTTAACTGAACATATCAGGCATCATATACCCATTTTCCTCCCCTTTCTCCTCCTCCGCCAACTGTGATGTGGTGGAATTTTTTTTTTTTTTGATTTATTTGCCAATATTCTTTTCACGTCCATATTCACCCCCAATGTCTTTAAGATACCATGATTCGCCTCGAGATATGATTTCAAGAACATAATTGTCATAAATGGATTGTATCTACTTCACATATACACTGGTTTACGCTTTGCATTCATGTCTTATGGAAATACAGAATTCCCCCATCGAAACATCTTTGAACTAGATCAAACAATATTCGATAAGTATTGATTTATTCCAGACGAGAACTACCCCGTCAACGTAGATCTCAAATAAATCCGTCGTCGTCGCTCTGCATCCCGAATAATCTCAGCCGATAATTTCAAACTAGGAGCAAGATGCGAATATCTCTCCACTTCAATCACTACATTTGAAATTATACCATCGATTCTCGATCGAGATGGGAGTAAATCCGAAAGACCTGGAGACATAGTCGCTCCCATAATCAATAATGTCTGCGATACCATCGACAATGCCCCTTGCCACAAATAAGGGAGATGACCTTCACGGTGGCTGGTGATGTGTTCTAACTGGCGTAGGGTTGCGTCTAGACATCTTCGACAACATTCTCGCACGCCTTGTTCGGAACATACCTGTTCGTTTTCAAAGACTGCTTGGATATATGGACGGTAGATGATTGTTCGACAGGCGTTGTAACGAAGTCGTAGGACGGTTTGAACGGGTGTGGATGGTTTTGATGTAAGAGGGAATTGGACTGGTTGTGGTAGACTCTCGTACCATTGTGATAATTGAAAATCGAGTTCTGATACTATCGGGCCCAGCGAGGAAAGTGTGTGTGTACTATCCTTTTGATAAATGAGATGACTGACTCGATTCAAGAGTCTTCGAAGTGCGATTTCAGCGAGGAAATACCATAATTCGTCTCGTCCAGGTTGTGATGATGTTAGAAAGCTATCAACTTCGTTGGCGGTGGAGTGTTCGTGATTGGATCCGGACATGGGAAGTTGAATTTGATCTACATTTTCAATGTCACTGGGGATATCTCGGTCATCGCTTGTATCATTGTCTTCTTCTTCCTCAAATCCACCGGGTAAATCCACGAGTTCTTCGAAATGAACAATGCCCGAATGAGGAAGATCGAGTTCGGCGAGAAGATCACTCTCGTATAACAATGTATTCCAATATACCCGCACACTAAGCTCTTTCCATTGTGCTGGTACTCGACTTGGATTACCGAAGAGTAATTGTAATTTCATACTGACGCTCGATAACAATGTCCAAGCCTCGAGTGGACGAACGAGGTAGAATAGATAGGCCGAGGCGAGAATCATGCATTGTGTTGCCATGACTGAATTCCGCATCATCACGGATGGAAGAAGTTTCCATCCAGCGGCAAAATATGCCAGTCCTGGTGATTGAGTATCCCGTGGCAGGGAAGAAATACTTCCATTCTGACTTGCAGAGCCAAGGGCTAGTACGAGGAGAACTAGACAGCTTACGGGACCTTCTTGGAAGTGTGTTGTCAAGGCTGTGTGATAATATCGGGTCCATGTATATGGATTCACGCATGCATACCAGATATTAGCGTGTGCGAAGAAGGATTTGATATAGGCGGGTGCGTCTGTTAGGTTGATTCCTTCGTTGGGATTTAGTTGGAGTGGTTCACGGGCCATTTCTAGTTGGAGGAGGTTTTGAGGGTCGTAGGGTCTTGAGACGAGGTCTCGAATGAGTGGCCATTGGAGAAGGTGTAAGGCTGGGGTTGTGTGGACTTTTGGCATTGTAGAGATACTGATGCTTTGTGGGGGGTTTGCCCATGACCCTAAGCCCACGGCGGACATTTTGGTGGGTATCTTGATGGCTGTATCTTCGAGGTTGGTGTCGTTGCTTGTTGCTGGGGATGTAGATGATAGGGCTAATTGGGGTCTTTGTCCGTGGAGATTTGAGTGTAGTAGGCCCTCAATACGAGTTAATTGTTCTAGTATGAGTTTGTCACCGGCGTCAAGTTTGATTCCTGGTTCACGATAGATACATTCGGCGTCGAGGTCTGTACAGAGCTGGCATTTCGGTCGTGCGCCGTTGCATCTGGTTTTTCGGAGTCGGCATATTTGGCACTATATACTACGTGATGAGATGGAATGTTCTGACGGGGAAAAGTCGTGGGTAGAGTATATACTCACTGCAATTGTTGCCCTTCTTCTAGGATATTCTGTTGCGTCTGAGTTGGATCGCTTTTTTTGTGTTATATAGTTGGATTCGTTCCCGGTATGATAGACCTCGTCCCTCTCGTGGGATTGTGGAGATGTCATTCTTTCACCACTGAATGGACAGCAATGGCTTCTTCATGATATTTCTTGCTTGTTATGTGGGTTATGACGCCTTGGAGGACTTTCATGCGGATATCGAGAGAGACAGATGTGATAAAGATAACATGAATGTGAAGCATCAGAGGGGAACAGTAAGGCAGCTGCATGAGATTGTACAACGAATATTGTCCCTCGGCCCCACAAATGACTATCCTCAAGCAGGATTAGTGCGTGAGTCTCCAAAGCCGGTCTTAAAATGCATGCGGAGGAACTATCCGTGACTCTTTTGGTGATAAATTCAATATATTCGTAGATCAGACCACATACAGGATTCTACAATATCAGATATGTTAATGGTCATTGGACGGTCGTTGATTCGGGCTCATTTCTTTTTCTTTTTTTTTATCTATTTTGAGAATGTTTTCCCCTAAATTGAACCCGTTCTGCTTCTGACATCAGCAGGCATCCGACACAATACCAATCAATTGGCATCCCTGCGCGATGTGAATGGCAGAAAACGAAGTAGACTGATATCTGGCAATGAATGGGAAGACCAGCTGTATGCTATCTCAAGAATTTCGCTTTTTTCGTATCTCTTCAACCCACTTTGAAGCACCCGAGATTGCATCTTCTGGTCTGTCCTTGTGGTTTAGTAGGTAGCCCTGGACCTCTGCAGCCGTAAATTCACCGCTGGGCACGACCTGAACGAAAGCAGCAGATAGATCAGAGATATTGGCGCGAAGTGTAATTCCTTCGTTCCTCTCCTCTTTCTGCACAACCTTCTTGCTATTTTCATCTTCAATGGATGGGAGCTGCCTTTGCCTGTGCCTCTTGGGCAGGTCATCGCCTTTTCCTGTGGAGTATTGTGTGCGTGAACGGTCACGTCGCATGTATTTGTAGATTGATTCGAAAAGATCTCTCACATCTTGCTCAGTGGTGTATGCGAAGCCGATAGTCATATCTACACGACCTGGTCTGAGAAGAGCTGGGTCTAATTGATCGGGGTGATTGGTCGTCATGACAAGAATACGTCCTTCGCTAGCTGCCACGCCATCGATAACATTTAACAGACCAGATAAAGTGATGCCGTCTGGTCCAGGGTTACCAGGAGCAATGACTGGGGCATCTTCCTTCTCAGAATCAAGTTTAGGAGGATCGTCTTCGGCAACAACAGTTTTGCCTCGAGTCTGGGTGACTCCCGCTGTATCAATATCCTCCAGCAATACAATGCACCGTCGGGGTAAGTATGCAAAGAGCGAGGACATGCCTTCTTCATCAAGACCATTGGTCTTGAGATTAAGCAAGTATAGCTTCAGTCCTAGCATCCCTGCAGCGGCAAAACAAAGACTCGTTTTACCAGTTCCAGGAGGGCCATGAAGTAGATATCCACGTCGGTATGGGATTCCCCGATCAGTATACCAGCGACGAGTGTGAGGGTGGAGGTACTCTCGCATATCGTCGACGAAGCCTTGCTTCTGTTCCTGGTCCAAGATGACCGTTGATAGTGGGCGTGGTGACCTAGACATACACTTGACCCAGTTGAAACTTCGATCGTAATCTCTCTTTGCCCGGTAAATGACAGTGCGATTCCCGTCACGCTCGATATAAGCTCTTTGACCATCTGCCAGCAGCTCCTTGAGTATTTCCGGGTTTCTGCCAAAGCATGACAGCCATAATCGCTCATTATTCAGAGCAAAGCGTCTGCTCTCCTCTTGCGTGCGTTGTAGTCTCATCAAATACCCTTTGTACCAGAAGTAGTGACATCCTTTGGATGGTGTGAATTTAATCTTCTTATATTTGTCCCGGCTCATCAGTTTGGCCCAGTATTCATCGAACGAAACAGCAGTGCCGCCTGGTTGAGGTCCATTCTCATCATCATCGTCTTCGGCATCGCTGTCGTCGGAATCGTCCCAGTATGGGTCGGTCTTATACTTGATGCTGGCAAGAAAACGGTTTGTTTTTTTCATGTGTGGTTGACGGGACACCCAATACATCATATAGGTGAATACATCATCCTCCATGCGAATCTCAGCAGTGGAGATGAACAGGTCGCTCAGACTGTCTAACACCCGGGGCCAAATGAAGCGTATGCATCCGGCAACTAAGGCAAATCCGATTAGGACTTGGAGATAGGCATTGAGGTCGATTTTGAGATATGATATGAAGAACCGCGAGACGAGACCGTATCCAGGTATGAGGGCTTCTAACAGGGCTGTTTCTGAAGAGAGACCAGATGTTGCTGTACCTGTTTGATTGGAGGCCATAATTGGTTGAGGGCTTAAGAAGGCCCAATAATCACTCAAGTATCCCCCCAAGTTGTCGAAAGATGATGGTGGCACTGGAGGGATTGATGAAAGAGAAATCGGAAGGGTATTAGGTAGCTATTTAAGAGGCATGCTTAAGTTTCAGTCTCATGTATCTGCAATCACTCTGCATTCATAGAATCTCTCGACGATCAACATTTTCCTGTTTTGGAATAGAGCGCTTACCAGTACAGATGAGCGGGCACTGTTTTTGGAGCCCGCACGAATCAGGAACGACGATCACAAAGTCGGTGACTATTGCTGCCTATTCCTGCTGATTCTTGTCTCATCTGGACGAAAATGATGCATATTGCTGCCTGTAAGATCAAAAAGTACTCTGATTAATTGGGTAATTGTAGTAAATTGTCTTTCGACGTGCAAACGAAGTTGTATACTTCGATGATTTTATCGCCTTATCATTCAGGCACCAATAACGATAAGAACTTTCTTATCACACGTGGACGCGTCCCAAAACAAACGCGACTTTTCTACTTTCGACCAAATTGCTCTTTTTATACCCAGACTTGTCATTCATCTGAAAAACGCATCGCAATCATGCCGCGTCCAGCTGCCAAAAGAAATCGATTGACTAAGGCCACTAAGGCAAATGCGACAAAAACGCAAGACAAAAATCAACCAAACGCCAAATCACCCCCCGCCGAACGCGCACCGTCAGTTGAGCCGCGGCAAGCCCTGACGAGCCAAACACCTCTCGCAAAGAATAATGAACAAGCAATTGAATCATCCCCTATAGGCGATCGTGCCGGTACTGCTAGTCAACCTGGAACGAGTCGCCCTCCAACTCGATCTCGTGGTTACTCTGCAACGAAGCCCTTGGTCGGAAACAATGGGGAGACGAATTCGCGAATTCCTGGTACGCCTGGCTTCGATACCTCCATGTTAAGCAATTTCCGACGCCGTCCGCGCCAACAAAGTATTTTGCAAATGGTACAAGCGGAGGATGAATCATCAGAGTTGGACGATGACGATTTTCTTGGTGGATTGAGTCCCCAGGACGAATCGACACCTTTGCATCCCTCTCGCGGGAAATCGTCACTGGCGCGGAAGGATGAGGACTCACCTTCGCGCTCGCCATCCCTCTCACGATCTCAGTCACCACCATCTTCCGAGAGTTCGCGTAAGCGGAAGCGCGCTAGTAATATAGAAGTACAAGTCCCACAGTCGTCGGCTTTTGAAAGCAATGAGGCCGATGAGGTTGAACAGGTCGATGATACCCCAAGTGCTACGCCAGTTCCACGCGATACCTACCCCGAAGAATCTGACGAAACGCCTTTGCCTCCACGGTTCTCCGATATATTAAGCCAAACTATGCTACCTCCGGCCAGTAGCCCTGCGACTTCTCAAGCGACAGTACCTCGCTCGCCTTTGGTTGTTCCTCAGCCAACTAAAGACAAGAGAAAATCAAAAGACTCCGCGTATATGTCTACTGCTGCATTGCAACAGAAGTTGCTGCCACGGCGAAGGCAGCGTCGTCGTGGACAAGGACATACAGATGGAATGGATCATTCTAGTGACGAGAGTGATGATTCCGTACACGATGCAGCATCAGGTGACGAAGACGAGCTCAGTGTACAACATTCAAGAAGATCCAGGTCACGGGGGGATGGGAATTCCAACAAACCCAGGCCTTTGGGTAACTCCCGAGATAAACCCATCAATAATCCGAAGCAGCGAAAAGCCAAAGGTCAAAAGGTCCCAGCAACCAAATCAAAATCAAAATCCCAAGGACGAACTACTTACTCGCGTTCACATGGAGAAGTCAATAAGGAGAATGAAGAAATGCAATTCTCTCCACCTTCGTCTCCAGTATCCTCCCCGTCTCAATCAGACGATGAATCTCGTGCTGGAAAAGGTACAGCCCGTCGCTTTACAAGTGCTGAATTACGCGCTGCAACGATGAAGTTTGCCGAGATCGATAAGTGGGAAATGGAATTTGAAGATGTGTCTGGTTCGGAGGTATAAGCGTGTTCTGTTTCTGATTTCTCCTTCTTGCAAGATTTGATGATATCCCATAACTTGTGCAATGTTGAATGTGTCATGATACTATTATTATTCTAATTATTGTTCTTGGTGCTGCTGTTGCACTGTTGTATACTTTTATACGTTCGTAGCCGCGCGTATCCTTCGATTTCCTCTTTAGGCCGGCCCCGCAGCAAATGCAACCGAAAGAGCCGCCGTTCCTCCACTGCCCCGCCTCCATCTCCGCAGCTGTCAGTTTTTTTTCTTCTCTTTTTTCTTTTCCTTTCTTGTTTCTCTTTTCAATCAACACTGTCCATCATGGCTACTGTCGATGCTATTCTCGCAGCCAAGTATCCGGGTAAAGCCCATGCCCGTCGAGTCGCACAGGCTCTACAAGCTCAAGGCGATGCGGGAGCTATCTATCTTGAGGCTCAAAAAACTCGAATGATGGAGGATAGTGACGAGGCTATGCATTTCAGGTATATATCTTGTAACTTGGACACTGGCTGACTCGAATATTGATTGGTTAATCATAATGTATAGACAACGTCGTCCATTCTTCTATCTGACTGGTTGCCCTGAACCTGATGCGTCTATGGTCTACGATGTCAAGGCCGACGAGTTGACTCTGTTTATTCCTCCCATTGACCCTGACTCCGTCATCTGGTCCGGCCTCCCTCTATCACTCGAAGAAGCAGCCAAACTTTATGACGTCGATCACGTCCAGTACACAACTGATGTCAATGCTACTTTGGCGAAGATTGGCAGCTCTCAAGGCGGAAAGACGGTTGCTTTTGCTATCGATGAGCAGGTTTCGGAGGGAATTAAATTCGATGGCTTCGCCCAGACTAATCTCTCCGTCCTGAAGAAGGTTATTGGTGATGCTCGTGTCGTGAAGGATGCGTATGAGATTGCCTTACTACGCAAGGCTAATGATATCTCAGCCAAGGGTCACATTGCTGTTTTTAAGGCTGCTCGGACAGCGAAGAATGAGCGCGAGGTCGAGGCCGCATGGATGAATACTTTGATTGCTAATGGATGTCCGGACCAATCTTATCACCCGATTTTTGCGGGTGGTGCGAACGGTGCTACGCTCCACTATGTGAAGAATGATGAGTTCTTGGTTGATCAGGTCACGAAGCAACGTAAGGGTAATCTGCTGATTGATGCTGGTGGTGAATATCGGACTTATTGTGCGGATATCACTCGTGTCGTTCCTCTGACTGGGAAATTCCCCACTGAGACCCGCCAGATCTACGAGATCGTCCTCCAGATGCAGGCGGAGTGTATTGGGATGCTGAAGGAGGGTGTTCGTTGGGATGATGTCCATGCCCATGCTCACCGTGTTGCGATTAAGGGTTTGGTGAAGCTTGGTATTCTTCGTGGTGAGGAGAATGAATTGTTTGAGAAGCGTGTTAGTGTGGCTTTCTTCCCGCACGGTCTGGGCCATTATCTGGGCATGGATACCCATGATACTGGTGGTTATCCCAACTATGAAGATACTGATAAGATGTTCCGATACCTGCGCGTAAGGGGAATTCTCCCTGCGGGTTCGGTCATCACCGTTGAGCCTGGTGTAAGTTGAATCTTGGACATTGAACCGGAGATAGAAAAATTTGCTAATCTTTTTGAATAGATCTACTTCTGCCGCTTCATTATTGACCCTGTTTTGAACTCGCCTGAACTGGGTAAATACATTGATGCCACTGTTCTGGAGAGGTATTGGAGTGTTGGAGGTGTGCGCATTGAAGATAATGTTCACGTCACCAAGGATGGTCATGATAATCTGACCACGGCCCCGAAGGCCATTGAAGAAGTTGAAAGTCTTGCTCAGTAAATAGATTAGCAGATTCTTTGGTCTAGATCAATTATGCATACATTGCACTTTCGGGATCAGCCTGGTGTTCACTTAGTCAATATTTTTTACTTTCATTCTACCTTGGTTGCCGTCAAATTAGGGCTCAAACTTTGTATCAGACTATAGAGTACAAGAAGAAAGAGAGATCTTTGCATTGGCATCAATTGGCCTTGTAGCCCGGTACTATGTCATTCGTGATGATTGTATAATATGCTCTTCAAAACAAATGGTATCATTTCATACTCGCAAACAATACAGAAATCTCTTGACTCATTTCTCGCTGCGCAGTCGCTTAGCCCCCCTGCCTCGCGGCGTACTCTCTGCCTCATTTTGATTGGCCTTCTCTCTCTTGTTCAGAACAATAGTCAAGACATCATAGCTGAATTCCGGAATATCGATACAGATCTTCTTCCACTCCTCTTCGATGCCGTGGCGAAGTACATGGCTCCGAGAGGCCCAGTATGAAGCAACGGGCTTGCGAATGGTGGTGTCGTCTTTCGGCGTGTTGGTGTAGACATAGCGGGCATAAGCAAGTTCTCCACTCGGTGTACTATTTACTTGATGGATCTTCTTGTGTGCGAGACGTTTCAGAGCGGGCATGCCGAGTTTCTCGGCTAGAGTGTAGACGCGGGCGTGACTGAGGAGCTGTCCGCCTGTAGTGTCGGTTTGACTGAGGTCTTGGGAGGTAGGGGACTCTGGTTCTGTCACGGTGTAGTAGTCGTGGGTATATTGGAATTGGAGGAAACATCCGAAGGCTTCGACGTTCTCTCCTGGGAGGGAAATGCGTCGCTGTGATTGTTAGTATATTGCAGAAATATATAGACAGATGCACAGATATTCTGCTAGAATGAATACTCACTGAGCTTGAAGCTTCAAATTTGTCCACAAACTCGGAGAGAAAAGGTGACTCGATTAGGAGTGTCTGATGGGCTGTGAGAGTGGTAGCGTCATCACCTTCGCCAATGACAATTTCAACAGTCGGAGAAGTCAGGAAACTGGACATTCAAATATCACTATACATCGCGACAGCAGTAGCAGAGCCATTGATTGCTGGGAGCTGCCCTGAGGAGAGAAGGGGAGAGCTGTTGCTGCCTTTACTTACTCGAGAAACTTGAAGCCCACATTCTTCTTTGCGGGTACAGCAGCTTCATTGTCAGTCTCAGCTGGCGCATCAATCATAGAGTTATCACCAGCTTGCGTCTCCTCGATCTGATCAGTAATTGTAGCATTGGGCGTATCCTGAGTCCCGGTCATCTCGACCTCATTGGAGGCGCTAGGGACATTCTGCGCGTCATTTTGCGCGTCGGGTTTTTCCGTGCCTGGAACCTGCACCTGCGGAGTATCCATTTTCAATTGGTGGCTCTACACTCAGACAGGATTGTCTCGTTGGCGAGAGGAGGAGAAGAAGGGAAGTTAAGAAGAGGTGAAAGTTGGAGGTGAAGTAACAATTCGGAGACGCCAAGAGAAACCCCGTCGGAGCAGCCATTTTCCCCATTTGCAACCCAACAACGTTCAAATCAGTCGAAAAAAAGAGGAGAGACATTCTGCAGGATATTCGCAGTGTTTTGGATGAGTTTGCATTATTCTTTGTTACTTTCAGATCCTTTTGACTCGTTTTTGGGAAATATCGAGCTACGTCATATGCGAACTGGCCGCCCTGGCGCAAACCGGTCGATTCGACTCCACTCAGAAGTATAAAGAAACATCTTCAAGACAAGGACAGGATTCAGCCTTAAATATGGAGAAAATTCAGGAGGGAAAGGATCAGCACATATCAGCTATGAGTCCAGACAACGATTTGAAGAAGCTGGATGACAAGACAAGACGGCCGAGCCTACCGATCGAACTGGAAGAGACTGACCAAGAGGGCCGATATCTTTTAACAACAGAAGATACCGAATTACTCCAGGAAGTACTTCATCATAATTTGAATACAGGCAGATCACATACTTCTAAAAAACCTCGCTTTCGCTTTCGAGATCTGGAGTTTACGCGCCAGAGGAGTACCTTTGATCGTGAGAATCCGAGCTTTAGCTCATCCCAGTTCCATGGTTTCTTCACGCTTTTCTGGCTCGGGGTTGCTCTGTTGTTGGTGAAGGTGGCTGCTAATAATTGGAGAGCACATGGGACAATCTGGGCTCGAAATGAGATTGTGCGTCTTATGTTTCATAAGGATGTACTGGTGCTTGGGTTGACGGACTTTGTTCTCTGCTGGTGTACGGTCTTTTGTCTAGGATTACAGCGGGTTCTGCTACGGGATATCCTTCACTGGAATGGTTTGGGCTGGATTATTCAGAATGTAAGGGGAATATACCTTGAGGATTTGATAACTGATACTAATGGTGAGAATTGGATCAGATCTGGCAAACGGCATATCTGGCTGGTTTCCTATGGTGGACTTACCACCGTGACTGGCCTTGGACACATACCGTGTTTACGGTTTTGCATTGTCTTACGATGCTGATGAAGCAGCACAGTTATGCCTCTTATAATGGTTACTGTATGGCTATGTTCACTCCCCTTTTGGATTATGCCTAGAAAGGACTGTTACTAACAGCACTAGTATCCGAACTCTATCGCAAGCGAAAAATCCTGATATATCGTCTATACAGATTAGAGCGGCAGAGCAAGCAACAATATCAGTCCAAGGCTCATTCATCCGCCGTAAATCTGGGCATTACATCCGAAATCACCAGTTTGAAACAGCGAGATCTACGACAACTTTCTATCGACATGAAAGAAGAACTCCATAAGACTCATGATACCGATCATCTCCTTGCACTCGCTGGAACAATTGAAAATGGAACTCCTTTGGAGCCGGGGCAGATAGCTTCAATTAAGTCTCTGCTGGAGCAAGAGATTGGATTGTTGACCGAAGCACTCAAAGGCAAAAGCACATCTCCTAATGGTCAATATCCACGGAATTTGACCCTCGGGAATTTCTGTGATTATATCACACTACCAACTGTGGTATATGAGCTTGAATATCCGCGAACAGAACGGGTGAACTGGGTTTATGTCTTTGAGAAAACCGCGGCCACATTCGGGACCATTGTTGTCATGATTGTTGTCTCTCAACACTGGATCTACCCAGTTGTCATGTCAACTTTACGCATGAAAGAAGATGGATTAACAATTGAACAGCGTCTTCGAGAATTCCCCTGGGTCCTTAGTGATTTACTCTTTCCTTTCATGATGGAATATTTGCTAGCCTTTTATGTTATCTGGGAGTGTGTGGTCAGTCTTTTCCATCCCCTCATTCAACTTCATCAAGCTCATTTCTTGAATACAGTTAAATGCCCTGGCAGAAATCACTCGATTCGCCGATCGTGGATTCTATGCCGACTGGTGGAATTCAGTCTCTTGGGATCAATTTGCCCGTGATTGGAACCGGCCTGTGCATAATTTCTTACTTCGGCATGTTTATCACAGTTCGATTAGCGTGTTTGATCTTTCGCGTGTCTCTGCAAGCCTGGTCACTTTCTTCCTATCGGCATGTGTTCATGAACTCATCATGTTATGTATTTTTCGTCGTCTCCGGGGTTATCTACTGATTCTCCAGATGTCCCAACTTCCACTCGTCTCGCTGAGTCGCACACGTTTCATGCGCAACCGCAAGCTTGTTGGGAATATATTTTTCTGGTTGGGCATTTTTACAGGGCCCAGTCTGCTCTGCAGTTTATACTTGATCATCTAGTACATTACTACTATTTTATCTTCATGTCAATATCAAATCAATCCATTTTTATACTTCGGGATGACCCCGCAGCTTGGCGTGCTCCACTCTGAAGTCACCAAATCGTTTGGACATTCAAAAATACTTCTCTTCTTACATTCAACATTCAACATTCAATATTCACATCTCTCAAATCACTATCGATCATCATGGCATCTAATCCTCCTGGACCATGCTGCACTGTTGGTGTAAAACATGAAGGCAATGCAAATGGTCAAATCAAGAACATCGGCGATGGTATGTCCTAGATATCTATACCACTTGATATGATACTAACCATCACAGTCGAGGTATACTTCTCATACCCTAAAGATAATTCAACTAAACGAGCAATCCTCCTCTTAACCGACGTGATCGGCCACCGCTTCATCAATGCCCAGTTAATCGCAGACCAATTAGCCGCCAACGGATACTTCGTCGTCATGCCTGACCTCTTCCACGGCGATCCAGTCCCTTTAATAAACCGTCCCGAGGGCTTTGATCTGATGGATTGGCTTAAAGGTCCTCCGGGTCATCTTCCGGATCGGGTGGAACCGGTCGTGAAAGCAGTCTTGCAAGAGATGAAGTCCAATCTAGGATGTGAGCGTATTGGTGCGGTGGGATATTGCTTTGGTGTAAGTTTTGCAATGGGAATTCCATAGATGAAACTATTCCTTTGGTGTGAGAATTGGATTAATCAATATACGACATCTAGGCCAAATATGCAGTTCGATTACTCCAGCCTGGTGGTGTGGATGTTTCTTACGTGGCTCATCCTAGTTTTGTCGAGGCGGATGAGTTGGCGGCTATCAAGGGTCCTCTTTCTATTTCTGCTGCTGGTAAGTTCCACCTTGTTCGAGTTGAACTAGAAAATGAGACTGTGAGAAGGACATTTTTGGCTAATGTCTATTGCAGAAACGGATGCTATCTTCCCTACGTCTAAAAGACACGAGTCCGAAGAAATACTGGCTAAGACTGGCCAGCCGTATCAAATCAACTTGTTCAGTGGCGTCGAACATGGATTTGCTGTCAGAGCGGACATTTCGCAGCCAGTGCTGAGATTTGCTAAAGAGTCTGCTTTTTCTCAGGCCGTTGCTTGGTTTAATCAATATCTTTAGTCTATTGCAGGTCTCAAAAGTAAGGGCTTTGAGCATTTTGGTGGGAAGTAAGTTGCGAATGGGAACTATCTCTGGTGGCTTCGCTGGTGGCTTTACTCTACATGGCACTTAATTTACGAAATCCACTCACATCAGTCTTCATGGAAATAACATTTGGAATTTTTGGTCTCGAGCCAGTCCTCTCGTTCGCCATGATTCGAATCAGATATACATGCATCAACAGAAAGAAAACTTAGGTAACAGATATTGGTAGGCCAGTGACTTGGCTTATTTGGTGTAGGTAATCTTCGCGGAGACAGTGTGGTCTCGTAGGGAAATAAGTAGATATGTGTAGAATGACTGATGATAATGTTCGCCTTTACATCTTCTCGTGGGTGGCCATGAGGGAACCTATAATCAAGATTAGTAACTGGAAAAGGCAAAATAATTGTATCCTGCTGGAACCTACCGATGAATGTGGTGACCAGGCGAGAGCGAACTTGACAAATATCCTCCGGTACCAGCCAAATGGTGGCTCCCATCTTTCTGGCAATACTGATGGAAAGCTTGGCGTTGGCGTAGGCATCCTCGTCTGTTCGTCCGGGGGTAACGAGGTCGTAGTCGACGTAGCTGCTCTTCATACCGTTGAGGACATCCAGCAGGAATTGACCGGTTCCAATGGATTGATCCTTGAAGCTGCGGATCGCGGAAGACTGGCCACCACTCTTGGACATGTCGTTCGCCCAGCGAATCATCTCTGCATCGGTAATCTCACGCTTGCCCAATCGTTGGGCCAGAGCAGACAGGGTACGGGTGATATCCCGGCGCATCAATTGCCACACCAGTCCCAGAGTAAGGGTTCGCTGGCCATCAGTGATGTCGGCACCCTGGACACCGACAAGAGAGAAACCGTTGTGTTTTCCAAGCTCGATGGAGTAGTTGGTATTTTCGACCGCCTTGAAGCGCATCAACTCACCACCAGACGCTGGTGGCTTGTTCACATGGCGCCAGTTCACACTTCCGGGAATAACTTTGTCGTACGCCTGCAAGAGCACGTTTCCATCCCGCAAGTCATCGAAGAGAGAGTTGACTGCCGGCTGCACATCGAGGGAGTTCAGCCACAGAGTGAATACACGAGCCTCACGTTCACCCTCTGCGTCAAAGTCCTCCACCTCGAGCTTCTCTTCCTCGGTGATGGGGTCAAGGCCAGGGTGAGTGTTGAAGAGGTTGGCAACAAAAGCAAGGTTAAGCTTAGGGTTACCGGCAACCAGGGATGTCGGAGTCAAGAACTTGCGGCAGTCAAGCTTCTCCGCGTTGGTCAGAACCTGCTCAGCACGTTGAAGCAGGTCCTGGGTCTGCAAGGGGCTACGGGAGCAAACGTCCGGCGCCAATTGGTTCAAAAGAACCGTGTAGTTCTCGCCATCCTTCACATCAGTAGAGAAGTTGTTTACCCTGCAAAAAAGTTAGAATTTGCCTTCACTTCCGCCGCAATTCCAATGACGTACCTTCGGTCCCACTTGGCGTTCTTCAGATGGTAGTTGAACCAGCGCAGCAGGATTTGCTCAGGAGGCAGACGCAGGAACTGCTCAAGAGTCTCATCCTCTTCCAAAAGACGGTACAATTCAGGGTGGAGCTTGATATCAATCTTGCCCAACAGACCACGTCGGATGACCTGCCAGATAAGACCCAAGATCAAATGCTCGCGGACCTCAATGATATCTCCACTTCCAATATTCACGACAGAGCATCCAATGCCCTTGGCGGAGTTGATGACGATGTTGTTGTTCTCGGTCATGTGGAAAGCATTCAATTGCTTGATCTTCTTGCCAGCCTTGTTCAAAACACGCTCATCAATAGTGTCAGGCACACTGTCATTGATCAATTTGGCGAGCACCAGACCGTCCTTGCACTTATCAAACATCTCGAAGGTATCGGTGGGGAAGGGCAGAAGGTCGCCAATGTCGGGATCGCCGGCCAGGACAGCATTGATATGTCTGGTAAATTCGGTTCGCTCATCTTCGTTGATAGTGTGGGTGACATTCGATGATGATCCCTGGACGTGGATCTTACCGCCGACACTGCCCTTGGAGACATGGCGGGAAGCGCCGGCGCCAGCGCCAGCACCGGCCCCAGCTCCTTGGATCACAGCGGCGGGAGAAGCTCCTGGAGCACCAGTGGCAGGTCCGGCGCGCAATCTAGCAACCAGCTAATGCAATAGTTAGCTTCTATTATCCCCAGAACCACCCCTAAATCCAAGCCACGTACATCAATGTAATCCTCGAGTTCAACGCGGCGGGAGCTATCCAACTCAACACCCTTCAACGTCTGACGAACCACATCATAAGGCTGTCGCTCTGACTGCTGAGTGGCTTTAATTGCAGATGCTTCGTCCAGATAACCTCGATCATCAACATCGAGTTTGCGGAACGCATCCTGGAGAGAGAAGATCTCGCCCTGGTCAAGCTGCGGGAATCGCCTGAATTAAGATAAACAGCGCACACGGTTAGAATTGAGCCTTTGGGCCATTGCGCTTGCAAAGTTCTTGTGGTATTCAACTCACTTCTGGAGCTTGAGGACATTCATGATGAATGTGGAGGGGTAAGCGGGTTCGGGCGCAAGCAGTATAGCAGCTTGGACTCGGCGGGATAAGGGATTCAAGAGGTAAAGAGGGATCGAAACTCCCTAGTCTGAATGAAATCAGATATAGCGGAATTCCAGGCAGACGGGGAAACCTGGCAAAGAAGACAGGATTGGGTAGAGAAGAGAGTGCTGGGCAGTGCACGAAGAGGCAACACTACGAAGTGGGGTCCGGATGAGCCACAGTACGTAATCTTTTGTATTTGTTACTCCGCGTCAGCAGGGGTACTTCTATTCCCTAGCTAAAGTGGAGTAAAATCAAGTCTCTATCTGTATCTTATCTGTTTTACAAATACATATAAATACAGCCTTGTTGCCTGTCCGAATGACGTCGAGCTGCATAGAAAAAGACACAAAATATTGAAATATACAGTATGTGCAAATATAAAACCCTAAGTATATCTAAATATTCTGTATAACTGCAATATAGAGACACAGATACAATATTGTAAATCATTGTTCGACTCCATTACCATGGCTGCACCCCATCCCTACGAATGACCCGCCCAACATGCTGATCTTCTCCCCCTTCTACCACATCCCGTACCAAATCCGCACCAACAGCCGGATGAATTGCTCCCATCTGCTTGTTCATCTCCAAATTACCGCCTAATCCCGTAGCAAGGAATCCTGGTGAGATGCACCAGGTCTTCACTCCATCCTCCTTGAGGATCCGAGTCCATTCTCGCATGAGCATGTTCATGCCGGTTTTGCTGGCACGGTAGGCAGGAATCATGAGGCTCGATTTAGGCCACCCTTTTTCGGGAGGCTGATTGAACCGAAGGGCTAGGTTGTCACTTTCAGCTAAAGTAGATGTTCCACTGGTGATGAAGAGAAGTCGAGGATCAGCCGATTGGAGTAGTAATGGTGCGAAGATATAGGTGAGGATGTGAGTGCCGGTTGTATTGACATCCCACGACCGATTCCATACCTCTCGCATCGTCAATTTGCCGAGATACCATTGCTGGTCTAATTGAGCGCCTGGTGTGGTCTTGTCAATTATGTGGGTTTTGATAGACCTTATCCATGGAGTTCATGGGTGATTCGTGGTAGCCTTACCTGCATTGTTGATCAATACATCCACTTGAGCATAGTGGCTGCTAATATAATCGTACGCCTTCTGAATTGACTCGTCATCTTCAATGTCCACCTGTACAGGTACAGTAATGCTACTGCTCGTAGGGTATTCCTCTCGCAGCTGGCGGACTGCATATTCCGCCTTTTCCATGCTTCGGCTTCCGAGCAAGATTGTATACGTCTTTGAAGACCGAATCAGGGCTTTGACAGTTTCCAAGCCGAGGCCGGTGTTAGCACCCGTAATGAAAACGATTTTGTTCGACATATTGGGGATTTTGGCTTTTGGATATTGAGTAAGGAGGGTTATTCGTGTAGTCTAAATATCCATTATAATGGGAAGTTCTGGCTTCTTAAATAGTTAAAGACGGAGCGAATAGTATCCATGATGTACACTCGGAAATAGGTTCAATTCTCCATTGATTTAACTACGAAATGATGAAGTTGATACAATCTCCAGTGTTATTAACGCCGAAATTGCCTAAAATGGAAATTCGATCGGCCGAGTTGATCTTCCTTTCAGGGAAATTCAACAACATCGATCTGCTTCTACCTCGAGCAATTATTGCAACAGCTTCAGAAAATATTGGCTCTCACTTATTTCTCAAATTCAGTCCTTTTCTCGTTCTGCTGGCCTTTGAATGCCCAACATTATGCTAGTTCAAGGGATAGAAGCCATCTTTCGACGTGGGGCACGACTGTCGCCCAACCACCACAGCCTCGTCGACTCCGGTCTTACTTCTTTCACCCATTCGGCATGAGAGAATAGTAGCTACCACCGAGGTCAAACTACCGGAATTTTGAGTAGAAAATGTCTGACTTATCTAGCCTAACTGGGAAATTTCGAGTTCGCAAGGATGTCTATGCCGTTGCGAAACCCTCCAAAAGGCCCCGTGAATCTCTGGTGTGCTTTCAATGCCGCAAAGCCAAGCTTCGCTGTGATCGTCAAAAACCATGTAGCTCATGCGTGAGGAAAGATGAAGCAGACACGTGCTCGTACCAGCGTTCCTCTCCTGATGCCACCAAGCCCAGCACAGCGGAAGATCGACTTGCTCATCTAGAGTCGCTCGTCAGGGATTTAATTCAAGGCTCAGCCACCACGTCAACAGTCAAGAACTCAGTTCCCGATATCCAGATAAATAGTTCCGATTATTCCGATCCGCGAACTCCAGCTCATATTGCAGATAGCGAACCTGGAACTAGATATGCTGGCTCTACTCATTGGTCCGCGATCCTTGATGACATTCACGGTATCAAGGCTGCTCTAGGCCAACATGACTACTTCCCTGAGTCTGAACAAATAGGGATGTCATCAGCTTCACGTTGCAGAAGAGACATGATTATCTTCGGATCCGCAAATAACTATCCCATGAAAATGATCATTTCACATTACTTGCCTTCCAAACTTGAAGTCGATCGGCTTCTTGCTGTCTATTTCCAAGGAGAAGCATTTATCATCCCGTTCATCCATGCAACTCAGTTTCAACGCCAATACCGTGCGTTTTGGGAAGACCCGGCTGCCTCTAATCCTCTCTGGTTATCAATACTCTTCTCGATCTGCTCTGCAGCTACCATGGTGCAAGGGACGGTTGGAATTGCCCCAGCGACTAGAGAAGATGTCATGGCGGATGTCCGCCATTTCCAAGAGGCAGCCGGAAAATGTCTCGTTAGAGGCGAGTATCATCGTCCACAACAGTATGTGCTAGAAGCATTGACACTATATGCACAAACTATCAATATGCAAAGTCTAGATCCATCCCGAGAAGTCGGTGCAATCTTTGGCATGATTGTACGGATGGCATACGAGATGGGATACCATCGAGACCCAGATTCTCTAGGATCTATCACCGTATTTGAAGGCGAAATGAGGCGGCGTTTCTGGGCGCTGTGTAAACAGGTAGACCTGATGGTATCATTCCAGCTGGGACTGCCCAGTAATATCTGTCTCGAGAATTGTGATACACAATCGCCGAGGAATCTTGCGGACTCCGATTTCGACGAGGATACCATTGCCTTGCCTCCTTCTCGCAGTGAAGATGAGCCCGTTGGTATACTGTGGTTTATTGTCAAGGACCGTCAAATGGCTAGCTTTAGTAAGGTCTGTCGGGATACCCTCAGTTTCGACGAGAAATCAGAGACCGAAATCGTCCAGCTCGATGGTGAAATTCGTCGTATGTATACAACAATCCCGGAGAGTCTACGAACTCGTCCTCTAGCCGACTCTATATCAGATCCACCATTCCTTGTCATGACTAGGATCTACGTGGAGTTTATTTATCTCAAGAGTCTTTGTGTCTTCCATCGCAAATACATGGTGCGAGGAGATCCCTTCAGCACTAAATCCTGTGTGGAAGCCGGCCAACAACTGGTCGGCCTTTTCATCGAGGTCTACAGAGAGTTTTCACCAGGAGGTCAGCTCCATCGAGAACGTTGGATGCTCACGAATTTTACCATGAACGATTTCCTCCTTGGTTGCATGGTGCTTTGCCTAGCAGTTAATACTCTAAAAAATGAACCTTACAATCTACCTGGTGATTCGAAAAGTACGAAGCAAGAAATACTTTCTTTATTGCGTCAGGCCCACGACATCTGTATCGAAAAGTCTTCAGCAAGTCGAGATGCCCGGTATGTCGCACAGGTGATCATCGCTACATTGAACAAACAAAGCCACGAATCAGCAGAGTCAACGCCACTCCTCCCAACATCTTCACTTGGAGAAGATGACCCATTCTATTTTGGCTGGTTGGATCCTTTTCAAGCAGGTGATGAGAGTGGATTAAGTTGCGACTGGAGATTGTTGGACTCTCGCTGACTTGTGGAGATCACATGCTAGCCGCGATTACATCATGCGGATCTCTCCAGCTTCAAAAACATCCCGCCTGAAACTGCCACATTGCCCACTGTTGACTTTAAATGGCCTTAGTAGCCTTTCTGATCGAATCTTGAATGTTAATTTCCTGAGATTGAGTAGCTCTATGGTCTTTTTTGGACTAAGAGACCCTTGAGTTTGTCGGTCAAGCTGCTTCGCTACGTCGCCCTGAGACGGGCACGTCCGACGGTCATGGCGGGCAATGACCAGAAATCTTTTTTGGGGACTTTTTCTCCCTGGAATACGCCTAGGAGCTCGACGCCTCAACCTGCAGACCATGCACCGGGGTCCGATGTCTTGCAGCGCTCTCAGGGGGAGGATCATACTGTGACACATCGGCATAAGCTGGGCCAACGCCATTATCCACCTGACTGTCCCCCATTGAAAGTGAGATGGTACTATGCTGTGGACTCACCTAAACGGAAACCTTCGTTGAACGACCAGAAGAAGCCTGACCAGAAACCATTACCTCCACCCAAGAAGTTCATTCCGTTTTCTTTGAAGGACTCCCAATCGATCGAAGCTACCTTCCAGAACCTTATCGAGATCGAAGATACCCGAGGCAACAACCAGACACAGAAAGAGGAGACAAAGCAGTCTTCCACGAAGGTAGCTGTCAATGAGGATTATCTCTTCGACGTGGATGTGGAACAACGGGAGTTAAGTCCGGCTTATTGGATTGGACCTGTGTATGAAGTTCGACGAGGGACTTGGTTGATTCAGGATGGATCAAACATGAAGCCATGCGAGGAAAATCTCGCAACCCAGTTGGAGGAGGGATACTTGAAACTTCGGCCGTGGAGGACAGATACTACAGAGGTCAACTCCGTTGCTCTACCGACGTCGTCTGCGAAACATAATCGAACTAGTGACCGTACAGATGGTAATACAGATTCCCAGGCAGATGTATCTGGATCACGGCCTCCGGAAGCAACAAAATCTTCTCGCCCGCGGGGTACCGGAAGCATACCTTCTTCGTCTTCAACTGAGTCTCGTCAATATCGCCTATTTGGGGCTTACATGAATAGAATCGTGGCCTATGAGAACGCTTCAACGGCATGGGTTACTACTGATGACTTCATGTCCCGCGTTAGTACCACTGTATACCAGAAGCTAGGCGGTGCTCCAGGAATTAAAGTAGTCCGTGGTTCGGTTGAATCTAAACGCCCGAGAGAGACATCGGATCCTCGAGATCGAGAGCGAAAGCCTGCCGACAAAATAGCGGGTGCTTTGAACCCGGATACATCTACTCCTAGCTTCTCGCAAACTGTCGACTCGCAGTCCAGGGAAGCGGAGGGTATCGAGCGACCAAAGGATGTTGATTCCACGGAGAGACGGCCACAGTCGACATTAGAGCGCCAAATGTCATCTCTGGCGGGTGAGCCACAAAATCCGGATGATCTGGAAGAGCAAGCTCGTAGGCAAGAAGAGCAAGAGATGGAGGACTTGAGAGAAGTTGATGGCGAGGATCGAGACCGAGAGGTCGATCATCTCATCCTTGTCACCCATGGTATTGGGCAACGGCTAGGTCTACGACTGGAGAGTATCAACTTCATACACGATGTGAATGTGCTTCGTAAGACACTAAAGACTGTCTACAAGGCCTCGCCTGATCTCCGGGCATTGAACTCCGCGTTTGCAGACCGAGATGGGAACTGTCGTGTCCAAGTTCTCCCTGTGTAAGCGAAGTTCTGAACTGTCCCCCTCTCTTGATTGCTTCAAACTAATCGTCTTGTAGCTGTTGGCGCCATCTTCTCGACTTCCCTTATCGTGGAGTACGACAGAATCGGAAAGAACTTGACCTTACCGACGCTGACACCGTTGAGGATGATGCATATCCCAGCCTAGCAGATATCACGCTTGAGAGTGTTCCAGCTGTGCGGAACTTGATCTCCGATCTGGCTATGGACGTGCTTCTCTACCAAAGTGGGTACTGCGAGCATATCTCTAATATCGTCAAACAAGAATGCAATAGAATTCTGGGGCTCTATAAGCAGCGAAATCCATCGTTTAAAGGCACGGTCAGTCTCTGTGGTCATTCTCTGGGAAGTGCAATTCTCTTTGATATCCTCTGCCACCAGCCAAATACTTCCGAAGCACCCAAATCATCAAAGTTTACATCACATGGCAGTAATGACATTTCCGATCAACGGAAAGATGAAACGAGCGAGTTAAACTTTGAATGCGAGGAATTCTTTTGTCTGGGATCTCCGATTGCCCTGTTTCAAATGCTTAAAGGAAAGACGGTTGCCGGATACTCACCTCTAGGAACGAGAAAACGGCAAAGTGCCCTGGACATCGATTTCAATGCAAAAGCTCTCAAATCACTCAACTATACTAAGCGAGAATCACAGAGCCACGCTGGCCGGGGCCCTGTCGATAACTCTGCTATTATCTCTGCGCCGAAGTGTCGCGATTTGTACAATATTTTCCATCCCTCTGACCCGGTCAGCTATCGCCTCGAGCCTCTTATATCCCCAGCGATGGCCAGTCTCAAGCCCCAACCCCTTCCTTCGGTAAAAAAGAGCATCTGGACACAGTCTGGTCAGAGTCTCTCCATCATTGGATCACGTATGGGACAAAGTGTGGGCTCTCTATGGAGTAACTTTACCTCGGGTGTTGCGAGTAGTTTGTTGAATCGCAGTCTGGGTCTCAATGCCGAGGAAGTTTCCTCTGCTGTCAATGCTGGGGGGAATGATCGATCAGGTCATAAACGATCACAATCCGGTTCGGTACAGAATTCCTCGTCCGGTTCTGATCAACCCCAACCACTCATTGAACCAGATCTGGAGACTCTCTACGATGGATTTCAGAAGAGTCGGGATGGTCATAACAAGAACTCTGAGAGTGGGGATGATCTGGAAATTGAGGAACAAGAGCGAAAACTCAAGTTTGAAGATGCCAAAGTTCGTGGCTTGAATTCAAATGGTCGTGTGGACTATAGTATCCAGGAGTGAGTATCTCCCGTGTTTATTGTTATCCTCTTCTGCCTTGACTTCTGTGGTTGAGTTGCTGATTTGCTTACTAGGGGCGCATTCGATATTTCTCTTATCGCGAGTATTGCCAGTCACCTCACGTACTGGGGAGACGAGGATGTAAACCATTTCATGCTTTCTCAGGTGTTGTCTCGGAGTTTGCGACATCGGAATAAAGTATAGATGTGCATAGAACAATTGCTCTTGGTTACTAGGACTAGTGATACACTAGTAGTGTGTTGAACCTTCAATAACCTTCTTCATTCTTGAATAGATATTTCTACTATCTTACATTCTGTTACATATAACTAATATGCCCTGCTAGTATTTGATAGTACTAGATGTAGATTACTTATCCCCTGTTAGCATCGATACATTGCTATCAACTATTACTATCACACTATAACCAACAATCTTTATTTACTATTAAACCATTGGTAATATATCCTGTATTCTTCCATATATTGATATACCTTGTAGGTATATCATGATTGATGCCAATCACCTTCCTAATTTGGACTAGCTCCTGATTAGCCGAAAAGAGCTTTCTCCTTCTTTCCTCCACTTTTTCACCCTCGTTTCTTCTTTTTCACTCATCATCTTCATTCTTTTTCACCATCCACCATGAGTGCTGAGCTTGAACAGGTCCGCAAAGTATGGGAGCGTACCAGTACTAGCCCTATTTACGAGTTCCTCCTTAGCGAGGTCGATGTTTATGATGCTGAACACGGGGTGATGCGAGCACGACTCCAGGTCGGCCCTCGCCAACTCAATTCTAAGGGCAGCTTACATGGCTCCTTCTCTGCCACCGTGACGGACTGGGCCGGTGGTCTTGCTATCGCCTCATGTGGTCTGGATGCCACGGGTGTGAGCACTGATATCCATGTCAACTATCTCTCGGGCGCGACAACCGGCGACTGGCTTGAAATTGAAGGCCGAGCCAATAAAGTCGGAAAATCACTTGCCTTTACGACGGTTTCGATCTCCAAGAAGACTGATTCCGGACTGGTGTTGGTTGCTCAAGGCTCGCATACCAAGTATGTCCGAACCCGATGATCACAAATCGGGGTCCCCCTTGCATCTTGCAATCCGTTGTAGATATTAGAATCATTCCGCAATCTTCTTTGCATCTGGCATGACGCACATGCACTTTGAATGCCCGGATTCACTCGGATAGCGGAGAGTAAATCTCCTTTCTGTTTAGCTTTAGATGTCTGATGGTTGCTTTTCCCACGGCCACTAGGCAATGATGAACGGATACATTCTGCATTAACTATTACTGTATAATATGAGCATCTCATGAATATACTTACGCAATATAATCAATTCTGCACTATAAATACAAGTACAAGTACCAATATAAATATAAATATAAGTATCAACCAGTGTCACTTGAAGTTCGTGAATTTGTGGCTGTGGCGCACTGACCAACTGGCTCGTCCGGGGTTATCATCGACCTTCCTGGACCCCCGTGGATCTTCCCTCTTTCATTACTTGTAGACAGGTCTCTCTTGTGAAAAAGGGGGGCATGGAGGTATGTGAATCTCTTATTTCTCAACTCATGCATCGGTTCTTCGCTAATGTTATAGACTAATTATGGACAAATCCGAAGCCGATGCGATCGCCGCGCCCTCTGTGACCCCAGCTTCTCCTGTCGCAATACAGAATGATACGGCCAAGAAAGATGGCGCCAACCAGAAATCGGCCAAAGAACTCATGGACTATGTCCTTGACTTTCTTTCAACATCTAGCAACGAAACACTCCTTGGTGTATTCGCTATGTTAATGCTCGGCACCTATATAATATTGGGACGGGTGGGATTACTGTTGATCGGCATCGCCGCAGGTGTGATCCTGCATGCGTCATGGGAGGGGGGTTCTCATGAAGGAGACGAGAATGCATCTCTGAAGAAACGAAAGGAGCTTGCATTGGAGGTTTCCCAGAGGTTATTGGAATGGCCGACACGCTCGGGACCAAATACGTTAGACTCAAAATCCGAGAGTGCTTTGGCTACATCCCCGGAGGAGCTTTCCGAGACGGATCTGGAATTCACAACATTTCAGCCAGCGACTGCTGCTGCGTTGAGGACACTCACTGATACAGTCATCAAGGACTATGTCAAGTAAGAGTTACCTTGCACAATTATTCCCTCTCAAAGCAAACATTGGCTGACAAAAGGATTAAGGTATTGGTATGAACCAATTCTGCCAAGCGATTCTATATTTCCAGAGTCCTGTCGAAGGACATTAACTTATTTTATCACAACAATTTCGTCCCATCTCTCGCATAAACGGACAGAAGACACTTTTCTACAATTCCTCACCAACTCCTCGTCTATAATTATTGTCTTTTTGAATGAACTGGCTGCCGCATTTTCTGCAACGGCATCTTCATCTAATGATGCCAAGAAGATTGTGGATCGATATTTAGAGAATGACCCCGAGAGCAGCCTCGCAAATGTTTTATCTGAAGAGCAGCAGCGGAAGAAGTTGAGCATGATTGCAGATGACATACTGTCGAATTATCTTGATGCAAAAGCATACCGCTGCTCTCCTGTCCGGGACTTTCTACGAGAGATTTTCGCCGGGGTCGTGCTTGAGTCAACAGTGACCAGTCTCTCGCGTCCTGAATTTATAAATGAATGGATAATCTACCTTCTTCAGGATGGTGAATCTGAAATCATGCATGCAATTGATGCTGGCGTCGAAGGTGCGCGTAATCAAGGCGTGGCCGGCTCAAAGACAGCAGAGGACACCAAAATTACAACCGCAGCGCCGAAACAGGAGAATCTGCCGGGTCGTCAATCAGAGCAAACAGATCGGGCGGAGGAAGAAGCATTGCTAGAGGCAAAACGTTTGAGTGCCATGATTGCATCTCATGATGGGCAAAGCTTACTTCCTTCTGACATGACGCAACCGGATCAGCCCGACCAAACGCGCAATTTATTTGAAAGTGATACTGGCTCAAGGGCTGCCAAAACTAGCACTGATGACGCGGATCCTGAAGTCATTGCGGGCAATGCTACGAATGAAGCGTCATCTCCCACGCCCGAGCAGCCATCATCCACTCTTTCCCGTAGTCCCAAGCCCAAAGAAGATGGTCCGGCTCCCATAAGCCTTCATGGTGCCCAGGTTTTGGTGGACGACGACTCAGCGGCAAGCGAGAAAGGACCCATCAAGTCACGACCTACGTGGGATTATCTGCTACAAGTTGAACCGACTTCTACCAGGTCTACTGGTTGGATGGTCTTCCGAAAATATGCCGATTTTCAGTCCCTACATGAAATGTTGGAGACAGTTTCACGTTTGAATCTCATCCAAAGTTTCTCGGATAAATTTCCTACTCTGCCTGCTTGGAAAGGCAAAACAAGACAAGAGCTTGCTCGGGAGTTAGAAAGATATCTCCAAGAAGCTGTCAAGCATGAGTCTCTTGCCGATACTGATCGTATGCGACGATTCCTCGAGAAGGAAGTGAGTTCCACTGAGAAGACTGCCACCAAATCTGGATTCTCCTTTCCAAGCCAAAGTGCCTTTGAGAATATGGGCAAGGGCATGCTGGGAGCATTGCAAAATGCGCCTAAAGGCGTCGCTGGTGGCGGCCGGGCAATGTTTGACGGTGTTACTGGCGTCTTTGCTGGCGGTGGACATACCCGCAAACCAACCAATTCTACAAATCGACAGTCCCTGCACGAAAAGGTCCCATCGCGAACGAGCCAAGATCTAACGCCCAAGGCTGGCCCGGCTGGTGACCTAAGTCGGGCGAATACTTCCCCGTCAGGCTTGAATCTCAGTGATAGCTCCTCAATTGCTAGAACCAGCGAGGATGCGCCAGTTTCCTCGACCACTGCTCCGTCCTTTGATCCATGGAAAGAGGATACCCCAAAATCATCAACGCCTAGTGATATTGGTAGCAGTGTTAATTCGACTGTTGTGGAGCAGAATGCGTGGGCATCCGAATCAACACTCGCGTCTTCAGAGGAGACCAAGCACGTATTGACAGATCATCTAGAAGCATCAGAAACAAGAACAGAAGCGGCGTCACCGCAGTTACCAGTCCTCCCAGATGCCACAGCAGCGGATGAGGGCTCGGAAAGCGCCAGCCAAAATGTGCAGAAAAAAAGAGCTCCGATTACAGCCGACGAAACTCAAATCGCCGTTGAGCTCATATTTGCCGTCATAAATGAACTTTATACACTGTCGTCTGCCTGGAATATTCGTCGTACGCTATTGAATGCGGCCAAGTCCTACATTCTACGCCCCGGAAGTCCTACCCTTGATACCATCCGTGATTTGCTACAAGACTCAATGATTGAGAGCCATACATCGGATAATGCACTCGGAGAGTACTTAACTAAGCTTCGTGAAAATGCCCTGCCCACTGAAGCAGAGTTAGCAGCTTGGCCTGCCCCTCCAAGCGAGGAAGAAAAGGCTCAACTGCGAGACAAGGCTCGGCGATTATTCGTTCAGAGAGGTATTCCTCAAGCTCTTACAAGTGTAATGGGTGCAGCGGCCAGTCGAGAAGCTCTCGAGAAGATCTTTGACAGTCTTCAAGTGCAAACTGTAGCTCGAGGCTTTGTCTTCTCAGTTATGCTTCAGGGACTGCGCGTGTTGACTCTGTAAACCGATGATGTCACTATCGCGCTTATCTTCACGTGATCTGACGCGTTGGCGCGTTGGCAATTGAGAGAATTCGACCTTTTCAGCTTCAACTCGCGCAAATCCTCAGATATCATCTTTATCTCGATCTCCTAAGAGACGGCAATATCGTGAACAACGCAAATTATCATCAATCATCATGACTTCTCGCAAACGCTCCTCCGATCAACAGGATCTTGAAGATCCTCAGGCCAAGAAGTCTCGCGTAAACTTCAAGGGCAAGCCATCGGGCAAGGTCGATAGCAATGGTGATCGATACTGGGAAGTTTCTAAAATGCGTCGCGTGACGATTTCCAAATTCCGGGGCAAAGTTTTGGTCAATATGCGAGAATACTATGAGAAGGATGGACAAGAACTTCCTGGAAAGAAGGTACGTTGCCGACATTTAAGCTAAGCTCAGCTGATCCTACTCCTTTTTAAAACACAGCAATGCTAATATTTGCTGTATACAGGGAATTTCTCTCCCCGTGGAACAATTCTGCGCTCTCATTTCACTCCTCCCCGATATCGAACAAGCTCTCCAAGAACACGGGGAAACACTTCCTCGACCGGAGTATTCTGGCCAGAACGCTGATGGAGATGAAGAGGGTGTTGAAATGCAAGACAAGGAATCTAGTCCATCGAAGCAGAATATTGAGGCTACAAGCGATGAAGAAAGTGAGGCGTAATAGTGGTTGGGATTCTCATGGCCGTGCGATTGTTAATGCCATTTCTATGATACCACTATATGAATGATTTTCCTAGCTGTTCTGAATTGTGTTTAAGGACCTTGCCCTGTATACGGTATAAATTCTTCTTTTATATACAAGATACACCAATTGCCAACTCAAGTGCAAACTCACACAAACAATCCGAGTCATTCTCCTATACGCTCGCCTCGTGCGTCGACTGGTGATTGGAAATCGACCCTCCTCGCCAGGCATGACGAGCATCCGGTTCGTTCACCAACTGCGAATCCTTTCCAATCATACCCCAACCTCCTCCACCCGGCGTTCGAATGATAATTCGTTCTCCGGGCTGCATTTGAGTAGAATTCTTCCCACCCAAACTAATAAGCCTCTCCTTCCACTCCCCATCAGGACTCTTCACACGTCGAACCCAAAGATTCTGTCCACACTGAGCATCTTCACCACCCTGTAGTCCGTATGGATGGTAAACCCTTCGCTCAGAGAGAATAGAAACTTGTACCGGTATACGAAACTCGATGTCTCGCACAACTCCATCTCCACCCCGATGTTGCCCTCTCCCTCCAGAACTAGGTCGGAGACTGAATTCTCGCAGAATCACGGGATATCGACGCTCGAATACCTCTGCATCGGTGATTCGGGTGTTCGTCATGTGTGTGTGAACTCCTGATGTGCCCTCCCAGTCTGGACCTGCACCGCTGCCTCCGGCGATAGTTTCGTAGTATCCGAATCCTTTTGTTTCGGCTTCGCCTTGACGGTTACCACCGAATCCGAAGGTTAGATTATTTGTGTCGCCCTGGGAGGCGGCGCAGGCTTGGAAGCTTTTCAGAATTACGTCGGTCACTCGTTGGCTCTGGTGGGGTTGAGTTAGTTATGCCATAACATATATTCTGGGCATATTCTGGATGTAGTGGCTTGATCAGACAGAACTTACTGTTAGCACATTCCCTCCCACGACTGCAGCCGATTCGGATGGAGATAGAAGGCTATTCGATGGGATTCGAACGTCAATTGGTTTCAGACAGCCTTGGTTTAGGGGAATATCTTCTGATATCAGACACCGAAGACAGTATATGATGGCAGAGTATGTAACTGCCTCTGGTGCATTGATGTTTCCTATGACCATCAGCAATCAAAATTCCTTTTTAACCCGGTTCTCCGTTTATAGAGGTGCTTGCTCCTACCGTAAACCTCTGGGCCTGTTCCCTCGAAATCAAAAATTGCTTCGCCTTTCTCGGCGTCAATGGATATCTTGAGCTGGATTGGAGTACCGTCATCCATGTAGTCGATTGCACTTAGGTCTTTTCCGGAGAATTTACGACTGACTTCTTTCAAGAGGTTTCGCACACTAAGCTCGGCGTTGGCTTGAATTTGATGCATGTAGAATAGAACCACACTCTCGCCATATTCTTCAATCAAAGTACCAATCAGGTTGATTCCTTTCTTATTGGCTGCAATTTGGGCCTTGAGGTCATTCAGGTTGTCTGCCAAACATCGTGTTCCACTGCAATCGGGGTATTGAGCGGGCTCGTTATAGAGTAATTCTGTGATTCTTTTCTCATTGAATTCACCCTCTGAGACCAATTTTTCGCTTTTAATTCGCGCGCCTTCTTGGTAGAGTTCTTTGGAATGGGGTGGCATTGATCCCGGGAGAATACCACCGATATCAGCTGCTTCAAGTTAGTCGAAGTAAGACCGGGAAAGAGTAGATAAAGAAGTATCACTTACCATGATGTGCTCTTGAAGCTACATAGAAGATTATCTTCCCTTGGTCAAATGCTGGCTGAACCACCGTGATATCAGGAAGATGTGTTCCACCTTGACAAGGCGAGTTGGCGACTAGTACATCTCCTGGCTTTAGTTTTCCTTTCCATATTTCAGCTTGCATCCGTACACAAGTTGACATGCTTCCAAGGTGAACTGGCAAATGAGGTGCATTGGCAACCAATCCGCCATCCGCATCGAACAATGCGCATGAGTAGTCCAGCCTTTCCTTGACATTCGTGCTGACACTAGTTTTTTGCAATGCGCGACCCATTTGCTCTGCAATTGCCATGAAACGATGTGAGAAGACACTCAGCAAGATAGGATCTACGGCTGTAGTGCTAATTTCGGGAGGATTGGCATCAGATTCCCCGATATTAATGACGACGTGGGTCTTGGTCAAAAGTGCAGAGGAGCCTGGAGGTACCACGATCGTTTGAGTATCGTCTGCTAGAATGGCTGGTCCCTTCACTCGATCATTTATCTCAAGATCGTTCAGTTTGTAGATTGGTGTCTCGTATCGACCTCCCTCAAAGTATACTTGAGACTTCCGATATTCGCGGCCCATGACATCAACAGGTTTTGCTTCTTGGATTTGTTGATCCACTGTTTTCTCGGACATTTCGAATGTCTTTCCTATACCACGCACCCGAACATCATCCACGATAATGTCACGATCTGGAAGGGTAAATCCGAATTCTTGCTCGTGCTGTTGCACAAATGCTTTCCCGAAGGCCCATTCATCACCGCCAAACTGCTCATTTGCATCGTCTTTACTGGGCTTTAGGATCATCAAAGCGGATTCTGTACCTCTATATCGCATATTGAGGTATTCTTCGAATACGATCGATGCCTTGTCGAAGCCTTGCTCCTGAAGTCTCGTCGTAGATCGATATCTCAGTTCAGCCATCTTCTTTGAGAGCTCTTGTCGCACGACCTCATTATCAGACCATGTCTTTGACTCTGGCTCCTGGCTTTCATCGACAACATCCGCAAGAGCCATTCCGTACGCCGAAAGGACAGAGGAATAGCGGTGGATCAAAATTTGTCGAATACCGAGGTTCTCTGCTATAGCTACAGCATGCTGACCCCCGGCACCTCCAAAAGTCGCCAATCGATGCTTTGAGGTATCGTGGCCTTTTGCTTCAGTCAAGGATCGAATGGGTCGAGTCATAGTTTCGTTGGCAACCTTGATGAATCCAAATGCAACTTCATCAGGTGTCATCTTATTGCTTTGACCACCCTTGGCGATCTTCTCATTGATTTCATCTGTAAGTTTTTCAAATAAACGACGACTCTCCTTCTCATCCAGGCCTTGATTCTCTTCTGGGCCAAAGATTTTCGGAAAGAAATCTGGAATGAGTCTGCCTAAGAATAGATTTGCGTCAGTCACTGTCAAGGGTCCACCTTTGCGATAACAAGCAGGCCCTGGATGAGCTCCTGCAGATTCAGGGCCAACGACAAATAACTCATTTCGATAGAATAGCCTGGATCCACCACCCGCAGCCACAGTGTTGATGTCCAACTGCGGAGACTGTATAGTTACTCCCGCTGTGGTCGTCTCAAACACATGTTCATAGCGGCCTGATCCATATCTGCTCACATCTGTGCTAGTACCACCCATATCAAAGCCAATGATCGGAATTTTTGATACAGGATCATAGGAAGTCAATGCGTAGCCTACAACGCCACCAGCTGGTCCTGATAGAATTGCCCGTAGCCCAGAAAATTGGTCCACATCAACCAATCCGCCATCCGATTGCATGAACTCGCACCGAGCACCGCGCGGGCCATCTTGACGCTTCACACTTTCACTTCCAAGACCACCGTCAAATCCAGCCTGGAAGCCGGATATGTACTTTTTGATAGTAGGTGTTAAGTAGGCATCGGCACAGGCCGAAGTAGCCCGCGGCACTAGCTTGATCATGGGCATCAGTTGATGACTTAGACTGACATGCTCAAAGCCGATCTCTGTTGCAAGACGACCGACTAAGGCTTCGTGGTCAGGAAAAGTATAACCGTGCATGAGACATACGGCTATACTTCGAATGCCTCGATCATATATTTGTTGTAATTGTGATCTGATCTTATCCTCTGATGGGCGTTTAAGAATACGAACAGCTTCGGACGACAGTCCCCGAACAATCTGCGCATCATTCGGACCCTTTTCACGAGGAGCAGTCTCTGTAAGATTTCGCTCTGGATCCTCTGCATAATCTTCCAGGGTAACTCGCTCCTCTATTTCTACCACTTCCTCATATAGCACTTCGGGTCGTTGAATAGCAAGATCAAAGATTCGTGGTCGTGACTGGTTCCCGATATGAAGACAGTCTCGAAACCCCTCCGTGACTACTAAAGCAATCTTCTCTCCTTTCCGCTCGAGTAAGGCGTTAGTGGCAACTGTTGTTCCCATGCGGATACTTTTGATCATTGAGGTGTCGATTGGTTCACCACGAGCAATTTCCTTGCCGGTAGCTATGGAAATGATCCGTCGGATACCTTCCAAAGGTGCATCCTCGTAGTTTTCAGGATCTTCTGATAGTAATTTGATCACAATATCATCTTCCAAACGGCCAGTCCCGGGGTTTCCTACACAGTCTGTGAAAGTACCGCCTCTCTGAACCTGGTTAGTGGGTTGCAACACGATGATCGAGATCCGAACCTCTTACATCAATTGCGATAGAAATGCCTTTACCGTTCAGAGACTCCATAGTGATCCCAGTTATGTATCGTGAGACCTCAGGTTGGTTGAATATCAAACAAACCACGACGCCCCGAACTTTCCCCTCTTTCTTTTCTTCCCCGCACGACTTCCTACGTCATTCGGAGAAAACAAGTTGATTGGAGGAACAACAATTGTAAGGCAGAACAACACGCTGTAGGTGCATGGAAATAGCTTCATAGTACAGTTTTATTTGAAGAGATGATTTGTTTTCGGTGGTATCAGTGGTTGTTTATTTGGTGCGAATCAACCCATCCTCCACTACGAGATACCTTAATTGTATACAGTACTACAAAATCCGAATCGACTGAGAACGCAGTCTTCGAGGGCTCCGATCGATCGTACGGGGCGAGGGAGAGGGGGTATTGGTAAAATTGGGAACCGCTCTGAAATTCAATTTGCGAATAAGACGGAATGGCGGACGATATCCATGGAGGGAAACGCAAGGACGAGAGACGGGCGAGGACACTAAGGAACACGATCGCTCGACGTTCGTTTCGGAGCTGCTGACCAGGATAAATACCGACACCATTGAAGGATCTCCAAAAAAGTAGTAGTAGCACAGAACACAAGCAACAGAAAGGAAGGTAGAAGCAAAACGGGGGAATTAAACTCCAGTACATAATACCCAAGCCAGATAGGTGTTTGACAGACAGTATGTGGTAGGAATCATCCTTATAGAAGAACCACACGATGTGATATTCGCAATGGGGGTGCCTTTGGCAGCCGAGGTAGAACGAGTTCCAAACAATCCGGGTTAACTATCGAGGATGGGTTCCTATGGACAAAGTTGCTCGGAATGGTATGGCACTGAGTCGATTTACTCAGCAGTATCAAGCTCATCATGAGCAGAAGGGACGGGGTCCAATGGTACTGTCACTAGTGGGTGAGAAACTCGAATCAATTCAACGGCCAATGGGAGGGTTACAAACCTTTCCTGTCTTCGCCGTTGGGGACATTTTCCCGCTCTTCCTCGCGGCGCTCACGATCATCATCGCGGCGTTCCCGGTCCTCCTTAGTATCGCGGTCACGGTCTTCAGGGCTGCGGGAACGATCACGAGAGCGTTCACGGTCACGGTCCCGGCGATCACCATCGCGATCACGGCGCTCATAGTCACGATCACGGTCGCGACGGTCATAGTCACGGTCACTACGCTCGTAGTCGCGCTCATACCGGTCATCCCGACGGGGAGAGTAATCACCTCGGCGACGAGGGGAGGGAGAGCGTCCGCGGCGGGGAGGAGTACGCTCACGGCGACGGTCACGGCCAGGGCCGGAATCAAATCTCCAAGAGGCAGAGGGGGGTGTACGCGCCCACTTTGAGAGAAATCAGTGTCAGGCTCAGAAAATAAAGCAAATGATAAGAGATTCATACCTCAATCTTCAAAAGATCATCGCGTCCAATACGCTTGTTGTGCATCTCATGGTAGGCATCATCCGCATCACGGCGGCTCTCGTATTCGACGAAGGCAAACCTGGAAAGGTGTTAAGATAAAAGAGAGAGAGAGAGAGAGAGAGAGAGAGAGAGAGATGCAATTGGGTATGACCTACAGTCGGCTAGAAGGTGTCCGGGGAGCTGGGATATCACAGCGAACAAGACGACCATAGCTGAATAAGTCGTTAGCTTGCGGGGGTCATTTGGCAAGAGCTAGTCGGAAGGTTGTAATGACAGATGAAAAGTGTCTGATATTCAAAGTCCAAAGAAGAAAGCGGAGCATCCAGTAGAGTACCCAATTCGATCAATCGCAGGAGAAGGACATCGATACGGGTGTCGTATATAAGAGGGGTAGGAATGGTTTGGGGGAGAAGAGTGTAGAGAGTAGACAGGGAAGGGATCGGAAACTCGTGTGGCTTTCAGGAACGCGGAAGTATAGCCGTGACGTACCGTTCGAACTCGTAGGCAAGGTCGCGGGCACGGGTGCCGTGGCCGAAGCCGGTAACATAGAGGGTAGTTCCGGATCGCGACATGACGGGGAGGGGGGAGATGAGGATATGAGAGAATGTAGGATGGTCGTGAAGAGAGGAGAGAAAATGAAAGAAAATGAATTGAGGCAGGGCGATGGAAGGCGGTGGACGAAAGTTCGGTTAAGGGGAGCGACCAATGACGCAATGACGAAATGTACTATGTCGTGTAATATTTTAACTATGTAGTGTTAGTAGGATGAGTTGATTATTGGTATTTAATTTATAACTAAAAAGTAGTAGAGATAGTTCTATCTGGACTTATTTAATGTCTCATAAATTCGAAAATTAAATATATATTTATATAGTATATATACTATGACAGAGTATAGCAATACAAACTGTGCTGACCATCTCCGCTCGGGAGGTACCGTAGAGCCCCGGCAAGTCGGGATTGCTGGCGGGTTTCCACTCCCTTGCCTTCTCCTTCTCGACTTACCCCGGAAACCCCCTCTTTCGTTGCCTTCGTCGACTCGCAAATATTATCTAGACTACGTCGTGTATTTCGAATCACCTCGTATCTAGTGTGAATTATCGATCCTATATCTCCTCAAACTCCCAATCACAGCTGAGCTTTATCCAGTTGCCTCGGCCACCCCGTCCTCTCCCCCCAAGTCTTTTCCAACATCGAGAGATCGACACACGAACGTATACAAGAATTATTGTTGGTTCTTCAAGCTTGATGATGGACCTGTAGGCTTTCCGGATCGTCAAAAGAGCGAACAATCTTCATGGCCAGCGCGACGCTTGTCATCTTGATCCCTGGTGCTTTCACTCCTATATCGGCCCAGTGATCCTTTCCGTCAGGCTACCTGTCATTCGGTCTTCATTCAGCCGCACCTGGAACAATTTTTCAAACGTCAGAGAAAACAAAAACAGAAATTGACTGGTTCTGTCTGAGAATCGTGTGACTATTACACATATCCGCTATTCGATGTGGATTTCACCAAAATGAGTCTCAATCGCCAAGAAACATCGCCCAAGGATGGCTCTGAGGGTTCATCAAAGTCTGCGCTGCCGGCTCTTCAGCTTCAAAAGTCCTCATCTCCAGCCCAGGTTAGTATTGTCTCACCCTTCGGGTGACTTGTTGGTCATTACTTACCTCCCGGATCAGGATCCCGTCACCGAGCAACCATCCATGCTACAGCAAACTCGAAACAAACTTGCCGAACCCGTAGTCGCCGCATTCATGGCAGGCGGCGTAGCGGGTGCCGTATCTCGAACGATTGTGTCGCCGTTGGAACGGTTGAAAATTCTTCTCCAAATCCAAAGCGTGGGCCGAGAAGAATACAAATTGTCGATTTGGCGAGCTCTGGTGAAAATGGGGAAGGAAGAAGGCTGGAGAGGATTTATGCGTGGAAATGGCACCAATTGCATTCGTATCATTCCTTACTCTGCTGTTCAATTCGGGAGTTACAACTTCTACAAAAGAGTATGTCGAAAAAATCCCCCCCCTCATCTCAAAGTCTGCGCTAGTTCTCCAAACTAATTGTCATCAAAGTTTGCTGAAGCACCTAATGGCGAGATGTCTGCTTATAGCCGTCTTGTCTGTGGTGGTATTGCAGGTATCACCTCGGTCACTGTAACATATCCTCTGGACATAGTTCGCACGCGACTTTCTATCCAGTCCGCCTCATTCGCCGAACTTGGAAAACGAGACCAACACCAAAAATTGCCCGGCATGTTCACCACCATGGTCGCCATATATAAAACTGAAGGTGGTATGAAGGCACTATATCGGGGTATTGTCCCGACTGTTGCTGGTGTGGCTCCTTATGTGAGTTTTTTTCGCACTTCCTTTTCATCTTCGATAGGCCACTGACATATAGTCTCCTAGGTGGGTCTCAATTTCATGACCTATGAGTCGGTCCGACAATACTTGACACCCGACGGGGAGAAAAACCCCAGCCCATGGCGAAAACTGCTGGCTGGTGCTATCTCTGGAGCTGTGGCTCAAACTTGCACATATCCATTGTGAGTTTCTTCCATTTATTGCCAGCATCTCGCCACAGAGAATATCTATGTTTCTAACTTACATTCAGTGATGTGCTCCGCCGACGTTTTCAGATCAACACTATGTCGGGCATGGGCTATCAATACAAGTCGATATTTGATGCGGTGCGTGTGATCGTGACCGAAGAAGGCCTACGGGGTCTTTTCAAGGGTATCGGTCCCAACCTTCTCAAGGTGGCACCCAGCATGGCGAGCAGCTGGCTCAGTTTTGAATTGACGCGTGATTTCCTGGTCAGCCTGGGCGATAGAGATTAGTTACAGTATACCTAGACATGCTCCATATTTCATCCTGTCTGACATAGATGGACTTCAATGGGTTTCGTTGCATTTTGTATTAATGGGAGGATCCTTGTATATAGCTGATCGAACAAATAAAAACAAGAACCAAAGATTAGGATGCGCAGCCTATGAGAAGCATGATGTACCTGAGTGGATTATACTTCGTGTGACTACATGACTAGTACTTGAGTACTTGACTACAGTAATACTGATCAGATGCATATCTGAAAATGTGGTTCATTTAGTACAAAAAGGGTGGCTTTAACAGCCAGCACTAAATATTACCTAAGCTAACCGGATTTGGACTAGCCCGATCCACCTGACCCGGGGCTCGTGTCATGTGATATACTCCCAATTAGGGCTAGCGTAGGGCACAACCCACACACAGCCGCGCAGCCGAGAGTGCAAGACCAAAAACCTCCTCAACCTTCGTGGTGCGACAGCAAGCCAACTCCCAGGTGTTCAATTCAATATCAGCAGCCATGGGTATGTCACAATTTCCTCGAGTCGATTGAATTGCTACGATTGTTCATTTGAATCGCCTCATCATTCTCTTCCCTTTATTTCCAACCCATTTCATCTGGCTAACCCTTTGGTTTGAAATTCTTAGGTATCGACTTGGACCGTCACCATGTGCGCAGCACCCACCGCAAGGCGCCTAAGAGCGAGAACGTTTACTTGCAGGTGCTTGTGAAGCTTTACCGCTTCCTTGCCCGTAAGAAATCCCCGTTTCCTTGAAGAAAAAAATTGAAGAATGCGAAACGTCCGGAGAATTCGAAATCGAAATCTGCATTGGAGGCAAATTGTTCGGAATTGAGGAAATCAGAATATGAAGACTGACCTGTTCTTTTTGATCTACAGGCCGTACGGAGTCCCAGTTCAACAAGGCTGTTCTCCGCCGTCTCTTTATGTCGCGCATCAACCGTCCCCCCGTCTCGCTCTCGCGCATCGCTGCCAACATCTCCGAGGCCCAGAAGGGCAAGACCGTCGTTGTCATCGGTACCATCACTGACGACAACCGTCTCCTGAACATCCCCAAGCTGTCGGTCGCTGCTCTGCGTTTCACCGCTACCGCCCGTGCCCGCATCGAGAAGGCCGGTGGTGAGACCCTGACTCTGGACCAGCTTGCTCTGCGCGCCCCTACCGGTGCCAACACTCTGCTCCTCCGTGGTCCCAAGAACTCCCGTGAGGCTGTCAAGCACTTCGGCTTCGGTCCTCACTCTCACAAGGTGCGTCAAATGAATAGTCCGAGATGGACTGGTTGGAAGGAATCTTGGGCTTGGTTTCGGATTTGGATTCAGTTTTCTAACTTATTGTTTCCGATTTATAGAAGCCCTACGTCGCCAGCAAGGGCCGCAAGTTCGAGCGTGCCCGTGGTCGCAGACGCTCCCGTGGTTTCAAGGTCTAAACAACCTTGTGAAGATGGTGATACAGGCATATGTCTGGCAGTGTGTTGGTGGAAGCTCGCATTGCGTATCCGGGTGTCAATCTCACCGAGTCTAGCCGGAGAATTCAAGTCGATGTACCTAAAGTGGCGGAATATATTCGGTTGGACTGGGAGATCAGAAATTTACGAATGGGGAGGCGCAAAAGAAAATTACATCCGGCTTAGTCCTCATCTTTTCTTACGACTGCGAAATGTTCAAAAAAAAAATTTCCTTGAATTTTTTTTTTCTAAAAAACTAAAATAAGGTTATATTCTAACATGTAGTGTTTCAATTGTCGACCGAGAGCTTTTGATGGAGGTATTTACGTCCCCCCGGCCCGTCATGATAGTCCCCAGCAGTGTGGCCATCTCCACGAATCAAGTATTTATAAATCGTCAACCCTTCAAGGCCGACGGGTCCCCGGGAGTGGATCTTGTTGGTGCTAATACCAACTTCGGTTCCAAATCCATATCGCATGCCATCTGCAAATCGACTAGACGCATTCCAATAGACACCTGCGCTGTCAATGCTGTTCATGTAACGAGTGGCTTCCTCTCTGGATTCGGTGATGATGATGTCTGTATGCCCTGAAGAGTGGGCATTGACATGGGTAATTGCGGCCTCAGTCGATGGAACAGTCTTGATGGCTAGCACCAGATCTAAGAATTCCGTATTGTAATCGGCGTCAGTGGCCAGAGAGATCTGAGCCATCTTATCTGTGGGAACCACCTTTGTTAAAGCATCCTTGGATGCCTGGTCACATCGTAAAGACACTCCTTTTGCCAATAGGCCATGAACGACTTCAGGCAGAACAGAGTCCAGCAGACTCTCGTGTACCAGTAAAGTCTCAAGAGCATTGCAAGCTGCAGGGTAGTCTGTCTTTGAATCGACAACTACTTTCACTGCGGTGCTGGTTTTAGCATCGGAATTGATGTAAGCAGAGCATAATCCATCGGCATGTCCCAGAACTGGAATCTTGGTGTTTTCCTTCACGTAACGGACAAGGTCGTTGGATCCGCGGGGAATGACGAGGTCGATAAAGGAGTCTTGAGCGAGTAAGGAGGAAACCACATCTCGTGTCTTGACAAGTTGAATTGAAGGGACAGGGACCTGTGAGCCAGAGATAGCCTCCGAGACAACATTTGCAATTGCTGCAAATGATTCGTTTGATTCTTTGCCACCTATTAATATGATTAGCGCAAGTCATTCGGCGTGTATATCGAATGATGGAAAGTACCCTTTAAGATAGCAGCATTTCCGGACTTAATAGCTAGTGCCGCGATATTTGCAATCACTTCAGGGCGAGCTTCAAATATGATCAATAGAACACCGATAGGACAACTGACTCTCTCGAGAGTGAGGCCTTCGTCTAAGAGCGTCCGCATTGAGAGTTTACCAACTTCAATTCCCCTTGTAGTCAGTATTCATTGATATATTCGGGAAAAGAAAGTCGACAGATAGTACATACCAGGATCCTCCAAATCACGTACACTCAAGATTCCCTCTAGCATATCATCATACTTGCCAGGGCGGGAGAGGTCCAGTCTTTTCAGAACACTATGGCTCAATGTACCATCCTCTGCAGCACGGGTAGCTAGCTCGACATCTTTCGCGTTGGCTGCCAGGATACTGGCTCGGTTCTTGTCTAGAGCCTGGTGCAGTGCCGTAAGGGCTTCATTTCGAGCATCGTTGGATAGAATTGCAAGTTGGCGAGAAGCAACCGATGCGTTGCGGGCAATATCCGTTGCGGTTGAGTCGGTAAACGACATTTTCAAGATGTATTTGAGGGATTGAAATAAATCCTTGAGGGGGAGATGAGTCAAATTGACGAGGGGCAGGTGGGGGGAACTTTTTAGCCGCCGATCCACCGACTCTCCGCTCTCCGCTCTCCGCTGCTTCTCTGCCGCGAAGCTATCATTTCAACCTCACTTCTTCACACTCGCGTTTGCACCTTGTTTTAATCTACAAATACTCGGCAGAACTTTCTTTTCCGGAGTACTGGGTCACAGAGACTACTCTCATCATCCGTTGAGCTTCCTCACGCCAATCTGCGCCCTTGTCCTTCGTGTCGTCTGCTCTCTCTAACCTTTCACCGAGTCGTAGTGGGATTGATATCGTGCACATGGCCTCCATCAAGGCCCTTGTTTTGAAATCTGCGAAACTGCAGAAGTTTTCAGAACAATCTGATGATAAATATGATGGCCAAATACAGGAACTGGTTGCATTCCTTCGTCAATCGTTTTCCGACCAGAGCCTCAACTTCGCTGCAAATGACCCAGCTCTTCTAGATGTAGGTCATCTCACTCACCCCCCCCCCCTCTCTCTCTCTCTCTCTCTCTCTCTCTCTATCTCTCCGACACAAGACGAAATAAACTGTTCTTCTTTGCTTCATGCTAAGTCGATGACTGTTCGTGATAGAATTTTGATCCCGCCGCCGATGCGATTACATACCTCTTTCTACTGCGGCTCCAGATCCAAACATTGCAGAATTCCTCCCAAGGACAAATACCAGTAGAGCTGCTACCATCCGGGATGTTATGGGAAAGGGCAGTGCATTATCTTAATATTTTCAACCCCATTCAGGTCCGATATGCTGGCTATGAGTGGCGACAGCTGATTGAGCTCGTAGCTCAGGCTGCGCAATCTGTTTCCAAGGTAAATTATACTGTGGCCAAAGCACCTTTTGCTTGGATACTGACATATTAAAGCCACTCCTTGCCACAAGACTAGTCAGAGATGCCATGTTGCGACTGGATCCCTCTTGCTCTGTGTTCACTTCGACCCATCTTCTCTTGGTTCGTCTCTGCCTACATGCGAAATCGTATGGTTGCGCTTTGCCCGTCTTAGATAAACACATATGCCATTTTCCCGGGTCAGCAGAACGTGCTCCTTTGAAAACCTCTCCGCTATTATGTGCCAGTCAAGAGACTGGTGCCACATTCATTACCTCCAGGTCTAGGCTGTCTACACCTCTAACTTGGAGGGACCAATCGCGGTACTTCCTATATGGCGGAATGATCTACATGGCGCTTAAGGAATGGAAAAAAGCTTCTCACTTTCTAGAACTGGTCATGTCCATGCCTACTGTTGGGCCCATTAGCATGATCATGGTCGAGGCCTATAAGAAGTGGGTATTAGTCGGCTTGATTGAGGCTGGGAAGGTAAGCCCAATATTCCCCCTTCTGATACATTACCAAAGCTTTCTTCTCTGTCCTAACACTAGCCTAGCTTCGCTCGACTCCCAGGACGATAGCTCCAAATGTGCTCAAGATATATCAATCCATCGCTAGGCCATATTTGAACCTCGCACATGCTTTCGAGCTTGGTGACTTCAAGCGGCTCAATGCCGAAATTGATGCAGCTATTCAAATCTGGCGCGATGTAAGTTGGCTATCCTGGGGTGCTTGTTTCTCAGTTGCATTTGACTAATCAAATTAATAGGACAACAACATGGGTCTTGTCTCCCAGGTTAAAAATTCACTTTCAGCACATGCTCTTGCCGGTATCAAAAAGATATTTGCTGCTTTGACGGTATCTGAGCTGTCGGGGCAGACGTCCTCCTTGCCTGAGAATATCGAGGCCGCGGAATCGGAGATCGCATCTCTCATTATGTCTGGCTCTGTATCTGCTACGCTGGTGCATAATGCTGGTCATCCCGAAGGCACAAGACTGCGATTCTTGAGTAGCTCTTCCTTATCTCGGTCTTCGCATGAACTTCAGGTACAGAACAAGCTCGAGAACGAGGGCCGGATTCTAGAGGCTCTTATAGAAGGGGTCAAGAAAAGAAGTTATATCTTGGGGCTAGGTGATGAGTTTATTGACCACATTCAAACGGCCCAATCTTGGGGTGGCTCAAACGATGGCTTCGCAATCATGGGAGAGGACACAGGACTCGAGATGGATGAGGATATTATGGGTGACCAAACCTAGCATTTATTATCTCAAAATTAGAAATAGCATAAAATACAACTTTACTCTATCTACTCTTGTCTTTGTTCGTGAATAAAGTATACATGAATTGTTGAATCGATTGAATTTATATCTATTCAAGATTTAATACGGTCCAGTTATCTATACTATGTATATAACAAAAATTCTCGGTGACCACTTATCTATTGGCTGCATCTGTTGATAAACTATATCCTAGAATCTACAATAGTTGGGGGGGGCAAAAAGAAATTTATAACTATATAAACCAAAAAAAGTACTTTACCAAAAAGAAGTCACTATACTCTAGTAGTACTTAAAGTAAGTTTATTTTGATAATCTTTGTCAATATATTTCATTTTCTATCTACAATTTTTTTCGATTTTATATTTTATATTATTATCGATTTCAAGAAAAAAGAAAATTGTATATTATCAACAGTCTATAATTCAATTATCTAAAATATATGATTCCAGAACTACTATTTTGGTAGATTACGGCTACTGTATAGATACTTTTAGTACCAGAATATCTGTACATAACCGAATAGATATATATTTATCTATTTGTATATAATACTGGTAATCTAGTACAATATCAAAAATTACAATTTTATTTTTCAGATTTTATATAGTAATATATTCTACTGAAATCAATTTTCTACAGTTGATCCGAAAAAAATCTAATTACTGTAGTTATAAACAAAAAATCTCTTCTATTTTTTACCAGAATATAGAGATTCTGATTGAAAAAATCTTTAAGTAGATATTACTGTTATTTTTTTATCAATATCTATATTGTATCAGAAATAATATTATCGAAATATAATAGATATAATTATAAAATTGAATCAATCTGATATTCCGAATTTTAAATAAAATTGTATAATTATATTAATCTATATTAATAGATATAATTGATTAAAATATTTGAAATAATATACTGTAAATATATTTTTCTGACTAAAAATAGAGAAAAATCGGGATTTTTTACTATAAATACCAAAAAATAAAACAGATAATATCGATCTAAAAAAAAAAAAAATATAGCTGACCAGATCCAAATATTTCCGGTTCAATATTGTATTTTCAATAAAAAAATTATTTATATTAGATATTATCAATTGTTTATAATATTTTAATAAAATATCTAAATTTTTGGTTTTTTCAGTTCTGATATTGAACAGATTTTATTTTTTTTCCCGATATAATTCAGAATTACTAAATATTTTTTGATAATTCCGGAAATTATATAATCGAATATATTCAGATAATAAAATAGTCTATATAGTTTATCGAAAATACAAATCTGATTACTGTAAAAATAATTATATTAGAATAAAAATTTTCAATTTTGTATCTGTCAAATTGATCGATATAGAATAAAATCAAAAAATTTTTATTGAAAAAAAATTAAATCTATCTGTAATTATAGTAATATAGTTTTTTATAATATTTTATATCAGTTTCTGTATAATTGTAAACAATTTTTTACCGAAACCGGATATTTTGTAGTAATTATATTTAAAATTAAAATTAAAATTATATATATCTGTAAAATATTTATCAAATATATTAATAATATATAGATTATATACAAAAAATAGTAAAATCTAATTTTTGAAATTTTGATTGTTGTATAGAAAAATTTCAAATACTGATTTCTACAAAATTTTGATAAATATTTGAAAAAAAAATTAAAAAATAGAAAAAATTTATTTAAATATTACAGAAAAATAATTAATTGTTTACAGAATATATTATCAATAAATAGAATACTATTACTGATTGTAAAAATATTATAATTATAGAAAATATTTTTATTCAGTTTTTTTTATAGATATAAAAACAAATTTACAATAAAAAATATATATAAATAATTGATTATATTAAATAGAATTATTAAATAGTTTATTATTTATAAATATAGTATAATAATTATCGATTATATTAGTTATAAATCAACTACAGATAATAATAATTTTATAAATCTAAATACTATATCTATAATTTCAGAAAATTTTTAATCAAAACAATTTTGTATAAATATTGTATATTTTTACTATAAATAATATAGATATATATATTATAAATACCGAATACAAAAAATATAATTTAATTAATTAAATACAATCAGAAAAAATTCACAAAACTAAAAAAAAATCTAGTAATATTGAAATATTTATTAATTATCTAAAAAGAATTTCTGTTGTTCTGGAATTTCTGGAATTTTTGAATCTGTATATTTCCGGATCTCGAATCCAGATTTTATTATTAATTATAAAAGATTTTTTGTTATTTTACTGTACTGTAATTAAACTATCGAAAAATACTGTAATTATTTATATACTGTTGAACAGTAGAATTTTATATATATTTATTTTTTCGAAAATATTGAAATAGATACTGTATAATATATCCGAATATTTTGGAATAGTTTTTCAAATTTATATATCAGATAATTGAATTCTATATATTATAGTTGTAATATATATATTTATAATTCTAGAATTATAGTAAAATTATCTGAAAATATAGATTCTAGATTTTTTGGATTATTAGTTTATATTGAAAATTTTTTAAAATATCGGAATTTTCAGATTGATTGAATAATTTTCAAAATAAAATTTTAAAATATTATTAAATTTATATAATTAATATTATTTTTAATTACAATTTTATTTTTTTAGATAATTTTATTTTCAATTTTATAAATATTAAACAAACTGTAAAAATTTTGTTGAAAAAACTGTATAAATCTATATTTTTTATTATATAAATAATTGAAAAAAATAGATCAGTTATAAATAATAAATTATTTCAATATACAGATCCAAATATTCAAAATTATTCTGAATATTATACTATAGTATACTATATACTATACTATACTATACTATACTATAGTACATTATACTATAGTAATATCGGCTATAGTAATCAATATAATTACCGATAGTGGTGATATCACTAATCGCCATATGGAATCTAATAGAATTGACTAT
>Ga0102593_1000257_pt1 | contig 118070 bp, 129 predicted proteins | sample AraplaCol_mMS_r2_2_FD_76862 | JGI IMG/M metagenome (GOLD analysis project Ga0102593, IMG submission 76862) | Arabidopsis root microbial communities from North Carolina, USA - plate scrape MF_Col_mMS_r2 (SPADES assembly) (version 2) | ecosystem: Host-associated > Plants > Roots > Endosphere...
AAAAAAAAAAAAAAACCGCACTTACATGTGCTGGTGCGATTGTCATATATTTGTCTTAGGTATGGGTCACATTCGCTGAGGTTCCGATGGGAACAGAGGAATCAACATGTATCCCCAATGGGCAAAGAACGTATCGTCTTCCTACGACAGCAGAAAATCGAATGAGTCGAGTCGGCAGGCACTCGTACTGTTTCAAGAGTTGAATCCCGTGAACCATCGATACTCCTCCAACATACATCAGAGGATAGAGAAAAGCAAACAGCAAACAAATTGCGGATTGGTGTGTTCTTGACTTCAAGTACCGAGCTATGCTTGCAACCTTCTGCTAACTATTTAGGACTCTAAGAAGGGATATTGAGTCTCCTACGGCCCATAAATCCTAGTCATCAATATCAAATAACCACACGGTGAGCATTGTGGCATTCCTTCGCACTCAAGATCGGACGACAGTCCAGGTCAAAGGACAAGTATGGAAAAGTAGAAATGGATCCAAAGGTTTCGCAAATCCTTTTGAGTGGTCCTTGAAGCAGTACCAGTAGTACCGAATTAATGACAAGACAATCTCCCACCAACATTCAGTTTGTAACTAAAATAGTATCATTTCAGACGCTCTCAAGTATTTCCACTTCTGGTATTGATTTTCCTTGGATCAGCACAATTAGCCATTTCTTGGCTCGTGTCAGCATACGCGGTCAACTCGAACGCCTCCGTGCCCATCGTCGTCTGGAGCAAGCCATGTTCTCGCCGTAGATTGCAGTACATATCAATATATGACGAAAAATTCCAACATATCAAACAATCTTCCATTGAATAAGGCTCGTCCAGATACTGTTTCTTCCGGCATATACCGCTTGTTGATTTGAAAGTTCACCAATCTGCAGACATCGGTGGGGACTGAAACCCGCCCCCACGACGTGCCTTAGGGCACAGACGGATCGTCAACAGAAAGAAAACTACAGTGCAAAATGCCAATTCTCGACATAGAAATTGACCGGAAGGATATTCGACCGAATAGCACGTGTGCTCGTGACTGCTGCCCTTCTTGCACGCCCAGACTATTGCGGATTTGTATGGGCCAATTATAGAATAGTTTTGTTGTTCATCAATAGCTTCACTGCCTGGTAAAGCTTGGAGAATATACAGGTTTTGATAGTTATAAAGAGCTTAGGGGGTTTCTTTAAATATTAATTGTTATTGTTGAATTATATGAGCATTTCCTTCCCAATATTGACCCTATCTTTGGTTCAAGCTGAGTCGGTTCGACTGCGCAGTCTCGTGTTATTTATTACAAAGATGGCTGGCAATGGTGATTTCACGTATCGTGATGGTATTGCTGCCGCCCAAATTGTCGCATTCTCGGTACCGTTCGTTTGCGCTCTTTACTTTCGATGGACCCGACGAATAGGCTGGTTCTGTGTTGGCGTTTTCACACTCTTGAGAATTATCGGGGCTAGTTGCAAGCTAGCCACGATACACCAAGATACGCAAGGACTATGGGCCGCCATATTTGTTTGCGAGTCACTAGGAATGATATTGATTATAGTTCTTCTATTGGAATTTCTTGAAAGAATGTAAGAGGCGATCCTGCTCATGACCCCAGAGCAAGTACTAATTGATCACACATATAGAAACAAAGTCATCTCTAAGGTCGGAAAGTGGATTTTCTTGGCCCCGTCCATCATAACCTGGATTGATATCGGAATTTCAATCGGGGGATGGGTCTCCGTCATGCATGTCGAACACCCTCTTCTTCCTGCCGCATGGAGTCAGGCTAGCATGGGCTTATTGGCGGTGATCTATATCTACCTTGTTGGTATCTTCGTTGTTTTCTGGGTCCGTCGACATGAATACTTTGAGATAGAAAAGTGGGCACTACATGCAGTTACTGTCTGCCTACCTTTGCTAGCCATTCGACTCATATATTCACTCATATTCATTATCTCGAGCAATATGACATTTAACGCTATCAAAGGCAACCCCACTGCTTATCTGGTTATGACAATATTGTCTGAGGTCGCTATTGTCGCTGTCTGTACTTTTGTGATTGCGGCAAAACTACCTTCACTTCAAAAGGGTGCGCAGTACTTGGGACAAAAGGATGACAGGGAAAGTCAACAAGAGCTCTCGAGCAGGCCCTGATATCATTTTTTCATTTTATAGATATGCATATTCTACTAAGGAACAACCAAGAATTCATATGTAATTGATTGAAATTCATTAGAAGCCAACAGAATTTGCAAGTTTATATTAAAAACTCCTATCGATAAGTAAGCATCTCAGACTGCGTTATTGATGGTTTTTGGGGGAGGGGGGTAATCACCATGAATCGTGGCAGTAAGGGCGGTCCATAATTGAAGGCGACCCAGCTCCCAGCACCAAGTACAGTCAAAACTAGCGCACCGCATCTCAGCATTGCTGTTCGAATCCTTGGTTGCAGGAACTCTCCTATAAGAGCCTCAAAACGGGCGGGCTGATTTCTGTCTGGGTAGTTCTCTTTTGGGACTGGGACTTCCAAGAAGGGACAAATGGTGTCCCAGTCAATTCCGTCTTCGAGCTGAATAAGACATAGCCGATCCGCAGGAATAGTTGATTTCACTCTCTTGATACTATTGACAGCAAATCCTTAGTGACTTTATCCAAATAAAAATGTAGACTAGAGCTCACTATGAGGAATAATAGTCACAAAGCGAATCCTCGTTATCAGGGTCACCTGGCATTGTTCCATTTGCGAAAGCTTGGTAGACCAATTGGTTCACCCCCAAGAATTGATACAAATCGGCTTGGAAATATTTCAGAATGTTCAATGGAAAGGTTGTTGCCAATTTTGCCACATTGTAACATGTGTTATTGAAAGAAAGCGCCCATTTCTTAGGGTCCCTCTCGGTGAGAATAAACTTGACATCGGGATCTTCTGCATAAGCGTCGATCATGTCCATTCCCAAATAGCTTGGGACTTCCACGATTGCCTATATCTGGTAAATTTTCGAATAGCCAATGGAATGCCTGTAGTATATGACTTACGTCGTAGTCTGCTAGCCACTTCTCCACATCCGGCTTTCTCAGTCGCCTTATACCGGAGAAATAGTTGAACTGGGCAATCAATGCTTCCTTGAAAATCTTGAGATGTGTCTCGCCATGAACAGTAACCGTCTCAAAGAGATGGTAGGGGCGATATCCCAGAATTTTCATCGCTTCATAAAGACCAAGTGTCCCGGAGCTACATAGCTTTAGTAGATGTGCTGCACTGCTTTTCCCTATACGAAAGACTTTCTGATTGATCTTACCGACTCGCGCTCGCAACTATTACCTTCTTCCTCCGAATCACAGCAGGAGTCGGCAGGTTATCGATCTCTCGAGACATGTTGAAAGGATTGTTGCTGGATTGAAGGTCTAATCAGGCAGCCCACCCATTTATAGAGAGCTGAGGGTCTTCCGCACAGACCGCGGGCACTACGAGGATTAGAGCCACACTGGGTGTCTTTGCATTGACGCTCCCTGAAATAGGTTGTGACTACGACAAATCCTTGGCGAATCAATTTCTGCACGAGATGATACCCGTTGTTTTTCGTCAAGGCCCCCTTTGGCTTACGGCCAGAGACGTCCAAAGTGCATTAAGCGGGGCTACTCTAGCGTAGTAATTATCCTAGAATAGTTAAGGCTCTATCGTGTAGTTTCAGCTCTTCCTTACCGTCGATCCCTCTTCAGCGCTTTCTTCGGACTGCTTTGTATTTAGCAATCCTATGCCGTTCAGCACTGCTAAACAACCTTGGAACCTTGCACTCGCTACAAGTCCATTATGTAAAAGCTCCATTCCCAGAAAGCCTTCTCCATCAGCAAAAAAAAGGATTTTATTGAAGGTATCTACCAACACCTAATCACCAGCGGAAGCAAAAGTGGTATAATCTCTATATGAGCGAATTTTCGTTAAGATGGTATGCGTCGTAGGCTAGAACGCTTCAAGTAAGCAAACATGACATAAAAAGATACCCAATAGCAATCGAAAGCCTCTTGCCTCTTGGGGGAGCAGAATGACTTGGTCAACTAGCCCGGACAGTCCGTTGTCACAGAGATCTCAGTATTCAAGGCTTTGCTCTCAACTACTGGCCTTGGTGATCTGACTGCTTTTTCATCGGAGCTTGGTTTGCGAGCCCACACGCGTCTACTGTCATAACATCAGGCGGGGTTTCTGGTTCGAAAAGAAAAATACAGCGGGTGCTTACGCGAAATGATAAAGGTGATGATGGTTATTGGCAAGGTCATTCCTGAGCTTGGCCACAAAGGTCATAACTTCCTCCCTTGACCAGGGTGTAGGCTCGTCGTGGCTTGTGAGGAGGTGCATGGAATAGCCTTCCAAACCACTCTGCCAATGAAGATTTATCAGACCAGCTTCTTTGCGCATTGGATCTTTCGGCCATGTCCCAATGGGCCATTTAGTTTCATGGTCATGAGTATCCACAAAGCCAGCCTCCTTGATCATGGGAACAAATTCATCATATAGTTCCATTGGTCTTCCTGACCTCACTGCAGCATCGAATACTGTTCGACTCCACTCTTTCGGGGTGCTATCTTCAGGCAGCGAATCATTTTTTGAGAAAATTACTGGCTGTATTTCCAGCTGTTCTATCCAGCCACCTGGTCGGATATTACTTGGTAGTCAAGCCAGCAAGAACGTTCACTTGTACCTGTGGTAGATGTCTCACTTATAACATTTTTTGTAGAAGTCTTTATACTCGTCGCGCGTAAAGGCACCCTCGAAAATCCGTATGTGTATAAGGTCAAATGGATATTTCCAGGTCCATTCTTGAGAAATATCAATCGACTTCGAGAATGCAGTTGGGTGGTACCCAAGTAGCCGGGGGTGGATATAAATCTACACCACGAACGATGGCTAGCAGAACATTCAGTAAGAATTGCCACCTGAGACGGAATGAATGCTGAGTCTGTCTCACCACTCGGGAATTGATCGGCAACCTCACTAGCAATACAGTATGTCAGCTTGAAAGTTAAAACTGCTAAATTGGCTTGCTTACATGGCCCATGTTCCTTGCCCAGTCCCAACGTCTAGAATGTGCTGTACAAATCAGCTTAGCCACATTCAAGGAACTCGTTAAAGCGTACTTGTGGGTTGGACCCTATCGGTGCTCGGAAATGGAGATTTTTTTGGTCACTTTCCATGACCAATGCAACCACATGTCTACTTCAACATGAGACGACAGTCAATTCAATCTTGGTCTCTCTCGTACATACCCTGCCTCATATGTCTCGAACTGAAGTTCATCCGAAGGTACACTTCAAGCATCAGTGATTAAATGGCGAACAAAACAAAAGCACACCTACAAGGAGTAGCCCGGCCTGTAATTTTGATATCTTCGTTGAAAAGATAATGGATCAATTTCCGTTGAAAAGAGTACGAATCACTCAAACCAACCTTCTCCCATTCTCAATCAATCCATTGAAGATAGACGTGCTAACTGAACATGTTCTGTTGAGGATGGTGAGCGGTGAGACGATCTCCCGACGGTATGATTCTTTGTTAATCAGACTTCATTCGTGGGACTAATACTTCGTCACTCGATATGTGGAGGTGCAATCTCAAGAAAAGCTCATAGTAGGTCAGATCCATTTCATTCAAAACAGCACGTATAGTATGAAGGGCAAAGGTATCGGAAGAAAAGTGTCTAAGTAGATGCCATCAGCAAAAGACTTGCGTCGATAGGACATGCCTGTGGGAGGGATACTGGATTTCAAAAGGTACGCAATGTTGTAATGCTTTCATTCCTTTGTAGAGCTTCACGTAAGTTATACACTTAGAGGCCGTTGTGAAGCGATGAATATAACCATGAGAATACATGTTCAATTAGTTGCTTAAATCTATCAGTAGTGGATCCACAAAATATTAATTCATTGCCCCCTTAACCCAGCAATACTTGGGGTAGGCTCTTCCAATTTCGTCTCCGAGACATGCCCTCGCCCCAGTAAGCCCACACTGCTTTCCGTGCTCCATCTACAACTTTCATGTGATGCTTTTCAAGGAATTGAGAAAAGATATGCATGATAACCGTCCTGTCACTAGTCGACACAGCCAGACGACCCACGATATACAGAGGCCAGGTCAGGGTAGCCATGGGCATAGACAAAACACAAACCCGGAGAACACTATCCAATGCAGACCTATAGGCCTCCTCGTCTTTCGTTTCAAAAAGTTCTTGATCAGAAGCTGAATCCTGACGAGAGGACGACAACGTCATGCGCAGCATTAAAATCCCGCAAAATTTGTACGCCCGAGCAATTTGTAGCATAGCTTCCATATAAGCATCAGTGGATGGCCCGGGGGACGACTCTACCGACCATGCCTCGAGACTCTCTATTAGACTCTGTGCTTCCGACATGCCATCTTGGCCTAGACGGATGCGACCGATCAGATCGGCCAAGCAATACATCAAAGGCCATAAGTGCCCGGCACAACCGAAGACAGTATCGATTGTATCCGGCAGCTTTGGCCCGCGTGTTCCGTTGACCACGAGAGGCTGTCTCCCAAGAGATAAGGCGAGCATCACATTGAAGTACTGGAAGACTTTGTGGAAGAACTGGATTTCTGGGCCGTCGAAAGCTTCATCTTGATATTCCAGGAACACTTTTGCACCTTGGAGATGGCACCAGGCATTATTTGCTGAATTCCCAAGGACGATCTGCATTTCTTTGTTAGTAAATACTAGGGTCGAATGGCATAATGTCAAGCAAGGAAGACGCACCTCGTAATAAATTAACAGCAAACTACTTGCTAACAAATTAATGCGAGTACCCGCGTCTATTTGTGGCGAAGAAAGCTCCGTAGCCAAAAGTGTCAACGCTTGCGAATGTAGATAAGTCGCACGGTCGTGAGTCTCTGCTCCCAGATGATACAGATGTGCTGCAGCAACAGCCTCCACGGCCCGTTGAACTTGCGTTGAGCAAGTAGTTCGCGGAAGAATATGAAGAATGAAAGGATTCGAGATATTAGGCTGTGGAAATGAAAAGCTAATTAAATGGGCGACGCTATTTGAAAAATGATAAACAAACTTCGTCTCTGCGCTGCTAGGCTGCGCGGGGAGTAGCACTGGCCGGTGCGACGTGGAATTGTTCCAGTTTGCAGCATCTTGATATTCTCGCACACGTTCTCGTGTTCGTCCATATTTCACCATCGACCAGTCTGGGTAGATGCATTCCGAGTGACGATCAATGCATATTTGACATGATGGTTGAGCTTCATCGCATTTCTTACGACGTTTGCGGCTGCATATAGAATTATGTTAGCGCACTCGGAGTTCTCCGCGAAGGATTCAGAAGTCCCAGTATGACATACCAATTCAAACAGCCCCATCTTGATCTTCTTTCTGGACCGCGAGACATGCCGTGTTTTTTTATTACTCCGATCCTGCAGAAATGACACTCGGTCGCCGATGTGGGGATCTGACGATGATCAAGGATGAACCGCCATGTGATGGGCTTTATGCTTGAGTGTATTATTCACAAGGGCATGTTCTTTCGTGGACGTCCAAGCAAAGTGGGGTTCATAGCTTGCAAGAAGAGGGGGGATGTCACTGAAAGATCATGCAGAATGCGGAGTTGTGGGTTGTGGCGGGTTGAGCCGATAGTATGTTGTGAATATCTCTTGCCACCGCGGTGTTGATCATTCCATAACAGACAGTAGATGATTATAGTGTATGAGGTCCATAAAATATTAGAGACAAGTAATATGCTCTGGAGGCTACTAGGTGATATCATCTCACGTTGAGTACTCTATAAATAATAATAAACTATAGATTAAATGACAGGTAGAAAATTGGTATAAACCCGACGCCGATCAACAGATAGACAAGAATTTCAAACAATGCAAGTTGATCAAAAATAACAACATCCCTGAAAGACTCAAAGAAGTCTTTATCCCAATAGAAAGCTATCCACTCCTAGTGTTTTTCTGTTCACCTCTCATTTGACGATTCCGGGAGCTGGTGAATACTGTGTGTTGCGTCCAACTCAGACGGGCCATGAACCCGTGCATTGAGAGAGGGATCCCAACTCCAATGTCCAGATGGTTGTGGAGATGAAGAGACCTGACTAGGTGCCGTTTCACCAAGTTGAGGCGACATTGCACTGTAGCGATTGTAATCGGGACCTGTGACCGAAGTTGTGTCTGTCATAGGTGGCTTTCCAGGATTGCTAGCCACATCAGTACCACCACCATTCGTGTTGTTGAACATTGCCCAGCGAGCCGTTCGCTCATTTCGCCCATCTTCGGAAGACATCCACTTCTTATAGACTCGATTTCTGCCAAGCAGGAAGAAAAGAGCAACCAAAATACCAACAAAGACAACGCCAGCAACGGCGATTCCGGCGATGGCACCCTTGCTAAGACCGCCACCACCAGAAGAGCCGCTGTCTGAACCCGAGTCGGAGCCCGAACCGGAACCATTACTCCCCTCTGCTGGCATTTCTTGTCCGGGAACTAGCATGTATGGATAAGAAAGCGCCTTGCTGTACTGTGATTGAAAAGTTTGCGAAGAGTTCTAATAAACGGATCTCGAATTAGTATTATTCTCGTGAGCTCAGGCTATGAATCACATACCGGATTGATAACACCGACCATTCCATTGTCAATGCATGATCCAATGGCAGTGCAGTAGAAGAAGGTTGGCTAATAGAGCAAGCCAATTAGATATTTCGCTGAGTATGTAGATGTTTGGTGACAGTCTCTTACCCGAGTATCATTGATTACTACTGACCATGTTGGTGCCTATACAAAGAGTCGTCAGTGATAAATCCGAGACATGACTGAAAGAGTTGACCGAGTGCGACTTACTGGTCCATTACTGTCAAAGTCCTCAAAGGCTCCCGAGTAAAATACCCCTTCATCAGCCGGAACGCAAGGTGCTCCGTAATCAGCCTTGACGACGGAGTGATTAGTCGGGTAGAACTCGAAAACAACTGTATCTCCGGGGTTTGCTTTGATCGTATGTGGGACATAGGCGTGTGGGCTACTCTTGGGCCCGACTGAGATTGTATGTGTCGCTTCTCCGGTTGATGTACTTTTCGAGGAAGAAGGTGTAGTCGACTTGGCCGTCGCGGTTGTGGCGACTCTGGTCAACTCGGTTGTTGAAGACTGTGCACCTCCTAGGTCCACCAGCGTAATTGACGCCAGAGCAGACCAGAGAAAATGCCGTCTGAACAGCATCCTCGTAGGAATTTAACGATAGTGACGATGTGCTGTAGGATATTGGCGATAGTGAAAATGAGGAGCGGGGAAGAAAAGAGGTCAGTCGATTATGAAAGACTCTCAGTAGAATACAATTTAGGGCCAGCACATTCAGGCTTGGCGTATGGCTGAGTGCTGGCTGAGCTTTGTCGGGCTTTGTTTTGGGTCAGCCTCGCTTGTTCCGTTCAAAGATAATGACTCTTAACCTATTTTGAATCAAAGAGGGTCAAAGGATGTTATTCTAAATTTTTACTTGGCTTCTTTCAGATCCACCTATGAGCCTGTGAGCTCCCAGATGTCGATTCAATTATCATTGTGTGTCAAAACTCGAGATACTCTTCAACAAAGGTGGGCCCTTCAACGACCACGAGGCTTTAAGCCTGTTGATATCCAATCGAAAGACTTGTGGGCTTCGTATAAGATTACCACAAACGGAATAGTGGATCGATGGGTTATTGATTCTGCTATTGCGTCTGGTGGGAAAAGATAGAATTAACTGCGGACTCTGCAGTCAGCAAGGCTCCCAATGGTACCAATATTAGATTGGATGAGCTGACTGCCAAGACGCACTCGGGAGCCAGGGCTTTTAGGGTCTGTGCCACCAATCTACAAAGGGACCTAAGCCGGCATGGTTTTAACAAGAATCCGAAACGCACCAATGCAAGATTTGCAGATTCATTGTAGAGAAGCAATGCAACTATTAAATATTGAGTGACGAACTATCGCCATTGGCACCGAGAAGCATTTCAATCAGAGGTTCTTGGGGAGATAATATACTGGCATCAGACGAACGGACGAGCTGCCCAACCAGGAAATAGTCCCACCTGTCAGCCTCAGAATTCAGCGTGGGGCGGCCACAACTTCATCACAGGGAAGGCTGCAGTATAGGTATACCACAGCCTTCCCTGTCGCTTCTTCTCGGCAAATCCGAGGTCTGTGCGAAATGCATGCAATGTGACAGTCGTATATACCCTATGTATGTCGTATCCTCCGGTAGATAAAGTGATGGATTTCAATGTCATCGTAAATCAGACTGAGACATCATCCAATCTATGAATCATGGACGAAACCTTTGGCCGTGGAGAATTAGACCTACTAGCATTTCAGAGGACGATCGACGTTTAGCTTTCCAGTGAAGATTATATTACAGGAACGAGCCCCTGGAGGGGAAGAAAACCCCCTAAGCGACAAAAGGGGATGATGTTACATGTTGATCTTATTGAGGCTCCCTTGTCGGATCCATAGAACTTGAAATCGGCCGAGCCTCGTCCACTAGTTTACTGACCATCCTCAAAAACGTTGGAAGTCCCCACTAGTTTCTGTCTACACATCTGATTTTTCTCCCCCAGCAAGCTCCACTTCGGCCTACTCCGTACGTAATATTTCAATGATCTGGGACTTATATCAATGGGGTAGTTCACTGCGAGAGCCGACATGATTGCTATCCCCCAATGGTTCCCTGGGTTGCACCTCGATACTCAGCCCTACCGGTGGTAAATTCTCGGGGACCCATGCCAACTTGACATACCGCCTAGCCCCCTATCAACTCTTCTAGTCTTTTGGAAGATAGACTTTATGGCCAGGATGCTATTTACTGATGAGTCAGGTGATTTGGCGAGAGGGCCTAGATTTTTCTTTTGCAGACTCTCTGTTCTCTTCTCTTTAAATCCAAGTTCTGGGACATACCACTTAATATAGCGCTCTGACATTCAAATTCCATGCATAAAGTTCTATCAGAGACTTGTTGTGTTCAAAGGGCTCTTAGATGGGCTCTTAGATTACCTCGACTGGACACCACTAATTATCCAATGGCGAATACTAGCCACCTCGGTATACCATTCTTGTAGATCGATATGACTAAAAACGCTCAATTTTCATTCGAACTGATCATTTGCATTTCAAATCCACAATATTCATGTAGAAAATAACGCAATGGACGTAATGTTACCTGAAAAATCAAATACCGGGATTCGAGTCATTGGCGAAGGCATACTTTTTAAAAGCTGGAGCTCTGCCAATTCAATGTCCAAATCTGGAAACATCGAGAAATGCGGGCGGAATGATCTGTCACGGGTACTCTTAAATCTCAAGGGAATGTAATTCTCGATCTAATCTACAATAAACAAGCTGTCTGCTTTTAAAACACTTCGAATGTTTCTCGATTGTTTTGTTCCTATTACGAGCTAGCCCTAGTCCAGCTTAGCGTGGACCTTCCCGCTCACCCCACATTATCTAACTTGTTTGATTGGTTACCAAATTACCGGGTCAACATAAAAACAGGCGCTGAGTCAGCCTCATTTCGTTCCCCTCCTAACCCCATGGCTTTGTTTTAGTTGACTTTGCAAGGCAAACATGTCAAATGAGCCAGTAGATCCAGTATGAAGCCTAGAATTTCGAACCATTGAGATTCTTCGACTGACGCGATGTAAAGAATCAAAATTTCTTCTCGGATGAGGCCTACGACTCCGACGGGTCGCAATCGTTCACCATTGATAACTGGTGTGAGTTTGAGCTGATTTGGTCCTCTCTTCGAGATCTTGCAGAGGCTCATAACTGTTACAGTAGGTCGATCATTGCGAATTAGCCACTAATAAGGTAAACATAAGTCAGACGACTGAGTCAGTCTTGATATGAAAATAAGTATGAAATGATACATTGTAATAAATGCGCTATCAAACCCCAATGGGCGAATATCGCGATGGTACGATATAAGTATTTAAACTATCAAGACAACACCGAGTGACATGTCACAAAGGAATGCCATCGAACAGATCAAGAACGGAAAGTCAAATCACAAGATATCTCGGATTCCAAATTGGCCATTCACCATCCAAAAATCAACTGCGGGGAGCTAGAGGCAATCTAAGCACTGGTGCTCCGGGAGGAAGCGCTGGAGGTGGATGAGAAGCCAGGGGGAGCACCACCACCCATACCGCCACCGCTACCACCACCGCCCATACCGGAGTTCTCATTCTCGACACCACCTTGCTCAGTGTAGTAGGCAGCAGGGGTAACATCGGTGTCAACAGTAGGGTCAACGCCGACAGAGATCCAGGCAAAGATACCGTCACTGACGGAGTCACCAAGGAGGACGTACTCCATGAAGGGGTCGATGGTGTCAGCCTCCTCGGAGAGAATGCTGTCGTCAGCGTTGGTGGTGAGATCCTGGGTGTTGGTGCTGTAGGGAGAAGTCTTCTCAACCTTGGTGATGAGATCCTGGTCGAAGAAAAGCTGACCGACGTGGGACGAAGAGGAAGAGTACAGGCCGGAAAGGGTGTCGTTCTGCAGGACAGTAGTCTCGTTGGCGGGGTGGGTCAGGACTATCAAATTGTTAGAGATGTTTGGATGACAGACAATTAAATTAGCTGTGAAATCGATTCCATACCGTGGATGTGAGTAGCACGGCTAGTGTAGTGGCCAGGGAAGATGGACTCGAACTGGACAACACCATCGGCGTTGCTAGGTTGGATTCCACGAAGGAAAGTGTTGTCAAGGTTGCTGGTATCGGAAGAGTCGCCGTTTCCGCTGGCGCTGATTCCAGAGTAGACACCCTATTTAACAATGGTCAGATCTAGCCTTGAGAGATCATAAATGCTGGATTGACATACAGTAGCATTGCAGTGCCAGAGATCGGTATAGATGTTAGGCAGGGGATTGCAGGTGTTGGTGTCGATCAGCTGGATATCCATGTACAGAGGAACACCAGCCTGGTCCTCGACGATGTTCTGGCGGATAAGTTCACCGGTAACATCTTCGTATAATGTTAGTACGGATATTGAATGATGCGGAGGCAATTGACGAACAGTAAGGACCCTGGGTAACATCCGGGGCAAGAATGCAGGTACCCTCAGAGGAGAACAGAACGCTGGGGTCGGTGTTGAAGTCAACACCAGTCAAGTTGGAAGCGTGAGAAGTAGCCAGAATGCTGTCAAGGTCGCGAGCCTTGAGAAATTTTGCGTCTATGAATTGTTAAACTCAATTTTGTTATCATGGAATGTTCAGGGTTTCGAACCAGACTTGAGGCCACGACGGCGACGGAGGTTCTTGACAGCAGCAGATCGGCGGGCAACGTTCTTGCTCTCGTGGCCACGAGCCTTCAACTGCGAGGCACACTGAGATAGGCTGCGGGACTGGATGGGAGCATTGCGCATGAAAAGAGCACGCTCGGCCGCTTCAGCCTTGTGGTCATGGCCGGGGTGTGCAGAGACAACGCTGGTCAAGCCGAGGAGCCCGACAGCAAGGGTGGAAGCGAGCTGAACCATGATAGTTATATATCGATTTGCGAGATGAGGAATTAAAAAGAGACAATCGGGCTTTAAATGGAGTGTCTGATGATCAATTCCATTCTCCAGCAGCGGATCATCCTATCTTTATAGAAAAGACAGCCATCTATAGATAGACCCATCCACAGACGGCCCGCGGCGCAAGTCTTGGGGTTGACGAAAGTGATGGAGGTATGCCCACCAAGACCAGCAAATCAGGGAAAGCACATTTCTCACCTTCTGCGCCAGCAGGCATTAACGTGTAAACACCGGTCCCACAGCGGAGCATGTCCCATGTCCCTAATGATCTAGACAGTTGAAAAGCGGAGAGTCGTGGTTCAGATAAATTCGTCCTGTGAGAGCTCATTGGGCCTCGGTACTTCATCAAGGGACACTTTCGTCGGCGTTGACCCTGATGGGCAAGCGCTAGATACGTTTACATGTCGAAGAAACACGCGTAGCCCTGCCAAGGTGCTTCTACACAAGTCGCGAAGGGCAAATTCCCCACATGGAGGATTGACGAGGAACAGGCCGTGGCCCTTAACTCAAAATTAGACACATTAAGTGGAGGAAATTATCGAGATCTGCAACGATGACGAGGCGTGCTAGTAGAGCATTGTATTTCGCCGCAGGGCTGTAAAAAATGACCATTGATTATTGATGTGATTATAATATGCAGCAGTATTGTCACGATGCCATTGGCAGGTGCTGTGCTTCCATCAATATAAATGACAAACCCGGTAGTCTTTATTAAGTTCTTATGCAGCAGATACATACCATTCTTCCTCAAATCACAAAATGGTGCAATCCGCTCCAGAATAGTCACGGCTCAAACAGAAGAGAAATCCCTAAAACTGGGAGCAGAGACGTGGGATAAGCCACAATATTATTAATCGGCGTAGCAAGTGTCGAATATTGACTGTAGTTTGGCACAATCGTGTAGATCCTTACCCCTTGAAATAAGGTGCTTGTTCTGCCCTGACCAACTCCCTCACAGGTCCAACGTACTTCGCATACGTACTCTTTCTTGGCACTTTTCCACCGGCGGCGTCCGTGATAAAACAATCACAAATCCAGGTTATATTGCGCCAAGCAGTAGCAAACATATCAGTAGCTTTCTATTCGGTACAATTGGAGGAATTCACCTCAACCTCCTAGTAGAAGAGTATATTGCGAAGACCTTTGAAGTCGTAATCGTGGAAAATTCAACACGCCAAGCATAAAATAAATTTTGCGGGCCGGGCTTGGCAGATGCTTGCGCCCGGCGATCCCGGAGATCTGCCGAGCGGAAGTTCATAGAGATCGCACCTTGCTGGTATTGTAGAATCTGGAAGTCTTGCGGAGAATTTTGTGGTTTCATGTACCCCGTAATAAAGGTGTGGCTCATTGTGGATGATGATAGAGAGTGCAAGTGGATGAAACAAATGACCCGGTGCAGACGCGTATACTCACTAAGATAAGCTTATACTCGCTGTTACGGGTATAGCACGATTAATGGAAGGATTGGAGCTTAGGAAATTTTAGCCATCGTAATTGAATGACATGATGTTTTCGAACGAAGCTCCCTCAATCGTGGGTCATTTGAATTTCTAAAGTTGTAGTTCATTGATCATCCCGTCGAGGCGAATATGGAATTTCTTTCATTCCTACATGCTACGATGCCCTTCTATTCTTTGTTGATATGCTACCACACGACAAGATATTGAGATCATAGCTTTTGCAAGGTTTTCGATTGATGAAAGGCTTACAAGGGAACACAGCATTTTGTAAATTATCATTGAATTAACATAAAGGTACATCGACTCATAATTCCATATTAAAGAGACATTTATGTGGTAGTATTATGAAGCACAAACAGACGAACACCCTGGTATTTGCGCTAATCAACAGGCCCAGCCAACGCAAGCGAAAGAGGATGGAACAGACGCGTCATTTCAGATAGAGTATGAAACACACTATCCAATCTAGACTTCGTGCTGGGTGACCTGGGGAACAGCGGAAGACTTCTCGTCGTCGAGACCCATCTCGACAGCGAAGGTAGTGTGGGGCTTCCACTTGGCTGAGGTACGAGGGGTGGTCTCCTCCATCATCTTGTCGACCTGCTCCAGAGTAAGACCCTTGGTCTCGGGGATGAGGAAGTAGGTGTAGACAAAGGCGCAAGTGCAAAGAGATCCCCAGATGAAGAAAACCTTGGGACCCAGGTTGCCCTGGTCGGCATCAACCATGTAAGGGGTGATGACAGCGATGATGCAGTTCCAGAGCCAGTTGGAGGCAGTGGAAAGGGCAACACCACGGGAACGGATTGGCAGAGGGAAGATCTCACCAATCACAACCCAGGCACCAGGTCCCCATGTGCTGGCGAAGAAGAAGATGTAGATGCAGATGAAGGCGATCATAGCAGAGACAGCCTTGTTGTTTTCTCCATCAGTGACTCCGATAATGGCGACCAGGAACTGGCAGATAACCATGCCCAGAGCACCCCACAGAAGCAGGGGACGACGACCAACCTTCTCAATGGCGTAGAAGGAGATAGGGGTCGAGCAGACATTGACAATGGTGGTGATCATGGTGATGAGGAAGGGGTTCTGGATCGTGCCAAGCTGGGTGAAGAAGGGAGTACCGAAGTAGAAGACGAAGTTGACACCAGTCCACTGTTGCATCATCTGGAGAGAGGTACCAAGAACAGTACGACGGACATTGCTGTTGGGATGGAAGATGTTTCCACGGAAGCAGTTGAGCCAGCTGTTGAAGTAACCATCCTGAGGAATAACCTGCATCTCATAGAGGAAGTTGGCTTCGATCTCGTTGATCTCAGTTTGGATGTACTCAGAGTCCTGGGGCTGGCCACGGATACGAGCAAGCGCATGAATGGCCTCTTCCTTCTTGCCCTTGCGGATGTAGAAACGAGGGGATTCAGGAAGGATGAAAAGACCAACAGCGAGGATAACAGCCCAAAGCATCTGGAGAGCGATGGGAATGCGGTAGGAGCCAGAGTCGGAACGGTTCTCAGTGCCATAGTCAACACAAGAGGCAAGCATGAGACCGATAGTGATGCAGAACTGGTAACCGGACACGATAGCACCACGAACCTTGCGAGGAGCAATCTCGGACATGTACATGATGATAACAGCAGACACGAATCCGACACCGAATCCAGCAACCAAACGGCCAGCGACCAAGAGACCGAGGCTAGTTGAAGCAGTCTGGAGCACGACACCGATGATGAAGATAATGCAGCCAGCAATAATGGTGAACCGACGACCAAACCAATCTGCCAGATCACCAGCGATGAGGGAACCGAAGAAAGTACCAGCCGAGAGAATAGAGACGATGAGAGACTTGCGCGAGGAGGGAATGACGAACTTGTCACTTGGGGTCGTTGCTTTGTCCTGTAAATGTTGTTAGTTTATTATTTCTGGCATGGTCAAGATATAGATCGAATACGTACCAGGTCTTCAAATGTTTCGATGAAGTAGTCCATGCTGAGGACACCGCTAATGTAACCGGAGTCATAACCGAAGAAGATACCACCGAATGCAGCGAAAGCACACATGAGATAGGTCTTGAAGGTGACGGGGGCTTCGACGCGACGCTCGTCGACCGTCTCCGAAGAGTCAGTCACCGTCGTGACTGCACCACCAGGCATCTTGGCGATTACTCTTGGCACGAGGGTTAGATCTGCAGAGATAGTTGGAGTGGTGGGGGAAGTAGTGATGTTCAGAATAGTAGTAAGTGATATTATTTGTCGAGGGTGTCAGAGGGATCAAGAGTGGTAGTGAAGAAAGTGTGGTATACAAAGGAAGAAAGATGCCAAAGAGGGGAAACCAGGCAGTTTATAACCTGGGGCCGGGGTTGCGTGAGAGCCACGATCCCCGGACTGAAAAGAACTGGGGGTGGAGGGAAAAAACCAACCAAACCACCCAGTCCCACGAACAAGCGAAGCGAAACCACATTGATTACGGATTTTGGCCACTCTCGGCACGCGAAGCACGGCCATCGCCGTGCTAGACTCGGCTGAACGCTGGGAGATTGGTGGGCTCTGACTGCTCGAACCTTCTGACATCCGAGAAAATCGTCAATTTCGAACCATGACTAGATCGAATTGAGCTTAATGCAGGGATCCAGACTACCCCGAAATGAGAGGGACATGCCATGCGGTACAGAACCCGGGGAAAGGTCTGCACGGATCAAGCTGTCTAAAATTTGCTGGAAGACAGCTGATTCGCTAATCATGGCAGAGTTATGGGGGCAATATCTCCCCAGGATTCGTTTAGCATAGACCTAGCCATACAGGAACTCGGGTCCAGCCCGGGCTTGGACACTTTCCAGCGGATTTGTTCCTCGGGACGCGGAGATGGTGTCTGAATTAGGGTTGGGGTCCGGGGAATTATCGGCAGCGATTGGTGAAAGTCCTGCGAGGAACAAGGGCAAGCTGCGCCACAAGGCCCGGGCCTACTTTTTTCACCTTTTTTTTTCACAGCGTCGTGACCCGAAAGATTTGGGACCGAGACACTATTCGGCACCCCGAAATAGTCCTTTCTATGTTCTTATTCTTTCTATAGAGTGATGGACTCAGCCCCCCGAGTCGCGTGAGCCGATCGGGTGACCTCCCGGCCATGTCCGACCTTTTTTAGCGGTATATGGGGTGTTTATGCATGACCCGGTCTCTTGTAAACCCGGCAGGTGTACATAGAAAAAACTTCTATGATCTTACGAAACGGGCAAATGCGTTCTCAAACCACTGGTGTTCTAGCGTAAGGCACACGCTAGCATTTTCCAATAGACCGTGCGACTCAAATCGTCTGACGGCAAACTGGGCCGCCCAAAATAATTGGTCTCTTCACTTGATTGGCTTGAATGGTTCAAACGCAACCATGACATGCATCCATTTACCTGGTAAAGGTAAGTCAAAGTCGAGTCACCGTGCCCGATTCCCGATGGCACCCTACTAATTCTCATACAGTATTGTAAAATCCAACACTGGCCATCCATATCCCGCGCGGTCCCACCCCCAGAGCACCTTGAGACTTTTCCCACGGGGTCAGTAACCAGTAAGACGATCTGACGGGGTACGCCTGTGGGGAAGTTTTAGACGCTGGGCTTTGTTTCTGGCATTCGACGGTCGCTTGGCGTCTCTCGTGGCGTCCTATCGAAGCCGTTCTCAGAAATTCTCTTCTTCTTTCTACGCTCAACTTCACCCATTAAAAGACTAGCGGGGAAAGACAAAGGCAGAAGTGTCACCTTACCAAGGTTTGCCGTGCCGGGTTAATATCGGACCAAGGCCTTTGAAGGCATTCGTGACCGGGACAAGACCTTGGCTGTCCGTGGCCTGCATCTTCCTCAATCCTTCTACCACGGTATCCTCACGTTTGAGACAGCGTTCTAGCGTTTCTCAAGATACTCTCTTGGCTCACCGGTGGCCGATTCAAGCAATCCAAGACTCTGTCTCTCCATAGCCCTATGCGATAGTCTGGGGAGAAGGAGTTTGACAGATCTCCACGTGCTAAAAACCATATGCACCAAGGTACTCCCCACTTTGCAATTGCCGAGGAAATCATCTCCAGGAAGAAAGGGGTGAAAAATTTCCCGGCCGGAGGAGATGTGCTCTGTTTTAGTCTGTCCCGTTCTCGCAAAAGCTAAGCAAAGACCTGGAATTGCATAGGCCTAGCAGATGAATATACTCATGAGACGGCGTCGTTCCACAAAATCATGGCTGTCTTGATATCCTAATCTCACATATGTATTGAAGGATCAGCAAGGAATAATCTAACGGCCCGGGCAGCCCCTGCTGATCTCTCCTTCCACTGACTATCAAAGCCCCTGCGACGGTCTTTCTCATTGATTGTCTCGGGGCCCGAACGATTGTGCCCATAATGAATGGTCGATCGCACCGGTCCATATTTATTTTCTCGGGCCAAACCGAAGATTTCCTTCTCCACTTATATCCAAGATCCGACCCGAATCGAATCGAAATTTCTAACTTCGAGATTGTCGAGCCAACTGGCATTATAAATCTCCTTTGATGTAGCTTATTTAGCTTCTGATGCATATGTTCCATTTTTTAAGGAACTTTATATGCTGTTTTACTCTTTGTCCGATCGTGACTGTTAGCAGAATTCCATCTTCGCTTTAGAGACTAGACTAGTTACTTCAAGTTGAATTTGTCATTTGAAAGTACCTCAAATCTTATCCTTTTCCTCTCTCTAACTCGCTCGCTACTTCTACCTTCCATTCAATGGATGATCTTGTTGCAGCAACTTGGAAATGTCAAACATTAATGCGCCGCTACCAACAACGTGTTACTAACACAGGGGTGCTGTGCAGTTCGGATAGAATATATATATTCGTTGGGCAACAGCGGCTTTGTATATTTAGTAAAATACAGAAAATGAATATAATCCTGCTCGTGATATCCGTTTCCAAAATTGTAAGATACCTACTGATCAGGTACTTTTGTGTCCATCTCTTTCAAATTTTCTAATGGAACTTCCGTTATCTTGAAGATATGAGCATTGCGGAAGTTTTTGGGCATTTTTCCCGCGCGCATCCCAGTCCCTACTAGATGGTTGAAGGGGCTATAGAACCTGATTGTGCTCACGCAATATTTTCATATCCCCGATTCAATTCTATATGGTCAAGTGAGCTCCCACTGGCGGAAGTTGATCGATGTGTGGTTGACTTCCACCATCTACAGCTGTCGGCTGGCCTGACTGCATTCCCCCATATCAGCCTTTATATAGACTGTAAGTTGCACCCGGCGAATGAATTCATCATCATACATTCCTGTGTCTCCTAGTAACTTTATTTACTCAGTGGGTCTTGCCCAATGAGATCCATATGCGATATTTCAAGACCCTGTTTGTATCACCACCTTAAAAGATTCACTCTCAGGATTAGACGCTGTCTTAAAGGTCTCAACGTCATTCCCAAGTGGAAAACGATGAGTAATGAGTTGATCCAAATTGATTATACCACTTTCCAACACACGCACTGCCCTCGGCCACATATTGACATAGCGCTGCTGGAACTGCAAATCGACCTCGTTCGCACTGCAACGCATGAACGGAATTTCCATCTTGTCCTTGCCAACCCCGATCACAAAGACCTTTCCCCCAAACTTGACAGTCTGGATAGCACCGCAAACCGAGCTTTGTACTCCTGTGCACTCCAATGCCGTTGTGATCTCGACCTCGTCCCCCAATCTCTCGTTAATACTCGTCGCAAACTGCTCTGGCGTCTCCGTCTTCCCGACTTTGTGTGTCAGGACGCGAGGCATGATTGACTTGGCAAACTCCAGTCGTGTCTCATCGATGTCTGTGATAACGATAGGATATGCCCCGCCGCTTGACAGACGTGCAAGGTAATCAGACCAATTGGTCCAGCACCACAGATCAGTACCGGATCTCCAATCTTCACCCCTGAACGAGTCATTGCCGTCAGCGCAACACTCAATGGCTCAAGCAATGCACCTTGATCGAATGAGAGGCTGCCAATTCTGTGACACCAAGTGGCAGGGTGGTTGACATATCGGCTCAAGAGACCGTGGGAAGGAGGACTGGAGCGGAAGATCAAGTGCTTGCAGCAGTTATAGCGGCCGATGAGGCATGGTTCACAGGTACCGCAAGTAATATGCGGTTCGACGGCAACGCGATCACCCACGCCGAGCTTGGTAACTGTTGGATGCACGGCAACCACCACGCCAGCGGATTCGTGGCCCAGGATGTGCGGGTTGGTGACTTGCCAGGGACCGATGCCACCATGCTTCCAGAAGTGAATGTCGGAACTACATATTTCTCAATCAACTTTGTTGTTCCATATCATGATAATAACGATCGAATCTTCCAAACTCCACTCACTTACCCACATATTCCAGTCGATTTGATAGCAATAGTGACCTCGCCGGCCTCCAGGCCATTGCCAGTCGTTGCATCCTGGACAGAAGGAGCAGCCTCATCCAGCCAAAGGTTACGCTGTGGATCGATGTACATGCCCACATTCAAAGCCATGCTCTTGGAGGGCTGATCAGGAAGGGTATTCATTATTCTCTGCAATATTTCCCACTCTGAGAGCAATGGAGGACTGGGACTTGTCATACCCCGGAAAACGCAATGCATTATTATGTTAGATGGCGGGGGCAATCCCCTCTCAACATTTCCCCTTTTCAGGGAATTGGCCGAGCCTATTGTCCCTGGCTTATATCAAATGTATTGCACCCCGTGTACTGCTTGACGAGAGTAGGATATAACGTATTAATTTCCTCGGTAGGAAAGCATGGCAACGCTTAAATTTCCCGATCGGGCTAACTACAAAAGATCTACGTGCTCATATTCAATAGATACTTTGAGATGTTACTATCGAGTACGATTAGCCATTATTGCTCGCAATTATATATGGGAGCTTAAAAGTCCTGAATTGTTTAAGTGATAGAAAACTCTTCGACCTAGTCTTCCCAAGCCCCTCTGGCCCGAAAGTGATCCCATTTCGTCCCATAACGCATAACAACTAGTTCTTGATAATATCCAAGCCCTGCTCTTCTGATTTGATGCTGAATTCATGGTCGATGAAATAATTCTCTGCAAGGATATTATGGCTACAATAGAACTCCTATAGATTTCTCTTTTAGTGTAACAGAGCAAAGTGATCTATATTGGGGTCCAAAATCATTCAGATCCAGAACTCAATCTTATGTTTTTATAAATTTACGCAAAATGTATACAGATTTATACGTAAATAGAGTTTTTCCGGTTTGATTGAGTATATCTGTTTATTCTCCAACCCGTTATCGGTTCTGCCGATGATTTCTCAATATCATGAAACGCAATTAGCCTGTTTCTTTTAGAGGACATGCACGGGAAGGAGATAACTTGAAACAAATATGGATACTGAGAAGTTCCAAAAAAAATACACATTAGGGTCTGGAAGTTCAGCAAACGCGAGGTGACAGTACAGCCTTGGGGCCGAATTACAATTAAACAATGATTCAACTCCACCCAAGCCAACACTGAAACCATTTGCATCGGAAATTCAAGATTCGATCTCCTTTAATGCCGATGGCCTACTGCAATTGAGATTTGATTAGATATTCCAATTCAAGGATATATCGAGATAATTTCTGGCGATCTTCAAAAAGTGTGCTCATTAATATCTAAGCGGGATCTGGCAACAATCAAGGAGTACTCGACCGGCTCTTCCGAGTCATGCAAATCAAGATAAAGAGCTCTCAGTTAGTCATTTCACAACTCATATTCCGTACACCCGAGTCTTTTCTGCAAGTATCCGATCTCTTTATGCATCTTGGCATGCCCGATCTATCTTCTACGGGCAAAATTAAACGAGCATCAAGTTCGGAGAAACCCCGGAAGCCCAAGATCATCTCATGCCAAGACGCCACGATCTCCCATTCGACCGGGCATAGAAAGGGCGTCAGCGCTAGCACTTTTTTGTTTGTACATCCTGAGACCCTTCGGTTGAGGCCGAATGGGGCTCAAACAGGGCTTGGGAGTACAACTATTGATTATTGTTCGCTTGACTCACTGGGAGCTGTGGTTTAATTTACCTTTTCGATTCTGCAACAATTGATCGTGATGTGGGCAAAGCTGAATACTCTGCTTGTTCTAGGTGCGGTTGCACGATTTTCAACTGCAGGAAAAGTTGGTTATTTTGATGATGCCTCAGTCTGTGCCGACCCGGATGGATTCGCAAAGTGCTACGAGAAAGCAGACAACAGTTATACGAGCTGTATAACGAATAATTGCGCAGGAGGAAGCAGTTCCTGCGTCAAATCATGCAATGGAGATCGGAATTGCATTGCGAGACAATGTCCCAACCTTGGTGTCGATTGTATCAATGTTTGCGAGTGCATCAGAGACCGCGATCAGATCGATTGTACCGCGTCGAGCTGTTGGAACCAGGTACTACCTCACACTCAAGACATTGCTTGAATCGCTGATCTAACACATTCCTCATTGTAGGTCTACTCGTGCGAATACCAACTCCTTGTCGAAAACCTTCTAGACAATTGCATCAAGCAACACCTAGAAGACATTCCGTTTTGGCCTCCCCCAGACAACGCGCCTGCTGGATGCTCCTGTAACTTTGGAAAAGCCGACAAGCAAGAATTACAGATCAGCAATTATATTGAGACATGCGCGAACAACATGACCAATCTCAATCAACTGTCAGACGTGGATGACATGACAGCGTATTCACAAGCCTGCATATGCTGCTCACAGAGTGCCGTAATGTCCACGTAAGTCGCAAGCTCCACATCAAGAGTGCAATGTCACAAGACACCTAACACTCAATTCTCTAGAATTTATGATACATGCCCAAATACTAAACCATCTCTGTTGGGTGCCGACAATTGGTATAACGCGCTGCTCGCCAATTCCAAATGGGAAGACTGTGGGAAGTACCTGGATGCCTACGATTGCGCCGGTGATTTAGGATTTGGCGCCAGTAGTGCCGGTGATACTCACACTTTCTACAAACCTGGTGAATTTCCGAAGAATGGTACCCAAACACTCTTCAATACTGGCGGTGTTATATCGACTCCTGTTAGCGGCGCTACTTTCATATGGAGCTACGGCGAGATTAAACGCACAGTGACCGCTAAATCAACTGAAAATGTTGTGACAGGTAGTGCAACGAGAACGTCTAGCACTGCAGACTCAACTGCATCCGAGACTAGTGCTAGCAGCACAAAAACAGGAATGGCTGCCTCTATTGATCTGCCCCGTTGGGGACCTATTGTTACACTTGGAGCATTAGGACTCGCATTCGCATAAATCATCCTTGCAACACTAGATCTGGAGGCACTCTAGTTGGTACAAGTAGTATTATATAGATCTCTGTTCCGAGAGTGAATGTGTTCATCGCAAACTTTATACCCCGTGGAAAGGATATGACTTCACAGATACACCTTGGGCAGTATGATACTAAACTGGCACTCTAAATGAGTCCAACTTGAAGTCTTTTATTAATTTTCGTTTCTTTCCATAATTCGTGTACATTGAATGTACTTAATTCTGCTGCACGTACATGCGCAAGGTGCTTGCTAACATACTAGGTTATGTAGTACATATGCTTCATGGATATTTGATATCCCTGCTATTAAGGAATATTCAAGACAGACTAAAGTATTCTCCTTCAAAATTTGAGCTGTGATGCAAACGGTTTATTTCCCATGCTCGTTAGTATGCGTATCATTCGTTGGAGTTGTGTCAAGAGCGTCAATTGCGAGGTCGATACGAGGGCCGGTGAAATTCTTGCGGCCGTCAACAACCCACTGGAAAGCGGATATGATTATAATGACTGCAAAAGCAGCGACACAATAGTCTAGAGCCTGATCAGTCTATTGCTCTATAATTTCACAAGTAGAGGGATTCTTACTCATGCTGCTCCCGGTCACAGTGCTGGAAGGAGGGAAGACAAAGAGAACAGTCGTCAGGGCAATATAGGACAGGGCGACCTAATTTCGATAAGTATTCTATTCAGAAATTCGATAATGGAGACTCACAATATCTGCAATCCATCCGAGAACACTGGGAAGCTTCCACTTTCCCTTGGGGAGAGCCTTGCGGCCTTGCAGGCAATTGACGAGGATAGGCATCGCATAAGACAAGTCAAGGGCCACGACGGAGGCAGAGATAATCGCGTTGAAGGCACTTTTTGGTCAGTGGAAGACATTCAATTCAAAGAAGGACAAATTACCTCGAGGATCCCAGGAAGATACACCCGAAACAGATCACCACGACTACTGTCAGAATGAGCGCATTGAGAGGTAGCTTCAAGGTAGGATGAACAGTAGCGAAGAAGCGAGATGCGGGAAGACCACCGTCGCTAAGGATGTCAGTGAGTGATTGAAATAGTTTATCTGGATGGGCAACACACCGAGCAAAAGCGAAGATCATGCGACTACTTGTTGTCATGACACTGAGAATAGCCAGAATCAAGCAAATCAGCGGAAGCCTGTATCGTGTGAGTATTTTCTTTACCATAGCGGCTACCTTTGAATACACGTACATCAATAGGCAAATGGCTCCAGCCTTGTTCTTGGTAGCATCGTATAGAATCTGGAGCAATGGTCCAGCTGCGGAAGTGGTAACTGAGTCCATACTACCGGCGACGAAAAGTAAGACGATGAGGAAGATGAATCCAGTGAAAGTACCAATGCCAACACACGAAACCATAATCTTCGGTCCTTCAACAGATGCATTAGGAACCTCTGGTCGAATTAGTCTCTTGATTAGATAAGCCGCATTCTCATTCTCGAGATCTTACCCTCGATCATATGCGCAACTGCATCCTACAGACCGGTTAGCAAGAAGCTAATACACATAGAGAGCTTGAACTCACGAATGCGGTCACTCCTAGTCCGCCTTGTAACAGCTGTCTCTGTTAGAATCTGTGCATGGTGAGCTTGAGGAAGGTTGCTTACTCCAAGTAACCAAGCAACACCATCGGGCCCTAGAACATATTAGAACACCCATGTACTAGCGATGAGAAGACAGTACTTACATCCAGTGCTGTTAACGAAATTTCCAAAAACAAAACTATTGTATGTGAGCAACCGGCTAAAACACAAGAGATGTCATTGCACGTACGAGGCCGAGTTATATTCAGGAGAAGAGCAGGCCAGTACTGTGATTGATACAATCACAAAGCCACCAATAGACCAAGTGACTGAAGTTGTTAGAAATGGACTGTAAGACACAATCAGGGCTACATACACGCGCCGCGGTAAATGATTGGTAGAATCGAGTTCATAAACGCGTTGATGGAGAACGCTCCCATTGTCAAGCCAATGTAAATAAGAAATTGATGCCAGCGCTGGGTTTCATAGCTCTAGTCATCGTTAGCTGTCGGTTACTCCGCTAGAAAGAATGTTTGATCGAACCGGATGCATGAGAGAGATGATGCCCACGATGAGTTGACTGGATAGAAGCGAGTTGGTGGCTACTAGAGCAACCTAAGAGATGTCAGTTGGAACACGCTTTGTATATTCCATCCACTTACCCATCCAGCGACATTAATCCATCCTGTAACCCACGATAGAATGGGGACCCATTTTGGCCATCCGACTAGACAATTAGAACAAGCCTGCCAATTTGGCACGGGTACAATACATACTGACTGATTTTTAATTAGACATGTTTTTGTAAATCTCATGTATACAGACAACTTGACTTACCAGCAACCCAATGATATTGACCCCCCGCGCTAGGGATGTCAGTATCAATTTCCATCATTCCTCAACAGCGTTCACATACGTCGGATAAGCCGAAAGGAATTCAGCCAACGAGGAGGCAATACACATGTTGCAGAACCCCGCAGTCACAAGACCCCAGATGACGCTTGTGCTGCCGCCAGAGGTAAGACTAATGGACAGACTAGCTGAGAGCGCGGTCCATGACTGAGTAGCTCGAGCATTAGCTTTCATCTAGTTCCGCCAGATTGGACACTAACGTTCAAGACGGCAAATGCCAAACCTAGCATTGCCCTGCAGCATGGTTAGCAACCATGTACGGAGTATTATCGAAATGTTTGCGATTTCAATGTCGATCTTACCAGGTCGAAAACTGACGCTTCAACTCGGGCCGGTGACCCATAGATGCGAGCTGAGCGTCATCATCTTGTAGTGGTGCTTCTTTCATGGTGAAGTAGATATCAAGAAGAAGCAGTTGTGTAGAGAAAAAGAAAAGAAAGAACAGATAGATATGAATGGACCAGAGTAGAGTCTCGGCGACTACTAAGTATCAGCCAAATGCATCTCAATCATCGCATGGCCATGTCATTAACGGATAGCGCCGACAGGGTTACAACTCGCTAGCATGCGGGGAAGAATCTCATTACCTACAACTTCAGCAGTTATCAGCGGGCAGACCAATAGCGAACAATCATGAAAGAAGAGAAGATCGAATGGAGTTGGAGAGAATACTCCACTATATCCACAATATCCACAATTCCGGTCTTATCGCCCCGAGGTAAAAGGATCTTGGGATAATGAAGCTGTACAGAATTAGGGCATCCTCCACAAAGCTTATCAAAGCTATTGAACGGCCCGGCTTGTCCTCCCTATTTTGTTATTCTCCGCATGTACCTACCAAATCGTTTCTAGTCGTGTTCCCCAGGGCTGCAGATGCAATATACTTCGCCTCGCATGGCTCTCTGTCGATCGCGGTATCGGCGGTGGAGCTCGTCCAGGTGGTGATAAGCAGCGAAGTGGACTTGAACTTGCGGTCTTATAAGTATGTGCGCGTGGCTGGTATGCTTTTTTCTTTCCTTTCTGTAATCATCTCTGGGATATCGCACGATGCTCTGCAAGGGATTGTTGGCTGTATTGGCCGCGCAGATATGTACTGCGGCGGTTGTCAAGGCACGCGACGACGCGTCTTGCACGAAGACTACGGTCGCAATTCTGTGAGCTCGAGCTTTTGAGTGGAGCGTGAAAGGATCCGCGCTAACATTGTTTGCAGGGGAGGTGGAATGGCGGGCGTCGCCGCGGCTGTGAGTTGTTTCCGGACATGTGGTTGGAGTTTCCGATCTAATTCTCGGTTAGCAAGCGTTGCATAATTCATCTATTGATGATTTTGTCATCATTGAGTACCGCGATACCCTTGGTGGACGTGTTGCGCATACGGACTTTGGCAAGGATGAGAATGGCAAGCCTTACAAGGTGGAATTAGGTGCCAATTGGGTAAGTTGTCTTTGTTTCTTTTGGAAAGGTATGGGGAGCTCGATCACTGACTTCCATAGGTACAAGGCCTTGGTTCTCCTGGTGGTCCTGGTAGGAACATATCAGATTCAGACCGGTCAAAATTGATCTACTACTGACATGAATAGAAAATCCAATTTGGACATTTGCGAAGAAGTGGAATCTGAACAACACTTATTCCAACTATAGTTCCATCTTGACCTACGATGAGAGTGGATTTAATGATTACGCCTCTCTCCTCGATGATTTCGAAGACTTGTACGATGGAGCGGCCGAACAGGCTGGTATTCTCCTGAAGGAAAACCTGCAAGATCAGACTGCTCGTACTGGTCTTGCACTGGCGGGATGGCGGCCCAAAGTCGACGATATGAAGGCCCAAGCTGTGGAATGGTGGGAATGGGGTATGTTGTTAACATCATCAATCATGATCGTCGATTCTAACATTGGCTAGACTGGGAGGATGCCTACTCGCCTGAGGAGAGTTCTTTCATCTTTGGAGCTGCGGGCGAGAACCTCACCTTCAATCAATTCAGCGATGCAAACAACTTTGTTTGGGACCAACGTGGCTATAGCCACTTGATCAACGGCGAGGCTTCCACGTTTCTGAAGAAGAACGACCCACGTCTACAGCTGAACTCTATCATTACGAATATCAGTTACACGGATGATGGAGTAACGATCCATAAGGATGATGGAAGCTGTGTCCAGGCCGCATATGCCGTCTGTACGTTTTCTCTCGGCGTCCTTCAAAACAGCAATGTGACATTCAATCCCAAACTACCTTACTGGAAACGTACTGCGATCGAGAAATTCAGCATGGGCACCTACACGAAGATCTTCCTACAATTTAACGAGACATTCTGGCCCCGCGATACCCAGTACTTCCTCTACGCAGACCCAACCACAAGAGGATACTACCCGGTCTGGCAATCTCTCTCGGCACCAGGATTCGTCCCTGAATCAAATATTATCTTCGTCACTGTCGTATCACAGGAGGCATACCGAGTCGAGCGCCAGTCTGACGAGGAAACCAAGAAAGAAGTCATGAAAGTCCTTCGAGACATGTATCCAGAAAAGAATATCCCCGAACCCACTGCCTTCATGTATCCACGCTGGAGCATGACACCCTGGTCGTACGGGAGCTACTCAAATTGGCCCCCTTCAACTACACTGGAGATGCATGAGAATCTGCGCGCAAACGTAAATCGTCTTTGGTTTGCAGGTGAGGCGACGAGTGCGCAGTATTTTGGATTCTTGCATGGTGCATGGTTTGAAGGTCGTGATGCTGGTCAACAAATTGCAGCATTGCTTCAGAAGAAATGCAGTAATGTCACGGATACTTCCGAGTATTGTGGAAACCGCAAGTACTACAGCAAGTTACATGGATCTTCACCGTTGGCGGATTACACAGTTTTCGATGGGTGGCCTGTGAGCAGCTTCTACTCCAGCAGTTGAACAGGACAGTACAAGGTGAGAATATGTAGAGATGATATTTCCAGAAAATTGCTACCTAGCAGTTTCTTGTAGTTAGTTGTATATAAGAGACATTTACTAGAAATGGCTAATGTTCAAGTCCTTGGTCTGAGAATAAATTCACATTTTAAAATATTGTCGTCCTCTTGGCCCAGCCTAATACCGTAGCCAACTGAGTACTAGAAAACAGGGTCATGGGAAAGCTGGCGTGGTGGAGCTTCGAGTAAAACTAGGACGAAGATCGCCAAATGACGAAGTCCCAACGGAATCTGGACTGGCAAGTTGAACGATGCCAAACCAGCAGACTGCATTCGCCAGTGATGCAACACATTATGCTCAGCGATCTTGAATAAAACCCTTAGAGAAATTGGCTGGAAACTCCATGGCTAAAAAGTGAAGTCGAGAATAATACACATTGGAATCAACAAAAGTTCCATTGTCCTATTTAGGTCATAGACCACCGACTCGCGGTGAAGATTGAATAATAATAAAGATACATCCCAAACTCCTCAAATGCAATCAAGACCAAACTCCTTAGAAAGTCTTCCCGACCATGCAAACGCCCGCATTGCAAATGCCGTGAAGATTCGATATTTCAGCCGACGGCATTCCGGCCCGGGTGGTTTCGGCTCGGCTCGGCTCAGTTCGGCTTAACGATGATGGGAGCATTACCGGCCGTACATCTCCAGTGCTTGCTGTACATCCTCTAAGCTGTCCTTGCTACCGTAGGCATCCATGAGTTCCCGATTTTTGGCTAGACGTTTCTCTTCTTCCAGGATGGCGAACTCGTGACGAGCTTGTGCTTGTGTATAGTAGTTGTATGCTCCAAATCCGAGACCGATGGCTGCGACAAGAGGAATATACCTAGTATAAGTCAGTAAAGAGTTCAATAGAAAGTAAGACTGAAGACGAAGCTTCACGGATCTCGATTTTCGTAAAGGGGCACGGGCACTTACCATCGTCCATTTCTAGGTTTGAGGCTCGGGCCGGATGGGTGGGAACGATATTGAGAAGACTTGTTTGTACCCGGAAACGCGTGAGAAGACATGTTGTACAGATTTGATATGCGATGGTTGCAAAATGATGCTTGGATCGATCGCGAGGGATAGGAGAAATCGCAGATGAGAGTGAAAGAAGGGAGAAAAGGCGCGGCGCGTGCACCGGACTTTAATGATCGCCGGAATGCGGGGATTGCATGACGTGGAGAAGATGCCGCATCAAATCAGGCCACACGCGATCATACTACCATCACCTATTTGGATGCCTTGACCATGGTATGATTGATAGATCAAGATATCTAAATACATTCAGCAGATTCATGGTAATCTACTTTATTCATGCTATTCATTCATATATCATAATATCCAGTATTTGTTCATAGCTTGTAATATCCGAATATCGGCTCTTAGGGTTCCCCCACAAATTAGTTCTGCACAGCCCACCGGAGGAATCCTTTCCAACCAATCAACCTTGACAGGAGAGCTGTGATGACCAAACACATATGTCTGTATGTATACCACATACATAGTAACTATGCCCATGCAGGATGAACTGGGCTGAAACATTAGTCTGCGAGTTAGGCCCAGCCGTGGCTTAAGCAAGACTCTGACCAGTCAAGGTATTAAGCAAAAGACGGGCTGTAGCTTTCTAGAGATGGGATGGTGCTCTTAGGGTCCAGGTATCATGAACTATTGCCCAACAGGGCAAAATGGCTATTAAGGCCACCTCCGAGACGCTTAGCTTGTCTGGCTGCTAACCGCCCAGAGTCAAAGCATATTGACTTCTCTACTGGGCAGGAATATTGGCCTGAATCTGATGATTGAGAATCAATATACTATATTTACAGGTTCCAACCCAAGGTTGTACCTACAATAATAAGATAATTGTTACAAGCCGGTCGTTGATTCTTCTGCAAGCTACCTCAGCCCTGTCCTGGAGGGTACCGTCAGCTATATCAGCTATTGTACCAGAATTTTAGTCCATAATTCCGACCTCACTTGAACAGGCAACTGGAGTTGTCTGTTTAAGTGAGCTATATCACTATTAACTACCCAGTTAGTTAAAGTACTAGCACCTGCAACTAATACACTCAATAATTGAGAATAATCAAAATTGGAACCCTCCTTCCTAAGGAAATCCCACGGGCCTTTAACGATACTGTACCTCCATTTAGGTAGCAATTCTTCAAACCTTTGATATTTTGGGAAATATATCAAGCCTTTGAAACTTTTCAGATGCATTGGAATGCAAACTAGCCGATCGGATGCTGAGAAAGCCGAGTAAGAAGAATACATTCAAGCTTAGTGTAAGTTACACTAAGCTTTCGCGATACGAAAATATATAAATCCTCTGGTGGGTCTAGCAAAGCCTATGCGTCCGCAAACGAACATTCTGTGGTACTCGACCGCTGTTGCAACACCAGTGTAACAGCGAATACGCGATGTGTACTGTGTCTGTTCAAGTTGCGTGCGAATATTTTCCCCTGCTGGACTTAAGTGATGCTGAACACGGACTTGGATATTGGGCTGCAAATTGGTCTTCATTGGCCGGTTGGTGCTATGGATCTTCACAGGACTTGAATTTGAACCAACTACTCTGGCAACATCAATGTGGGTGAACTAGATGAGAGAATTATACATTACCAATTGGAGAATATAGCTCAATACTACCATCGTTCCTGATGACTTCGCAGTTGCTCAGGCCGACCGTTCTGTATGTGGGTAGACTCACGTCTAGTCACTACGAGTACATACGGATATCTAGTATGCGGGCATCTTTAATCCCGAGAAATAGCGCCGTGACACATGCATGAATTCATAACCAATCTAGAATGAAATAAAGAAAACTCGTAACTAATCCACAACGTTAAACCTAAGCCTGGTTCTTAGGGCCGACAGTAGCGGAGCCTTCCGGGGTAACATAAGCCTAGCAAGAAAGCGGTTAGTCTTCGATCTGACCCCGCGCTAAAAACATTTTAGAAAAATAACATACCTTGCTCAAACCACCATCAACGACAAAGTCAGTACCATTGACGAAGCTGCTCTCGTCACTAGCCAGGAAAACAACAGCCTGGGCTTGCTCAATAGCCTCGCCGAAACGACCGCTGGGGAAGTGGACCTCACGACGGAAACGCTTGGCGTGGTCGTCACCGAGCCAGTCCTGGAGGAGAGGGGTGCTAGTTTATTGTTTAGTACAGAAGCAGGAAGGAAGATGAGGAATTAACGAACTTGAGTGGACCGGGGCAAAGAGCATTGAAACGAATACCCTCCCGGGCATGCACAATAGCCAATTCGCGAGTCAGCGCCAAAACAGCACCCTTGCTAGCAGTATACGCAAGCTGAGGAGTCGCGGCACCGAGGAGAGCAACAAAAGAAGCGGTGTTAATGATGCTACCCTTGGTCTTCTTGTTGCGGCGCATGCTGAGAACAGCATGCTTGCAGCCGAACCAAACACCCTTGACGTTAATGCTCTGAGTCAGATCCCAGATCTTCTCGGAGGTATCGACAGCATCGGCGTCATCGGCATGCATGATGCCTGCATTGTTAAAGACAACGTCAACACCACCCCAGCTATCCTGAGACTCGATCATGGCTTGCACGTCAGCCTCCTTGGAGACATCGCAGCGGATTGTCTCGAGACGACCGGCGTTAGGAACGAGCTCCTTAACTCGGGCGAGGGCTTTGGCGAGGGCGGGCTCGGAGATATCGGCTAGGAGGACATTGGCGCCTTGCTGGGCGAAGAGGATAGTGGTTTCGAGACCGATACCGCTATGTTGTTGTTAGTGGGGGTTCTTGGAGCTCTTTTTGAAGCTGCTGGGGGTGTAGAGAGACGACTTACCCCGCGGCACCAGTGATGATGGCATTCTTGCCTTGAAGACGTCCTTGGGCCATAATTTAAAAAAGAGGGTTATGATCTGAGGGGTGATGTTATGTTATAGAGGAGGGGCACTGTGCGAGATGGTGTTAGCGATGATAATCGCTGCAAGGTTGATCGTGAAACAATGTGCTGTGGAATGCGGGGACAAAGGTGACTGGAAGCTGCGTCGCACCCTAGTATTATAGCATTGGCCCTTGGGAGTAGACTCACCTCGACAAATTGAGAGTTGTGTTTCTTTGAAGTGTTGAACAGCTCAGCTTTCCCCAGTGCTCTTCTATTCCCCGCGGTGACTAAGCCGTTTTTATGCGACGCCGTCGTCTCGCTGGAGCGCGGCTGCCCAAAATGGAAGCAGCGCGGTCCCGGACCGCGCTGATAAGCGCCGATAAGGTCGATCGCGGCTTCCTCAAGCAGAACACCGCGGTCCCGATAAGGTCGGCTTATCAAATGCGGTCAGCAGGTCCGCGGGGGCCTCCTTCAGCTTCGACTTTCAATTGATTTGGTCTTTTCTACTTCAGTCAAGTTCTTAAGCTGTCCGTCACTCTTTGTCATTTAGCTCCAGGTTCAGCTTCACTGTTTACACCATATATACCACTGCGCCATGTCGACACCAGTGGTCACCCCCGAGAATGTCGCCGAGATACTACAACATGACCGCATGGTCAAGGTAGCCGGTATTGATGTCGACGGCCAACTACGAGGCAAGCTGATGCAAAAGAAGAAGTTTTTATCAATTGTGACTGAGGGATTCGGATTCTGCTCGGTTATCTTTGGCTGGGACCAGCATGATCAGACCTACTTCAAAGAGCTGACAATCAGCAACAAGGAAAATGGATACCGGGATCTTGTCGCTGTACCGGACTTGGCCAGTTTTCGTCGCATCCCTTGGGAGAATAATGTGGCATTCTTCTTGATTAGCTTTCTGGATCCTGATACCCGTCAATCTGTATGTGCATGCCCGCGAGGACTGTTGAAGACTGTCGCTGGGAGGGCTGAGGCGGCAGGTTATCGGGCCATGGCTGGCGGTATGACCTCATCCGGAGCATAAACAAAAATAGCGTGATGAAACGATCGCAACAAATTACTGACTTATTGCAGCCGAGTACGAGTTCTACCAGTTCCGCGCACCCAGTGATCATCCTTCTCCTGAACGCGCGGCATCTCAAACTGCGTCGTTCCTTCAGAAAAACCCGGTCGACTCATTGCCGTCGCTTACAGAGGGTATGTTTGGATACTCGATCACACGACCGTTGCACAACCAGGACTATTATTATGGAATCTTTGATGACTGCGAAGCTTTCCGCTGTGATATTGAGGGATGGCATACGGAGAGCGGTCCCGGTGTGTTCGAAGCTGTGAGTAGTGAAATTGGTCAAGTTGGTCTACTGGGTCGCATCCGGGCTAATCGTTCGTATAGGCATTACAATTCGGTGAAGCAAAGGAAATGGCCGATAGAGCCACCCTCTTCAAGTGAGAAACAATCCAGTCGGCAACATAACAGAGTCCCCTAGCTAACAACACCCCATAGATATGTCGTGAAAGCCAAAGGCATTAAGCACGGTATTACTCCCTGCTTCATGGCGAAACCGCGACAAGGACTTCCTGGAAACAGCGGCCACATGCACATCTCTCTTGTTAACACCGACGGCACAAACGCCTTCATCCGTGACACACCCGACCCCTCGCCGCAGTACCCGGACATCGCACACCTCTCTGATCTAGGCCGTCATTTCCTGGCAGGACTGCTGGTCGGACTGCCAGATATCATGCCTCTCTTTGCACCCACGATCAATTCCTACAAGCGTCTAGTCGAGAATTTCTGGGCCCCCGTAACCGTCTCCTGGGGTCTAGAGCACCGCGCGGCATCCATCCGAATCATCGCACCGCCCACCGCTAGCGCAAAATCTACACGCTTCGAAGTTCGAGTCCCTGGCGCAGACGCGAATCCACATTTCGTGCTGGCAGCAGTCATGGCTCTGGGCTGGCGCGGCGTGGAGAAGAAGCTGGAGATTCCGGTCCCACCGTTGTCAAAGGGAGAGGATATGGGTGGTGCGAGTGATCAAGGAGTGCGATTGGCGAAGAACCTCAAGGATGCAATTGCCACCTTCACGCGGCCGGAGAGTGTGGCGCGAGAGATCTTTGGAGATTCCTTCGTAGAGCACTTTGGCGGAACGAGAGAACATGAGGTTCGTCTTTGGGAGGAAGCTGTTACTGATTGGTAAGTCCCATCCTTTGGTTCATTTTTTTTATCCTGTATCCTTGTTTGTGTATGCTGACTATTTTGCAGGGAGGTGCGGCGGTATATCGAGACGGTTTGAATGTTCTTGTAAGTTGTATATAATTCCCGCGCTGGGCGCAAGATCTTCTATAAATGAAATCAGTTATTCCATAAACATATTATACTCGGTCATAGCTCTACTTTCTATTATTCCCGTAGCTGTTTGAAGCTTTGCTCCGCTGTGCTCTGTTGTGATGTACTCTGCTGGCGCATTCACATGCCATCACATGTATGTATGACGCACCGGAAGAGCTCTCTTCACCCGGGACAATTCGGCCAGAACGATAATCACCGAGACCGACAAGCATCACCCGAGTCCAGCCCTGTCACACCGTTCACTCTCCTTCCAATACGGAGTCAACTGCATATGTACACTATCGTAGGGAACAACTCTGAGCCGCGGCTGATTGGATCTCGGGTGTGCGGGGGATGAAAGAAGAGGCGTTTAGTGGCACATTCGGGTGGAATAGGAGGACAAGCTCAAGCCAACACCAGAAAACTTTGAAGATAATGATGATCGATACAGCGTGACTGTCATCCTTCACAGACAAGTATCGAGAGCAAAAAAAAATCTATAAGGACCCCTTCCCATCCCATCCGGACGAGAAAGCTCCTCTGGCGGATCCGCCGAGGTCACCGATCGGGCTGCGGCGTATCCCGAGCTTTTTCGGGGGTCTGGAAGATCGGGCAGTTGTTAATGTAGGATAACGGGAAAGTGGCGATGTCGGCCGAGAGGATCAACAATGATTGGACAATTCAGGTAGATTGTGGATGATTGTGGAGAAAAGTTGAGGGTTCGTCGTCGAAAAGTTGGGGAGAGCTCGCTTTGGCCGTGGGAAAGTCACGTGAATAGATAACCCTTCCTCATACAATCGAGTAATTTGCAGTCAAAGAGGTAATTTAGGAGTGATAATCGTAAAGAAATCGAGTAATTGAATATCCGAAGACCGGCAATTATCTAACTTGACTCAATACTTGCATCCACTTTGATTCCCCATTACCCAAGGCTAAACAACGGTTATTCAATATCTGTGATGTGCAGTGGACATTCCCATTGGCCCGCCAGACAGCCGCGGCTCACGGATCCTGACGTCGACTCCTCGGATGAATGGGGTTTGCTGGTTATTCCCTGCGGAGATTTATATAAATGGTGACATCCTACAAATGAGATTCTCTCATTTTCATTTTATCATCTCCTCTTGAATATATATTGAAGTTGTGTGGAGGGTGCACTTATACTCGACTGTACATCTATACTAGTATACACTCCGCATCTGTATCAACCCTAACGTCTCCCCCTCATCACCACCGTCATCATCACCACCATGGCCCAATCTGCCGACGTTCACCTTCAGGGTGTTACCATTCTTGGTAACATCCCTCAAGAAGCTCGCAAGATCCTCACCAAGGACGCCTGTGCTTTCCTCGCTATTCTGCACCGTACCTTCAACCCTACCCGCAAGTCCCTGCTTCAACGCCGTATCGACCGCCAAGCTGCCCTTGATAACGGTCAACTGCTCGACTTCCTCCCCGAGACCAAGCACATTCGTGAAAATGACGCCTGGAAGGGTGCTCCCCCAGCTCCCGGTCTGGTTGACCGCCGTGTTGAGATCACCGGCCCGACTGACCGTAAGATGGTCGTCAACGCCTTGAACTCCGATGTCTGGACCTACATGGCTGACTTTGAGGATTCCTCTGCTCCTACTTGGGAGAACATGATCAACGGCCAGGTCAACCTGTACGATGCTATTCGCCGTCAGGTCGACTTCAAGCAGGGTGGTAAGGAATATAAGCTCCGCACTGACCGAACCCTGCCTACTCTCATCGCTCGTGCTCGTGGCTGGCATCTGGATGAGAAGCACTTCACCGTTGACGGTGAGCCCATGTCTGGATCCCTCTTCGACTTCGGTCTGTACTTCTTCCACAACGCCAAGGAGCTCGTTGCCCGTGGCTTTGGCCCATACTTCTACCTGCCCAAGATGGAATCTCACCTCGAAGCCCGTCTCTGGAACGACGCTTTCAACCTGGCCCAAGACTACGTCGGTCTGCCCCGTGGTACTATCCGTGGTACCGTCCTGATTGAGACCATCACTGCCGCTTTCGAGATGGATGAAATCATCTACGAACTGCGCGACCACTCCTCCGGTCTGAATTGCGGACGCTGGGATTACATTTTCTCCTTCATCAAGAAATTCCGTAACAACCCCAACTTTGTCCTTCCCGACCGTTCAGACGTCACCATGACCGTCCCCTTCATGGACGCCTACGTCAAGCTCCTCATCAAGACCTGCCATCGTCGCGGTGTTCACGCTATGGGTGGTATGGCCGCTCAAATCCCCGTCAAGAACGACCCCGCCGCCAACGACAAGGCCATGGAATCCGTTCGCGCCGATAAGCTCCGTGAGGTTCGCGCCGGTCACGACGGTACCTGGGTCGCTCACCCTGCCCTGGCAGCCATTGCCTCCGAGGTATTCAACAAGCACATGCCAACCCCCAACCAACTCTTCGTCCGCCGCGAAGACGTCCACATCACCGCCAACGACCTCCTAAACACCAACGTCCCCGGAAAGATCACCGAAGACGGAATCCGCAAGAACCTGAACATCGGCCTCAGCTACATGGAAGGCTGGCTCCGCGGCATCGGCTGCGTCCCTATTAACTTCTTGATGGAAGACGCCGCTACCGCGGAAGTCTCCCGCTCCCAGTTGTGGCAGTGGTCTAAGCACAATGTCTCCACATCCGAGGGCAAGAAGGTTGATAAGAGCTATGCTCTTCGTCTTCTTCAGGAGCAGGCTGATGCTCTTGCTTCAAAGGGTCCTAAGGGTAACAAGTACCAGCTTGCTGCGCGTTATTTCGCTGGTCAGGTTACTGGTGAGGATTATGCCGATTTCTTGACTAGTCTCCTGTACAATGAGATTTCTTCTGCTGGACAGGCGGCGAAGCTTTAAGCTTGATCGGACTTGATCCCTACTAGGATGGATGGTTAATGCTCCGTGTGATGATCATGAATACCCTTTCTTTTTATATGGAACACAAACGAAATATGTCGTTTTGTGTGAATTTGATTAGTTTAGTTAGCATTGTTGTATAACATTCCTTTTTGTTCTCCTCCATCTTAGTATGATCCATAATCTATCCCTAATACGTACTATCATTCCCAAGCCGCCCATTCTCTACTTATGTGAGACCAATTTTGAATTTGGATGGACCAAAAAAAAGGAATGCTGATAAGACCAATATCATTATATTTCACCTGTTTATCATAAAAATATCGAAATGGAGGGAGAAAGCCCTCGACCTCAGCGTGTAACCAAGTCCTCAGCACAATGCTCGAACCAACTGAGCGATGAAACCATGGGAAGACATTTCTGAATCTTCGACAAAATGAACATGATTACAAGAATTCCATGTGTCCCACCGCCATTTGATAGATCACACTCACTCCACTACACTATGCAGATACGGTATATGCAATGGTTGCCTAGCGAGTTACTATGAAACGTAGTGATGAATGTCCACTCGAACCTGGAGCCTTGTCGAATGACAATTCGTTTTTTGAAAAAGGACTATTGGGGACCAGCGCACCTACTCAATTCTCCGATGTATGCTCCGGTAGTAATACGATGGGAGTCGAATACAGTTCCAACTATATTCCAATCTAAATATACACCTGCAAAACGATTGATGGCCATCAATCGTTTTGAAACTCGTGCCTAAAAACGAGCAACCCGTATTTGATTTCCCATCCAATGATGCCTTCTCTGCATTACCTTGCTTTAATTCTAACTGATCAGATTCGACGCTCAGTGAGTCCTCGTGTATTACTGCACGTCCTTACACATGTACATACTTACATATGAGAGTCGCCCCAACACTATCTTCGTGTTTCATCAGCCAAATCTCACTTGCTTTCAGTCATATTTTCTTCGGTAGCCTTTTTCATCTTCATCTTTCCTCTCAAACCTACCACGAATCTGAAATATCATGCCTTTCTTTACAACATCTGAGCGCGTCCACGCCGTGGAAACAACCATCAACTATGAGTTCTGTGATAAATCCCTCCTTGTGCAAGCCCTGGAAGCTGCTGGGGCCACCATGGCTAGTGAGGGCAATAAGCGGCTTGCGCTTATCGGAGATGCTGCCCTGAGACTAGTTCTTTACGAGCTTGGCTATGAAGACGAAGCTTCCATCCGTGAGTACTATCGCCATCCCTTGTCGACCTTCTATCAGGGCCGCTAATGATATTAAGGTGAGATGACCAATGCACAAAACACCCGTGCCACCAACCAGAACCTTTCTAGGATAGGCTTTTCCTTGGGGATCGATCACTACATCCAGTTGAACCCTGCAGCTCAGGGCATAATCCCTGAACGACTGATGGCAACTACTGTAGAGGCCATCATCGGTGCCGTCCATTTTGATTGTAACAAGGATATTACGGTTCTGCGTCGCTTAATCTCTTATCTGCACGTTATCCCGACGCTGTAGTTGGTAGGTGCTGGAAAAGACATACTCAGTTCCCAAACTAGATTTACCCTGCAAATCCTGATTGACTTTCTAGGTTGCGTTTCCCGATCTGTGCTTTCGTACCACTTCTGCGGTACGTGTTGGAATATGCCCTGATAAAGACGCCTTTCATACCCTCTCGAGGGGGACGCATATTAGTACTAATATGCGTCCCCCTCGAGAGGGTCTGATAGGCGTCTTTACCCGGGCATATGCTGGCGGGTATTGTTCGAATAGCGTCCAAATACTACTGTGATGCCATTAATTGGCTTATGTCGAGCACGGAAATTTCTCAGACATTCTTTAACAGAATATTCTTTGTACCCAGGCTTCCTATCGCAGAGTCGGTCAGATGACCCTGTCAGCCCGTTTCCAATGGCAAAAGTTTGCGCTTGCTTGAGTTTCTATGTTTACTTGGTTGTTTTGGCCGGAATACATTCAACATGTTACTCTGCTATATGATCTTGGCTTAAGATGCACTTTTCATACCATATTCCTTTGACCCTTGATTGTTACCAAACGAATATTGGTTTTTGGTAATCAAGCGTTTCTGGATAATTGCAGTCATTACATTTCAATCAAGCCACTGTTTTCAAGACCATCATGTTATATGTAAAACCCCATATCATACTATGATGAAATATTCAGCCGAGAACTTCAGCCAAATATTTCAAATAGCCAATCCAAAATACTACTCAATTGGCTTCATTAACATATCAATAGGAAGTTTCTCCTCAACAGAATACCCATCAACAAAACGCTCACCAAAATCCCTCACAAAATTATCATAAGTAGTCTCCGGCTTATACTTACACAATCCACAAAGCAGATCCTTCACTTTCTCCTTCAAATCAAGCAACGGCAACTCTCCCACAATAGCATCATACTCCTCCTTCGTCAAAAGACCACCGGGAAATTCAACACCCATAAGATCAGCCGTGATCCCCATATGACACAGAGCAACTTCGGCCTCTTTAAACCGAGCAATGCTAGGGGTGGTATGCAACGCAATACTATCCCAAACAATCTGCAGCTGTCGCTCATCAAGTTCCGGTGCTTCACGACTGAGAAAGTTACGAGCAGCATTTGCACTATCGACTTCGAATCGTTTGTTTTTTGTTGCAAAAACGCTGGTATAATCCCAAGCTAGGTCATGGAGAATTGCTGATACGGCGTGAATTTCTAGGTTGGCATCTGAGTAGGATGGGATTTTGGAGGCAAATAGTGCACCGAAGATCCAGGATCTGTAGATGTGGTTGAATGAGATTAGGTCGTGATGAGCTCGGGCGAATTCGAGGGCTTTACGGACGAGGGGAGTGTCGATTAGTGTGATGCCGGCGAAGACACGAGTTGTATGCATGGCGACCATACTTGAGTCCACAGTACAATTGTTTGAAGAAGTCGTTGTGGTATTTGGCGAAATGTATATCGACTTATAGTACTTGAGTGTTATGCCAAAGTCTCTGTATTTTCAAGCTTGGGAGTAGAGTTGATTTAAAGCATGGAAAGACGAGGTATTTATACTATTTGTGCAGACCAGAACAATACCTGTCATCCTGCCAGCCTTGTCTAGATGATTTGAAGACTTACTCTTCTTTTCGGATACTTATTTACTCATGGAGAACCAGCAAATCAAAAGCGCTTTGCAATTGCCGGCGGTCCGGTATACTCGAAATGGTTAGTGGGATGATGAAAAGAGAATAGTCCCATGTAGCTTGGCAGCCTCAATATTACATCTTGGCATATCCTTCCTTCAATTTGAATTTCTTGGAGATGATATTCAATTCCTTGACTAAATCTCCTACCTGTTGGAAGACTGATTTCCGATAAAATGCCAGTATCACGACCCTGTCGTACCTGTCGTTCACGCAAGAAAGCTGTGGGTCTTTCACCATCGAATGGAAGAATTTATCAAATGACTTTGACAGTGCGATAAAAGCCGACCAACATGTGAATCTTGCCATCTTGCCGGCCGGCAATGCGACGGATATGAGCCTCAGACTAAAGGGGTATTCATAAATCTCGATCATAAAAACATCAATGAATCGAAGAAAACCTTGATCACAAAGGCTACATCGGCAGCCCGGAATTTATCCGTCATTAAAAACGGAACCGAAAAAGAGTATCTCAGAACTAGGAAAGGAGAGGTGTCGATACTATCTCTCCAAATTCTGGAATTGTCACTTTCCGACTTCCAAGCTCATCTTTATACTCTTTGGTCGCACTTCCAAGAAGGGTACGCACGAACACCCGAAGATTGGTCTATAAAAGTATCTGAACTTGCTCTTCACCATAGAGCCTTGGATCTTGCTCTTATCTCATTAGCCACAATGCGACTATCCTTGTGTGGGCAGAAAGATACATACCAGATATTCAGTCTCTCGGCATACAGTGGTAGCCTTCAGCTCTTCCGACGACTTCTGCAAAGCGAAGACCGACAATCGAAAAGCCTTTTGGTTATTATTTCATTGGTCCTCACTCTCTTTGAGGCAGCTCAACAGTATCCAACCCGGATTTACACATCGGGATGGGCGGGCCATCTCAAAGGGGCTCTTTTTCTTATGCAACGACAGGGACCTGCTGCGTTTCAGACAGGTGGGTTTCATGCTGCGTTCAAGAAACTTCGAGAAATGGCTGTACGTTAAGACGAAACATTGGATACTACTTTTGCTAACGCTGCTTCAGATACTATTGGCATTTTCTAGTCGTAGTCCATCGTTTCTTGCACGACCTGAATGGAAAGAAATTCCTTGGACGGCGGTGGAGAAGTCTCCACGCGATCGCTTGTATGATATTGCTACCGAGATAACAACTATCTATTCGGCCAGCTATGGCTGTGCTGCATCACAGTTGCCGGCATTGCACCTAATATTTTCGAAGCTAGTTGTCTGGCGAAAAGGATGGCTGAATACCAAGCTTCCACATTTACCAAGTTCTTGTCAAGGATGCCTTGGACAAGAGTGTAGTTGCTTGGAGCTTCCCCATCCCAGTATGTTTCCATCCAACGATTTTACCTTCCTTATAGCAGAATGTACGGCAATGCTTCTGATGGTCACATATATGACCCTCGAAATAATCACTAGATCAACGATCGGCCATTCGGGGGAATTCACGATACATGAGGAGTACTTGAGGATTGGATCGGTTCGAAATCGGGCTCTGATATTGAGACGTTCCTTGGAGAAAACACTTACACTACCTTGTTTTGGTCAGGCTGTCTCGGATTGTCCGGGTATCACCGAAGGTCGCTGTCGCGCATTATTACCTTCATGGGTAATCTCGCAGGAGCCGGATGGGTTAAGTACCTATCATTCAAATTGGTGGTTAGGATTGAACAGTCGCGTCAATTACGGCATGGAACGTTAGCAGGAATGAGTGGAGATGATGAGATTGCAATCATTGAAAGTAATAAATGGGATGACTGGTCCAGACCGTACATAACTAAATACGATACTATAGGCTAATAAGTCATTCACCTGTAGCTCAGTCATAAACCTGTAACTTTTCCGGATGTTGGAAATGGCTGATAGTCAAAAGTACGAAGTAACTCGCACGGTGATCAAGCTACTATAGTCGCTCAATCTCGACCAATCATCTACCCAGCACGATCATATCGTCCGGGGATGTGACAGCTCCACTATGACTATCATTTGATTCATCAACTCTTGAATACTTGGTAAGAGATAGAATTCGCAACTGTTGTGGAAGTTCCCTGTGATTTGGATTTGGTGGTGGCTATATAGTCAGGGATGGGCTTCACATCAGACGTCATCATGAGTTCAGATCGACGGATCAAAAAGGGATCAAACGACGAGCGAGTTTTAGTTTTCCACTAAATTTGTTGACAAAGAATTTACAAGGGGGAATGTGGGCTATTTATTTGAAAAGGTCATCTCGTTCAGAAATCTTCCTCATCTATTCCTACTCTCTCACGCTGGAAAATCCCCACATCAAAAATGGACTCGCGACCTCATAGCCAAGAAGCAGCATCGACGAATCATGTTCCGACGTTGAGTACCGCGAAAACAATAAAGCGATCGTCGTCATATTCCGATCCCGGCCATGAAGCCCCTACCGAAGCTATTCTGGCTAAAAAGGACCACGAGGATAATTACCAGCAACAGATTAAAGTTGCTTCTACTGCGTTACTCAACGATGACAGGATAGGGACTGGGTCGAAGGCTGGAAGGTCCTTACAGAATGTACTCATGGATACGGAACACTGTTTGAGGGATCAAAGGAGAGAGTCATTGCATAAACGAGATCACAAGTGAGGATTTCCCTTTTCTTAGGTGTTACTCTTTTTTTTTTCTGGTGATGAGACTTTTGTCGCACTTGATTGCATGACATGCATGTAAAGATGTGAGCTAAACATGCATTGCCTAATCAGGAATCCTGACTGGCTATTGGGTTCGACACGTTAATGTGATCATCGGTCGTGATGGAGATGACGTTAGTGGCAGAAACTGTCTGAGAATTTCAGATTCTTGGGAACTTGGGCTTTGGCGCAACGTTTGCTATGATTTTCTTTGCATGGGTATCCCGTGATGTATTATTACTAGGACTGGATCGGTTGTTCAATGAAACAAATTGCGCAATATGAACCAACAGGCCCAGTTCATCTAAGATTCAGAAAATTGTATTTGCTTAATGTTGATTGAGGTGAAGCGGGATCTCGTATCAAATAAGGAGAGGCGCTACATCCTGCACTCCTAATTTGATACATGGTCCATTTTTGATTCGGGTTCTTGGTGCCTTGTTCAGGGAGCACCATGCATTGCTCAGCATTTAAAGCACACGAGTGAATTTAGGGTTTGCCTGCCAGTACCAATATAGATCTCTATTTGTATACTCGGAACGGAATTAACTATGGTGCTAGTGTTGATAAAGACAGAAGCCGACAACAATAGACTAATGCGATACACCTTGAATAATCTTTATTGATTCATGATGCATTTCTATAAAAGGATCGTAAAGAATGTGGTTATTTATGTGCAAATAAAAATATCAAACCAAATCCGAATATACATTTCAACTAGAATGACAAGTCTCCAGAAAACCAGATCGGTCTCCTAACAAACAAGCCAAGAGCACAAAGTCTAGACTTTATACACGATTAATTTCAATCACTCAACGAGCGATTTAAATGTACTCCCAAGCGGGCTGGGTAGTAGTAGTGTTGATAGGCACAGTAAGAGCGTCGAAACCAAGGCAATCGTTGATGTTGCCAGTAGGGACGGTGGCATTCTTCTGAGCAGAGAAGACCTGCCACTTAGCGGCAGAGGCAGCACGGCGACGGCTGTAAGGAGTAGCAGTGGCATTGCTGGTAGGGCAAGCAATGAAGCCGTTGCCATAGGACCAGGAGCCGAGACCACCGTCCTTGCCAGGGGTGTACTTGAAGGGACCCTCAGAGGAGCCCTCGGGAATGTAGGCCGAGTGGGGTTGGGTGAAAGAGAGAGCACCAGAGGCGTCGACGTAGATCTCCTGGCCGCCAGGGACAACAACGTCCTATTTACTTGTTAGTTTGTAAATTATTGAATGGGATCAAGTCAGTCGTACAAGGTAGTGGCTGCCGGTCAAGATGGTGTCGTTGGTAGCCTTGTTAAGGGGAACACCCTCGGGTGTGTAAGTTTGACTCTTTCCACCGAGGTAGAAGTGAGAGCCAGAAGCAGTCAGAGGCAGGAAATGAATGGGCGAGCCGGAGCGAGCAGCAGTGACGCCGAAAGAACCGCTGGAAGACGAGGAAGACTCCTGGCGGCGGCCGGGCATGGCGGCGACCAGGGGAATGAGGGAAAGCAGGGCGGAGACCTTCATTGTGAACGAAAGTAAGATGATGATAACTTGTAAAGACTGATTGGTAGCAAAATAAGATGAAAATAAAAGAACAGAATCAAGGGTGGGAAACTGGGAGTCTATAAATGTTGTCAAGGTAAACGGCCTCCACAAGATGAGCGAGTTTTATATTCCACTCCTCCACTTCATTTTCCCCATGTGCCGTTTCTAGGACCCAGATGGATTTGATCGACGTAATATTTACTTGACTTCGATATTGTCCCCGCTGCAACTAAGAATAATTTTGATATCATAGCTCGCGGACCAAGACTTGCCCTGCAGCATTAAGCAAAGGGCGCGCAACCGGTGCTACTGTGGAATATTTTCTTTAAAAAATAATTGCATCGGGAACTTCGATGTTAGGAATAGCGTCGAGTTAAACAGAGGAATTGGCCAATTGATGACAAGTCGCAGAAAGGACGTCGGTCCCATCTCTGTACAGTATCAAGGCAGAAAGCTCCATGATTTCCCCTTTCAGGAGGTCGGTTCAGGGACCGGAAGTTGTCATTGGATGATATGAGAAACCTGAGACATTTGCTGCAGAAGTATCCACTTGCGCTTTTGCGATGATCGACAGCCACACCCAGAGAATCCTGAACGCTATTTTGCTTTCGTACCTAGACAACCTTGAGGGTTTAGCATTCAGTACGAGATGTACACGCTTCCTTTGGCCGAGGGGGATAATTTCCCATATTGAATCGGGACATTGGTCATGGATAGATTGAGTAAATTGAATTATCATTTTGTCTGGACCCTGGATCGTCATTTATGTATCCGATCTCAGAACCTCCTGAAAGACCCTGACAGGTGGGTCGTTTCAGCCAAATAACGTGCCGGCGGAGAGAAGTAGGGATCGACGATGTCTTAGCAATGCCCTGCATCTTGATGATTTCTCGAGGGTCACAGTCATCACGACACATTGTGATTCTGTATACAAAGTGAACGATGCACTTCTTTCGAGTGTTACAATTGCGAGTGTGGCTCAACGGGCGTGGCGACTGGGACGGATCCATTAGGGTTCCACATTGTCTCGGGGTGAACGGACTTGACATCACAATCAGAATGTGAGTCCGATTAGATACAAGATCAACCAAGGTCCTACCTTGACAGAGACGGAGTTCCCCGTATCTCAACCGGCCTCCGTCGAGATCGCAATCGAGGACGATTGTAAGGTGATGTTGATCGCCCTCCATCCTCGGCTGGCAATTCTTCGCACGGAATGGATACTCAGGGACCTTTCTCGGTGGAGATGGGACATTGCGTCGGTCTGGAAGTTTCGGTGCAATCTGTTTCTGACAGGAAACGAGGGATCGACATGGAGGAGTATCGGTGTTTTCGGCACCGCCACGGCCCTCGTCGGCCCTCTTAGTGTTTTTTTAGCTTTGTTGTCTCATTTTTGGTTTCTTCTGCCTAGTTCATTCAGTAAGAATAGAAGCTTCTTATTTTAGTTGTGAGTTATGCGAGAGTTGCAGCAGCTATGTCGAGTGAAACGAGAAATGTTCAGATCTATACTTGTACATCCGTTCGGAATAGATTCAAGTTGACAACAACTGGTTAATCGCTAATAGTACTAGTGTATAAGAGTACTGAAAATATGTCATCGACCCTGGTTACTACTATGATCTACTCATTACTCGACTGTGTCTACGGCAGACTGTTGATTATGCATGTTATACAACCCTGGGGACAACCAAGTCCTGTAGGAGCGTCATGTACATGAAAGTATCCAGATATATTTAAACGACAACCTCGGTACTTTCTGCAGCCCTGCATCCACCAGCACTGGAGTGCTGGTGGATGTGCCATAGAAGTTCATCCGTGGAATCCAAGCCTGACACTAAATCGCGCCGTTTCTAATAGCTTCAGAATATCTCCACTCCTAGTATGTTAGTAGTTTTCCCACCGGGTATCCCGGCATTTACACTTAATCAATTCGCAATTGAAAATGGCCCAAGGCTTAGCGTAGTTTTAGCGTAAATTATACAGAGTGTATGTACAAATAATCCCAAAGTAAAGAACTACCTAGTTCTTTGATAGGTATCGACGATGCCAAGGATATCAAAATGTTTAATACTCAACCATCAATGGCAAATCCCGAGAACTCCTCCCAACCCAAATCTTAAAAGTACCCTCCGTCGGTAACACCCAATTCTGTGTTCGAACACTCCAATAACTAAGATCCTTTCTGGATAATGTCATATTGACCGTCTTCGACTCACCGGCTTCCAATGAGATCTTGTCGAAGTTACGGAGAACGCGAACGGGGAAGTCGATCTCTTCTTGTTTCAAGGACATCCCGCGGTGTTCGACAACTCTTTCTGGAAATGAGACGTAAAGCTGGATAACTTCTTTACCTGCTCGGGGACCGGTGTTGGTGATCTTCACCGATACTTCGAGCATGGCTTCCCATAAAGATGGGTTTCCGCCCGGTCCACCCCCGGCTTCGGACGGCTTTTGTTTCTTGTCGTATCCTTCGGGGTAGGGGTATTTTCCTTTCTCGGAGCCGTCGGTGGTCAAGAGATAAGGGTAGATATACTTGGACAAGGGCTTGAAATCCTTCGGCATCAGGCAATCTTCGGGTATATCATGTCTGTCATCATATGTGGGTGGTTCAAAATCGCTCTTTTGGCGGGGGTGCGGGAGTCGAGACTTTTCTTGCAGGGGATGAATGTTAAGATCAGAAAGGTCAAAGGTAGTGTACGAGAGACCATAACCGAACTCGAATCGGGGTGTGATATTATGCCGATCAAAGTGTCTATAGTCTATATATAGACCTTCGTCGAGATTGGCTTGGGGAACTGCATCATCGGTCTCATATAGCACCTGTGAACTAGGACCGTAATCCTCGAGAGATCGACCAATGGTGTAGGGCAAGCGTCCGCTAGCATCAACGTCACCGAAGAGCACATCGACCAAGGCGTTCCCGCTTTCCTGGCCAGGAAGGTTTGCATACAGCACAGCATGAACACTTGGTAGGTCGATCCAGGGGTCAAGAACGACGGGACCGACGGAATGCACCACAACTACCGTTCGGCCTCGGCCATCTCCGCATTGTCGAGCAACACCCTCTACCAGGTTTGTGCCATTGCGCTGTAAGAACAGATCATTGCGATCGCCATTTATGCCGTCGCTGTGAATGAAACCTTCGCCGCCATCTGAGTTTGCGAAAACAAGACACAAGTCTTGCTCCACTAGATCTTGATATGCAATATCGTTGGTCAGATAGCTACGAACGTCAACTGTTTCATTTGACCATGCGGACTCAAGGGCTTCCCAGGGGCTGACTAGGTACGGGAATTCTACCGCACCACTGCCCCAGCCTGATGCTAGAGTACCCTGATTGCAGCCACGATCGGCACAGAAATTGGGACCTTTTCCAGGCCCTGCGTCCTCGCCATAGACACCGACCCGATATTTCCCACTCAGTCCGGAAGCACTTCGCGAAAGAGGAAGCGTATTGTTGACGTTCTTCAAAAGGACTGTGCCTTCGGCGGCGACTTGACGGGCGATTGTAGAGTGTAATTTGGATCCTGGAGACACCTGGGCATTCACGAACTTATTCACTTCTTCTCGCGAATCATCATCGGGGCTCCCTGGATGTAACTTGCCCATTTTCTCGTGCGTCCAAGAGGAGAAATTAGGGCCGCGCTCTTCCCAGGTGTCCTGGCGGAAGTGGAACCAAGCTGCGACAATACGCGTCACCATATCATTCAAGCGCTCCATTGGGACGGAGGTGTTCAGAGCTGCAGCTGTCAACTGTCGTCCCCAAAGGGCCTCGCCATCAGCCCACTTAAGACCATCACCTGGCATACTCATGTCGAGGCCACTCAAAGCACTTTGAACGCCGGATCGTTGTGCCAGCCAGTCCGACTGAACAAATCCCTGAAAGCCGAGTTCATCCTTGAGGATACCATTGATCAGTTTGCTATTCTCACAAGAATAGCTATTGTTGACCATTTGATAGGCGCACATGACACTTGCAACGTCTGCGCGAACACTTTCGGCGAATGGCCAAACGAAAACCTCATGAAGAGCACGATCGCCAATGTTAGGTGACATTGCGTATTCATTGTCCCATTCGTTTGGTTGGCGGAAATGCTCCTGCTCATTTAACACGAAGTGCTTCGCCGTCGCCATGACACCAATCCGTTGAATCCCTTGGATAGTCTCTGCTGCCGCGACGGCCTGCAATACAGGATCTGATCCGAATGATTCCCAGTTTCTACCACCAGCTGGCATCAGTCCCATGGCACCCATTGATGGTCCCAGAATAACGTTCACTCCTTTCGCACGAGCTTCTCGGCCTAGGGAAGTTCCACGAGCTCTCATGAGATCACGATTCCAGGTCGCGCCTGTTGTTATTCCAGCAGGGAAAGCAGTGATGTTATCTGCGAATCTGAGACCAAGCGGTCCATCTTGGAGGCATAAAGATGGGAAGCCAACAGAGTCGACACTCTCTGTGATTAGGTATTAGCAATTCGCGCAATGGCAGGAATAAAACGGAGTCGTAGTCTAGCCATGTCGGAAAAGCTCCCGGGGGCGATTCTCTGATAGACGTCGGCTTGGAAGTTAACATACCGGTATTTCCAACACAGAGACCCATCTGCCACCCAGTCCCAGTTGTAATGCCGACCTTCTCAACAAGATTCATTTGGTCAATCATATCGTGAGCTTTCCTATAGCTTTCGCTCCAGGATGAACTAGTACCACCCAGAGGAGCAGGATACCATGAAACAGGACGCTAGAGAAATCAGCCATGCTCATCATAGACCTCAATGAGTGGAAACTCACATATTCTTGCCCTGCACCTTTATCACCACGAATCCAAGCAAGGCCCTTCAAAGCAAAGAAAATAAGGAAAATAGCAGCTCCAAAGAAGAAACCAATATGCCACCAGGTCCTTTTCCCGAAAATAGCATTCTTCAATCGTTGTAATCTAGACTCATCCCGGATCTCGCGCGGTTTAACCGGAACCCCGTACTCGTCTTCATCATCACTAAGAATGAAGTCTGTATTCGCATCTTCGATATCCGTCCTGAATGAGTCCGCCAGTACATTCTTCCGCTCCGTCTCGAGGAAATTCTCAATGCGCTTGCCAACATCCCGTTGTTCCTTCGGTACAGCGACCTCATCTGTGCCCCGATCCCCGAGCTCACCTCCTTCTGGAAGGAGACTGGACGAGCTAGCGGAGGGTGTTTCAATGACTACCCTACGCTTCGAGCGTGCACTAGATGGTCCGCGCCTTGTATCTTCCTTCTTCAGTGGTAGTAGTTTAACGTCCGCTTCGTTCTCGGTGAATTCGTCGCTACTGGATAACAAGTCAACATCATCTGCTTTCCCCCGAGAGGCAAATCTATCAGAGGATAGCTGGTTCTCGGCTTCCCTCGTATAAGTATGTTCGTCGACCGGAATCTCGTTATCGAGTGATTCGTAGTCTCCGCGGCGCGCGCCGCCGGATTTGGTACGAGAGGATCGGGCCATCGCTGATTAGGTCTGGATCTGGATCCGGCGGGCATTTATTGTCGGGTATTATCGTACATACTGCGTATTATCTGCTCGAGGACTGAATTGCAGACAATTGGGATTGGGAGTGGAGGATGTTAAATGGGAGATTATTTTTTGATGGCGGTTGAAGGGGAGGGAGGTCAGGTGACTCTGGAAGTATACAACGTTACATTAGTTTGAACACTCTTTTGCTCTACTTTCGAATGCATCGAATAGTCTTGTATGCCACAAATCGAAATAAAAAAGCTTGTCCAATGGCAGATATTCACTATTCTGTACAATTCATGTCTGATCAAACAATGATATTATTCTATAACGCCAATCTTTTTCTCATCTTCCGAACGCCGAAGAAAGTAAGAATTGCTCCCTTCGCCGTCAGCGGTTCAATTTTTGACATCGATTATTCTCAATAACAAGTCCCTTGACATGACATCCTCTGATCCTGAATGACCAGAGAAATCGAGGTCAGAATTGTCTCGGGAGAGACAATCAACGGTGTACTATTTGTACTATTATGCCGTTGTTTGATCTAGTACTTCGAGAAGAGTACGGTTTGGTTTCAGATTCAACTCAACTCTCCAAATCGAGAATATCCTTGGTTAAATTTCTTCCAGAGAGATATGCATGATGATTGTGGTTGGTCCAATATCTTGCCAAATAAATCCCAATTATGCAGCGAAATACCCCATGATTTTGTTGTCTTTGAAATATCTAAAAGTGAACGTGCTCGACGATGATCCTCTTTTCGACGACGGATATACTAGTGAATACTGTTCTTGATAATGACCCGCCTTTACTGGATGGTTTCATCGGTTCATTATTTATCATCAGATATATCAAATTACTATTTTTTCATTGGAGACGAGAATTGCCGGCATTACTGCAGGTACAGCAATGCCGGACCGTCTCCGACCACCATCGGGTCTGATCATGGAATGCTCAGATCGGGAATGAGGGATCGTTGACTGTTGAATTGTTGCGTCTTCTTCGTTTCGACGAGGTTCTGACCATCGGTGTACTAGTATACGATGCAGAGTTCTAATATGTCTCTTATATACCGAGAATCAGGGGGATCGACAGCCCAATCTCCGCGCTGAGGGCAGTGAATCGAGGACTATTTCTTGAAGCAGCGCATTGTAATAGTTAATACACTATGCTCTACGGCATATATACTAGTATAATAACTGGGAATAATGAAAACATCCAAAAATCAAACTTTTGTTCATGGTCGACATCATAAGTTCTAACAGATGCATCATATCTAATAATCAAAAATCAAGCCCAAAACGCCGTCTATCAATCCCAAAGGCAAGGTATGCAAGGAAATACAACATCGGATATCCATTACGCATCATTCCTTAATATGTTCAAGCCTCGTCATCGGTGTCGACGGGCTTGGGGGTACCCTTAGGAGAGTTAAGCTAGTAAAAAGTTAGCAGTGTTCAAAGGTCTTTATATAAACTGGACCAGGCAGGACGAGGCGAGACACATACCCATTCGATGTGACGGAGACGACGGCGGGTCTCGCGCTCCTTCATTTGAGCACGGGTCATCTTCTTCTTCTTCTTAGCGCGGAACTTGAGTTCTCCGTTATCTTCAGCACCGGAGTTAACAGCCGAAGGGGCAGCGCTGGTATTGGCGGATGCGGCGGATGAGGCGATGGCAGGAGTACCAGGGGCAGAGGGGGAGTTGGTAGCGCTATCCTCGAAACGGTCCAAACTGATAGCGGTGTTGGTACGGCTGACGACACGACCATCGGCGATGTGAAGTTGTTCAGGGCAAAGAGCACCGACGAATTCCTCGTTGTGAGAAATCATCACGACACCACCCTTGAAATCACGGATAGCAACTGCAAGACCACCCAGAGAATCACGGTCCAAGAAGTTAGTAGGCTCGTCAAGGACCAGCAAGTGGGGGTTATTCCACATAGCACCAGCCAGGACAACCTTGACCTTCTGACCACCAGACAGACCGGAGATCTCGTTGTGGTTGGCGATCTCGGGGTCAAGACCGACGTCCTCAAAGTGCTTGGAGATGGTCTTGGGGTCGAGAATACGGTATCCCAGACCCTCGCGGGAAGCCTCGTGATCGTCGAACTCCTGGACCATCTTGTTGAAGCCCCGAGCAATCAGGGTCTCGCGGGAGATCATGGTGTTGAACTTGGGGAGTAGTCCAACCCACTTGACCTCGTACTGGAAGGTCTTCTTGTACTTCTGACGACCGATCAGAGTCTCGATACGGCGAGGTCCACGGCCATCGCCCAGATCAATGGGAGTCTCCAATTGCTTCTTGTCTTCCTCGGTCAAGATGCGAGTCTGCTTCATAAACACCTCGCGATCATCACCGTTGGCGTAACGCCACATAATGTATTGGCTAGGAGTCTTTTCAAGATGCATCTCAACGTGCTCCAGAGCGTGCTGCTTGATATAACCAATACGCAGGTTGGGGTGCTTCTCGACCTTACCACCCTGAGGAATGGTTTCGCCAGTCAACATCTTAATGAAGGTGGACTTTCCGGCACCGTTACCACCGATGATGGCGACACGAGACGAAAGAGTCAGAGATAGAGAGGCACCCTGAAGCGATGGCTTGGGAGCTCCAGGGTAGGTGTAGGAGCAGTCGGTCATACGGAGAATGGCGCGGGTGTTGGACTTGATACCGGACAGGATACCAGGAGGAGGGAACTTGAACTGCACAGTGGAGGCAGACAGGGTGTAATAGCTCTTACCCTCAGGGTTGACCTTGACGAAGTCGGCAAGGTTACCGGGGTAGTTGACCAGCTTCTTTTGCTCGTAGTGGTAGATGTCGGTGCAGACCTCGTCAAGGAAGCCAGAGTCGTGAGACACGATCAAGCTAGTGATGTCGGTGTGCTTCTTGAGGTACTCCTGCAGCCACTTGACGTTCGCAACATCCAGATGGTTAGTAGGTTCGTCAAGAAGCAGAACATCGGCCTTCAGAAGCATGGCACGAGCCAGAGCGAGCTTCATCTTCCAACCACCAGACAGGGAGCCGACAGGCTGGGACTGGCGACCCTCAGGGCCATCGGTGAAACCGAACTCAAGAAGAACACTGCTGATGTGCTCCTTGCCCTCGCCAGCAACGGCGGGGTCCTTGGAAACATACTCCAAGATACTGAGATCAGCATCCTCGCCCTGGTTGTGCTCGACGAAGCAAGTGCGGACCTCGTCGGGGGGAGGGAAACCCTCAAGCTTGTCATTGGCGATACTGCGCATCAAAGTAGACTTTCCAGCACCGTTGCGACCGCAAAGACCGTAGCGGTGGCCCTTGACAAGACGCAGGTTGGTGTGAGAAAGCAGGAGCATACCACCGTATGCGAGAGAGAAGTTGGCGTTGACAATGACAACCTCGTTGGGATCGGCCTGGACAGGCTTACCGAACTTGCGCTCATCTTCCGCGGTGAAGTGCTCTTTGGCGGCGGTAGTAATAGCCTCAATGCTCTCCTCGGAAAGCAGGCCACGGAGGTATGGGCCAATGTTGGAGGGGATGCGATCGAGCATGCGAGCGTTGACAGACTCCCGAACCATGCTGGCGATGTAAGACTTGGTAAGGTCGTGGAACTTGGCGTCACCGAAACCGACCAGACCACCCTGCTCTTGGATCTTGGGGTTCAAGAAAGCGAGGACTTCCTCGGGGGTAGTCTTGGTGACAGAGCCAGAAGCGACGTCCTTATCGGTCATGGCCTTCTCCATGACATCCAGGGCACGAGTGGCGAGCTCACGAACCTCGGGCAGAGAAGCTCGGTCCTTAACAGCCTTCACACCGGGCTGGAGCTTGGGCAAGAAAGTACGAGCTTCAGCGGGATCGTGAACCAGCTTGGTCAAGTTCTCGACGACGACAACGGTCTGGCGGAGAGTTTCTTGTGGGGTAGTAGGGTCATTGAGGGATCGCTCGAGCAGGGGAGTGAGAAGGGCGAGCACGGGAGAAGTAACGATAGCGACGAAAGTGGTTTGCGACAGAGCATGGATGGCCTTTTGGAGGGTCTGGGGGGAAGGCTGCTCCATGGTCTTCATGAGGAGGGGAATGCGTGGGAGGACATCATCGTTGGAGAGCAGGCTCGTGAGGGCATTCATGGTTTTGGTGGATTGCTTGGCTACCTCGTTCTTGAGGTCGTGCATGCCATTCTCAACAATAGGGATCAACTCCTTGAGAGTCTTACCCATTGCCTCACGCTGAATATCTTTCTCACGTTCCTCCTCCAGGGAACCAGTACCCATCTGGGCACCGACAGCCAGCTTTTCCAACAGAGCATAACCTCCCACAAAACCCTGCCATTTTCCACTACCCTTACTCAGATAGTTCTCCAAGGCGGGGACCAAAGCATTGATCTTAGCCTCGGGGGAGAGGCAGGCGAATAGAGCGTCCACGGCGTATTGAGCAGAGTCGCGGACGACTGCACCCTTGTCGGCCAGGGAATCCAGAACAACACTCAGGATACCTTCGTCCTTGAGGAGGAAAACGGCCTCACTGAGAGGGAATTCACGGGGGAAGCGCTCGAAGAGGGCGCCGATGATCAACATGGCACTCTCGCGCTTAGCGCCGTTCTTCTTATCGGTGGCGGCCTTACGGGCTTCAGCCAGGACATTGTAGTTGAGTAGACCGGCAGTACCGACACTCTGAATAAGAAGGTTGGTCACGGCATATGCGCCATCAAGGGACTGCTGGGAGGTCTCGGCGTTGAAGATTGTGTTTAGGAGAGAAGAAATCTCTTCGTTGGTGGGGGGCACCCCGGAGGGGGATTTGGCGACGACGGTCGGCATAACGGGTGTCTCAGAGGGTGAGACGGTGTGTGGCATGATCTCCTGAAATCGCGACTCGAATAGTTCGAGGATTTCGCGTGGATGTCAAGGAGTATAGAAGAGAAAGCGCGGAGAATAAAAAAAGAAAGCGGCGATATGGATGGCGGGGCGGGGCAAACCGGGGCCCAAGGGGAGCGAGAAAAAAAATAATAAGCAAAAAGGAATCGGTGAATCGAGGAGGAAACGACGTAAAATTTCTCAAAGAGAACTTTGAATATAAAACAGATAAACCACACAAGACACCAACCGACCGAAAGGTCCAAACTGTACAAAGAGGGGAGAGTTGAAGAAGAAGAAAGGAAGAGAAGTTCAGTGGTCTTTGGTCTTTGGTCTTTGCTTACCAAAATGGATTTTTTTTTGTTTGGGCGAGTTGGTTGGCCAATCACAGTGGAGGAGATTGCACGAGGGCGCTAGCCTGATCGGGCTTATCAAAAGATTAGTCATACACTGTACCTTGTGGCTGGTAAGTGAGTGGCTGTGGCTGGATGGCTGAGTGCAGTACACGGAGTATACATCCGCGTACATAGTAGACTTGTTCAACAGTGTACCACGACCTTGCCTAAGTAATCACACTGCAGTACTACTACAGCTAGTAATCACAACTTTCAACTTAGTCCCTCTTTTAAAACTGATAATCGGGTTCATTCTAACAATCTCCGTGAGCAAGCTCATTCTAGAACATATACGAAGACTATATATCCTGCGATGTACTATGTAAACTCTGAAATACCCCAGTGTTATGAAATACTATTTCACATTAATGCAAAGGCTTGTATCAACGTATACTACTTTTTAACAAGTTGCTACTCTGGTGTGTAGACACCAGAGTAGGGTGTACTCGGTTAGTCATCCATGTACATGTGAATAACCTGAACTGTTTGGGTGGTACTTACTACCGAACAAAAGTACAGCCCAAGAATATCCTACTGTAATGAGTATGGACTAGTGAAACTAACTTAGCCAAAGTAGCTTAATCTATTCCGAACTCATCCCTCTCAGGCCACTTTCCCATCCATCCGAATATCGCTGCTTACCGGCCCGAGGTTCCTACCTATATCTATATCCTGGATAACAGGATGTATACCTATATCAGTATCCAAATGAACGGGATATCAATGATATGAATATTTGGATCAACAGCTATTAAATTATATATTTCTACTATTATACTAATAACATATTAATATACTATACTCTACTCTACTCTACTCTACTCTACTATACTAACTAATTGTATGTGTGATTCCGCATGCAGCCGCCCGGGCCTCGGTTGAAATGAACCCCGCGGCCAACCGCCTGCACGAAAGGTCGATCACGTTGGACTCTTCCAATATTGCCCTGCTTCATTCTTCATTCGCATCTTTCCTTCCTCACCTTCTCATATTCTCACCTCCTCCCTTTTGTCTCTCAATTCATATCTTCACCTCTTCACCTCCTCAACTCCATCTTCATCCCCGGGTCCCCGCAATTGAACTCGCCCCACACTTCTACCCCAGACCCTCATCCCCCAACACTCAACAATGGCTCTGACCTTCAGAACCACCCGCCATGCCTCCCGTCTGATTCAGGTAAATTCCTATGTTCTACCCAGCTAGCCAACTAGCCATAACCATTAATTGAACCAAGCTAACTAAGATAGACCTCTCGCCCCCTCCTCTCGGCCCGCACATATGCGACCGCCGAGCCTGACCTCAAGACCACCCTGAAGGAGGTCATCCCCGCTAAGCGAGACCTCCTCCAACAAGTCAAGGCCCAAAGTGACGAAACCATCGGTGAAGTCAAAGTCGGCAATGTTATCGGCGGCATGCGCGGCCTTAAGGCCATGCTCTGGGAAGGATCCGTTCTCGACGCCGACGAGGGAATTCGTTTCCACGGCAAAACAATCAAAGATTGCCAGAAAGAATTACCTAAGGGTACATCCGGAACTGAAATGCTTCCAGAAGCTATGTTCTGGCTCCTATTAACCGGTCAAGTCCCATCCACCGCGCAAGTCCGCGCCTTCAGTCGGGAATTGGCCGAGAAATCCGAATTACCCACTCATATCCTGGATCTAATCAAATCCTTCCCTAAAAATATGCATCCAATGACTCAACTTTCTGTTGCTGTCGCTGCATTGAATACTGAGTCTAAATTCGCTCAGGCTTATGAGAAAGGTCTTAATAAGGCTGAGTACTGGGAACCTACCTTTGACGACTGTATTTCGCTTCTAGCGAAGATTCCCCGTGTTGCAGCTCTTGTTTTCCGTCCCAATGAAATTGATCTCGTTGGTACGCAGAAGCTTGACGTTGCTCAGGATTGGTCTTACAATTTCGCCGAGTTGCTCGGTAAGGGAGGCGAGAAGAATCAGGATTTCCACGATTTGCTTCGTCTTTACCTTGCTCTGCACGGTGATCACGAAGGTGGTAATGTCTCTGCTCACGCAACTCACCTCGTGGGTAGTGCTCTCAGCGATCCATTCCTCAGTTACTCTGCCGGTCTTCTCGGTCTAGCTGGTCCCCTGCACGGTCTCGCCGCACAGGAAGTTCTCCGCTGGATCCTGGCTATGAAGGATCACATCGGTACCAAGTTCACCGAGGACGATGTCCGCAATTACCTCTGGGATACTCTGAAATCAGGCCGTGTCGTACCAGGATACGGTCACGGTGTTCTCCGTAAACCCGATCCCCGTTTCGAGGCTCTAATGGACTTTGCCGCTACCCGTCCCGATGTCCTCGCCAACCCCGTTTTCCAACTCGTCAAGAAGAACTCCGAAATCGCCCCTGGTGTTCTGACCGAGCACGGAAAGGTAAGATTTACCCTTCCCCTTGTCCTAAATCAACTCTCTCCATTAATTCTGTCAATATTAACGAATGTATCAGACTAAAAACCCCCACCCCAACGTCGACGCCGTCTCCGGCGTTCTATTCCACCACTACGGATTCCAGAAACCACTGTACTACACCGTGGCTTTCGGCGTTAGTCGTACTCTTGGACCACTGGTTCAATTGATCTGGGATCGTGCTTTGGGTATGCCCATTGAACGTCCTAAGAGCATTAACCTGCTCGGTCTTCTGAAGAAATAAGTCATATCTTGATATGATGGACTCATCTTTCCTTGTTGGAGAGAGTGAGTGATGAAAATGATGCTAGCGATTTATTTAAGTTAGTTTTGCTTTTGTTTAGATTGCTTGTTTGTATTGAGATTCGATTGATGTTATAGAACTCTGTTATTGTCATTGTCTTGAGTATCTGGTAGGCTTGTAGATCTGTAGAGTATTTTTTGATTTTGTGGTATAATGACAAGTAGTGGTGAATCAGTGCTACCCAAGTACCGCAAATTAGCTCCATACAGCAAATGTACAAACTACTAGCATAAGATGAATGTCCAATATGATATTCTATTATATGGACTCACTAGTAATGCATAACTAATCCACTAAACGAATCTCACCGGGTATTGATAAATCCCCCAACAACAGCACCGCAAAACGAAAAAAAAACATCTCACTCATTCTCATGAACATCAATAACAGTCTTCTTGAACTTCCTAGCCGGAACCTTGCGATTGAACAAGATATCAATCTCACGGTAAGACCGATGCTTAAGCTCAGGCAGACCGAAGTAAGCCAGAACCCAGCAAACCAATGCAGTACCCGCCCAAATATACCCACATTTACCCGCCAGATTCCAGCCAGTGGTGTTGAGCATCTGGGAAGAGAGGTAAATCATTGGGATTTCCGCGATGTAGTACGCAGCACGACCGACACCGGTACTGAGCGCACGAAGACGGACGGATGAAGTTTCGGCAATAATGGTGTAGGAGATGGGTCCAAGGGTTAAGGCGTAACCGAAGGAAATTAGAATTCCCAGGGAGGCCTGCGCGTAGTTTGTTGAGTTATTTTGGGCGATTGAGGCGCAGATTCCGAGAATTACTAGGAGGACGATGTTTGCTGCTGTGCCCCATAGGTACAAAGTTCGACGGCCGAACCATGCGGTTACGAACCAGGAGCAGATGTTTGCGAAGAATTGGAGGCATGAGTTGACGAGGTTGAGTTGGAAGGCTCGGTCTGGGGACATTCCAGCTTCTGTTGGGAGTTAGCTTTGCATTGCATCTGGTAGACTGAGTCGACTGCAGGCTGTACTTACGTTCGAAAAAATAGGTTGCTTGGTTGGCAATCAGGTTACCGGCAAAATTCTGAGAAGCGTAGATCAAGCAAGTGATAATTGTTCGACGCAGATCGGTTCCCTTGAAAAGATCAAGGAGGGAGGGAGCACCGCCCATATTTGCCTCGATTTCAACGGTACGTTCGATCATGGCTAGGGATCGCTGGGCCTCGGCTGGATCTTTTGTTCCAAGACTCTTAATCGATTTGAGGGCCTCTTCTTTCCGGCCGCGACGAATGAGCCACCATGGCGATTCGGGGGCGAAGAAGACAAGGAGCATCAGGGGGGTCTATTTGGTTAGCTAAGGCACAGAAGTAGCGCATGAGTATAGTTTGAGCAAACTTACAGGGAAGATCCATTGCAAAGCCAGCGGAATACGCCAGGACCATTCATCACCACGTTTGTTCAAAGCGTATGTCGCACCAGCGACGATGATCGAACCGATAGACCAACTCATCTGCAGAGTAGCAGTACAAGCACCACGTAGGGAGATGGGGACAATCTCCGAGGCATAAGCGGGAGAATTGGCAATGAAGAAACCCCATGGTACACCTTCAAGCGCTTGACCAACTGTCAACAAAGTGAGGGAATTGGCCTATACTCGATTAGTGATAAGCTTTTAAGGCTGAGAGGGAACGGGCGACTCACAAAGAAGGAGACGAAGATGGTGGCGTTCATCAAAACCAAAGCCAGAATAGTGGTCCATCGGTAACCCAGTCTGTTTGTAACGGGACCAGCTGCAAAGACACCAACGAAAGCGCCGCATTGACCGGCTTGGAAAAGAGCACTTTGCCAGCGAGTGGGAATGACCCAACCATCGGAATGATAAACACCGTATTTTTCACGAAAAGCGGGGAGAGCGACGAAGTTGCCATTCAAGAACATGTCAAAGGATTCCATGACCTATCCAATCACAGTATATCAGCATCGTATTACATAGTAAATAGCAAACCAGATCAGATCAGCTGAGATGCAGATCGTATGGGGCGAAAATGATACTCTGCGGGGAAGAAACTCACAATGGTAAAGCACATCATGAAAGCCCAAAAACAAGCCCAAGGATGTTTCTTGGCAGCTTCCCAACTACCCATTTGATGTTCGAGGTTTTCACCTTCGAACGCATCATTCATGAGTTCTGGATTGGCGAGGACTTCATCTTGATGAATCTCGACTTTTTCGACCTTGGCGTGATCTTGATCATTTGAGTGATCAGAATGATCATTATCAAGGTGATGACTGCTTTCTTTCTCAGACATGGTGAATATTCCCTACAGAATAGGGGGGAAACGAAAGTAGAAAAAGTGAAGAGTGAAAAGAAGAAGAAGAAGAAGAAGAAGAAAAGAAGAGAAAAAGAGAAGAGTGGGGGAAAAGGGGAAGTCTTAAAAGGTCAGTCAACTTCCTCCACTTCACTCCCTACATACAACATACAACATGTAACAATTAATACATTCATCTATCGGGATTTCTATCGGGCTTTTCCCGAGTCAACATTGCAATTAGCCGAAAAAAAAGAAACTAAGCTCGTCTAAGCTAACATCCGAGAGTGTTCCAAGTCTCACCAAGTCTCAGCATTGCAGCATCACGTTGGTTGGTGGAATTCAAGCGGGGGCCTTGTCGCTATCCCAGAAAGACGCCATGACCAGAAAAGCTAAGCCATAAGCCATTACCGGAGGGCCAAGACTTAATACTGGAAATTCAAGTGTTGGAGTACACAGTGTGAGCAATGGAAGAGTCTAGTTGGACATTACATTATAGACATGAGAATATCCCATTTCCCAATATCAGCTGAACTGCTGAACAGAACTGGAATCAGAATACCCCTTGGGAAACCTGGAGAATCTGGAGAACCGACCCCAGACCCCGGACTTCAACCTCAGAAGATCCTAGGATGACCCGCTAAAAGTAGTCTAACGCAAAGACTGTTCAGTGGAGACTTCCATTCCACCTCTCACTAAGAGACTCGCGGAGGGGAAATCACACTGGACAACTACGTGAACTCGGTGGCAATGGCAAGCTGACCATTCTCTTTCGCCTTCGTTCTGAATACCAATCAAATGAACTCTGAATTAATTCGGTTTGACCCTGGTCTCCTCCTGGTCTTCTCCAGGATGTCTCGACTCGTCTGACTGCGCGACTCCACTCTTCTCCGGCCAATCTAACGAAATGCGGTTTAGAGGATGATGGCCGTGCAACCCGCATGTGATGGGCCAAACTTTCATTTTGTTTCATTTACGAACAGAATGAGATCTCATTTCGAGTGCCGTGCACGGTTGTTCGTTGAATCCTTCTAGGATTCAATTAATCGGATCATTCGTTGCCTGAGTTGGAACGAAGACGTTGGTTCTATCAGGCGAGATCCATTCTATGGTCATTCCCATGTGGGTTGAACTCTGAATGACTAGATTCTCCAGATCATATTGGCTAGCGCGCGGTTGCCATCGATCTCGGTTATTTTTGTCCAACCGTTTTATGTATTTCCATTTCAACCCGATGCTACTGTCTCTCACAACCTGGCCAGAGCGGACCTTCGTTGCAACCTTCTCAATGAAGACTTTGTTCATGGTACAGATGCGGCACTGATCTTATCTTTTCTCACATCCCGAAGAGACTATTTCTATAACCTATTGACACCCACAGATAATGCAGATGAATGACGATCTCAGATGATCAAGCTTGCGCCACACATCTTGATCTGCCATCTTCCACGCTTCCCTCCACATCAAATGGCCGGTGGCGTCGCCACAAATTCGGTCCGCTGGAAATCAAAGCGCAACTAATCATACAGCCGCACTCGCCAGGCTTGGTAGGAGTGAAATAGTAGAAATGCACCAACCCGATTGGTCTGTATATCTAGAATTTGCACAGTTTTACAGGCACAATCAAGCATGTCACGAGGAACTATCCGCCCTTACTATAGTTTGACGGTGGAAGGATGTAGCATCAGTTCAAGCTGGATTTCCCCCTTTAAAAACTCATACTTGAGATCCCGTCCATGCCTAGAGATATGCTAGCACTACCCTTGAACGTTATCATCTCCTTTACGTTGATCATCACTTGTCACAAATGCACCAAAACTGAAGAAATACTTAGACATACTTGTATCATCAAGCAAACTGACTGTAGCTTATTCTAAGATCTACTAGTATAATTCACAGATAATCACAACCTCGCCTGTCCACTACAAATTCTCTCCCAATCATCCTTCCCAAAAACAGAATAATCCTTCTCCCCAGGTGCAATCCACAAAATCTGATCATCCGCACCATCAATTACCTTGGTCCCTCTCAAACTAGGATCAACACCCTCATCACGCAGCGGAACCTTATTCTGCTTATGATTATGGATATGCGTCGAGTTTTCGACAATCCGCAGGAATATCGGCACTGCGTATCGAGGTAACTTGGAATAAGCGAATTTGGCAAGAGCAGCGTAATCAAAGGTTTGTCTTGCTTCAGGTGTGATTTGGACTGCGGCACATCCGGCTCGACCTTCATGATTGGGAAGTTTGACACCGTATACATTTGCCTCTGCGACGCCGGGGAATTGACCGATTACCTCGGAGACTTCGGCGGTAGCCCTATAGAAAAGATTTCATTAGATTCATGATCAAGAGTGGTGGTGATATTTAACCCGGGCTGAAAGGCTTACACATTCTCACTCTTCCATCGAAAAGTATCTCCAAGACGATCAAGGAAGTACCAACGACCATCACTCTGTCGACGAAGAGCATCACCAGATCGATAATAAAGATCACCCTTCTTAAAAAGATCGCGTAGGAATTTCTTCTCTGTAGCATCTTCATTCCGCCAATACCCCTGAAACGCCTGCTTCTCGGGAATATTCACCACAATCTCTCCACCATCCTCATAAGATGCACGAACAGCAAATCCAGTCTTCGGATCTCGAAGGACATCGCCAGTTTCGGGGTCAATAGCCACAGGGACAAAAACATTATGTAAAAGACCACGCATCAAAAGTCCATGATGTCCAACACTCCCCGCTGTAAATGGACCACGGTTATAATTAAATAACCCGAAAATACCCTCAGTACTATTAAAAAATTCACCAACTTCCGCAACACCAAATCGCTCACGGAATGCTTCCCATACATCTGGTCGAAGTCCATTTCCATACATACATCGGACTTTATGAACTTTATCTTGAGGGGATGGAGGTGCGGCGAGGAGATATCGAGCTGTTTCACCGACATATACGAAAACAGTGGACTCGGAATCTCGAACATCTTTCCAGAAATTCCGAACACTGAATTTCGGTCCTAGGGCGATACTCACGCCTCCGACTAAACAACTTATCAAGCTGATTGCCGCGGTTCCGTGATAAAGAGGCATACAACTATACCAGCGATCACCTCGTGGTCCTTCTGTATCGCCCATTGAACCACGACGAATGTATAGGGTTGTGTATAGACGGGACATGGTGAAGGCACAACCTTTAGGCATACCGGTTGTTCCGGAAGTATAAAGGAGAATGGCCGGGAATTGACCGTCGATTTTCATGGCAAGGTCCTTTGGTGGGAGACTTGTCGGGTATCCGCGAATCTGCACTTTCAAGGATTCATCCAATGTCTCCAGATTCATTCCCAGATCACTCGTAAGGGTATTTGAAACCTCATCAATACGAGCTCGACATGTCGGGTCTTCATCGACGAGAGTTAATTTCGCTCCACTGATTTTCAAACAGTGAATTAATGCATCGCCGGATAAATTGTAGTTTATAGCTGCGGGTGCACAACCTATACTCCACAAACCAACCCAAGCAATGATGAACTCGGAACGATTCTGAAGGTAAAACCCGACTAAATCACCCTTTTTGACACCGCGTGATAAAAAGTAATGCGCGTATTGACAGGCTTGTTGGAGTACGTCTTTGTAAGTGTATGATCGGTCTCGAGTCCAGAGACATGTCATATTAGGATATTGCTTTGCGGTTTCGACAAAGACGAACCATGGATTCCCCTTTTCTAGACTGACTATTCACTGTTAGATGGATGAATGTTTACTAGTATTCAGTGAGATAGACTTACCAGCGCGCGCATACTCGCGTTCGCCCTTTCGAAGGGTCAAAACTGCTGAAACATCCTTTTTGATATGGAATTTTGCATCGAGATATGCTGCAACTGTAGTCCCTCCTATAACTGCCGCGGCGGCGGTCCCTATATTCAACATCGGTTAATTGTGTTCGTTTGTTAAGTGTTATTCCCCTGATGGTTCCTTACCCAGATCCATGACGAGTTGGAGAAATGCTATCCCTAACGTGCGTCGATTTCGGTGTAGATCGTCGGTTGAGTCTCACAAGAAGAAAAGAAACAAAGAAATGGCAAAGTTTGCTCCAATGACAAGCTACCTCTATCACAGAGTGAAGAAAGAAAAGTGAAATTGAATGAAGTTGGAACAATCGAAGTAAAGAGGAGAAGGTATAAACCGAATACCATCGATCCTCGGCACAAATGGACGCCTCCGCACGGACGAGCTGGTTGCATCAACGAATCCAATGGCGTATTTTCGTATTGATCAGTCCTTAATTCTCCACTGGCAGTTCCACTGAAGGTTCCCATTCAGCGGAGAATGCGGGGAATACGATAAATAGTGATGGACCGCTGCACAGTTTGTGCTCATTTTATTACGGACTAACCTCGGCTTCATCTTCGACTCCGCATGGATCCGCTCTGCACTGCATAACTCGCTCACAACCGTTATGGGATTCGTTGAGATTCCCCACAGTGGATGCTATCCCACTGTACGGAGTACATACAATGTACACAGGGCATTTCAGTGGATATCTCTGAATTGTCTGCTCGGTTTCAAGCTTGAATGTACCCCGCCCTGATTCAAGTTATTTCCCTCGGTCTCGGTCTCCTTCCAAGTCCATGCTGAATCACGGCTGGTTCCGTTGCTAATTCCTGCCAGAACATTCGCTACGTATGTGCCGATTGTGGGGAGGAATTTCCAGCAGTGGAATGAACCGCCTGCGGCTAGATACATGTTTGATAAACGGGGATGAGGGTGTTGCGTTATAAGAGGGTGTTGATCTGATGTGATTGCATCCCAACAGAGTCGATAATAGTCGACTGGGCGGTCTTTTGACAGAATTTGAGGAATTCGAGCTTTGATAGAATTGATTGACTCGTTTTGTAACGTTTTCGGGGCGATTGACTGGTTATTCGTAGGGATGGAAATGGTATACCCGGAGGGTGTCTGAATGATATTTTGAAAGGAGGTCGAACTGGTGAATTTGAGTATTCCAGATGAGGTGGGTGGAATGACTTCTCCTGTTTGAAGTTAACAAAAATAATTCAATATGTCTCGCTTCAAGCTACTGCGTGTAAATCGTGGAATCCCCACCTTGTCCGCCGTAGACGTATACCGGTAACTGGTTAAATCGAACCCTTTCCTCCTCAGAAAGCTGTAAATGTGCAACACAGACACCTGCTGCAGTCATTTGAGTCTCGACTCGATCTTTAACAGGAATATCAAGAACATCCTCGGTCGGTGCGATCAATGCACTCGTCCAAGCCCCAGTACAAAGCACTACCTTCGTCGCAATGATAATGTCGCCAGATTTAGTCTCGACGCCCTTGACTCTGGACTCTCCTAAGACAAGTCGCTCTGCCTCACCAATGACATATCGAACTCCCATCCTTTGAATTTCCCTCGCCATCACCTCCAATGCGCGACCGGCATCCGCCCATCCAGCTAGCGGGTTGAAATAGAACGAGCCGAACGGACTCAAATCTGCATCTTTCAGTAAGCCATCCCAGTTTCTGCGGATATCATCTTCCTTGAATTTTTGCATGGGATCAAGGTTGAATGTCTGGAAGTTCTTTCGAATTCGTTCTCCAAGATCACTGCCCAATTCATCGCACATGATCCAACCTGTCTGGTGGTAAATCTCTTCATCCTTGAAGAGAGGGTTATTTTTCCATGCTTGGATAGCTTCAAGTCCGAGTTCCATATACAGTGGATTTGAATAGTCTGCTCTAACGATCTTATTGATGTCTGTAGATGCGGCATGCTCTGATGGCGGGCTTGCGCGATCTAGGACGATGATTGTTGATGGGTCGGTGGTACGCTGGGCTAGATGGTAGGCTGTACTAAGACCGAAAATTCCTGCTCCGACGATGAGAGTTTCTGCGTTCATTTTGGAGAGACGGTCGTGGTAGAATGTTTGATGCAGTTTGTTGGAGATGGATGAGAATTCCCCGCTCAAGTGGTGTAATGCTAGTCGAGTCATGTTTTATGCAGATCTGATGCAATCCACGAGTGTACTTGGTACATAAGCATCTCTTCTACATCCTGGTAGCACTCAGTATTGCCTCTGATTTCCAGTGGCAAAGAATTTGCTGTTTGGTATGGTGAACTCGTTATGACAAAGAAATTTTATATATCGAGGTTAGTTATATCGAAGACTTAACAAAGTTGACTAGTTTTACCTATGGCATCGCAGCGGTGTTGTATACACACCTATGTATACTTCTGGGCTGTGCGTCAAGTTGAAGTCATACATGAAATTCATGAAATTTCTCAGTTCCTCACTGATTGCATTATACTAATATTATTAGTATGTCACAATAATATAGAATTTATTGTGAATCTCCGTTCGATTCATCAATCAACATCGCCTTCTACGGAAATGATCGGCGAGGCATCTACCCGAGCTGATCGAGTCAGTCTTCTTTTGTTTTCATTTCGAACAAAAGCAAGATGCATCTTCTCTCTACCGGGTATTTTGCACTGGTACTTCTCTCCATCGAGGATGTATTAGCCTGTGATCGTCCATATTCCGTCTGGATGGCGGACAGCGTCATCTCACGCGGTCAAGCGATTGTCCCAGGGGATTCAACCCCCTCAGCATCGACCTATCTCCAAGTGGGATTTTTTCAATCCGCCATCATCCGTCTAATCAACCATTACCATACACCTGACTCAGTATGCGCAGAGAGTGACTGGCAAGATTATTTGCAAACCAGTACAGATAGCATCACGCCTTATCTTCGCAATGCTACAAAGGATACAACTTACCCCCTTGACCGGTTATCCACCAGCAAAGGACTGCTACATCAATTCGAAGAATTTCACACTTCTACCGCCTCAGATGCTCTACATGCCTTGCGCGATTCTATCAACCTTCAGCCAAAAAACGCGCTCGGTGGGTATTGGTATTTTGAGTACCCGAATTGGAGCTATCTTGATGGAATGTACTCTCTGATTCCATTCCTGTTGTCTTACACCACACAGTTCGATCCGCAGAATAGTACGGTCACAGACGATGTCATTCATCAACTGGATCTTCTATGGACTCACTGCTACCAAAATGAATCCGGTCTTCTTGTTCACGGCTATGATGCCTCGAAAAAAGCTGATTGGGCAAATCCAGTAACTGGGGCTAGTCCCATCGTCTGGGATCGTTCTCTGGGGTGGTATCTGATGGCGCTTGTCGATAGCTTAGAACTATCTTCACCGTTTCCAAAGCGTCTGTCAGAATACATTCAGCGAAGACTCGTTCAACTTGCAAAATCCGTGATCTTCGCTGCCGATCCTAATACTGGATGCTGGTGGCAGGTCATGACTCAACCTGGAAGACAAGGGAATTATATAGAGTCCAGTGGATCAGCCATGTTTACGACTGCTTTATTCAGAGCTGTCAGACTTGGCTACTTTCCCAACCATCTCGCTTCAGAAGCAAGAAAGACTGCTGAGCAATGTTATAGTCATCTCGTTGACACGTTCGTTGTTGAGAACGAAAATGGGACACTGGGCTATAATGGAACTGTGTCAGTTTGTAGCTTGAATTCTTCCGCTACTTATGATGTGAGTGCTTTATATTACCTCCCTCTCAGTTGATTCATTGCTGATCGTCCAGTATTACGTCTCGCAACCCCTTTTGTACGACAGTGTTCATGGAACAGCAGCATTTGTCCAAGCGAGTCTAGAGCATGAGATTTTGGATCAGTCGAAGCATTCTTAGATAGAATCCAGACATGGCTACGCCACATAATGCTAATGGTAAATCGTTATGCCTGCCAATCAAATCTACATGTCTTGTCAACGGGCGATGATATGAAATCTTGTATTGGTTAGCCTCAAGGCACTCATCCAGCAACGACGGAGAACCTTCTCTTTCAACGTTCGAACGAATTGAAATCCGCTTGAACATTTTTATTATTTGACGTCATTCGAGAATTAAGCTAGGTGATAACCTTGCAATAATCTCTGTGCATCATACTAACCCCTCCCTGTAGCACACCCTGGTCGTGCAAAAGTACGAATGCGCATAGCCCCAGCACCTGAAATTGAGCACTGCCAATATCCTCCTTTCCCAGTAGTCTAATAGATCATTTACCAATTGTACGGTTAGAAAATTTAGATGCCCTCAAATAGTATCGTTCCTTCAGTATAGTGATACAGATTGATAAGATCATCCAAACATTTATACATACTGCGTACGAGACGAGTAGAGGGTTCGGCCCGCTCAGATCAACCAAATCATCCGAGCGTTTCTCTAAAATCCAGGCATCTCCCATCAGCCACAATTTCAACAGGGATTCGAATCCTGAATCGCTTTCCACTATGCTATTCCCTGCATTTTGGCCTGAATGGCCCCCATCCTAAGCCCATTTGACCAGTCTGTTTCTTGCTGCCTGGGGCTAACCATGCACCACTCACTTAGTCCCGGCGCGTAACATGCACTGTGGCTGATTGAATCTCAAAATGCTCTAATTCTGGAGACCCTAGCTAAGGCTGAATTCGAGGCTTAGCTTTTGCTGGTTCTATAGAAGGACATAAATGTGGCGATGGTTGTCCCGGAAATGAGAAGAATCAAGCCTTTCGAATTCAATCTCCATAGTTGAGTGGTCTACTATTCTTTTGGTACTAGTAGCATTGTGTCCACATCCATATCTACTCTATTCTTTAACATAAGACTCGCCGGAAATGTCGCTTGAGACTTCCCTCGGAGATATTCTCCACATCTCGCTGGGCGAACAAGTCAATTGCTTCGGACGCACCAAAATACCTGGTGACAGCATACCCTGTAACCATAAACTAGGCAAGCAACGACTATCTCAAGCACGGCTCATTCTCGTCCAAAATGTCGCACAACTTGAAAGGGATGGCGGCTCAATTGAAATGAGTTTGGATCAGCTTTCGAAGCTATTAGTTCAAGAACGACGACATGGCGAAGCGGGCGAAACCCGCCGACAAGAACTGAAATCCGAATGGCGAGGACTTGTACAGGACTTCCATCGAGCACAATCCGAACCAGTTGCCTTGAGTCCAGTTTTATCTCAAGTGGAAAGCCACACAGATGGGATTTCGTCGGAAATTGAATCTCTGGAAGAAGAGATAGCCGCCCCTGGCTCATCTATGCAGGACAATACCCCGACCCCAGCTGCACTCCACCCACCATCCATCCATCACGTCACTGTGCCTTATTTGATTCCTAGACCCGATGATGCGTCCGCTCATTCTGAGACTACACAATGGCGTATCGGTCAAGAAGTGGGCTGTCGCGGGCCTATTGCGCGGTGTGAAGTTACTGAGCCTCTTTGCGACCGTTCTGATATACGATCGAATTATTCTTCCGCGACCAAGGGGGCGGTAGTTGTGAATGATGTATGTACAACATATATCTTGAACTTATTGTTCCAATTTCGCGTCATCTTTCAAATACTAGTCTGCACGCGACCTGGTACTATTTCTTTCGAGTCTTGTTGGAGCTTCAAGTTGAACATTATCGAACCCAGCCCTGTCTCTACCAGGTTTCCAGCATTTTGCATTTTTATGATACCCTTCTTGTACCTTTTAGTTTGTCTGGCTCGAATAATGTTAAACTGCAATGTTGTTTTGATTATTGGGGGTTTCCTTTTCGCGACCGGCTGGAAAGGCCGAAACTCGGGCTGGTGGCCGATTCAACCAAGAAATTGAAGAAGGTCAAGAAGATCTATTATTATACTGTCCTAGTGAGGGTACCGGGGATGTCTATAACGAAATAGCATGACCATTAATGAACATTCAGAATGTCTATCATTGCAATACTAGCATAGTGTAGGAAATTCATCACCGCTTCAAGTCGGGTACCATCAATCACAGGCACCAGCAATAACTCCCACATTGGCATCCGGTGAAATCTCGGACTCAACATGCTCACATTGTAGGACAGTGATCAGCACGGGCCATACTTCTCACCATTCTCGTTCTGGCCCCCTCCTCATCTTCAAATATAGGAATGATCATTGGTTATCACGGGACCGGTGGAACCCTGATGAACGGTGACGCAACGAGCGGGTTCAACAGAACCGCCAGTACCGCAAGCGTTTACGGTGTGACTAGACGAGTTTACGAGACTGATGATCGTAACAAGTCCTGATTTGGGATTCACATCTGATAAAAAAAGAAAGCATAGACCAGGTGCGGTTACTGTCGGGGATGGTCCATGGTCGATCAGTTTCATCTCCGAGGGAAAAAGATTGGAAAATAATTTAGGAATGATGATCCCAACGACTCATCGGGGGAGTGGACAAGCAAGCAATTCAACTATTCAACAATCCCCAAGGGAAACTCCTACATAGTACAGTAGATCGGATCTCGGAGTCCTCTAGACACTCCGTAGTCCGTGTGAGTCAATCAAAGTGGGAAAAGCTTTCCTTGAAACTCCTAGAGTTACCCAACTGATTTACTTGAATTGTTTTAACGGTGACCCATCCCCCTGCCAGCTTCAAATCTGCAGTTAAAGTTGGCCCTGAGCCCGCTGGAACCAATAATGACTTCTGCTTTCCCCACAGACTTTCCCCGGTGAATCTTACCAGATTCCCACTTTCTGCTGCTGCTGCGTCTTCCTTCTCTTCTCCTCTTTCCTTTACACTTCTTCTATACACATCATGTCTTTCCCTTTGTCTCGGTCTCTTCCTCGGTCTCTGGTACGATCTTACGGGACCGTCCAGGGTCCTGCTAGCACTGCCATTCCAAACAGAATTCCCAATGCTTTAGCCGAGGCAGTGACAGCCGCTGCCCCGCGGACGAGCTGGACTAAGGAGGAGGTGGCCCAGGTGTATAACACCCCATTGAACCTGCTCACACATGCTTCGGTAAGTTTGAACGATTATAGATGATTTGATCAACTTCTGTGCGAAGAGAATATGAAGTTAATGATCCGCAGCAAGCCGTTCACCGACGATTCCATGATCCATCCGCCATCCAGATGTGTACATTGATGAACATCAAGACTGGCGGTTGCAGTGAGGACTGCTCCTACTGCGCTCAATCTTCCCGACACAACACCGGTCTTAAAGCTACAAAGATGAGTCCCGTCGACGAGGTCCTCGAGAAAGCCCGAATTGCCAAGTCGAACGGTAGTACTCGATTCTGCATGGGTGCCGCCTGGCGTGACATGCGTGGTCGCAAGACTAGCTTGAAGAATGTCAAATCTATGATTTCTGGTATTCGTGAAATGAACATGGAAGTCTGCGTCACTCTCGGTATGATCGACGAGCACCAAGCAAAGGAGCTTAAAGATGCCGGTCTGACAGCATACAACCACAACCTGGATACTTCCCGCGAGTATTATCCCAATGTTATTACGACCCGATCATACGATGAACGTCTCCGTACCCTTGACCATGTCCGTGATGCTGGAATCAACGTCTGCTCCGGTGGTATTCTGGGTCTGGGTGAATCCGACGTGGACCGAATCGGTTTACTACACACTGTCTCTTCCCTGCCCAAACACCCCGAATCTTTCCCCGTGAATGCTCTCGTCCCAATTCCCGGAACTCCCCTCGGTGACCGGAAAATGATTCCCTTCGACCGACTTCTGCGAACTGTTGCGACCGCGCGTGTCGTGATGCCTGGTACTATTGTCCGATTAGCGGCCGGTCGCATTGCTCTCTCCGAGGAGCAACAAGTGGCTTGTTTCCAGGCCGGTGCTAATGCAGTATTTACCGGTGAGAAGATGCTTACGACTGAGTGCAATGGATGGGGTGAGGATCGTATTATGTTTGAGAAATGGGGATATTATCCTATGAAGAGCTTTGAGAAGCCCGAGCCCAAACAGGTTCCCTCTGTGGCACCTCTCGACCAGGCAGAGACTGTTGCGCCGGTCGCAGCTAGCGCTTAAGATTGCTAAGCTATTAGATATAAGTTGGGCATAACCCGCAAAATGAAATCTTAGTCTACGTTCGCTTGGCGAGATCGAATTCTATAGATACGTGCACGTTAATCAGTATCCTCTTACCAGCAGTGTACTTTTTTCAAAGTATTATCCAAAATAAAGCACTGGTATACTCCATCAATGAACCAGAATTGTGAATTCTCCATTGAGTCCAGACGATTCTTATCACAAACTCGAAAATGATCCACTGGAGTCTGTCAAGACTAGAAGAAAGTCCCTCGGGAAAGACGATCCCCCGGAAAGCCTTCCCCGGTTTGGTCATTTCGAATGGAATTGCATCGGGTATGATTGGGTGATTTTCGTAGAAACCCGATTTCTTCCAGTCGTTGCTAATAAAGTTCCGAGATCGGGTCGTTCAGGGAGATTCCGGGCATTTTGGATGCAGAAGTACGTCGTAACTAAGTATATGCGTGAGTGGGTTAATGGTTCTCGGGTGTACTAAAGGATCAGATTCCCGCTGATGGGTATAGTTGTCTAGATGGTTCATAGAGAGATGATAGTACTGTAATAGATTGGAGGAGAGTTTAGTCTCGGCTGTTTCTGAGAGTTTTGAATGAATTTTGTGGGGCCCAGGCATGTTAAAGGGTAATTCGGAACTGTGGCTGGAGGCTGGAGGGATAGGGAACTATGCAGGGTCAAATATTTATTACATACTGAGTTGCTATATCATTGGCTGAGAAAGAAACTTGCAGAATTCGAAGCATTCAATACATACTGTACATATGAGAAAGCAGCTGAACATGCAAGACGATCGCCACTGCGGATGCTCGATAGATCTGATGCATCTCATTGTCCAGGGCTGTCTTGACAATAACACCAATGTACTATGAATTAGCCTTGGAACGTTTTTTCTAATTATACTGTAGTTTGATCTGAATAAATTTCATATTGATTCGCTGGCATCGGTGTTATCGCATTATTTGGCATATATATGAAGTCTCGGCTGCTAAGGCGCATTTTATTTATGTATGCACATAGAAATCAGTGAAGAAATACGAACTGCTCATCGCCTAAGATGCCTCCATTCTGGCTGTTTTGACAAGAAATCAGTCTCATGAACAGTCTACGGACTACATAATGAGGCGCAATATATCTGGAAACACTAATGAATATAGCAGAGAGTACAGGCCGAGAAGAAGCGAGAAGAAGAAAATCACAACGATGTGTCATAATATTAGACCTAAGCTGTTCGTACATTGTGTATTAAGTGCCAAGTATGTAGTACAGTTGGGACGGCGACCGAGAAAAATCTAATGCGTATTCTTGAGTGCACGATTGGGTATATGATTTTCTTTATACCTTTTGAGTACTGTCGCATAACTTGCATTACTCTGTCCAGAATAGTGGTGAGATACATACACACAATTAAGTCATTTTGCCCGTAATATGTTATCTCCAGCCTGGTATGTATAATCAACTATCACTAGTGTTCTTTTTCATGTACTCCTAATCATATTTAGACTGTACGAATTCATCGGAGTTTAAACCTGCTTCTAGCCAGCTCCCTATGCTGAAATTGGCTGGAATTGATGTCCAGGAATCCAGAGATGAATCGCTTCTGAGTAAGTTTGACTACGTACATACATAGTATACTTGAAGACACGCGGCGATCGGCTGCAGTGGACCAGCTGAGCTTATGTAGGCTGCCTGGATCATGCACTGCTTGTTACACAACGGCTTGTAGATCGATGAATTATCGATCCTTGGCCAGATCTGATTATATCTTCTGCTGGATTCTCGTGGCATTGGCTTTATATCATTTGACATATTTTTGTATTCTACGCAATGTATACAGATATTATGATAGTACTAGATAGCGAATGTTCTGTGAGCTTTTGTGGTCTCGAGAAAATTATTAGCGCGATGATCGTGATAGACTCCTGTTACAACCACAGAGACATCCCAGCTCCGACTGAGTACTCCGAGTAGATACTCCGACCGCAGAATTGGAATTCAAAAGTACGTTCGGGGACAGAATCTCCGCGACAGCTCAGGTTCAAGAGAAAAGCAAAAGCGACTATGACTTCTGAGTCCATACCCCATATAATCACGGTAGAGCCACAAACTTATAGATCGCATTTTCCGCCCTATCTTCGCACGTAATCACAATCAACTTTATTTTTTCTTGAGCAAATCTTGAACTGACTGCTTCGTATGTACTTCAGCATACTCCGAGCAGTCGATAAATATTACGCATGCATATGTATAACTCATAGTAGCAGTGCAGATAGATCCACTGCGTGTATATGCGCATTGCAGAGCGCCCCACATTAAGGGGACGGTCCACACAAACACTAGGCTTGTATCACCAGTCCTTGCTTCAAGATTGGACTTGGAAATGAGTAGCTGGACAGCAAGGAGTATGGTGAAACCGGATCCGATCAATGTATTTAGTGAGACAGAGGTCCAGCAACGGGCTATATCTGTAGGTGGTCAATTCCGCAGACTGTTTGCTAGTTGAAGATCCAATTCTGCAACTGGCACTCTGCGCGAAATGGAGTTCATCCAGCATGTAAGCACGGCACAGCTGGAATTCAACGAGAAATGGAATCCCTTTTTGGTTAATAGCACGACAAGCAATCTTTCCTTTGACGACCTTTCAAACCCTCGCTACTCTATACTTGGATTTGCTATCTTTGTACTGTTTTTGATATGGCACAATTCCCCCAAGTTACATAATCCGTCTGGATTACCAGTTGTTGGTAGAAAATGGTATGAATTGGGGTTTAGGAATGCCAGAGACCGTTTCTTGACTGGTGCTCCGCATGTCATTAAGGAGTCTATTAAGAAGGTTGGTTGGTACCTAGCCAGGCCAAAGGAACTTCCTTTTATCGAGGAGCGTGGCTAATTGTTGTATTGCACATTTACATAGCATGGCGACGCTTTCTATCTTTATACCGACTCCAAATTTAACCTGATTCTGAATTATAAATATGCCGATGCCATTCGAAACGATAATCGTCTGAGCTTCATGAAAGCCATCCAACACGCAAGTTATATGGTGTTCCTGGTGAAAACACAACTAACAGCCTGCAGAAATTCAGAACGAGTAGTGGAATTCACGGATTCGAGCCGCATATGCAAGCATGCAGCGACCGGAGATTTGTTCGAGACGTGGTCATACAAGTATTGACGAGGTCATTGTGTGAGTTTTGCATGGCCTTGAAACAATAGCCTTTAGCTTCAATAATCGTTGCTAATGCAAATAAATATAGCAACATTCACGGAGCCGATCAACTCAGAATGTGAATATGCGCTCCACCAGAACTGGACCGACAAAATTGGTATTTTGTACATCCCTTTACCCGAGGGTTGGCGCTAACCATTCATTTTCAGAAACACATGAGGTCATGCTGAAAGAAACGATGTGGAAAATCGTAGGACAAATATTATCACGAATTTACTTTAACGACGAGGAAATTTACCGGAACCCCGAGTGGATCAGACTCAGTGCGGACTATATCAAAATGTCTACTGTCGCAGCCCATGAACTTCGCAGCTGGCCAAAATCCGTGCGAAAGATTGTGGCAAAGTTCAATCCCAACTGCAAGCTCATTCAAGATCGACTCGAGAGCCTCCGAGAACTTACAAAGCCTCTAGTCACCAAACTGAATTCGCAAAAGCCGGCAGAGAATCCCGCAAGTCCTGTGGAGTGGCTTAACAAGGCATTCCATGATGAATCACCGGACCTTGTATCAATGATCATTGCCATCTGCTTTGTATCCTACGATGCTGGCACTGAAGCCTTGACTGAAATTTTGACGGATATCTCTGGAAAGGATCAATTGATTAAGGATCTGCGCAGTGAGATCATCGAGGTGATAGGAAAGGAAGGGTTCAGCAGAACCGCATTGCAAAACCTACATTTGATGGATAGTGTCATGAAAGAAAGCCAGCGTCTACACCCAGAGTCCTATGGTAAGTCTATTTTATCTCAGAGAACAGCAGTACCAGCAGCAACTTACGCCCGTGTTAGTCCCCGTTCAACGACTGGCCATGGAGGATGTCACTTTACCAGACGGAATTGTGATCCCCAAAGGCACAGTCGTCATGATCTCTGGCGTTCACATGATGATGGATTCCTCCGTTTGGCCAGACGGTCAGAAGTTCGACGGATACAGATTCTATAATCTGCGCCAGAAAGCCAGTAAAGCAAGCCAGTCGTCTTTTAATTACGTCTCCACTAGCCCAGAGCACATGGGCTTCGGACATGGAAATCAAGCATGCTCGGGTCGATTCTTCGCGGGATACTTGATCAAGATTGTCCTTTGCCACATTCTTATGAAATATGATTTTTCGGTCAAGGTCCCTGCTGAAGGTGCACAATTGGATCGTGCGTACACCGTTGTCGCGCATCCGGAATTGCGGATCAATTTGACGCGACGAACCCCGGAGATCCCGTTGGAAGTGGCTGGAAGCAAGGCCTAGTTGGAATGGGAAGAAGAAAAAAAGCAACATGGAGCGAAGTAGTACTAGGAAAAGCAAGAGAAATTTGAAGTTTCGAGAAAATTTGGGATGGCACGTCCACATTTGTTGGTACAGCAGTCTAGGTATTGTGTGAATTCGCGTGGCTTCGACGGGAAAAAAACTTATCATCGAGGAACTAGAGAGCTTATATTATGCCCATAATATTGCTGATAGCATGTTGTCATTGCATATATATGATGTCCTTTTGGCTATGTATGATTTGACATGTATTTCTGGCCTACTCCAGAGTCTGGGGTTGCAAAAAGTTATCATTACCCATCGATAAATTGAATCGGACGTAATGAATAGTTCTATTCAATGCAATAGTTACTCGATATGAGAACGTCATTTGCATGTAAATTCAAAATCGGTCGGCGGGTTATTAGAATATCTCATTCCTAGATCTTGATCAACCCATTCTGAGATATTTTTGGTTCACGCAAGCCCGTTTGACATCTTGCGAAACAATGAAAAGGGGAAGAAATTTTACCAAAATAATTTCCAGATATATTGTTGCTTCGGGCTACGAAAAAGTGCCTGGATTCTTCATGTTCAACCGAATAAGCGGTGATGTGGTCATCATGCAGAACACGAGGAAAATATCAAGGTTTGTAAAAATTACATTCGACATTCTCCGAACTCCGAATAAGCTCTTTCATATAACCATATAACCATCTAATGACACTCATCTCCCCAGATTCTTTCTCCCCAACATGGTCGCAGAGGTTTCCGATTTGGGTTGGCATCTTCGATAGGGTGGATCTATCCTGAAGCACAAAAGCCAATTATATCATCTTGATTTAAGCGAGCTAGTTGTTCCTGGGTGATGATCTACGATCTTGACTTTCACATTAGCGCCAGCCGAGGCTACTGTTCCGCACGAGGCTGAGGTACCAGCAATCTGTGCATCATGGAGAATAACCTTGATCTTTAGATCTGCATACATTTCCATAATCACACCCCGGATTGGCGACCAGTCTTCGTAGATGCCAGGATTTACGTGATCTTCGCCCTCTAACCACGACGTCCTCGGTAGTTCATGCGGGGAGAAGTTCACATGTACCGGCGGATCTGCCCCGGTTTGCCATGGGGTCTACCATATTCTTTGGATCTCATTTGATATGCCCTTTTGTTGGGAAACTAGATCCACCCTGGGCGATATCATTGTTTTGTGTCTTCACATGCCCAGGGTCAGCGCTTTAGATATAAACACAATTCTCCCTTCCACCATGACCCATCGCGATTTATAGATAGTACCGAAATATCTAGTCCCGCTGAAGACTAGAAGTACGCTATCATGGAGACGCCACTTAACAAGGATTCTATGAAATCCACCTGGCGTACCGCCGACCGCAAAGAATGGAATCATAACCATTGGGCTTTGGAGCTCCTGAATGCCCACCCACAAGAGTTGAACAAGGAGGTTCCCGTACATTCTAAGGACGAAAAGATCCCTTTCATGCCACAATGGTCCCTACAACGTTGGGTGCTCTTTTACTCAGCCCTGCCATTGATCTTCCATCAAACCTACATGACGATGACTGGCCGGACACTGGGGCCATTCGCCGCTTTCAACCTGTATTTCTTCGCCTTCAATGCAACAGTCATTTATCAAGTTCACGTCTTGCGACGATTAGGCCACATCTATGGCTTCTTAGACGGTGACAAACACGAACGTGATGGAGTACCAGACGTCGGCATCGCCAAAGTGGTTACATCTCTGTATAAAACGACTGGATCGAGACTGATTATGGCAACTTACCTTTGTTATAACCGCGACGCCTTGCCGACCTCGCTAGCCTGGGCCTGGCTCCCTCTCGAAATAGGACTATATGGAATTATCCTCGACTTCTGGTTCTACTGGTATCACCGATTGATGCACGACGTGGGGTTTCTTTGGAAATTCCACCGAACACACCATCTCACCAAACATCCGAACCCCCTACTTGCAGCGTACGCAGACCACGAGCAGGAATTCTTCGACATGGTGGGTGTTCCATTTCTCACGTACGCGAGTCTTCGCCTTATGGGCCTGCCGATGGGCTTTTACGAGTGGTGGATTTGTCACCAGTATGTTGCTTTTGCTGAGGTCTTTGGGCATTCCGGTCTACGCGTACACCTTACTGTTCCAACTACTATGAGCTGGCTTTTGCAGATGCTGGACGCGGAGATTGTCATTGAGGATCATGATTTGCATCATCGCAAGGGCTGGAGAAAGTCTCACAACTATGGGAAGCAGACTAGACTCTGGGACAAGATTTTTGGCACTTGTACTGAGCGGATAGAGTCAGTCCCGGCGAATATTGACTATGAGAATGTGGCTACCATGCCGCTTTTCTAGTATCTTCTTCGTGTATCTTCTGTGATGATTCTACATCTCTTTTGACATGAGTGATGATCAGTATACCTTTTGATTTTGTCTTGTTAGCTTCCTGAGTCATTGTGACTATTTACAGTTTGAATGAAACGAAGTTCAACTTTGCCAAACCGTGGACTCGAAGTTACCTAAAGCTTTGTCGCTTATGTCTGATGAGGATTGAGCCCTTATGATCAAGTAAAATAGACTAAATTATAGAAAGCCGAGATAGATAGAGTGTTCCCATTCAAATGTCACTCGACTTGCCTCTTTCGCCATCATTGCGAATGAATCTATACAATAATCGCCACGATAGGTTGATCTCCAAGTCTATTGCATGCAATTCACCCGTTCCCGAATAAGCTGGCGTACGAGAAACCTACTAATCATTGCCTCCGGGCAGGACAAATTCGGGTTACAAAGAAATCCAAGTTCAACGACCTCAATGTAATACATCTTATGAAAATATAGGGTAATCGTAGTTCTGAACGACTCTCTTCATCAACTTATGCCAAGCCACACAGACTAACTGGACCTTCACGCATGGGCCAGCTAGTACCATGGAGATTTTGCTTGGCAAATGCTTGGTACCTGTCGTATACTCCGCTGCAATCTCAATTTGATATACTGGTAATAGGAAAGGCGCTTACTTGAAGGTGACAGAACAATAAAATAACTTGAATGTCCATGATGTCTATCTCTAAAAGCCACATGCTAGTTTTTACAAAAAGCCAATCCCATATACACAAGTGGTGGGAAATGTACAATCACCAAATTAAAGAAAAAATCTTACAGTTCTATCATATCGATCACCCGTTTTCTATACCTCTGTGTTGCTAGCACAAGAGAAGGAGTTGCTGGAGGCGTCGTCGTGGATTGCTTTCCCGGAGACGTAAAGGCCAAGACCGCACTATGGTATTTGATTAGTATGAAGTCGAGTCCAACGATTGTATGATGATAACCTACCATGCAGCCACCAATCAGAATAATGCAGACATTTATAATCGAGAGACAGATCTTGCGAGGAGACGAAAACCACTGTCCACGGTTGATGTGAAGCCAGTAAACACCACCCAGGCCATCTGCAATGGAAGAGTTAGCATCAAGTACTACAGAGAAAACCTTTCGGGGCAGGGAATACATACAGCTGAACCAACTAGCGAAAAGAGAGCTAATCAGACTCAACAGATCGCTGAAGACAGGGATAGCATCGGCAATGATCCAAGCAATGATCCAGCAGGTGAGGCCAATGAGAACCCAGGTGCCGTAAGATGTCAAATCACGGCGATGCATGCGGTCAGTACCGCGGAAAAGACGAACATAGATATATTTCAATCCAACGTGTCCATTGACAACACCAGCTCCGATAATGGTCGGAATAGCAATTCCATAAGCGACCTTCTTCAAGACTGGGCCAGCAGACCCAAGGGCTGGGGAAGTAACGCTCTGACCGGCATAGTAGTAGATAACCACAGCCGCAACAGTATAGAAGATGATCTCAAAGGTCTGTAGCATGTAAAGTGCCTTGGGAAAGTCACGGGGCTCGCGCATCTCAGCAAGAAGACCGAAGAAAGCAACATGAGCACAGTAGGCGAAGACGATATTAGTGACAGCGGTAAATGCGTGGAATAGATCAGTGTGGATGGTGTCTTTCATCGGAGCGACTTGTCCCTGGATACCGACGCCAATCATAGTGATGATGACAGCAGTCAAGATACTGACAAAAGCTGCAAGGGGAGAAAGTGTTAGTATTGCTAACAAATCAAAAGTGAAAATAGACACATACAAGCACACGAGATATATGTCATGTTCTTCATGGTACGTGGCAGCGAGCAGACCATGCAGATCACGAAGCCAACGGTGGTGAAAACCATGGTACAAGTACCATGCTCAGTGACCGTATTCATCATGACACTGAAAGTCAAGATATGGCTACCCATAATGAAGATGGAGAACAAGAGCTGGCCAATACCAAAAAGCTCTCGTCCAAACGCGCCGAATAAGACCTCACCCGCATCGGCAAGATTCTGAATATGGGGGTATCGCTGATGAAACTGCGCAATGACATATCCGGTATAAGTGGCCAAGAGACCGAGGCCAATGATGAGAACGATGGCACTAGGGAATGTCAGCACAAACCTAATCCAGGAATAACGCAGGGCGATGCATACGGTGCAAGGCCAAGAGAAGCCAGAGTTGCGGGAAGAGACAAGACACCAAGTGAAACGGACTCGGCAATCATGACTAGTTCAATTAGAAAGGTCCTTTCTCTGACATGAATGATCACTGAATAGCTCGTATTACTTACACATTCCAGCTTGCCTAGAGTACTCTCTCGTTAGATATCATGTCTTCCAAGAAATGTTTATATAGCAATTCAACTTACCACCACTCCATAGTCTTGTACTTAACCTCTGCGTTGGTCTCATCACCAAAGGCATCTTGGTATTGTGGCATGTTGCTACCCTCAAACTCCTTCTCTTTCCATCCTGATCCTGCCTCCGAATCAACAGGGTCAGGATGTGTAGGAACTCCCTCCATGATCATTTCGGCGATGAACAAGGGTCGATGATAGATGCAAAAGAGAGCGAAATCGAACAGAAGAAGAAAGAAGAACAAGAACAGACAAGAAGAGATATGTATATATGTATGTGTGTAAAAATCCTCTGCTCACCGTGAGTGGAGCTCAACGTCGCCTGCGACAGCCGAGAACCCCGCGACAGACTGCTTTTTATGGAAGGTTTGGGGCAAAATTTCCGGGGCTAAAGGCTAGGAAAAGGCGGGAGGTATCAGGCTTATCGGTAGTCATGCGAATTTCTAAGAGTATATTGAATTATGGGGTGCAAAATGTCTGGAAAGGGTCCAGTTAGGTCATACAAATGAAGAGCCTGGGGACATTGTCGCGAACAGACAGAATTAAGCGTCCATTCGGTCCACTTCAAAGCTCGGCAGCGGGTCTTTTGCTCCATTTCAATGCAGATATAAACCAATGAGACATTCGGCTCGGAATACTATTATCTAACAAGAACCCGGAAGCCGGGACTCGCGTGGCTACCCCGACGGTAGCCGGAAATGATGACAATCCGAAATGGAGAAGAGTTTGATCAAGGAGTGAACCAATTGTCTGTTATTGTCTATTTCACTTCTTCAAGAGGTGTTTGCAGTTGAAAGTATGTCCATAGAATAGTCTGCAGTAAAATTAGGAAGAACAGGACGGTCAATTCCGAGACGTTCGGCTATGAATCTGGCGGTGGAAACGCTGCCGAAATCAGTAATAGGTGGCTAATAGAAGCATCCAATGGCTTTCTTGAGCCATGGGTGAGTGCGGCTCGAAGCGCATCGTCGCCACTGCATAAGAAGACATTTCATCTCCCTGGGCAAGCATTTTACTTGCGGGATACTGGGTCAGGAACCAAAGGAGAAAGGCTCGGGAATAAATTCACTCTATTACTCAATCCATTCCCGAGCCATCGTCAAGTTTTTATGTCATTGAAACTGCACCAGACTCCCCCCGCGTTACCCCAAATTGCTGTTTTGTTCTCCACATATGAGGCAAAGAAGAGAAATTTGGGGAATGAGTTGGCACGTACATTCAATGAGGATGTGATTTTCCAACCTCTTTACCTAACACCAGGCTGAGTTACTAACGTCTCTGAAGGATTGAATTGGCCTTGGAAGTAAATGACGCAGGCCATACAGTATTCATATCTTGAAAAACACAAACCCCGATGACGAATGATCATTTAAATACCCGAGTCGTCTTGCTCGATAATGTACTTATTCTCATACTTATCCCAGCTCTTGCAATTATCGTGTAGATCTTTATAATAGATCAAAGGCTTGATCTCGTCATACCGTTCAACAGACTAAATAGCGAAGCCTTCCCCGGTATGCCATCCTATGTGACAATGCATAAGCCAAGCCCCGGGATTGTCCGTCTTAAACGCAATAACCAATTGTCCATTTTCGGGAAACATCGCGGTGTCTCGTTTCGGGGGCCTGCTAAGAGTGGTAGGTTGACCATCATATGTTCCACTTCCCTGGGCAATGATGACGAAGTCATGCCCGTGTAGATGAATTGGATGAGGCACAGAAAGGGTAGTTTCAATGACGACATATGTCCACACATCCTTGTGGGGGAGTTCTATCACTCCACTGGTGTTAACCCAGGAGTGATGGCCTCGGTAAACCTCCATGAGAGTTGGATCTGTCCAATCGACGTGCATCGAGGTGGAATTGAGTTTCCACCGGTAGAGACTACCCGAATTCTTCCCAAGTGAGACAGGCTGGGATTGATTGTAGAAAGGACTAGTGGAAACAGTTTCGGATACTATTGGGGTTAGATCCGACATAGCCTCGTCGTCACAGCCATCGGTATAGGTGTGGCCGCTCGTGGTAGGGGTTGAAGGTTGATCGCCACAGTAAACGATTCCTTTGATATTGTTTGGTGACTTATTCTCAGAGCAAGCTGTTTGAGGAACTGCGCGCATTCAGAAATTCTTCGCAATGGCCTCCTTGTCTGCTTTCACTATAACATCGTATCGCTGCCCTGTCAGTGGAATGTTGTCAGCAAAAATTTCATTCCAGTAGCCTACCATGACTACTCACCCATAGCAAGCTTTGAAATATTTGTCTTGTAGGGCTTGATTGGGACAAGATCGTTCGAAATAACGGTCATGGTGTGGTTGTCAATGGAAAATTTGAAGTGAGTATCGCACGCAGCATTGACCAGACGAAGCCGGTAAGATGTCCCCTCAGTGAAAGAAGTATTAAAACGAGTACCAGTTTGGTTTGCTGCTCCATCTGAACCGAAGACATTGGTACCATTTATCAAAGCATTGTCGAGCGTGGGAGGACCTTCCGTTTGAAAAAATTCAGAATATTTGCACTCATAGAAATAGAATAACAACAAAGAAAATAATTTGAAAAGCAGTCAGAAAGAAAAAGCAGCACTCGAGTTCCAAACTTATTTACAACGCTTGATACCGCCGATCTACAAACCCGATTACTGACCAGATCAGCCTTATTCCGATCGCCTTGGAATCAAGCTTAGATAGGAGCACCGCAACGCCCCGGGACGGCTGGTTCGACCCGCCATGGTCGATATCTTTAAGCTAATTCGGGCATAGCTTTAGTACGCCAACGTCAGCTCCGCGCAAGCCAAGATCCCCAATAATATGTAGTGCGTTGATTGTGTAGTTCGTGTTGTTGGATTCGATATGCTGAGGGATATTTCTCTGTATGAACCCTGCACGCTGACGATGAACATCCGGACAATGAGCCTTTTAGCAGTCATTGCACGACGATGTGAGCCCCCGCAAAGTTCTCTCCGAAATCCTAAAATTCAATGTACTATCAGGCAGTGGAGAGCTTATGTGGATTAGGTAGAACATTGTATCTATGATAGGGGCTACGAGTCGAGTGAATGGGTTGTTTGATGTAGATCCCCTATTGCAAGATACATAATTCAGTGCTCCCACGTTCTGAATTTCGATTCGTGGATTGTCTTCATCACTTAATTTCTCCCTGTGTCATATCTCTCAATTTGATCCAGGATGCGAGTGGCCTCAGTCAGCCTTGCGTGTCTCTTTCTGGGGTCTGCTGTTCCAGCAGCACAAGTGTCATCGAGATCATCCTCGTCGGACTCCTACAGTCTCTATGCGTTTGGCGACAATATTGGAGGATTCCCAATGTATTACTCTGATGGTGAGATTCTTTGGTGTTTGCTACTCGAAATGCTTTACTGATGCTTTTGTGCCCAGTTAATGCTGTCGTAGGAAACAGAACTCCTCCTAACGCAACCGATGTTGGACAGGTCTCCTGTAAGTGAACCCAAAATAGTAACATACAGCACAGCACGAATTGACATATCTTCTAGTCACCTCGGGATCATCCAGCCCAATGGTAGGCAATCCAACTGCCAATACAACCGTAAATGGCACCAGCAAGCCACCATTCCAGAACCAGCAACTTTTCGTTCCCGGTCCAGAATCAACCGATCACCAAATGGGTTTTACCCAGAATCCGACGTCGAACCAAATCACAACCAAATTTATTTGGTACGGTCACTTCTTATTTGTCGAAAGTGATAGTAGGGAGTACACATCGTTGTTCTATGCCAAGAAAACTGAGCATGACGATATCTTTTCCCTGCAGTGGAATATTACGAACGAAGATGACGGTGACTTTATATCTATTTCCATGCGAGGATTGCCTCCATCCAATGCTTGAAGAGTGTTTTGATGAAATCGACGAAGCTATGGTATAGTGGTTCCAAGGTGTATCAATTAAAAGTTCATATCCGGCGACAAACCACTGCTTCTATGATTGATCACCACGAAATCATAACAAACAGAGTTTGTGTATACTTCTAGTCCTGGTAGCAGCTTCCTCCCCGTTGTAACTTCTAATATTCCCAACTTGATCAACTACTCCTTTCCTCTGGTACTGTCGCTTCTTGAAATCAGTTTCAAAACAACCTTTTTCATCAGCAGCTTGTTTACTTTCTTCTCTTCCATTTAAAATTTCATTCACTGGACTTAAGCCACACCCCAATCACCTCTATCATGACCTCCAAAAAGTGGGTATCTAGTGACCCTAATCTTTACTGACCATCGTCATCCCGCGATGAAACCTTGCAGTCGTGAGTTGATAATTGGGTCTTCTGCCTCTGGGAGCGGAAATTGTATTACTTCTATCTGTGGGGGCTCGTAGTTGAACACGAAGGGAGGCTGCAGTAGATGTCTGAGGTCTTTCCCGAATGAAAAGAACTCGTATCGGGGCTCATTTGGCAATCAACGGAATGGTTGTGCCTGCGTGAAGACCGAAGTAAGTTGTTCAATATCAGGGTGAATTTTATCCAGTGACTGATATCCGAATTCCGCTGTCTATTGTTGAAGAACTTTCCGATTTCCCTATTATGGCTCACTCAGCCTACCTTGTTATCACTCTTACCTTTGGGCATAGACCAAAGCACATATCGGATGGATTCTCAAGACAGTCGTCAGTTATCTGTAGTCCCTCTCTCCATGGCTGTTGCTACCGTCAGACCCTTTCCCTCAAATTGTTCAAAATTCTTCGGAACACAATGACGCCGCCCGCGACATCTTTCGTCTCGCTGCCAACGTGAAGCAATGCATTCACACCGAAGAGAATGGACTGAGTCAGTTCTTCTGCTAACTATCTTACTCTGCCCAGTTTCTTTTTCAGCCTTCATCTGTCTACAGCCAGTTTCGTTTTCGATTTGCTCTTATGTGATCTTAGTTCTTGGTCTTCTCTGTCATATTTCCCTCTCTGTCTCATTCTTGCACTATATACAAAGCAAATCAGAATCAATTCGCATCTGTATTTCATGATGATAGTAGTTGACAAGTATAATGATAGAAATGAAAGGGTTTTTGAATTGGTTAAACTCTTAGCTCCATTAGATACATGTTTATCTCTGATGGGTTGAAGATGCCACAACCTGTACAACCTAGTAGGTCCTAACTTAAAATACTACTAATAGGTACGAGTATTGCCAGTAGTAGTGCACGGTCATTCAGGTGCCAGTTTATATATACTTGGAAGTATGAAACATCATCAAATGATGGTCAGTCTAATTGACCTGAAGAGCCTTTTCCAAATCATCCGCATCACTATTCTCGAATGGAGTGTACTTCTCAAAATCGACAATAAGTTGTCGATGTTCTTCGCTTCGAGGCGTGATTTGGCATTTGTAAGGGATAGGGTGGCTGATGATCCCTGGGGTAAAGTCCTCGGGTAGCTCCATCTCGTTTCCATCATCACCGATCGGTTTTCTAATGTCGAATACAGCCAAGGTATTGGCTATGGTGAGGTAAAGAGAAGCATCGGCAATAAGACGACCAGGGCAGATTCTTCTCCCAAATCCGAAGCTCACGTCCGCAGGGTCAATCGCAGGATCACTGCCATCGGAAGGGATGTATCGCTCGGGTCGGAAAACTCGAGGCTCGGGATAGAGTTCTGGATCGTTGTTGAACGACCTATCGTATATTAGCAAAGAAGGTGGGTTGACGGCAAGTGTGGATCTCAAATACCAGATGTTCGGGATAAGCATAGCATCTCGCGGGATGAGATAACCCTCAATGATATCGTCTTCGTCAGTCCGATGAGGAACCCCAAGATTTGCGACTGTGTGCCATCGAAGTGCCTCTTTGGCAACTGCCTCAATATACGGCAGCTTCTCTCTGTCAGCCATCGTGGGGAATGTTGGTTTGCCAAACACGCGGTCGATCTCTTCTTGGGCTTTACGCTGGACATCTGGGAATAGCGCCATTGCTAAAAAGAATCCTTCGAGAGCAGCGACGGTCTATATTTGCATACTTTAAGTCATGATCGGATTTAAACAAAAGCTGAAGAAACTCCAGGATTTCCTTACCGTATCGGCACCTCCACCATACAACGCGACAGCAGACCATTTGACAATGTTCTCATCCTCGCCTTGATTCAAAAGTGCGGATGTAAATGAATGTCGCTCCTTCTTCTCCTTCATTTGATATTTCGTGAATGAGAGGGGGTTTTCCACCAGTTTCGTCAAAGTATCGGAATACTGACGGCCGATTTTCTTGAAATTTGCACCTGGAAACCATTCTGGAATGTATTTCACTGTAAATTGTATTAACAAACCCCATTCAACCAAGGGGAAGTCTCTTTCGGGGTGTTTGAATACTCACAGGCTGGTATCATATCAACTAGCCAGGCGCCTGGAACAATGGCATTGGAGAATTGTTGAAGCGCCAAATCCGCTAGACTCACGAGAGGATCTTCTCCATGAGGTTCGATGTTGTATCCATATGTGATCTTCAAAATAAAAGCACCTGCCTCGCTTTCATAGGTCAATGTTTTAGTGGTAAATTTATGAAGATAGATTTCTGTTCGTACTTACGTTCTGATATGGTCGACGAATTTCTCAGGGGTTTGGAGAACCCGCCATGCAAATCGGCGAGTCTCATCTTCTAATAATCCGTCAAATTTCGATGCCGATGCACGCGTGCCGATTACTTTCGCCATCGCCCGTCGATATGAGCGCAAAAGAGGAGTATTGTTTTGGCCCGAGGGTGCTTGTCCCCATCCCGATCTGAAGCTGTCAGTTTGTACTGTACTAGGCAAAACTTTGACCTATTGAAAGACTTTGAGTCCGATCCACAACTCCAGCAGACTGGTCTACGGGTGCTTTTCAATTAGAAGGAAATTAGAAGAACCTACAATTCATCAGCAAAGACAAGTCGAGGCCTGGACGAATGCTTTGCAGAGTTCTTTTCCAGCATTTGAACTGCTAGCTTCCGGTCATTTATCAAGACGATTGTCTTCCCAAGAACTGTAACGGAGCTGATCGGGCCTGTTCAAATGTGTCAAAACACGAAACGAGTTTTCGGAAACCTTGAATACGTACCGTAAATTTCCTTATGCTTGAACCAATGTACACATTCTTGGTGGCCCGAGGGCGGAAGATCAAGCAAATTTCCAATAATCGGTTTACCTTTTGGACCAGGTGGGAGCTTTCTATTGCGTTTTGGAGTTGATGCTCTTCGCAAAACAAAGAATAGGGTGAAACAGATGGCTAAGATGGCCAGTTGCTGTATCGACACCATCTTGACTTGGAGAAAGCCCAAAAGCTTCAGATTGCCGATATTCAACTGAGAGATCCTGACACGCTTCAGAAGAAAAAAGAAACAACAACAGCCCAAGCGGAACTAAATATTTGTGGGGTGTGACCCTGAGAATTCTCCGACCTATTTTAGCACGTGTGGTTGTTTCATTCAACTCGGCAGTGCATGCAGCTAGATATCTAGTCTTCTTGAAGGTATCCATACAGTTCCTCATTGGACTCCGCAATGATGAAGACACATCTTAGTTCGCCTTAGGGCTGGTCGTGTCATGCCCAGATCTTGTTGTTTGTGGGGCCTGATGGCTAGTCTCGCCAATTAGTGACTCTGTGTGTATCGACAAGATACACCAGCTCCAATCGTTTTTCTATATCGTTCTGAAATCGACCTGCTGAAATGTTCCAGACATCAAGTTGGTGGGGCCGAGGTTGATTCATGCCCAATTGAATCGGTCAGTATTTCGTCCGGCCGACTTAGCGACGATGTAATTGGATGGCTGAGCCGCTCCGGCCTCAATGAGGATAGTCACTGCACCATTCCTGCATGATGTTGAAAATCGCCTGGTGCTGAGATTAGTACGCTTTCCGTTTAGGGAATTTGTATCACTGACGAGAAGTTCGACAAAAGCCTCCCACATAGCTAGTGTCAGCTACTTGAACATTCCGTCTTACTATCAGCACAATCTAAAATAGGATATTACTCGGAAGAGTCAACGTGATCTAAGTAATTTACATATTCAATCGAAGAGAAAATCGATGCTAATGAGATTCAAAGATATATTGCAGGTGCTCTGACATTCGATCGCAGCATAATAGAGCCATGGCTCTGATCTGCCTATTCTATCAATACAACCTTGTATAAGTGTACTAAGAGTTAGTACGGAATCCCAGAAACACACCCGTCGCTTCTCATCATCTCAATCTCAACTTGAGACTGGTAGATTCAGTGGCATATCTGCGCCTTTCGATCACCGATATATGGGTCATTCCTAAAGTCGTGGACTAGCTTCTCAGGGTGACTGACTGGTAACCTCAATATCGAACCGAGCTTGAATGAATCTAGCTGGGCATCCAGTCAACCAAATTGCAATCTTAGGAATTTTTCGCGTTCCAGCATCAAATGAATTTAGTATAATGTATGCCACGGTCTTACCGATTCGAGTACCAAGAATCTGCTGGAACTCAGGGGTACCACTCTCAAAGATTTTGGGCTCAGTTCCTAGGTTGAGACGCTCAACTACAAACTCCTTCGTTTCCTGCTCGCTAACATTGACCATGAAGATGTGTCGCAGCGAAAATAGAGGAAAGCAATGCTGGTAAGCTGCCTTGGAAACTTCAGAAATCCAGGGACCTACATCATCACTGCTGCCGAATCTAGCAATATCTTCAATGAATAAAACCTTTTTTCCAGCTCGCCCTGAGAAAGCTAATGTCTGTCCTACATCATTGTACAGGTTAGCAATGATTTTGGTGTATGCTTGCTCCGGAATGTTGACTGCTTGCATATCTGAAAGTTTTATACCGTTTGGAAGACCATCTGGATGGCTGTTGATATCCCAATAGTTTTCATCCAAATTTTCGAACGTGAAATCACTCTTTGAAGCTGGACAGAAGACGAGACGCTCGGTATTACTTATCCATCTTTCGCGAATAGCTCCTTGCTCTTGGAACAGGCGGTCGCGAGTCTTCTTGTCCCTTGCCATTCTTTTGGAAAGAAAGTGTTTTCTTCTGAATCTTGAAAATGTTGGACTATGTGCCAGGTTTCTTAGTGTAGGCTATCGTTCTTGTCCCAAAGATTTTGGATGCGATCTCTGATTGCATCAGTTAATGTAATACTCTGAGCTATTTTGCCTCGATTCGACATTGCTTTTATAACCCTCGAGTTATAATTAGGTTATATCTATTGCCTTATCGACAAAGGGAGCTCAAGGATATATTTGGACTTAAAGCCATTGTTATTACCTTCAAGGTACACCAAATTGGTGGTACTGATGAAAAGAACTTCTTGTACTTGAACTTTAAGAATCTCGGATACTCGAAAACAAAGAGCCATGCGTCTATTATCAGATGGACCTTACAAAATCTTGTCGCTTCGGGATAATTCAGCGCGGGGAGATCATCCACTAATCATGATAACCTTAGATTATTCAAAGCAGCATACAAAGAATAAGTCATCTTTGTGTTACATTTCTCTTGTGCTGTGTCTTGACAAAGCATTGCTTTATCTTGAAGTATGCGGTTCAATAATACCCATTCTCCTGCTTTGAATATACATGCCATTGTTCTCGATTCTTAAAGGCAAAGAATCATTGTCTGCCGCGATTCAAAACCCGCTTCTATTTATATCGAAAACCAGAGTCTGGATATCAAAAGATTAAAATCGCCTTGTTTAAAAATTAACGCACTGGAAGTTGAAATTCATCGGACGGCTGGTTAAACTAAAAGTGGTAGATCAACTTTACTCTCTTCTAGTCATGTCAGCGTGGAGCGAAAACATTGCTAACTATGCCAGAGCTCGTGATAGCTTCGCCGAATCACTTTCAGAATGGAGCAACGCCCTCGCAGAAGACCCAAAAAGTGCACAGCGAGTTTCTCAGCTTCTTGATGGTCTCATTCCTGAAATAGAATTGCTCAGGGACTTGGGCAACATGAACGCGGCGAATGTATGTTTTAGACACCGATGTCAAATTATCAAGTTTACAATTGAAGATGCCAGTCTACTACTCAAATCAAAGTCTCATCCGACGTCCGACATCGCAGAATTGATTACAATGATTAGTGTTCAGGTCGGACGGCTCACCTTGATCCCTTTTGATAGAAAAGACGCGACCGTCGTTGCCATGGACAAAATGTCCTCTGAACTTGATGCTAGGATGGGCTCGGTGCATATAAGTGATGATTCCATAACACCATTTTTGAGAGATATGTGGAGACGCCTTTATTTTCCAGTGGGAGACTGTCAATGTTGGCAATGCCACAAATTAATCGTGTCCAGGACGACTGTCTCTTTTTAAGTGAAAACCAATGAGAACTACTGACAGGTATTCTTAGCTTAGTGATCAGATACAAATTAGTTTCAAGCAAGGTAAGTAGACCTCCAAGTTCTTTATCAAATGGCACTACTAAGTGTGTCAGTCTAGAAAAAATACTATTCTTTTTTTTTCAAATCGTAGTATCCAAGGAATCAATCTTACTGTAGACCATTGACGGATTCATCTTTTAATATGGATATTTTGATTTCAACTCCGCAAATATTAACCACTGCTTTTTTTTCACGAATCGAAAACACTCCCCCGTGCATACTAGCCCTAGTAAGTATAGGACACTACATGCTTCATGCAATACTATCCTACTGGTGCGATAAATAAAGACTAACCAATCAGCAATGTTGCCCCCGGTCCCACTTGAAATTCCCCGACTTCAACGCCGTCGCAAATTTTCTCCCTTTTCCATTCCCCAACCACAAAGAAACTCGCAACCATGGGAAACGTAAGAGGAAATCTTCTTGACAGTTCAGTGGGCTATGTGATTGTTTCATATAGCCCACTGGACTGTCTTGGCTAACGTACAGGTCAACTAATGATTTCTCCATAGGGTGCCAGAGCCCAGCAAAAGCGTGAGCGCAACGCGACCCAAGGCAAAAATGTCGCCAAGTCGCAGACTAAGAGCGTATGTGAAAATTCGAAATCATACAGATGGACACTTTTTTCTTTGGCGATTGTCGTTAAAGGGACCTGTTCGGGTCGCTTACATCTTGTATAGAATGAGAAGGCCATGAGCATCCAATGCCAGGTCTGCAAGCAGACTTTCCTGCAGACTACTAAAGCCCCTGCGTATGTGGTTTAGTACTCTACTTTTTCTGCTTAACTAACTCGGTTCTAACGTGGCTTCAAAATGATAGTCTCCTTGAGCATGCTTCGAACAAACACAAGAAGGGTCTCCCGGATTGCTTCCCTGGTGTTAGCGCGTGAGCTTCGTCGCCTACGATCCAAGAACTGCCGAATTTTCTCAATACTATGAACATGCGCCCATTAGCGAAGACACCGACTCTGAAATTCCAATAATACCGCATCCCGAGCGAGGAATCGAAGCCCCCGACCCCTCTATCACCAAACGGCCCTTGTCTATAGTTTGTGACAGAGACAATTGCCAAGTGCCACCAATAGGCAAAAAATGGGGTTATATGGCTATTACAGGCACGCTGATGAATGAAAGGATACGATTGTCGTTCACGAATCTCCATTTGCGCTAGAAATGAAAACTTTTTCACTAAATAAAATCTGTCCACCGTCTCGATCTTTCTGGTCCTCTTCACGTTTCGATTACATTTGCTCTTTTTTCCATTTGAGGATCGAACAGGCCTTGAGAATCCAGGCTGCCGTTTGAGATAGACTTGGACTTCCACGAACCCGCGCAAACCAGTAGAAGAACAGTGCCGCGAAGATGTTGAAGGCCACGTATGCCCACACCAAGCCGAAATTGCGCCAGCGTTCATCATAGTAAACAGAGACAGCTGCCAGGTACATGTCTGAATTTGAGATCTGACAATATTGGCAGCCAGCCTTGTCGGTTGGATTGTAGACCTCTCCACCTGCCAGTTGCAGATAAGGTGCCATGTAGTCTCCACAGGTCGTACCGTTCGGGGGTTGAATCAGTGTGATTTCGAGCTTGGAACAATGGACATCGACATTGCCTAGTCCAGTGGATAGCATCCCACCGATGAGGTACGTCAAAGGCGAGACGCGATACATGAAGATCCAGAATCCCGGCATGCTCGTCGGTGCTACCATGACACTACCTATTATTAGTATAGACTCGGAAAAATCCAACCAGTGCTCAGGATAACCTACCCGCAGAAAATGATACAGAAGCAAAATAACAGCAGTGCCAACATGGCGCCTATTTCAGCTGTTGCGACACTGGCTACAACCATAGTTGTGAAAGTGCCGCAATGCATCAAGAAGGACCAGATGAGAAGGAACATGAGAGCTCCTCTCTCCGAAATAGCATCCGTCCAAACTGCATTATGATTCATTCCGATCAGATAGTAGAATGGGAAAAATGTGATGAGTGCGGCCAAGGAGTTCCAGGGTATCTCAACTATGATCTGAGCAAGCATGAAGGCAGCCCATGAATAAGCCTTGCAAGGACGTTCTCTAATCTCATAGAGATCACGCTGAATAATGAACGTCGGCATTGTTTGATAGGCGAGGAAAGGGAATACTACCAATAACATGAAAATGGCAAACATCTGATGTTGAAGGCCCAGCAGTGTGATTTTCGTTTGTAGAAAAGAGAGGCCAATAAACAAAGCCTGGGCAAAGGATCCTATTGTCAGCCTCCTGGTTCTACCAGTATGCATGGAAAGATTTCTTACCGTGATGAAACACATTATCAACTTGGAATACAAGTAGGACGGAGTTCTCCAATATTGTTCGAAGACGCGTTTCGTACAAAGCCACAGCTGCACGAGAAATCCACTAGCATATTGTTGATCTGCACCAGCATGGACAGAGGCAACTTGGACATTTTCCCTCTCCAGTCGGTCCAATTCACGCTGCACTTCTGTATATTCTTGACTCTCCCTCCATGTAGATGACCAGTCACGTATTGCGGTGCTCCCAGGTGCGGCCCCGATCACTGTTAGCATCCATTCAGCTGGATTCTCATTCTCAGCACAGTGATGGGCACCAAATCGTTCGAAATACTGAGTTAGGGTTCGAGACTTGGGACCGATATCTCCGAAGTAGACTGTCCGGCCACCTTTCTCCAGTAAGAGAAGACGATCGAATTGCTGGAATAGCATTGCAGAAGGTTGATGGATTGTGCACAGTATGGCCTGTCCATGGCTCGTGAGTTTTCGTAGCAAAGCTAGAATAGACCATGCAGTCTGACTATCGAGGCCCGATGTCGGTTCATCTAAGAAGAACAGTAGATCTGGTTTTGCTGCTAATTCCACGCCAATCGTCAATCTCTTCCTTTGTTCGACGTTGAGACCCTCACCAGGAACCCCGATGACGGCCTCTGCGTAGGGTCTCATTTCGAGGAGATCGATAATCTCTTCAACAGTACCCAGCTTATCTTCCTTTGGAACGTTCTCCGGCTGGCGTAGGAAAGCACTGAATCTCAAGGCCTCGCGAATAGTGGCCGTATCAAGATGGAGGTCTTGTTGTTGGACATAACCGATTCTGCGTTGAAAAGAGGTATCTCGGGGCCGACCATTGATATTGACATCTCCGGTTACTATTCCTATATTCGTTCGATTGGCCAGAACATCGAGCAGTGTTGTTTTTCCAGCACCAGTTGCACCCTGTGTCACAAGTCAGTCGATGAAGCCGATAGAGTGAAGGAATATTCTTGGAAAGCGAACCATTAATGCAGTGAGGGCTCCCGGCTTTACCCAGCCATCGCAGTGATCGGTAATCCTGCGAGTACCCTCTTTGACAGGAATATCATAGCAAAGATTGCGCCAGTGGAGAATGTTGTTCTGTGCTTGGATGGATGATTCGTCTTTCTTGTCCTCAGTCGATGAGCCAGAGTTGTCTTCTGGGATATGGGTTCGTGAGATTGTAGGGGGTGACTCTTCGTCCACTGGATTTATGAAAGACGATGCTGATTTATTGTTCCTGCGAAAGAGAAGTATCTCGCCTTTACCTCGATCGGCTGTGATAAATTCTGCAGACAAAAGATATACCATCATGAAAAACACAATGTATCCGATAAGAATGCCAAAATTTCTATTGACGTAAGTCAGGATTTCATCCATAATTTAGTGTTGAATAACAATGTTTGCTACCTACCTCCAGACATGAGAGTAGAGATAGCCATAACTCTGCGCGACGTAGAGGTCTCCACTAACAAGCGAAGATCCAGCTTCAGCACCGGCAATCGAGCATGTTTGCTGTTCGGGAGTAACATTAGCATACGCTGGGCCTGTTGGTATAAGATTAGCGCATTCAAAATTTCTGTGATGGAATTCATTCGCGACCAGGGCTTCATATGAGTAGGCCAAGGGGTTAATGTAATTAATCCATCTCAACCACCCCTGCATGTTTCGAATTGGTATCACAAAACCCGTGTACACAACAAGCCCAATGACAAATAAGGCTGTAGGTGTCAAGGCTTCTGCAATGGACCTTGTAAGCTGTCCGATGGTTCGAAAGATCATCGACATTGTGAGTGTCGATGAGAATGCAAAGAGTAGGTAGATCACAACATGGTCTGACTCCTTTCTCAAATTGGCCATGTAGTAAAGTGGTATGTTGAACGCGATCGTTGATAAAATCTTCGAGGGTAAGTCACATATCATCGATGCCATGGCCTCGGATAGTGGATGGTAGAATGCGTATTTTGCATGCTTCTCTACAATCGCTCGTTGTGCGTAAAGTGAGAGAATCTATCCTACGTGTTAGCAGTGTCTATATCCTGATTTGTTGACTCAGGGATGTACCTCAAGGGAGCTATTGAGAGCATTGAAAAGAAGTGCAAAGAACAGAAGAACACAGCGATTGTTGAGACTCTCGGTTGTGTCATTAAGTTGATAGAAAATGCTCCCGAGAAGAAGTGACATGACGAAGTTTCCTCCCACCGTGATGGCGAAGAATGTCATGTCCTGTTGGATGCGACGGAATCCTCGTCGAATGCACAGAAGGACCTGCAGCGGCACAGAAATCGTGTATGGTGAGGAAGGAGACCTCAATATGGTATTAGCTAGAAGATCTCTTACTGAGAGCGTGGAAACTCACATCAAGGATGCCTGTTCAGCTTTTCGAGAAGCTTTGAAGGTTCCCACAGCTGGACCTCCGACTGGATGTTCCTCTTCAAAATGGATGATCTCCTTCATCGTATCCTTGAAGAGACTGCTATTTTCCCATACCTTTGCGAATTCTTCCGAGGTTTGAGGTACTCGATTTTCAAATCCGGGTTGAACTATTCGCTCGGCTGGAGTTGTGAGAGAAGTGAGGAAGTCAGCAGTGGTCTGTCGATCTGGACAAATGTATCCAAGGTCGGTGAAGTATTTCCTAGCACACTCGATCGGGCCAAAGTAAATCTGACATCCTTCGTATAGGAGAGCTACCTTGTCAAATGTCTAAGATCATGCATTAGTCAATTCTTATTCCGAAATTTGGAGGGCTCTTTGAAGATATTCCTCACCTCATAGGCCTGCTGTGATGCTTGATACAGAGCCACAACGGCGGCAGTACCCGTCATATTGACCGAAAGCTTCAGAGTTTGGACAAATTTCAGAGCAGTTGCACTGTCAAGTCCACGGGTACTATTGTCCCAGCATTGGATAGAGCCTGATGTGAGAGCTACTTCTGCGATGCTCACTCTCTTCCGCTCACCACCACTGACACCGCGAACGAACTCATTGCCAACTTTAGTGTGCATCGTATGAGAGATACCAAAGACAGCCATGACTACATTACGCAGCTGTACCGCGTATTGCTCGCGCGATACACCGGGGGGTCTGTTTGCTGGTGTCCTTGCTAGAGCAGCGTAGAGAAGAGTTTGGCCGACTGTCAGTTGTGGAAAGTGTACGTCTGTCTCGGCTTGATATATCAAATCACCGCGGAATTCATGCCGCATGGAGTCTCTTGGGATCCCTATAGATTAACATGGTCAGCGACATGCGATTTACTTCAGGCTAGAAAAGGGACAAACCTTGATAATTGAATCTTGCTTCGGGATCCAGATACAGTCCCTTTGTTTCTCCTGCAATTGTCTTGAGAAAAGTTGAGACGCCACTATTTATGGAAATTAGCAGCTAATTGATGCTGAAGTGTAATTTGAAGCTGGTTTCTTGAATGGAGTATGAACTGCATACCTGCCCGGGCGTCCCAGAACGAGAAGCATTTCTCCACTTCGCACGAGTCCATTGTGTCCCCGTAGAATCTCAATCTTTTGGTCTTTTCGATTGATGAGTCCTGATAACAGATCAGCCATTTGAAGAAAGACGTTGAAGAAGTCTTTCTGGTAGCTGATCGGGCTGCCGAATCCATGAACACTGAGATTGCGGAATGAGACACCTGCACTTCGTGGACGATATCGATCGGGGTCTCGAGATTTCAGTTGCATGAATCTTGCAACCCATTCCTCTGGACTGAAGTCCTTGGAATTGGGGTCAAGAGTGAGACCATCGGGCTTGTTGAATAGGTCGGGAAAACTGTTTTCAGAATGGCCAGAATTAGAGGGACTTGGAGACCGCTTCACTGGGGAGTCGGTTTTCTCAGAGGGAGTTGGCATGGCTCCACGAGTCTCGAAACTCTCCTCAACTGGCTCTTGATTCTGCAGATTCTCTTTTTTGGTTCAAGTTGTTAGAATTCGCAGCTCGATTCGAAGCGATACTTGGGTAGCGCAAACATACCTCTCATGTTACAAGAAATTGAAAAGGACACTCTTGGGGTATCGAACGGTTGTTTTAAACTCAAAAATAATGACCAGATCTAAAATACTCTGCCACGATAATGTATTGATCATGTGTGAGACAATATTTTGGGCTCACGAGCGTTGAAGTTGGTGCACCGAGGGGATCTTTGCAAGGACGTGGTCATTAAGTAGGCTGTCCAATCAACAAGAATTTCAAGTTGTTTCGATGACGCTATTTAATATAAAGATTGAACATGCACTGCTGGGCAAATGCAGAGAAGCAAGATCCAGGATGATTTGCTTCATCTCAATATCAATGCTTCGGCGCCGATGTGGGACTCCATTCGTAAATCAGAAAAACCACACGGTCCTGAGATCACAGGCTCGTTTATCATTATATATCAAGCCTCCACAGATCGGTTGAATGTTTATTACGCACTACAAGGACTAGTAGTCCTGGTCATAGAAAATATCAATTCAAGGAGTCTTGCGTCAGTGAATTTGAGATCATGGCCTGTAGTACAGGAACGGTGGCCGCTTCAGTATGCCCATTTCTGTACATTGTAACGATACAATCAGTTTACAATTGCACTATTTTCGCTTTGCATCTGGAAGAAATGCTTCAATCTTTTAAAAACATTTTTGTTAACGTCCCATTTGAAGGGGTGAATCCTAGAAATCAAAAAGACAATGCCCCTTACGCAGAAGAACCATACATTTGCTTCGAGTCGATGTATATCTAATTGCTAATTTTGGCAATCCGAACGGCGCCGATGTGGGTCACAACGGCTTCTACCCTCTTAGTATGATTGGCCACTATCTTCGGCGCCGTAAATCTGGCTTGTTTAAGACTATCCCGACTTTCCACCGTCCGAGGAAATCATTTCTCGCATTACACCGTGGCTGATTTAATCTGAATGTCGGAATTGCTACACAAAGCATGCGATGCGTGCCGGGCCCGAAAGGGTCGGTGCAGTAAGTTCCGAAGTCACACATGCATGCTTGTTCTGACACACTGATTAAATCAGTCAGGAAGAATGCTGATGCATGTGAGCTTTGCTTGGTGAGACATCTATATTCTCACTGATAGGATTATAGAACGAAATCTACTGATACACGTTTTGGAAAGTCTCGAAATACTCGGTGCCTTTTCAGTTATATCAAGAAGCCACGAAAGCGGAAGCTTGATCAACCAGGTACGTTGAACAAATAACTCCAATTGCTGAATCGAAAGAGAGGGACCTGACTAATGAGCAGATATGTAGAAGATGATGAATTCAAAAAGCCAAGATTATTGGGGGATGATTCCTTCAATACTAACGCTGGAGGAACAACCATATCATCAGAGCTATACATAGATTCACTGCTCGCCGATCGACAAGCATCGCGAACCCCTGGGAATGCCGATCATCCAGATCAGGTATGGTAACTCAAAAGGACAGAGTGCGACCACAACTGACAATGAAAACCATTTGTCTCAGTTGACCACAATTCAAGGATCAACTCCCAATATTTTTCTTTTCCCAGCCAAGAGAGTTCGGGCAATTAATGACAGACTTGGTCACAATCGACTTGACCAGCTCCTGGATGATATCAAAGAGATTGTAGCGACAAAAATCAAAGCAACAAGCTCCATCTCTTTAGCGACAGTATTCAGAGAACAAGGGTTGGAAAGTGGTCATTATTTCCCTTGCCGAGACATTCTCGATGCGCATATTCAAGGTCGGTGTGAATATAGTCGTCGTTTTTGCTGTGTGATAATTGATCTAATAAACCATTACAGTCTACTTTGAAGCAGTACATCCAATTTATCCATTTCTTGATCCCCAAGAGTTCAGAAACCAGATCTCGGCACCTGGTCTCTTGCACTCACTTGCATCCGACAAGGCATTTGCGGCGCTTTACTATGCCGTTGTCGCCATTGGTTGCCAGAACAATGAAGGCGGGACGTTTGAAGCTGGGACTGGGGAGGCATGGTCTTACTTCGAGCGTTCAGTATCTTACTTTCAAGAGCTGGTGTTTCTTCGTGGATCTCTGACCGCGATACAGGTTCGTCAGATTCACATAATGATGTATCTCGCCCGCTGACTCTGCTATCCATAGGCGCTTATGGCAATGGTGCGTTGAGAATCGTTTTGGGCGCTCCTCTTCACCTAACGTCTGTTTAGGCACTCTATTCATCCACGGCTTCTGCTTTTCAATTTGAGCCACTCTTTCTTACAGAGGCTGCAACAATGGCACAGGGCCTTGGATTCAATCGCTCGAACTCTCAAAGTGAGAGTACCCTTCGGCGCACATTCTGGGCACTTTACTTCATGGAGAAAGTATCTTGTTTCACGACGGGAAGATCTTCGGTAGGTATATTGACCCTTTGATAATCCCTGCTCAGCTATTAATATCTCTTAGGTTCTGCACGACTCGAACATTAGCTGTGCCATTCCCGACGTTGAAGAGTCGAACTTCGAGGACTATGACTGGTTTTTTAGCTTCATCAAATACGCTCGGCTGGTTTCAAAGATTCATACCAGTCTATTCACCATCAGTGCTATCAGTCAGCCCTCGCCGGAATACAACGCCAGAGTCCAAGCCATTCTTGAGGAGTTAGAGCAATGGAGAGTCTCTGTTCCGATACGCTTTCGAGCAAATGAACCATTGAAGCCACGGTTGTTAAAGGAAGCGAACGCCCAAAGAATTGCTTTACTGACACATTACCTCTACTTGCATGCTTCTTTAACTCTATCATGGACACTGCTTCATTACAGTTCCGCCAAGCTGGGAGTCACCCATCAGATGAATCTAAAGCGTGAGCTTATGAGGACTGCTCGATCAGTACTCGAGTTGACCACTTTCATCGAAGTTTCTCCCTCCACTCCAATATGGTTGGCCTTAACCACACAGATGACCATATCCAAGCATTTTTCTGACAACCTCCCAGGATCCTCGCAGTTCTGCCTTTGTCCTGCCTCATGATTATCTTCGATCTTGTTGTCCACAACCCCGAACATCCTGAGACCACGCTCAGTCTCGCTCTACTGGACATTGCCGGCGGTCACTTTAGCCGCTTGGAATTTGCAAGTAAAGGAACCCTGCCTGGATCTTTGCTAGCACAGTTCGCACATTTAGCTCGGCAATATGTTGTAGACCAACGTCAGCGCAAGCGTCGGATAACCCAAGAGAATCTTAGCACTCTCTCGATGCAATCGGAACTGCCAAGCGCAGTACCAGCGACAACCCTGGCAATTGAAAACTCACAGATAGCAAACCTGCAAGCTGCTTCAGCCTCCGAGGAGCAAATGCTAGCGAGTTCGCAGGCATTTCTGGTACCTGAATCGATATCATCACCAAGGTGGAATGTCGGGTCTATTGATGACAGTGAAAATCAGCTCTTTATTCCGCTTATCGATGATCCCAGCTACCGCGTCGAAGACTTAGAATTACTCGGTATTGATCTAAAGGATCTGTTCGACTTCCCGCATTTCAATCCGGGGACTGAGAGTGGGATGTGATGCCGTTCTATTTGAAAGTCACGGACTACCCCTGACACTCAACTAGTTACGCCCGTCTCATAGTAAGGCTCGGATTTATGTTCACCAGGTTTTCCAGACATAAATTGTATGATATCCGAAAAGAGAAAAAAAGAGGTATATTGCAATCTGCTTCAGAACAAGAACAAAGTAATTCCACCGCAAATACCAAATGTCCAGTCCAGCTGGATCAAACTTAATCAAGACGATCTCCTTCCTTCCCTTTATACCAAATCCAAACTTTCTCTCCCCATAAAAAAGCCTCCAAAATAGCACCCACACTTAGAACAAGCATGACCAATAGTTGCATGTTCTTGCGGATGCCGAGGGACTCAAAGCTCATGGCTAGTGGTGTGCCGAACGGTTTGGATCCCCAATAATTGTTATCTGGTTTTCGTTGACTCTGTGCGGCATCTAAACTCGTTGTTCGTGTAGAGAATGCTGATCTGGAGCCCACTTCCACTCGATGATGGAACGTGTGTCTGGGGAGAGCCCGGAGTGTGCCGAAGCTGGCATGTGGGGTTCCCAGTCGGGTCTGGGATGTGAGGCCTTTCATGGAGCTTTGAAGTGATAGGCGCGAGGCGCCAGTAACAGGTATCATTATGATACAAAATGAGACTTTATATTTGTGTCTAATTCACCAGTCTTTGGAGGAATAATGTCCTCGGCTTTCTGAGGACAGATGTTGTGCAGTTGAGATTCGAGCGGGGGAAACTGGAAGTGTTTGACCAAAGCGCTGGAAAACGCTAGTCTTCAGCCAATCCGCTGATCAGTTCTGCATGAGACTTGCTCTTCACCGCTTTTTTTTGGTAAGCGTGCGCGTGAGTCTTTTCTTGGGGAGTCATTTGATTGATTTTGATTGATTTTGATTGATATTAATAAGAATAATAGTAGAGTACGATGAATGCAATTTATTCATTTTGGGGATGTGGTTGAATATTTTGGCTTTTATGTTCGCTATAACCCTAAGTCCCAGTTATCGCCGAAGTCGGAGAGAAAAGGAGGCAGCGTCGAAAGGCCAACATCGAATGTCCAAAGATCTGAATCTGGCCCAAGATCTAACAGCGCCGCTTGGGGTTCTGCTACTTCTATCGTACCTGTATTGTCCACGGGAGTTGGTAAAGTGTTCTGACGTGGTGATAGATCAGCAACAGTCTGAGACTGGACCCCTTCAACAAGTTTACGTGCGTTGCGATGGAGCAGAAAACTGCCAAAATAAGGTATCTCGATCTTAATATGACTTTCTCCTTCTTGCTGAAGAGACACTGGTACATCTGGGGTAGATTGCTCAGAAGAATTGTGCTTGACTATTCCCATGAGTGTCTCAAGAGCAGCAACTCCTCGCGTTGCGACTTTACCGGGGAATTCAGCATCTTTCTGTTGTCGTAAAACCGACACGACACTTTCAACAGCTCCCCAGTCACTCTGACTGTGGGGGGCCATGATACTTGGTCCCAGCATATCGAGAACAAGAGTCACTGCTGCAGTAAACGCTTGGAAGTCGAGCGATTTGCAGCAAAAACTCCCCGCAGTAACATCTCGAATTTTTGTATAACAACTGATCATTTCTCGGGATGCTTGTAAGCAAGATCTTCTGCTGTAGTCATAACGATCTCGAATATTTGGTTTGAGAAGGAAGGGCAGATGTAACCAAGCAGTCAACTGATGGAACCATAAATGGGTCATAAGTTCTGAATATGACTTTGCTCGCTCAATGGTTCTGTGTTGTGAGACGTGATCTATTCGTACATCTATTGAGGGAAGTTCGATTTCTCCCAGGCTCGCATCTATGGTTTGTGTCATGCGTACCATTGCTGGGGTCATTTCGCCGAAGGTCTGATTACGATCGATGATTGACCCGGCAATCCGACCGAGAGCAACCATAGAGCCTGAACTCGGTGTCTGATCGCTGAAATATCGAGAATCAAAAGCCACGTCGCCAATGCCATGATGCATGCCCAACATTAGTGAAAGATATCGATCTGCGTGGATAATATGGCCCCATATCAAGCTTGCCTTCGATGTCACTTGCACGGGCTCTCTGTCGGCCGGAACTGGAGAGTGCAGTCCCATGATCTGGGCGATATTCATAGCGTGCCTATAAGATGTCCAGGCGCTCCGGAGTCTTCCGTCATTATTATGTATGATTGCTTGTAAGATAAAACATTCAATCCCTTCGAGACTGCTGAGCATGTCCTCATTGAGACTGGCCAACGAACCTGCCGCCGCCATGTACTGCTCAATAAGCTGCTTTGGAGAGCACGGAAGATTGAGAAAACCCATCGGACAGTCCGTTGGAAGTTGCTGAAGACTTATGGCGACCCATAAAAGACACATCGTAATCAGAGTCGGATGGCTGTTAGATAGTTGCGGATATGGTATCGGCAGCAGTGACTGTTCATAGGCGTGAAAACATTGTGCTCGGAGTAGCCACCAGCAGCTGCTCGCATCTGATATCTTCTGGATTGTTTTCTCGGGCAGCATTAGCACCAGTAGGTCATGTCGTAGTCTGTCCATGTCTCGCCCATTCTTCACCGGCAAAGTATTGTGAATAACCGTGGGGCTAGCCTGACGGCATCCAATCTACATTACGAGAAGACCATCAGTAACAAGCCCTTATTCTAAAAGGGATAGACACTTACGAGTTCATTTTGAAAGAGTGACAATACTGGAGCATTGTCCGCTGGTGTCGCCGCTTCAGAGGTGCTGAGGGTAGTGAATTGATTAGGACTTGCAGCGCTATTAACGCCGTCTAACTTTTGCAAGACTTTCTCCAGAAGAAGCTCAACTCGAGTCATCCGCTCGTTTAAATTTGAACGATCAGACTCGCGAGGATTTTCAGGCTCAGGCAAGTCCTGGCTTCGACAGGTTGACCCCCGAGAAATACATTCTTTGCAACTGGGGTCTCCATCTGTTTCAAAATGACAGCGAACTTTTCGATGTTTGCCTATATTCCAAAGTCAATTATGTCCCTGGGGTTGATAAAAGTGGGAGTATTTGGGCTTTTTGTCTCTGCACTTACACTCCCAACAACTTCGGGTTCCCTTGCGAACTTTCTTTCGAGGGGGTTGTTCAGCGTCCAAAAGAGACAAGTTTGTCTCGTCGCCGCGATGAGACGAGCCCATATTCAATTTTGAGCTGGAGAGGATGTCCCAGTATGCGCCAAGATATATTCAACTTCCTCGTGTTTACCTAGGACAGATAGAGACAGACCCACTCGGCGCACTCTGGACACCGTGACATCAGCAGGGTGACCCAGATCGATAGACAAACAAAGCCCTGTGGACTATCTTGACTGCAAAGTTGCAAATTTCTATTGGATTCTCTCCTTCAGGGGTGCCAAGTGATTGACTGGAGGCTTGAATGACCAGGCGTGTTGAGGTGGGCTGCACTTGATGAGACGCAACGATTGGTCGATCTCCTCGATGGGTCTGGCATTTTCCGCCGAGTCGGCGGAGATTTACCAGGAAATGCGGAGGCTATTCGCAGTAGCATATAATAAGCTACCACCGACTCGGGGGAAGAATAAATACTAAAAGAAGCCCCGGAGAGAGTACTTAAGGACCCTGATTCTTTCCAAATAATGTTACAAATATCTTTTTGCTCTAGTGAATCGCGATCAAGCAACTTGCACAAGCCGCGATGTCTACTGGATCGCAGCAGCAGGGTCAGCTCGGAATTAGAAAAACGTCGAATCTCCTATGTGACAAGTTGTCAGAGAGTGATGATGCTGGTCGACGCGAAACATCGTGTGATGTCCAAATTGAAGCCGGAAAAGATGTTGACAGTCCCTCTGAACCAAAGGATCTCGAAATTGACGCGACCAAATCTAACAATAAGGGATTCACCCTTCTCATGACAGTTATGGCGCTGGCATTGAGCATGTTTCTTGTAAGCTTCAATGTCTACGACAGATTTCGAATGGTCCCTTGCTGATCTAGTGATTGACTTTAGGTGTCTTTGGATATGGTGAGTGGTTTTATTGCATTTACATTCAACATATACCGCGCAGAGGACTAACACGATCCATCGACAATACCAGACAATTGTTGCAACAGCCATACCGCGAATTACAGACGAATTCGGTGGAATTGATCTCGTCGGATGGTATGGATCAGCTTTCTTCATAACGCTGGGTGGGTTTCAGGCTGCGTGGGGAAAAATATATAAATACTTTCCGCTGAAGATCTCCTTTTTGATATCGATTGTGCTATTTGAAATTGGAAGCCTGATATGCGGTAGGCAAATTACATGTTTGGAACTCTTTCTATTCTTGACTAATCCAACGGCATTCCATTTAGGGGTCGCACCGAATAGCCTTGCACTTATCATTGGACGGGCCATCACTGGCGTTGGAGGCGCGGGTATCTCCTCTGGGGCATTCACAATAATCGCATTTTCTGCTCCTCCTAAGCAGAGGCCTGCTTATATCGGTATACTTGGCGCATCATATGGCATTGCAGCCGCAGTAGGGCCATTGATTGGGGGTGCTTTTACCAGTCACGCTACATGGAGATGGTGCTTCTATATCAATTTACCCATCGGAGGAGTCTCGGGTTTGATAATTCTTCTGTTCTACCGGTCACCCCCTCCATCTTCCCTGCTGAATGAGGATTTGAAGGAGAAGCTGCTACAAATGGATCTTCCTGGTGCTTTCCTCCTCATTGGAGCTATGGTGTGCTATTGTCTGGCTCTTCAGTGGGGTGGATTATCTCGACCCTGGAACGATTCTACCGTCATAGGGACTTTGGTTGGTTTTGTCGTCCTTTTGGCCCTTTATGTCGTGGTGCAATGGGTGCAGAAAGAACGTGCCGCAATGGTAGGCCGGCTGTTTGAACGCAACGTCATTCTTGCAATGATCTATATTGACCTTCTCGCGGGGACATTTTTCCTCTTGGTATACTACCTCCCAATCTACTTCCAGGTTGTGTCCGGTGTCTCTGCTGCTGAAAGTGGAATCAGAAACCTCCCCTTGATTCTTGCACAAAGTATTGCAACCGTATTATCAGGCATTGCTTTGAGCAAATTTCAACGGCCTCAACCTTTTCTTTTATTTGGTGCTGGCATCACAGCTGTTGGGTCCGGTCTACTTTACACATTGGACATTGGCTCATCGTCGGGAAAATGGATCGGATTTCAGATCCTGGCTGGGATTGGGATTGGGTGGTGTTTCCAGGTCCCTGTAGTCACTGCACAGTCAACCGCCGCCCCATCCGATCTCCCATCAGTAACTGGAATGGTACTAAGTAAGTTATATCATAAACCTCAATTATTGACTAAACTAACCTCAACAGCTGTCCAAACACTCGGTGGATCTGTTTTTGTCTCCGCGGGACAGTCTGCTCTTGACAATGTTCTCCTCAATTCTCTTCCAAACATATCAGGCATCGACCCAAAAGTTGTTCTGGAAACGGGTTCTACCGAGCTGCGTCAAGCATTTAACTCTGCTCAGTTATCGGGGATACTGGTTGCTTACATGAAGGGTCTTAAAGCCGCGTTTCTTGTGGCAATAATCGCCTCCAGCATAGCAACCGTCGTGAGCATGGGTGTCCGCCGAACAAAACTTGCTGGATCTCTGCCTCCAACGGCTGTTTAGCAGGCTTTTTCTTGAATATCAGGAAGATCAAATTTCATACTTCAACATCAGCTATCTTCACTCTATTGATCCACCATTTTGGTGGAACGAATGAGTAATAAATACAATTATTACGATACAAGTTTGAGCTCAAAATTCTATTTGTAATGCTTTTGAAATGACATCCAGCTGAAGCTCAGGCTAGGGAGCATTTTGCCTTCCAACAGCCTCTTTCTAATTTTCAATACTGCAATCTGTTCAATGGAAACCTTCGACTTCATCAAGGTATTCACGGCGTGGAAAGCTCATGCCACACGAAACCTTTGAAGCCTCAAAAGGGAACTTCAGGTGGATCACTGTAAGGTTTCATTTCCCGGGGCTCGCGAGGTCTAGGAACCCTCAAAGAGGAAAAGGATACATTTGACCAGTCTTGTAACAAAGACAGCTTTCCCACATAGAATACACAACACCCTTATTATAGGCCAATTCGGCGCCTAGTCTGGGTCAGTCTTCGATATAGTCACGGGTCTGTCTGCCTGTCTCCCCTACATTCGACTCAATTCATTTTCGAAGCTTTGTCTTTCCCTAATAGCTATGAAATTTTCGTAAAAAAAGTACTTCGCCATGAAATACTCACTTTACGACCTAACCTATACGACGACCCACCACTCGGTTTTCCTTACATTGGTCATACCATAATACCAACCCTTTCTGCCATGAACTACTTTTGAACTAGTCGCTGGTACTGAGGCAATGATCATCCCGATCTCGCGGAATCGCAGAATCTGGCCAGAAAAGGATTTGATTGAATCATACAGGTGGATATCCGGTGCTCTACTTAGGAGAGATCTGGTATTACACTCAGCGAAGTGGGTTACAAGAACTATTGAGTCCTCGAGAATCCGCCATTATGGAGCTTTCTATGCCCTTAATGGCACAGTGATAAAAATTGAAAAGGATCTTCTCCACATTCAGCTCTCTGTCCGATCAATTCCGGCGAAGATGGCTTCAAAGTCGTCGATCTGTTTCTGAAAGTGGTTATGGGGCATCGATCTATTCGACCCGCACCAATGGACCCTCCATGGAAAAGGAGCAATTTCCACAGTAATCTTACGAGATATCTGTATTCGATTCTCGCGTAAGTTAGTAGATTTGAATGACTGGTAGCTTGTTGTGCAGATTATAAAAGCCTACCTCAGCGCCAGATTTTTGTATCAAGCTCGACTATCTACTTAAGTTATAATCTTTAGACCAAGATGAAGTTCGCAACCTCCGTCCTTCCTTTTATTGCTGCGGCCTCTGCGTCCTGCCTCCACGGCACATCTCTCCTCCCTCGTTCAGCTGATGGCACCGTTGACATCAACCCTTTCAACTATACCAACACCGGTGGTCCTCTGAACTGGTACGGTCTGGACAAGGAAAACTCTGCCTGCTCTAAGGGCAAGCGTCAGTCTCCTATTGTCATCGAGACTGACGATATTGACTATGTCAACACCAACTCCTTGCGCTTCCACGTCCCCAATGCCGACGAGGCCAAGTTTGAGAATCTGGGCTCCGGCCTCGAGGTTGTCCTGACCAACGGCACTCTTGTCACCAAGGACAACTCCTACAAGCTTGCCCAATTCCACTTCCACACTCCTAGTGAGCACCGCATCAACGATGAGTACTTCCCCATGGAGGCTCACTTCGTTTTCGAGAACGCTGGTAAGTTATCTCCTGGTCGAATTTATCCCACAGACCTTCTAACGAGCAGTAGCTGGTGCCGTTGCTGTCGTCGGCTTCGTCTTTGAGCTTTCACAGTTCGGTTACTCCACTCCTCTGTTCGACTCCGTCTTCGCTCACATCGACGATATTGCCACTCCCGGTACTTACACCAAGACCGGTCCCCTTGACTTCTCGGGTCTGACTGCTCACCTCCACTCCCACGGCATCTACTACTACAACGGCTCTCTCACCACTCCCCCTTGCTCTGAGAGTGTTGCCTGGTATCTGAGCACCGAGCCCTTGCCTCTGAATGTGCAAAGCTACAATGCTGTTAAGCACGTCCTGAAGTTCAACGCCCGTTACACCCAGAACGCTCTTGGACAGGACAACCTCCTCGAGGTTGCCGCCAAGGAGCTCAACTAATGTGCTCTGGGGAGGCATGAATAAGATTCTGAAATCGTGTTAGCTATTATGTATTCACCTTGAAACTGCCGTGGTTTTGGAGTACGTGGCGGTGTCTATTATCAATAATTAATTAATGTGTGTTTACTATATCTATATCTTACCCATCCACAATACCAAAATATTGTAATAAGATGTAAAAATGACTTAACAAATTTGACCTGTTCTCGATATACTTTTGTTACCGGGAGACAACAAGCCGTGTCAGGACTTGTGTAGAATACCGCGGATGTTCCGGAAATTTCTGAAGCAAAGCGGGGAATCTAGTTCGCTTGGCCATTGGGGCACTGGGCTTGTTCAAGACAAGCGTTTAGGCCTCGCTAGTGCCAGATCTTTCTGGCAGACGAAGTGGAGTCCGAGATCGCGATGCACCCCGAAAAGTTTGCAGCTGAGGTGGATCCCTTAAAAGTCGATCTCAATTATACCTCTCATCCGGCAGAAAGATAATATTTGGTGAATTTCAAGATATATGTAAAGCAGTTTTGAAATGAACCTTTGGTTTCTCGTGAGCGCACCAGTACCAACCTGCAATCTTCCTAAGGCGACAAATGTCGTCTATCCGGAGAACTCCGTCAAGAGAAAAAAAATTGGTTCCCTTTGGGACCTCAGCCCTGTCGATCTTAGCTAGTAATGGGTTAATTGACCCGCTTCACGAACCTTTCGTATCCAGGGCCTTGGGATCTTAGCACCCCATCGATATCCCGTGTTTACTCCGCGGGCCTCGTAACCTGACCAGATAGGGCAAATCGGAACTTCAGGATAAATAATGCGAACGCACGGCCTTACCATGTGCCAGGTCGGCATATGCCTCACTTATGCTCCATTGTTTTTTACCCCTATCCTATCCCCATGGTGTATTTTTACGTGGTATGGAGTAGCGTATTCAAATACAGTGAAACCCGAGGATTTTCTCGTGGCGAATAGGATCACAATGAAATAAATGGGAGAGCAGGATGATTCTTTCGCTAAATTTGAGTAAATTTAGCTTCTCAAGATGCAAAAAGGTAATTATACACGGAATACTCGGTAGAGGGAATCTGTATAGATTGTCATTGATTCTTACAAGGTACTCGTTCTAGATCTATGATGCAAGACATTGTCAAGGGAGAGACCTCTTACAAAGGACTTTATTTATTACACATTTATTTCTCTCCGATCAGTTAAACATCAAATTTGACCGATGAACTCTGGTTGTGGGACCCCTATGTGGAACGACATGAGAGCTAGGGAATTTGACCATCGGACCATTGTGGGAAAATGGAGTTGATGCGTGTTCAAGTCTAATTGATACCAAATTATGAACTTGGAGGTTTTTGCCAGCGATTTCGAACTGAAAGGCTAACCAAATAGATTTCACACCTAGTACAGTACTATGTACTCGTGCATGTATGTACCATCGGATTTTCCAAGGATGGCAGGCCCACTCCGAGATTTTGGCGTGTCGCGTTGGAGCCAAGTATGGGTCATGCGGAAAAGCTATACGTTAGGCCTAGCATGACCTTTTACTACGGTTCATGTGATTGATTTGTCCAGTGCCACTGGATTGAAGTTTGGGTTGTCAAAAGATACATGAAGTATATCGAAGACTTCCCAAATTATCTTCGCCAGCAGAATCGCGTAACATTCAAATTCGTTCCACCTATCAAAATATTTATTTACTGACAGCTCTCTCTCCCCTCGTCCAGTAACTCAGATGCCCATTCCAAATTGTTCACAGAGGTGCTCGAGGCACCACACAGCCCATGTCGGCTCTTCCAAATATAAATCACATCGTACTTGAAGTTCGTTCCAGAGCTTTTCTAGGAATCCGAGATTTCGGGATCCCGATATATTGAGAGATTAGCTCATTATGATCATGCTCAGTGGCATGTAAGCGCCTCTATTCAGCCTGGGACTCCATTTTCAACGTGTCCAAGCGACGGAATAGAGTCCACAACAATATGGTGGCTCCCCCCAGAAGACCAGTCAAAATGGCATACATAGTGACCAGATTGGGATCTTTTGTAAGTGGAGTGAACGCCAGGGCAAGAATGGTCCCAACTCCAGCCATGCCGAGCCAAATCGCCTGCACGAGTGTCTTCATACTTTTAGGCGCTTGGTTATACGCATACTCAGTTCCCGTGGTAAGGCAGAATACCTCCGCGAATGCACCACCGAAGTAGATTGGAAGTTGCAGAAAGACGGAAATCTGGTTCGGAATCGTGTGATCCTCAGGCGCAGCGCACTCTAATGGTGCATCATAGCATGGACCCGTCTGGTATATAAGCTTCTGAACCACGGTGGTGTAAGCCATGGACAGCGTCAACGCAATGAACCCAACCGTTATTTTTGCAATCGGGCCGAATGATATTCTTCGTTTTGTTAGACATGGATAGAGTCCCTTCTGGATAAGAGGCGCTACAAAAATCCCTGACATGGCCCCGGCTATTTTCATCATGTCGTTCGGAATGCCGTATGTGACCATTTGTCCAGCTTGCGATATCAGGTTATTGAATGTCTGATTATAACAGAGCCAGTGAATAGGAAACACAAGCCTGAGTCGATTTTAGCGCTTGCTGCACCTGGGGGTAGATATTTTACCTACAGTACTCGACAGGTCAGAAGACATCTCTTAAGATCCTCTACGAACGAGTCTTCCCAAGGGACTTGGCGTCCATGTTGATGAAGCTGGGTTTCTGGCTTGGCAGCATCCATTTTGAAGCCACTCATAACGGCATATTTGAGTGCAGTATATACCTGGGGCATCACATTGCTGTTTGGCGTCGCTCGCACTATTGTAATCATGTTAGTTCGTTTATACCACGGCATCAGGATGGAAGACTCACCGAATAGTCTGTGACCAAGTACAACCGGCACCAATGATAGACCCATGGCGCAGCATGGAATCAAGTACGCGAGCCAAAAGCCGACATATCGTTCCAATAATGGCGTGCAATCAGCCACGAAGCCCACAACGTTAACACACCTGTACATCCAATATTAATAACAAAACAGAGTGGAATCAAATCGACAAAAGCCCGTCTTACCAGTAAAAGAAATTGTATATGTATGTTATAGTCAGGTCTCGGCTAGTGACTACTTTTCCCCCGTCCTTGGTGATCTTGATTCTATACTCGGTCTCATCGTATTGGTCGGCTAAAAGGTATTAGACGTCGAGTCCGATCCTGGGATTCAGGAAATTGACTCACCGATGAAAGGCACTACAGTAGTCTTGAATGCACCTGATCCTATGGCCAGCAATACGCAAGCAGTTATGACGCCGGCCATGGTAGCGGTTTCGTTGACAACAGCCGGAAGAGAAGTCGTGAAGAGAACTGTGGCCCCGATTGCTTCGACACTACTTCAAATTAGCGATCCAGAATATGGCAGAATAAGAATGTTTTGTTACATGGCAGAGTATATCATCGTCTTGTAGCGACCTAGCCAGCTATCGGCAATCACTGCAGCAGGTACTGCTGAAAAATAGGATCCAATAATGAGCGCATTGACGATATTTGACGCAGCAGCCTGGCGCAGGCCGAGCACTCCAGGCACCGCACCACCAGGTTCATTTTGTAGGTAATTCTCTATAATTCCAGTCAGCCACATAACGCACATAGGGGGCAGGATTCACAAACGTAGCGGAGCTGTCACTCCGTACCAAGCAAAGCGCTCCAGGACACCCGCGATGCATGCTATCCACACCCGCGTCGGGATTTTGTCGACGACATGAACGAGATTACGAACTTCCTCTGCGGTTGCAACGCGACCGTCATCTGCTCCGGAGGTAGTTATAGTGTGATTCGTGGCTGCTGCCTCGATGTCTTGGCCCTTCGACGAAAGACTATTTCTCTGGTCTGCTTCCGGGGAAGAAAAAGGGGCTCGGGCATCAGTATTATAGCTCAAATTCAAATCCTGCGGAGCCATCACCAACCGTGACTGTATATCAAATTCCGTGGTCAAATCCACGGAGTTGCGCAAATCGGGCATGATGCCCGACATCTTCAAAATATGGATCGACAGTAAGAAGGCTTGTTCTATCTTCGGTCAAGCGTTCGTGGTAAAATCGACCGGAAAAGAGAACAGAGGACGATTTAAGTCATAACTGAGGAGAAAAGACGGTGAGAAAAACAAAAAGAATGATTCGGCAGAGGGCAGGATGGGGGCCAACTCGGAGACCGTCGGGCTTCGATTTTCTTTCATTGTCTAAGACTGTTCGTGATTCGCCGCGTGGGCAATACATACAGCAGATTATGACATCTAACACAATCACGATACAAATTACCATTCATTTTGTAACAGAAATGACGCCTTGCAATGCAGAGCGTCTCAAGCTTGGTCCTTTCACTTCGAATTCGAGAGATCCCACCAACATGAAGTATCTTAACGTTCTGTAAATCTATTTTAGTCAAGAGCCTATATTGGCTCATGAAACATTCAGTATTTCTTTAGTAGACGAAGAGTATGAGTAGGGGCCTAAGACAGGCGATATACGTTCGTTTTAATCCTCGCACATAGATCATAATCAAGTTCTTTCAACTTGACAGTATTCATTATTTTGTAGATATTATTATGTGCAACTTATTGGAGCTGGCAGTGATGACGAGTCAATGAGGATACCTCTAATTATGGCATGCTCTCAATGACCTTGACATCTCTACGGCAGATCAACGTATAGGGTCGGTCTTCATCTAAAAGTATTTTGAATCACTATCATTGCGAGAAGATTACATGAATACTCGACTGTGTACCAAAGCGGGCAATATAGAAGTGAGTTTATTATGGGCGATAAAACTGCAATTGGTTTTCATTTTCTGTTTGGAAATTTGAAGGATACTTTGATTTTGCTCTATGCAGCGTTCGAGCTACCGGACGCATTTTCTTTCGGTAAGAAAGGCCCAACATGTGCCATACGCTCCTGAGTTCGCGCTTCTAGGCGGTTCAGATATGCAGTTGCATGAACTCTGCCAGAATGTTCTCTGTCCTTAATCGCCTCAATGATAGCGGGGGACAAAAGGTCGACTATCTGGGCTTCGCTGCGGCCATGTGGATAAATTTTGCCAAACCCAAATGGTGCTTCGTCATCCTTAATTGGTCGAGACGTCGACCAGAGTGATCGTACGACCTTATAACGCCCTTTCAAGTACGCAAGTAGAGCCAGAGACGGTGGTATGACGAACTTCATGATTGATATCAATCAATCTATTTTCCCGTATATGATTATACCAGTGGGGCGAGTAAACCTTGACTGATAGTCTTGAAACGTCGTAGTTGACGGAGGTCTGCCCTTCATAGTTCATCGACTTGAGATACCAATTGACCTCAGACCTTAAAGCTTGGTAATCGAACCCTGTCAATTTTCGTTGGAACGTGAATGATTTTATTCTAGTTGGATCACGGCAGAATCTCTGACACCAAGTCCAGAGAGAACTCTCATCTTCATTCAAGCCGTCGTTTTTCATTCCCTGGAGGCTTCGACCCTCCTCTAAATCTTCAACTTGATGCTCTAGACTCTTTTCAGCTGGGTAACTGCCCAGGTTGAAACCATGTTCCCATTTCAAAGAGGTGGACCAGCCACCACGATAAGCTGCTACTCCGTCTCCATCGCGAACAACCTCGAGCTCATTCCACTCATCGCGATACGAACTCATGCCAATTAAAGTCGAGGTCAGATTCAGCTTGAAGTCGAAGTCATCTTCGGAAGTACGGCCGGGCCATCTTCGTCCGGTGATGCGAAGGCGACATACTGGTGGGAGTTTGGCTTGCTCACAGATGAGATCATATAGCTGGTGTGGATCTTCAGCAATCGCCGTATCTACGTAGAGGGACCAGATGGCCTTGTTGGTACTGCTAAGGTGGGTTTCAAAAGGCAAGGGCTTGGGCGAGCTGGAAGATGGTTTGATCGTATCGTCGTACGACGGGGGGTTGTGGCCAAGGTCTCTTGACCCGCGAGGGGGTTGAAGAGGTTGAAGATCTGATGTCCCATCCATCGGATATATTCAGTATCCAGGTGAAAGCGAGCTGGCTGTAAGGATTCTATCTCAGCTGATGAGGATTGAAAATGTTAAGTATCGAGGCTCCGGGAAATAGTGATCGTCATTGCACCGATTATCATGTTTGTTTCTTGGCCGTGCACGAAGTTCCATTTCGTGCAAGTGACAGACTAAAAAGCATAGAGATCTGAAGATTTAACGTCAAAAGGCGTAGAATTTCAACAAAAATCTCGAATATACCTAGTTCCTGGCTCGAAATAGTGAGTGTAGCGAAAAAAAAAATAAGAGCAAAAAGGAATACTAGAGTATTCTCTTAAATCTTCGAAGTCTAAACTATTCAACACAATTCTCCATTTGCGGTTTGGGTAGAAGGTACCTACGTGGTCTACGGCTATGCCGCAGTCTAGAACAGACCTCAACTAAAAATTTGCCGTGGCGATCGCCCAGTTGGTTCAAAAGTAATGTGGAATAGCATGGCGATAACAGTCCCGGTATTGGTGGCTTGCTGGCCTTGTGGTTCTACTTAGTCTAATCTGGTCGGGTCATGATTCCATTGAGATGTGGAAGACTAGTAGACGAGATCACGATCTTCTATATATCTAGTGTATGGATCTCTCAGAGACTGTCCGAAATTTTTTCTTGGAACGCTGTTAAAGGGGATTTCGGCATTTTGGGGTGAACTCAAGTAGAAAGTTGTCGTTACCCTATCAAAGAATAGTGTACTTGAGCGCTGCTACCCATGTTGGCTTTACATATTTCTAAAAAATTGTCGAGTAAAGAAAAGAACGAAAGAAACATATAATAATCAAGATTAATGTAGACCATCCCAACCCGTCCCTACGGATTGGGACCTTCCATTATGGATGGTCCCAAGAGTGAAATTATTTCCTGCTCCACAAGAATACATATTTATCGATCCGAGAATGGCACAAGATAGCTTAAAATGGCTCCAAATTGTCATGAGGTCTCAATAGTGTATTTCTAAATAAGAACTATGGATATTCCGGCAGGATGGCGGCTGGGATATTAAATTCAATATCATATAAGTTCTACCTCTACTTACCCTCTGCCACTTTTAGATAACAGAATTCGAGTGAAAAAAAACATCACCTACCGTAACAGGAGCCCCCGTGTGGAAATATAGGTATATCTTGATTGCTTTTATCATTTATAATATCGCCGAATTCTTCCTGT